>ERZ1026846.762-NODE-762-length-23539-cov-4.919009_pt1 | contig 23539 bp, 9 predicted proteins | sample MGYA00380153_ERZ1026846 | MGnify/ENA primary metagenome ERZ1026846 (study PRJEB33269, sample SAMEA4719789) | human gut metagenome | biome: human-associated habitat; feature: organic feature; material: feces | place: Cameroon | collected 2013-10 ...
AGCGTCAGATGTGTATAAGAGACAGCCCTCACACGCAGGAGCTTCGGATAGGCGTAGCCCATGTTCTCGGCAGTATCGACGGCGGCAATGGTGATCATACCCGTCGAAATGTTGGTCACGTCAATGCGGACCATCGTATCTCCGGGCGCAATATACTGGTTGGTGAGGAGTTTCCACTGCTTTGAGGAGTCGCGCTCATTGAAGTAGAGGGGGACGTAGCGGACGAAGTCGTCCTCCAGGCTATCCTTGTGGAAATAGATGGTGGCATAGACCTCGTCGTAGAGTGTCTTGCCCGGACGGTCGATGACGATGGAGGTGATCTCAGGCCCGAGCGGCGGCATCAGGTCGGGGAAGAACACCTTGTGGGGCGGAGAATAAGGCGTGAGGTCGCCAAAGGTATCATAGGCACGCACGGCATACTCGTAGAGACCGACCACACCGGGGGAATGTTCGAAGATGACATCCGCATCTTCCTGATCGACACGGAACGGCGGAGCATAGGGCAGTTCGTTGACCTTGCGCCACTGCTGCTCACCCATCTTGCGCCAGAACACGTCGAAGGTGCCGTGGAGATCGTCGCGCCAGCTGAGCGCCACGGATCCGTGCTCCAGGATAGTGTCGCTGATAGCCACGTCGTAGGGGTCGGGGACGTACTTCACGTTGTGGAGGTTCTCCACCTGTGCCGGCATGATGAAGAAACGGCCCGTCGTGTCGGGCACGGATGGCATAATAAAATAGGTATAGGTCTCACCCTTTTTCGCCGTCTTGTCAACATAGCGCAGTCCCATCGCCTGGGCGAGGTCGGGTCTCCACTCCGCGGCGAGGAAGGCACCAAACAGGCGCGTCTTCTGGTCTTGCTCCAGTTCGACGAGGGCCCCGATACTACCGGGTTCGTAGTTGGTCATCTCCGGGGTCATGTCGCCTTCGCCATAGATGGCACCCATGGCCAGATAGGCCAGCGAGTCGATGGTGTCGGGATAGCAACGACGGAAGTCGGCGAGACTCATCGGGCGGATGCCCGTCGCGAGGGTGTCGAGGAGGAACTCGCCCTCTCCCTCGGTGTGACGCAGCACGTCGTATCCCGTGCGGTTGAGACGATCCCATTCGGGATAGGACTCCACCGCCCAGCGCAGGACGACGCTGTCGCCATAGGTGCGACCCACGGCTTTAATATAGACGTAGAGATCCTCTATGGAGTCTTCGACGCTGTCCCGGGAGAGAGTGCCCACGGGATAGGTGCCCGGCAGCAGGTCGTCGTCATCGGCTTCCTGCACGATGGTGTCGCCGACAGCCACGCCCAAGGGGGCGCGCCATGGGATAGTCGCTGCCCAAGAGAGCATACACGGCACGCACACGGCGGCGACCAAAAGCCAAACAAGGGCCTTCATATTATTATATTGCTGTTTCATCATCGCTTTACGTCTATTTAGATATTTATACTCTTTACCTTCTTCCTCCTCTGCCCGCTTTTCCGCCAGAGTTTGAACCTTTTACGACGAAGCTGCTGCCTCCCGTATAGCTCTTTGCTCAATGGCCACGCAATGGGATATTATACTTCACTACCAGATTCTTGAGGAGGTCATTGTAAGTGTTGGTGAAGCGCTTCTCCGAATACTGTAGCGGGTACACAGTCCACTGCCTGTTCTTGTAGTCCCAAGCATTGACACGGTAGCGCTTGAAGTAGAGGCGCATATTGTTGTTGCGCAACGCCTTCCACGCATTGAATTGAAGGACTTGAGACTGTGACTTATAGTCATCATCGACATACTTCTTGTGGTCCTTGTCCGCATAGGCGAAGTAGAGCGTCCTTCCAAGGAAGTCTCCCTTGTCAGCCCTGATACGGACGTGGCGATACTTGTTGGAGGCCTTGTCCATCTCAATGGTCTTACTGATATTCAGTCCACAACGGCTGGCCGCATTCCATATTGATACCTCGGAACAAATGCGTAAACACCCGACTCAGCATCGTCATAGGTTTGCTCTTTCGAACCTGCATAGCTCGCCAGCCAGTCTCGCATACTCGATTTGGAGTAATAAATCTGAGAACCAACACGACGGATGATATTGTTGTGCATGTCCTCAGCTATGTTGTACACCTCGGCGAACACCCGTGCGTAGGCTTCCTCCGTCAGCTTGTGGCCATCAAACAGGCTGCTGCTATTGCCCAGCCACTGGGTATAACCACCACTATGATCGCTATAAAGCGGATATGCGGTGCCCAACTCGTTTTCGAAGCGGGAGGTGCCCATCGTGAGGGCGAACTCGATGCTCTTGCGACCATCACGAATATGTCCGATGTACCTGTTCTTGAGTATTCCGTCTCTCCAACTGCCATAGGGCGTCTCAAGCCAAAGCGACTGCGTACTCTGCACCGTCAGGTTGAGGTTCTTCTTGGCAGAGACAAACTTATGACCACCGATGAAGAACATCCGACTCATATAGGAGAGATAGATAAATGGGTTCTCCGTGTTATAATACGGCACAAATCCTCCTCGTTGGTTGGCACTCGTGATGAGCAACTGGTCGTCGTTCATGTCCAGGTTCTGACCGTCATAGGTGATCTTGTCGAGACGGGTGGCCAGAAAGTTGCTGCAGTAGTAGAGCGGCTTGTCGTACAACGCATCGCCCGTGACACCCTGCTTGGTCACAGTGACCTTAAGGGCCAAGAGGTCCTTGACGAACTCTATGGTGACCTTACCAGCCTTCCGCTCATAGACGGTGACGATAAACTTGCGTCTTCCAGTTCCTACAGTATCGTTGTCCGAGACATTCATTAGACTCTCCTCAGAGACCTCCACCTTCTTGTTGATGGACTTCCTACCACCCCTACCACCGGTTTTGGTGCTGAAGATATTAGCAATGCCGTTGTCCTTCATCGCCTTGCTACGCACCTGCTTCTCGGAAGTGCCCCAGACAGTGTAGGTCTTGACAGCAACCCAGGTAGAGGGCGAGGTCTTGGTTTCCGTCCACTCGTAGCGCAGGCGGATGATGTAGTTGGCATTGTTGGTCTCTGGTACGTTGGCGAATCCCGACTGCGGAGTGAGGATGGAGTAGCTGTTGGTTTCTATCCATTGGTTCTCCCGGGTGGAGAGCAGCTTTCCATTGGAGTAGAGATACCACTTCAGTCTGCCTTTCTGGTAGGCTTTGCCCTTCATCGGCCGAGCCAGCGAGATGATCGGCTGCTTCACGTCCTCCCAATATGCGGGAGTATAAGCGTAACTGTAGTTTTGGCCATTGGCAGAATAGTTGAACATCATGTCTTCTCTATTGCCCGGCTTACCCTGGTTGGGATACATCAACTTCACATGCGGATACAGGTCCTCGTCGTCCTTGAAGCTCATCTCCTCATTGTTGGTGGCGAAATAGAACTCCTTGGTCTGTTTCCATGCCTGGGCAACGTACTTGTGCTTGAGGGTGTCGTACGTCTCCGGATTGCGCCATGAGCCGTTGTAGAACTCCTGTGCGTAGCCAGAAATGGTGACCTTATAGTACTTGTTGCGATGCAGCTGGTCCACAGAGAGCGTCACCTTCTCCTTATAAATATGGTGCGTCATCTCATACACCACGCCATTGCGATTGGCCTTGGCATCAGAGAGCGAACTATACTCCGTCAGCGTAGGCGGCAAAGAGGCGTCCATCTTGAACCGGAACTGGCGGCTTGCCAGGTCCTTGAGCGTCTCCTCGCTCTTGCCGTCTCCACTGGAATGGTTCTGCAAACGATTCAGCTGTGTGGGATCCACGACGCGGATGGGTACATTCAAGTCGGCCTGCGTCATCACAATGGGATTGCTTTGGATATCCCAGCTGATCTTCGCCTTCTCGGCCTCGTCCCAACTCTTCAAGCCGATGTTGCAGCTCTCGAAGAGGACATAGTCGTCGAGGGCGTTGCCGTAGAACATCTCGCACACATCGCCACACTCGAAACTGAACTTCTTGTTGAGTTTCACGAGGCCACCGAGGAGCTCTACCTTCACGCGGGCTTTACCCGTGAAATAGTTCGGATTGGGCATACCACATTTCAGCACACCGCCAATGCCCGCATTGAAGAGATCCAACTTCTTCTTGAAGAAGCCGAGGTTGATTCTCAGGCCAAACTTGGCATAGAGGTAGGCGTAGAGCTGTCCCTCGCCATACCAACCGTCGATACCCGGAGCCTTGCCAAGGTTCATACACGTATTGTTGCCCTTGAGGTGACGGATAGAGACGTCGAAGCCTGCCGTCGCACCCATGTCGCCATAGAAGAGGCCGAGGTCCACCTTGACATAGCCCCATACCGAGGCACCGAGCATCACACCGCCACTGGTCTTCGCATTGGCCAGGAAGTCGGTGCACGCCTTGCTGCGGGCATCATTGGCCTCCGAGATATTGTCGCTCTTCACACCACCCTTCTCTCCACCGTCGAGGAACCTTCTTACCTTCTCGGGTATCGGGGGCAGCTGCCCGTTATTGGGCAGCTCATTGCCCAGACAGAAGTAGGCGTTGGCACCGATGGCCACCGAAACGATTTTCGTTTTGAAGTCGACGAGCGTAAACTCACAACGCTTGTCGTGGTCGGGCTCACCAAGGTAGAGGTGCCACTTGGTCGCACCACCGGGCTTCTTGTGGCCGATATAAAGATCAAGGCTCACCTTGAGCGAAGGACCGCTAAACGATGTGCCATCGTCGCTCTTGTCCTTATCCTCGCCCTTCTTTTCCTTATAGGAGGCCATGTCTTTTTTGTAATCCTCGTTCTTCTTTTCGCTCTTGTCGCCCATTCCACTCTTGAAGCTCTCCTCGGCTGTCGCCTTGATTTCTTCGAACTCTCCTGCGACAGCATCCACCTGGCTCTTCACTTCGGAGAGCGCACCATTGAGCTCGTTCATAATCTCCTTGAGCTCGCCACCGTCGAAAGCAGCATCCATGGTGAGGTTGAGCTGGAAGTAGCGTTCCTGTTCGTTGTCCTCATAGACGAGCTTGACCTTACTCTTGACGATGCCACCGACCGCCGTCACCGAACCATTGAACAGGAACGTGGTGAGCGTCTTCTTCTTGGTGTCGAAGGCAACGGTCAGGTCGAGGCGGCCCTTGATGGCCTCACCATCGCTCGTCGTGATGCCCATACCGAAGACAAGACCAATCGCACCCTTGCGAGGACGAGGATTGAGCTTGTCGCTCGTGTTATAGACGCAGTTGATGTAGAGACCTCCACGAATGTTGTTGAGGGCCACTGGCGGCATGGGGATACCCATCTTGCCACCCACCATCACGTCGAAGAAGCCCCAGGAGAAGTTGTTGCCCTCTCCTTGTGGTTGAAGTAACCACCCTGGACGTCCATCTCGAAAATGCCGCCCTTGACCTTGCAGGACAGTTTTCCCTTGTAGCCCTTGTCCGTTCCACCGATGCCTCCAGCGTCGCCATCGACCGCCAGCACACCCTGGAAGGAGAGCACGGCTGTCTCGATGTCGAGTCGGGCCTCGCGGAATTTCAGGTCCTTATACTCTAAGGAGATCTCGCTGGGCTTACTGATATTCTTGACGTAGGACTGGATCTCCAGCGTCGTGCCTGCCGTCACATCCAGATCGTCGCTGAACGTGATATCACCACCAATCTTGATGGCCAGATAGGGTTCACCGTCGGTGACGACATAGTCAAATCCCCAGTCGGTCAGTGCAAAGCGGAACGGACCCACCTTGCAGCTCAACGACTTGTTGGATCCCGCAGCAGCCGGAGCTACCGCCTCATAGGGCACCTCGGCCACACTGGGTCCATAGCCCGGACTGTTCTCGTCGTAGTCAAGGAACTTCTTTGTATTTCCGCCACCACTGCCTCCAGTGGCCTTGTCAAATGCCGACTCTATGGCCTTGCCGGCCGATTCGGCAGCCTTACCAGCTGCATCAACGGCCTTGCCGGCAGCGTCGATAGCAGAATCCACAGCCTTGCCTGCTGCATCGACGGCCTTACCTGCTGCGTCAATAGCAGAATCCACGGCCTTGCCCGCAGCATCAATCGCATTATCGACCGCATTCTTTCCCTTTTCGATGGCATCATCGACGGCCTTGTTGACCTCGTCGGGGAGTCCTTCGAACCATTCGCCTGCCGAAGGCTTGGACGGGTCAGAGTTCATAGCGATGGCACCCCACTGGCCAAAGTTGAGGACCAGCTTGCCACCACACAATTCAATATCCTTGGCCTCGTTCCACCAACCATAGCTACCTTCCGCGACGGCATCGACGATAACCTCAGTAGCCGCCCGGTCACGCTTCTGCAAACTGTCGGCATAGACCGACTCAAAACGCTTGCCATTGGCCAGACGCATATTACAGAACTTCAACTGGGGAAGCGAGAGGTCAAACGGGAGCTTCGCGAGCTTCTTGTTGACAGTCTTCGCTCCTGCTACGGTGACACCGCCACCGACACAAAGTTCCACATTGGTCTTCAGCTCACCCGACGCATCGGGCAGTGCCTCGATGAGGAAGTAGGTCAACCTGTGATCGAGTTTCAGCTCACCGAGCATGAAATCGAAGTCGAGGTCCTCGATCTGGGTGGTCTTGAAGACATAGGCATAGCCCTTACCCGTACCCTTCTGGGTGTAGGACTGGTTATAGATATTACAAGTATAATAGACCGTTCCCTTGAAGAGCGGTATGTTGAGTTGTCCATCAAAGTAGAACTTGTTGAAGTTGTTCTGGATGATGGAGATATAGAGGTGGTCGAGTGTATATTTGAAACCATCAATCTCACCCTCCTTACCCGTAGAGTAGTCGATGATATTCTTCAGGCCCGCGTCGAGCGTGATGCCAGATTGGTCGATAAACATGTTCTCCATCGTGAAGGACATCGGGTCGTCGCCGTTGCCAATCTTGATGGACTCGGGGAAGCGCATGTTGATCTTCTTGATGAAGAGTCCCTCCCAGAGCTCGTCCTGGCCCGTGGAGATACCAGCCTTGGCACGGTCAAAGTCCTCCTTGGGGAAAACCATGCCGTCGCCATTGCGCGTGGCAGAGAGATCGACGACGACCGTCGAGGCGCCAAAAGTGAAGCCCGGCAGATCGACGTGCTCAAACTCATCGAGGTTGGCCTCGACGAGGAAGTCGTCCCAGCTCGACAGCGTAGTCTTGATATGAAGCATGGGACTCTCCTCCGTCGGTTTGCCAGAGGAATCGACCTTCTTGAGATCTTCGGGCATCTTCATATCGACGTCGAGGGTCAGACCGACAAACTTGTTGTCGCTCCAAGCCACGAAGCAACCGTCTGCAGGCTCTATGACATCGGTCGGCGCCTTGAAAGTACACTCAAATCCCGTCTTCTTCTCCTCGATGACAAAGTCCTTGAGCAGGGCTACCATGCCACCCTCGGGGATGAGACTGGACGGACTGATACAGAGGCGCGGCGCACCAAAGACGAGGATCTGCTTCTGCGTGACCTCGCTCTCGGGCACGACACAGGTGCCAAAGATATCCATCGTGGCAAACGTCGGAGCAAACTTCATCTTGTTGATGGTCAGTCCGACGGGCGTCGTATTATACTCTTCGGGGATCTCCAGCGGGAAGGTCACGTCCTCCAGATTGCCCTTCAGAAGGTTGGAGACAAACGCCTTGCCCTTCTGGAAGTCCTGATAGTACTCTGCGATTTCGGGCAAGTCATCGGCCAGACCACGTATCTTGCCATTGGCCTCCTCCTGCAGACGGTCGGCATAGGGAAGTCCTGTGTCACCGATAAGGTTGTCGATACCCCAGTCGGAGAAGAGTTTGTCAACGACCTCCGAGGAGCGCATCTTCACACCTTCCTTGCCGCCCCATGTCTCGACCACACCCTCATAGACCTGGTCTTCGGTGTTGATGGCTATGTCGGAGAACTCCACGGCAAGCTTCCATGTGAGCAGCAGAGGAGACCACACCACATGGCCGTTGCCCGAGAAGTGACCGGGCTTACCCTCCACAGCCTTCAGGTCGCCATCGAGGATGAGCTTGTATTCACCTATCATCACCTCGCTGCCACGCAAGTCGTCGGCAGACCGGTCGGTGGGGTTTGTGTTCTCGATGTCTATCTGGTTGCGACACTTGAAGAAATTGTGGCTGATACGTTCTGCCATGGCCGCGTCGAAGGTGTTGAGCGAGTCGTTGAGGAAGTGGATCGACTCCTCGTTGAGCGACTTCGGAACGACGCGCAGGAAGAGATAGTCGCCCTTGGCAACCTTCTCACCGAGCACCGACCAGCCAATGGAGTCGCTGCGCTGGGTGAGATTCCGGTTGGTGTAGATAGGCTTCTCCTTGAGCATCTCCTCCCGATCCTTGTACTCGCGGGCCGCATAGAGCTCCACGTCGTAGCTGAAGCGGATCGTGTCCTGTCGCACACCGTCACCGGAGTAGTAGCGCGGCCGCTCCCAATTGAGATTGAGGGCGTCGCCCACGAAGAGCTTTCTCGCTCCTCCGTCAGGGGCGAAATAGGGTGACGTGATGCGCGGGTTATTAAAGACGTATAGCGAGTCGGGAGCGTCGCCGTCGGCTCCCAGTCCGACGATGCGGATGCCACCCTTGCCCACGGTGAAGCGCACGGGTGCGGAGCGACCCTCGTCAGTGAATATATACTTACGGTGCGAGCCCGCTATGGTGTCGGGACGTGCCGTGACCTGCACGAGGACATCCATGCTGCCCTTGGCCTTGGCAAAGGTCTCGGCGGGCAGGTCATGGCTGAGCGTCCGTAGGTTCTTGGCCTCGTAGAGGGCTGGCTGGCTCTCCATCAAACTGCGGCGGGCCGCCTCGCTGGAGAGATCCATATCCTTGACCGCCTCGACGGCTTTCAGTTCATAGGAGAAGGTGACGGGAAGCACCGACGGATTGTCCGAGACGGGTGCCTTCCAGTCGATAGTGACAGATCGCTGGGCGCTGAGCGTGTCGCCACCCGCTGCCATCATCGGATCGCTGACCACGGGTGGCGCAAAGGTCACACGCCCGTCGGGTGAGCTGGAGGAATAGTCCTTGATGCGGAAGAGGCGCAACTGGCTGCGTCCGTCGTTCTGGATATTGATATAGTCGAGCGCACCGATCTGTGTGGCATTGGATCGTGCCGTGACCTGCGCGACATAGGTTTCAAAGGGAGATAATCCGTTGACAATGCTCGCAGGCAGCATACACTGCGCCACGGTGAGGCCCGTGACCTGATAGACCACGGGGTTGCGCTCGATGGCCTCCAGGGGATCCTGGAGTGGCATCTGCTGTACGATTTTCAGGTCGTAGGTATAGTTGCGCGGCTTCGGATCGCAGTTGACCTGCGGCGCAGTCCATGTGAGGATGGGGGTCTGCTTGACGAGAGTGGCGATGTCGCGGTTCTCAAAGTCGCCCGTGGAGACGGGCATGAGCCACTCGGGAGCTTTTGCCTGGTAGCAGACACGAAACATCGTACGGCTGAGAGCAGGGTTGCTGATCAGTACAGGCGTGGGGGTGTTCGGATTCCACTGATAGGCATTGATGATGATCTCGTAGGTACCCTCAGGCAGGTTGCCGAAGGAACCAGAGGTGACATCGGAGAACAGATTGGACGGCATCGAGACGTCCGATGATCGGACGTGGTTGAACATCGTCCGCATCTCCGCTGCGGTGAGAACGCGCGTGGCACCCGCACCAACCTCGATAGGCTGGCGCGGCATGGTCTTGGCCGGCACGACGACCTCAAGCCCCGAGGCTGGCGTGACCTGCCGCAGCTCCGCGCCGAAGAAGATCTGCTGGGCCTCGGTGGAGGGATTCTGTACGGTGATGTTGAAGTACTGCCCGGGGTTGGACAGATAGTACATCACTTGCGGCGGCAGCACGTCGCGCAAGGGCATGACATTGACGTTGACGCTTTGGGCCAGCGCAGCGGCGAGGCTCAACAGGGCCAGCATCAGTGTGGCGGTGTATCTTCGCAGTCTCATGTTCTCTATGTATTGGTTTTGTTTCCCCCCGCCTACCACGTCGGGGCGTGGTATTTGGAGGATGATGGTCTCTTGGCATTCCTTCCTGCCTTCCCGCCGGAACGGGGTCGGCGGAGAGGGTGGTCTTGGTGACGCCAGCTGCCAACGGAGGTCAGCTTAGGCGTGGGATCACGATCCTGTACGGTATCGTGTGGCGGTCGAGGCATTGGGGCGGGAGATGGGATCACCGGCCCTTACTGCCTTTCTCCTTCTGTTCCTTCTTATCCTTCTTCTTCGCACTCACTTGGAGGAGCGTGAAGGTGTAGAGGTAGTTGAACGTCAGCCTCACGTCGCGGTTGTCGAGCGTGCTCCTCGTCTTCTCCAGATTGACGTCGCCATACTGGCTGAAGGAGGCTCCGAGGCTGAACGAGTGGTATTTCTTGAGGGTGTAGCTCGCCGACAGGTCCACGCCCATGGAGAGGCTCTTGGAGTGGTGGCGCACCTCGTTGTAGTTGAGCGACACCGTGGCCGACGTGCTGAGGTTCTTCTCCTTGAGGAAGGAGCGTCCCGTGGAGATCGAAGCCACGTCGGAGGAGTACTCCGAATTGAAGCCCTTGGTGTTTTGGTGGCTCAGTGAGAAGGTGAAATTGGTCTCCCAAGGCTTCACATTGAGGTTGTAGGACGCACCCAGGGCGAGCGTCTTCACGTCGGTCTGTCCCACGGAGAACTTGTTGAGGTCGCGGTTTTCCGTGTAGTTGGCCGAGAGCGAGATGGTGTGGTCGAACAGTTCGCCGGGCAGATTGTAGGTCGGCACGAGGCTGAAGGAGTGGAGCACACGGTGTATCTCGGTGGTGTCGTTGACCTGTGCCGTACCATCGCCCTGCGACTGCAGGTAGCCATTGTACATCGCCGTGACGTTCATCCGGTCGCTGATGCGGAGCGAAGCCATCGCGTTATAGACATAACCACGGGTGGTATAGAGCTGCTGCTTGGCGAGGTTGTCCTCCTGTCCAGAGAAGGACGCGCTGAGCGTGAGGCGACGGAAGAGGGTCGTCCCGGCACTGAGGCCGAGCGTATGGTAGTTGTTGGATGTGTAGTACGTTCCAAGCGAGACGTAGTCGGGCTGGATGTATTTATAGAAAATGCTCGCGTTGAAACCCTTCAGCGTCAGTCCGAGCGTGGCGTCGCCTGCAAAGCGGAGACGCGAGGTGTAGCGGGTCTCGAAGATCTTGTCAAACCGACGTGCCTCGTCGGTCATGACCTGCTGCGACTCGCGGTCGGCGGTGAAAGCCGACGTGGCCACATTGGCGGCCAGCGAGAGGAAGTTTTTGTAGCTCAACTGTCCTTTCAGTCCGAGGACGAGGTTCTCCTGCGGCCGCACACGGGTACGCCACCGCTCATCGATGGAGCTCTCCGAGTCGTAGGCACGAAGGAAGTAGAGGTCGATACTATTGCCGCCCTTACTGTAGCCTGCCGAGATTCCCCAACCGTAGCGTCGGTACTGTGGAATGCGGGCGGTGGGATCATCGGGGTTGTCATTGACGGCGCGGCGCAACACACCATAGAAGGCGGAGGCACGGAACTGCTTGTCGCGCCACTCCAGTCCCACACCATTGAACGACATGTTGAGCACATACTGGGAGAAGGGCATCGACGACTGGCCGATGTGGGCGGTGAAGTTCTTGTACGACGGACTGAGGTTGAACGAGAACTGGGGATAGCTGAAGTTCAGGTTGTCGTTCGAGAAGTAGATCGAGAACGGCATCGAGAACCCGTAGATGTTGAAGTTGAGATTGGCGAAGAAGCTATTGCTCAGCGGCGACATATATCCCAGCCCGGCAGAGCTGTGGAAGTAGGTGTTGTTGGTACCTATGGAGCCGGTGATGATGAGCGGGTCGCTCTTGGCTATCTGCGAAATGTCCTGCGCGCAGACGGGCGCAATGGCCCAAGAGCAGGCCATCAGAATGGCTGCTGAAAGTCTTGCCGCGAGTCGGTGTCTGTGCCCTGGCGTGCTCTGTCTCATTGCGTGGTCGGTTTTTGGTTTTTCTTGGGATTCGGTGGTCACATATCTTATGAGGGCCTCCCGCCGCGCTTCCGCTCCTTGGCGGTGGCGTGGGAGGAGGCCCATAGAGAGACTAACGTCTGAAGAGGGTGCGGGTGATGGTGCCCGAGGCGGTCTTGACGCGGACGACATAGACGCCCGTGCCCAGGCCCTCGGCAGCGACACGCATACCCGAGGCATTATAGACCTCAACGCTTTCCGCGGCGACACCCGCCACGACCACGCGGCCACCATCGAGATAGACGGCTACGCCCTGGTCGCCCGTAACGCTGTCAATGCCCGTGAGCGTCGGGGTGTTGAGTGCCATCGGACGCTGGTAGGTGCCTACGGTGGAGGCAAAGTCCACAGCGTCGTCGAGGACGAAGTATTCGCCCGTCAATGCGTCATAGAGGCGGAAGCTGACCTTCTCGCCCATCTCGCCATGGACGGTGACGAAGAAGCGGCCATTGATCATCCGGCCTTCTCCGCGACACTCGTCGCCGACAAAGGCACCGATGGTGTAGCGGTCGGCCTCAAGTTCCGTCGTGGGCTGGCAGATGACACTCATGTTATCGGCAAAGCGACTACCGTCATAGCTCCACACGCTCTGCTCGGCGGCACGGCGGGCGGAAGCCACGCTGCGCGGCTCGGCTTTCGGGATCACTCCCTCGGCGGCAAACGACACAAAGGCATTCTCTGCAGCAGCGTTATAGACCAGGTAGCCCTCGCCTGAGTTGAAGCGCGTGAGCGTTCCTACCCACTGGCCGTCCTGGAAGGTGGCGAAGCCATCGTCCTTGGAGACGATGCGCGAATCGTTGGCAAAGGTTGCCTTGCCGAGGGCCACCTGCAAATCGTGGTCGAAGCAGTAGGGATTGCTCATCCACGTCCAGCCAGGCATAAGGTTGATATCACGGCCTGTATTGTAGTTGTACACACCGCCATCATAGAGGAACATATCGAAGTGAGCACCATCCTTGACGCAAACCTTATAGGCTTCCGCCGTGGTCAATTCCTTGAGGTCGCCAAAGAATCCATATTCGGGATCGTTATAGACGAGCATATATTGCGATCGAATCTCCTGTGCGTCATAGAAATACTTGTAGAAGATATCTTGGCCGACCTTGTTGGCAAAGAGCGAGATCCAACTCCATCCCTCACCAAGCAAGAGACGTTGGCCGATTTCCACACTGCCTTCCTGGACAATCTGGCCATAAGAGATACCCACGTTGTAATTTCCAAGGCGGTTGGCCGTGACCTTCCACTCGTTCTTTCCCTCAATGCGATCGCCGATTTCCAAAACGGGTGTATCGTCCGTATCACTATAAGGAGGAATTCTCCATGTGAGCTGCTTCTCATCAAGCAAGAAATTCTCGGGTCTGGTCTTAATTACCATCACAGCCTCGGTGTCATTGACGTCCATCTGCAACCGATCTAACCAAACGTCTGCAAGACCCACCACGATGTTCAGTTTGAAACCAACGGAGAAGTTATATTCCTTGTCTGCATTGAAAGATCCATCTTCGTTGAAGCCCATGGCGGTTCGGTTGTAAGTCCACTTCACGGCAGTAGAGCCATATTGCTCGGCCGAAACCTCATTTACCTTGTCGTCGCCGTCGGTGTACAACATCAGAATACCTTCACCCGCGGTATCCTCAGCAAAATCGAACTCATAGGGGAAGTCGATTGTGCCCGTGTTTTCGATGTTGTCCACAAGGCGCTGATAGATATCAACCTTCTGGGACAATTCATAATCTGCAAGCGTCACGGAGAACGGGTCGTTCTTGACCGCCAAGGACTCCTTCGACGGGAAGTCAATGACATAGACCGAAAGGCTAATGGGACCGTTAGGAATATCCTTGTGGTAAACCCACACCGTGGTGCTTCCTGAATTCACCGCCTTGATGGTACCATCATCATTGCGCTGCAAGATACCATCCTCGCTGCTGATGCCATAGGAGATGCCAGCCTCCTTGTCGGTGGCATTCTCGGGATAAATCGTATAGGTATAGGGGAGATACTGTGTCAGCTCATCACCCACACGAAGACGGATCTCATCGTAATTAGGAGTCATCCTTTCGACAGGCTGGATGATCTTGACCGTCACCGTCACGGGATCTACACCCGGTGCAGTGGCCGTCATTGTATAGGTTCCCGGCTTGACAGGATTCCACCATCCTCCCTGCGTATCGACAATGGCCGTGGAGTCTGACGGGGTCCACTTCACCTTCTCTGTAGCGTTGGTCGGACGTACAATCAAAATGTTTTTCAACGCCCTATTGAGCATACCATCTCCATTCACAGGGACAGTGATCACGCCGCCAGGATAATCCGTGTCGTTGATAGCGAGACCCGTGATCGGCTGGTGAATGAAAAGTTCCGTACGATGCCAACAGCCACTAATAGACAGGTCGAAGTAAGCCCAGCTGCCTGTTCGTACAGGTGTCAGGACGTCGTTCACGATAGTAAAGCTGCTACAGGTATCTTTAACCCACGGAAGGACTTCTGGGAGCGACGCACCTTCTGGCTCGAAACTAAATTTCTCGCGCAGATTGACCGTCTCACCCATGTTGACATGAAGCTCTGATGGTCCATTGATCGCCGTTATGGGAGTAAACGTCAGATGGAAGGGATTTGAAGGAACGCCCCCAACCGTCTCGTCACCACCCGTCACGGTAATGGTTTCAGGAAGTACATACTCATTTTCCGAAGGGTCGTGAAGCACAAATTGTACCTTCTTGCCTTTGTCGGCATCGTTCACACCGATGCGGAGCGTGTAGATATACCGCCCCCCGTCAGGGGTTTGGCGAAATACTGGGTTTGCGGCTGCACGGCACTCACCATCGATGAACGCACCAACACGCATATCGGCGACATTGTCAACCTCCTGCCCCGACGCATCAAAAAGCGTCGCATAAACTACGGCATGGGACGGATATTGATTCCCCGACGGGGGATTCCAGTCCCTCGCTGCCTGCGCCCATAGAGTGGACAACAGGAGCGTCATCATGAATAGAATGTTTTTTTTCATAGACTAATGGGTAAAATTGATTGGAAAATAGTGATTCTTCAGTCGCGTCCTTCCGCCGTCCCGACCTCCTGACGGGCGGCGGATGGCCTGTCTCCCCCATCGCCTGACGGCACTACCGTCCCTTTAATAAATAAGGTATTGCAGCCAGCGGGACTGTCGGTCTCGACACGAACGCGCTCCCGGAAGGGCCCTTCCTGTCCATGCGGGTCATAGCTGACCTCTACCCACGCCGTGTCACCGGGCTGCACGCTGCGGGTGTCATAGACCGCCGACGTGCAGTCGCAGCCAGGACGGGCAGAGAGGATATGGAATGTGGCTTCGCCAGCATTGCGAAGCAGAAAGCGGTGGCGAACGGTCCCCCCCGCCTCGAAAACATCGCCGAAGACGAACACGGTGCCGCCCACCCAAGAGAGCTCCTTCTGCGCGGTGCAGTGGAGACTCCAACCGGTGAGTGTCAGCGGGAGGAGGAAGGCGGTACAAATGGTCTTTCTCTTCGGCATACTCTATTTAGTTTTTTATGTTCAGTGATTGTCTAAGTCTGCAATACGTGGTGTCACGCTGCAAAGTTAAGTAAAAGGCCCGAATTAACAGTTGCAAATATCTTACAAAAACCGCAAACATTCGCTTTGATAACGCAATTTGCTAACTTTTGAGAGAAAAAACACAACTGTTTGTACATTTTACGCCCCGATTTCGCTTCCGTTCTTTTATTATTCTGCTTCATCGTTGTGTAGGTTGCGAAATTGTCTCGGCCCCATGCCATAACATTTCTTAAAGGCGTTGGTGAATGCGCTCGCGTCGTCGAATCCACAGCGGCAACCCACATCCCGGATCCGAACATCCTGACAATCGATGAGCAACCTTGCGGCCTCGCGCATCTGCACACTCGTGATGAAATCTTTCGGCGCAAGTCCTGTGGCGGCAAAGATATGGCGGCGGAAAGTCTGCTCGCCGAGCGACAGGCTCGACGCGATCTCAGCCACACCATGCCTGTGGACAGGCATCGAGGCAATAATCAGGCGTACCACATTGTGCACAAACTCATCGTGGGATGGACGACGTGGAAGATGCGCATGGGCTTCATGGGGAAGCCTCTGGTGGCGGATGTCGTGGTCTTCTTTCTTCACTGGACAGATATTTTACTTCAGTTTCTGGCGGCAAAGGTATAACTTGTTGGAAATTATGTTGTTGTAAAAATCATACAAAGTGTTGCAAAAAAGTATCAAGACCTTAAAAAAGCCTTTTTTACACGTATTTTGTAGCCTTTTTCCAAGTCTGCAGCTACCATTTTAGCCGTCGTGATAGATTTTTCACACGACTTTATACCATTTTTCATCCAGTTAGGATGGTTTCACCCACCACTTCCCCTACCCCACAACGACCTTGTCACGCCATTTTCCTGATAAGCCTTATTGTTTTTTATTATTTTTTTCTTGCCAGACTTTAGCATATCCCTTACTTTTGCATCTACAAATAAGCAAGAGACCTGGAAGATATGGCAAAGATACTGATTGTGGAGGATGACCTGTCGTTTGGCACCCTGATTCAGACATGGTTGAGAAAAAAGGGATTCGAAGTGGAGAAAGCCACCTCGGTCAAGGGCGCGTTGCTCCTGCTGGAGAAGGACGGAGATCGCGACTTGATCCTCTCCGACTTCCGCCTGCCCGACCACGATGGCCTCGCCGTGCTCAAATGGGCGCAGGACCACAACCTGCGGATTCCCTTCATCGTGATGACGAGCTATGCCGAGGTGCAGAACGCCGTCCTCGCCATGAAGGCGGGTGCCACCGACTATATCGCCAAACCGTTTCAGCCCGACATTCTACTGGAGAAGATCCAGGAGGCGCTGAGGGCTCATGCGTCCACACAGCCCCCCACCCCTCTGTCCGATGCAAGCGCACCAGCTGCCCAGCCAACAAATGGCACAACGGAGGGAGGAGACGCCGTGCCCCGCTACATCGAAGGCAAGAGCGAGGCCTCCCGCCGACTCTATGACTTCGTGTCGCTGGTGGCCCCCACCCCCATGTCAGTACTCATCCTCGGCGCCAGTGGCACTGGAAAGGAGTATGTCGCCCGTCGCATCCACGAGCTAAGCCCGCGTGCCGACAAACCGTTCTTTGCCCTCGACTGCGGGGCCATCCCGCGCGAAGTGGCAGCCTCGGAGTTTTTCGGCTATGTCAAGGGAGCTTTCACGGGGGCCGACCAAGACAAGAAGGGTGCCTTCGAGACGGCCAACGGCGGCACGCTGTTTCTCGACGAGATGGGGAACCTCAACTACGAAGTACAAGTGCAACTGCTCCGCGCGCTTCAGGAGCGTAAGATACGCCCCGTCGGCAGCACCCACGAGATCGACATCGATCTACGTCTGGTCTGCGCGACCAACGAGAACCTGGAGCAGCGAGTGGCCGAGGGTAAGTTTCGCGAGGACCTCTACCACCGCATCAACGAGTTTACAATCCACATGCCCGCGCTGCGCGACCGCGGCACGGACCTGTTCCTCTTTGCCGACCTCTTCGTTCGTCAGGCCAACCAAGAGCTGGGACGCCACGTCGTCGGCTTCGACCGAAAGGCTACCGAACGAATAGCTTCCTACGGGTGGCCCGGCAACCTCCGCGAACTGAACAATGTGATGAAGCGAGCCGTCCTCTTGACCAAAGGCGACTACATCGGTGTGAAGGAACTGGATCAGTGTATGAACCACGCCCAGCCTACAGACCCCATCACCCTCCATGACGAGCAGACGGAGCGGCAGCGGATCGTCCATGCACTCCAAGCCGCGGACGGCAACAAGAGCAAGGCGGCCCTGCTCCTCGCCATCGATCGCAAGACCTTATATAATAAGATGAAGAAATACGGGATATAAGACGGCATGAACCCGCGTGCCAGGATGGGACCTCGTCCCCACCTATGGGGAAGTGTGGAGATGCCACGGTGGCATCTCCACACTTTTTTGTAGAAAAATTCCACACTATTTCCACACTTTCCACACCACCGTTTTTCGTGCCAAAACCATTTTCTCACTATGTATCAACGACTTACGAAATCATACCAAAAGTTGGCACGCAGATTGTGATATAATTAGTGAGCCCGCCAAGGAATGGAGACACAACGAGGCGGCTCAACAAAACAATTAATATTCACGATTTAAAAGATAAACATTATGAAGAAGTTAGTTTTTGCAGCAGTCGCAGCGTTGGTTATGGTTTCAGTAGGTAACGTTTTCGCTCAGAATGAGCCAGTAAGTACGATGCAGTCCGACTCTATCAGCTTCGTCGCTCCTGCAGATACCGTCGTCACAACGGACTCCGACGACACGGTAAATCAGCCCGCAGAGCCGGCAGATCAGCCTGTCGAAACAGAGCAGACGGCAGAGTAAGGACACCTCTTGGGAAAGTGTGTTACAGATTGCCTTCCAAGGTATAGGCAGTCAAGGGGAGCAAGTCATTGTGGAATGGCCTGCTCCTTTTGCTATCCACCTCCATCTTGATAATAGTACCGACAAAGTTTTGTCACGTCGCAGATTTGTATTATCTTAGCATCCTGAAACGACAGAACACCCATCATGCACCGCAATACAATCCCCTTCAAGGTCGCTGCCGGTTATTGCGCCGTGGCCGTCGTGCTGCTCCTGGCCATCGCTTTGGTCTATAGCAACACGAAATCTATCTTTGCCATCAATCACGCCTCGCGGGAATATATCCGCAAGCGAGAGGCCGCTGACAGCGTGATGTCCTCGCTGCTCAAGGCAGAACAGGCCAATCTGCAACAACTCTCGGAGGCCATGAAGGAAAGGACTGGGAAAAACTACCTGCACGAGAAGGTGGAGAGCCTCGACAAAGGAGAAGACTCCGTCGTCGTGCACCCCAAGACCCCACAGAAGGTGCAGGAGAAAAGTACGGTCGTAGAAGTGGTCAAGACGCGCAAGGGCTTCTTCCGCAGGGTGGCGGATGTGTTTCGTAAGGAGCGCGCCGATACGGTGAGCATCAAGGTGGACAACGACACGGCCGTGATAGACACGGTCGTCACCCCGGTGAACGTGGCGAGCAACGTGGTCACCATCCTCAAGCAGGTGGACCGCAAGGAACGGGTGACGACAGGCCACCAGGCCAAGGCGGTACACAAGGAAATGGCCGACCTGAAAGTGATCAACGCCCAACTCGCCCTGAAATCGACCCAGCAGCTCCGTGAGGTGCATCGCCGGGAGCGCAAGTCGATACAGCAAAGCATCAACCAGGCCATGGCGGCACAGCGTCACCTGTTGTGGCAGATGGGGATGCTGGCTATCGTCGCCGTCGTCGCCGCCGTCATCCTAATAGGTTATGTCTGGCGCGACAACCGCAGAGAGCGTATCTATCGGGAGAACCTGGAGGACGCCAACGAGGAGATCCAGCGCATCATGCAACAGCGAGAACGACTCCTCCTCACCATCACCCACGACATCAAGGCACCCGCCGCCTCTATATCAGGTTTCATCGACATGATGAGAGACTATGTCGATCAACCCCGTGGCAGGGAATGTCTGGACCACATCCAAGGTTCGGCGCGACACCTCTCCCACCTCGTAGCCTCACTCCTCGACTACCATCAGCTGGAGAACGGACTGATGGAGGTACACCCCGTCAATTTCTCACCCTCGCAACTACTTCGGGAGTGTGTGGAAGGCCATCGGCTGAAGGCCGAGGAAAAGGGTCTGCAAATGGTACTGGCATGGCAGGACAAGACGGACGGAGAAACGGAGCAGGGCGGAAAGGGTACCATCTGCCGCGCCGATGCCTTCCGCCTCCGCCAGATATTGGACAACCTTGTTGGCAATGCGGTAAAATATACAACGCAGGGCAGCGTCAGCGTCGTGGCGACCCTATCTGCCAACGACAACGAAGAAGAGAAGGCATTCCGCCTCACGGTGGCGGTAAAGGACACGGGGAAAGGTATGACGACGCAGGAGAAGCACGACGTCTTCCAAGCCTTCACCCGACTAAAGAACGCACAAGGCATCGAGGGGGCTGGACTCGGTTTGTCCATCACCCATGAGCTGGCCTCGCTCCTGGACGGCGAGATCCAGGTGGAGTCGGTAGTGGGCCACGGATCGACCTTCACCGTGACCATTCCGCTAGAAGAGAAAACAAAGGATGCGGAGATGGAGGAAACCGCCGAGGCTACTCCCACCCTACCCGCTGCGGAATGGGAAGACTCCAAAATCCTCCTGCTCGATGACGACCCCTTGCAACTGCAACTACTGCAAGAGATGCTGCGCCGTCTGCCGATCGCCCCAGAGAAGGTCATCGTCTGCCATCATGTCACCGACGCCCTCACCGCTCTCCACAACGAGAAACCCTCCCTCATGCTCATGGACATTGAGATGCCAGAGATGAACGGAATGGAGATCATCCAGCACCTGAACCACACCCACATGCGGGTAGTGGCAATGACGGCACACGACAGCAGCATCCTCAGCCAGCTGAAGGAGGTAGGCTTCGACGACTGCCTGTTCAAACCATTTCGTGTCGATGCGCTCGCCAAGGTTCTCGGTGTCTCGCAGGATCACGTTTCCGATACAGTTCCATCACCCTCACAGTCAACCTCCATACCTCCTCGCTTTGCACCGCTCGTTGCCTTTGCAGACGATGACCCCGAGGCGGCCGAGGAGATTGTCCGAACGGTCCGTCAGGAGTTGGCGCAGTATCTCGTCTTGTTACAACAGATACAAAACCCATCCACAAGCTCTACCGACGCAGCAAACCCCACCGAGACGCCCTCTTCCACCACCGATATCAGCAAGATCGCCCATAAGCTCCTACCCATTGCCACGATGATGCAAATGGGTTGTCTCGACGCCCTCACCTCCTTGTCGCCCGAGCATATCAACGATTTGGAGCAACCACAAATACAACAATGCCTGCAAACCGTCATCCACGACTTACAGGACATTCTTGAGGAAAACTAACCAGCTTCCTTGGGAAGCGTTATACCTTATTATATATATGTGTGTTTATGCCGGCGAAGCACTCTGGCGATACTGCGTCGGAGAACAGGCGTAAGCCTTCTTGAAAGCGTGGGAGAAAGCACTGGCCTCGTCAAAACCACATTCGCGTGCCACTTCGCCCACGGGGCGCGAGCTATCCTGAAGCAACAGACGGGCGGCAAGGTCCATCTGGATGGCAGTGATGAACATCTTGGGCTGCTGTCCCGTTTCGCAGACAAAGCGGCGGCGGAAGGTCTGCTCGCCCATATTGAGTTTGGAAGCCACGGCGCTAACACTTACCTCGCCCTTGGCCATTCCCGACCGCACCACCTCGATGACCTGGCGACAGAGCGTATCGGCCATATCGGCAGGCGACGACTCCACGGAAGGTTGCACACTATCGGGCGATGGTGTCGTTTGGGAGGAAGGAATGGGCGTGGCAGAGTCTTCCTCTGTATCAGCAGCGGAAGAATGCGCTGTTAACTCAGGATTCACAACGGTCTCGGCTGCCGCAGGGGCAGAAAGACTTTCGAGACGGTGCAACTCCCGGAAGAGTTGGCGCAACTGTGCCCGATGGGCCCGCGTGCGACGGCGCTGCAGCCAAAGGAAAAGGCCGATGAGCAGCAACAAGACGGCTGCAGAGATGAGCAGGTCACGTAAGTGGGCGTTCTTACCCGCCGAGACCTCCTCGCGCAGCTGATCGTTGCCAAACTCTGCCTCGTAGCGAGCCAACGCCTTGGCCGTCGATGTGGAGTAGAGCGAGTCGCGGAGAGCGTTGAACCGCTCCAACTCATGGCGCGCACTATCGGGGTTGAGGTTCCAATAAGCCTCATAGAGGCCCTTGCGGGCGGTGCACCCATTATAGAGGTCACCCATCTTCGAGAAGATGCCGGATGCCTCGCGAAAAGCCTCCACGGCCGCCTGCTCCTGCTTTTGTCTCAAAAGGATAAAACCCATTTGGTTGAGAGCGATGCCGAGGGAGTGGATATTGCCCACGCTTCGAAGCGTGGGAATAGCTTTTTGATAAGCAGCGACGGCCTCGTCGTCACGCTTCATTCCGCCCAGTGCCGCCCCCTGCATGGTGAGCCGGACGGCCATCTTTCCCTCATTGCCAAGCAGGGAGTCGATTACGTATGCCTTTTGCGCATATTGAAGCGAACGCTGGTAATTGCCGAGCTTATAGTAGATTTCCGACGCCATGCCATTGATGACGGCCTGTCGCGGTCGGTTGTTTGCGCGGGAGGCATAGCGTAGCGCCTGCAGGATGTGCTTTTCAGCTTGTCTCGGGTGGTTGGCAGCCAGGTTGATGCCCGCCAAGGTGTTGAGGGCGGAGGAAGTCTGGTCGGGATCGCGCAGCTTCTTGTAGATGCGGACGCAACGCGTGGCATACTGTGCGGCTGCAGGGAAGTCGGCCAGCCGCACACCGATAATGGCCAGCAGATTGAGGCAGTCGCCCTTGGCGGCATTGTCATGACGGTAGAGGGGCAGTGCGCGGAGCGCATATTGGCGGGCGAGCCCATACTCCTGGGTATCGTTGAACCACTCTCCAGCCCAATACCACACCTCCTTGCGCAGAGAGTCTGTGGGTGTGTTGGTGGCAAACTGTATTCTTTCGTCGGTGAATTGCTCCTGATCGAGGTAGTCGAAGAAGCGGTTGGCGGCCTTCACGCTGCCCTTCTTATCGAAGTCGGCAACGAGTTTTCTCGCGTCCTGTGCCCATAGCGAAGAGCTAAGAAGCAGACACATAATCAGGGTCAATAGGTAGTTCTGTTTCATTGGTGGGGCAAAGTTAGCTATTAATTCCTTAAAAGTGTTCAAAAAGGGATGATTTTTTAAATAAAACTTTATATTCATCCTTAGTTTAATCTCTATCGGTTGTTTGGGGTTGCGCATACATGTATAAAGAGTGAACATTCTGCAGTATCTCATGACTGACAACGGGAGATTTCTGGTAAAAAACAGAGCGTTCATGGGAATGTGCATCGATATTTGTCCCAAAAAGTGCGGAATGAGAAAAAAACAGGAGAAATCGTTGGTCATATCAAAATATTGTCTTAATTTTGCGGACAGACTATCGACGTGAGACGATTATCAAATGAAATCATACACTTAATGTTCTAATTATATTAAAGATGACGAAATTATCACTATTCAGACTGGCTTTCGTGCCGCTGTCGCTGGCCTCACTATCAGCGTTGGCACAGACGGACGACGCACCAGCAATCCAGAAGACACCCACACCCGTGATCTTCCCTGATGCATCGCGCTTCACCCGAGTGGACGCGCCGGTGGTAAAACAGAAGCAAGTGCCCGCCAAGCAGGTGCAAGCCCCGCTTCGTGGTTCCGACCAGCCCATCGAGCCGGACTGGGAGACTTCGTTCGCCACGACCGATGATGCCGATGTCTTCACGGTCATCGACGCCAACAACGACGGACTGACATGGGGATGGAGTGATTCCTACGATGGAAGTATGCGCAGCGAGTACAGCGCAAACAACGGCAACGACGACTGGCTCGTCACGCCCCCCATCCATTTCCTGCCCGGAAGACAGTATATCATCAAGTTTAATATCCGCAACGCAGCCACCAACTGGCTCAACTCCTTCGAGGTGAAATACGGCGAGGGCGACAACCCCGCCC
>ERZ1026846.763-NODE-763-length-23528-cov-21.066459_pt1 | contig 23528 bp, 24 predicted proteins | sample MGYA00380153_ERZ1026846 | MGnify/ENA primary metagenome ERZ1026846 (study PRJEB33269, sample SAMEA4719789) | human gut metagenome | biome: human-associated habitat; feature: organic feature; material: feces | place: Cameroon | collected 2013-10 ...
TTTTGCTGACAATCTTATGAATAGCGTGGCTCATTGCGGATGCCATCTGCCACCCGGGGAGATCTGTTTGTATTAAAAACACCATTTTCTGCTAAAAAAATACAAAAACATGAGATTTTGCCATGTAAAAAGCTGTTATTTTCGCTGAGCGTGCAAAATGAAGAAATTCCGTACAAAAATTCCTGATTTAGAAGTTTTTTTGTACGGATTTTGCTATTTTGATGCAATTTTCACCAAAGCAATAGGAAGAGGGCTACGGGGCTGTTTCGCTAACTCCCTGCTTAGTAGGGCAAGCATATTACTGCCCTGAAAGTGCTTTTAGAAATCCAGGCAGTATTTTTATGGAAGAATCCATGAAAACGTTCTAAAAATTACTGCTTCAGCATAGGATGCTTCCATTCCGGCAGTAAATATCATTCACTGTAATAGAAAATCGCTTTAAATTACTGCATATACAGCACAAAATGGATTTTAGGCAGTAAAGATCGAAACAGCAAAACTAAAATACCACCTGGGAAGACAACAAAGTCATCCGGGCGGCATTCAACTAACTTTCAATTTACAAATTCTCGCGTAATTTTTCCGCTACTTTCGCATACATGGGCACGGGCACATGATATCTCTCTCCCATACGGACGACTTCGTAGATCAGGCCATCGATCTCGGAATCTTTGCCTTCCATGACATCTCGCTGCATGGAAGTGGTAGCTTCCGGTGCCAGGGAGGACAATATCTTCAGGTTGACTTCCACCATATCACGCTCGAAAGGAACACCCATAGCTTCTGCCAGTGCGGCGATCTCGCGTATCATTGTCTTGAAGGCTTCCCGCTGCTTGCCTTCTCTCTGGAAGTCTGCTGCGGTGGCATGATAAAAAAGTCCCGCCGCACCGATGGGCGATACATAGGAGAATTTCTCCAGGGCATCTCTTTGAATATTTTCGGAGAGCACGCCATCAATTCCACTGTCATCAAAATCTTTTTTAATATTTTTCAGAGCATCCAATATTTCTTCTTGTGCCCTTTTAATGTTTACTTTTTGAGAACTTATATTCCGGGCACCATATACTACCCGCAGGATCCTGCCATGCTGGATCAGCACTCCCGGTTCTTTAATATTGGCAGAGACATAGATACAGCCGTCCGTCACCAGAAGCTTTGGCAACTGCTCCTGCATTTTCGCACCGGTTCCGTAGATGTTTAACACCGGGATCACGATGGTGGAAGGCTTCGCCACGCGCTGAATAAAAGGGATGGTGTCCTCCAGGGAATATCCTTTCACGCAGACCAGTACCACATCCGGCTGCTCGTCATAATGCTCCATGTCCATAGCTTTTACCGGGATGATCTCGGTGGTGCCGTCCCACATTTTCTCCACGGCAAGTCCCTTTTCCTGCATGGCTGCCAGGTGTCTGCCTCTGGCGATCAGGGTGACATCCCTGTCAGCCTTTGTCATATAAAATCCTAAGATTCCGCCGGTTCCTCCGGCTCCGATAATTGCGTATTTCACACCAAAACCCTTCCCTTCCGTTATCTACCTTTACTTTTCCACAATGATACCACGACGCAAAAGAAGCCGCCAGTCTCTGTTTTCACATAACTGACAGCTTCTCCTTGATATCATTTATTCCTTACAGGAACTCTTTTACAGACTTGTAAACGCCCTTGGCATCCAGACCGTACTTCTCTACCAGAGCAGCAGCGGAACCGGACTCGCCGAAGACATCCTGCATACCGACCTTTTTCACTGGTACAGGATAATGTGCACACAGGCAGTCGCAGACTGCGCTTCCCAGTCCGCCGATGACGGAATGCTCTTCCACGGTGACTACCTTGCCGGTCTTCTTCGCGCTGTTAAGGATGATCTCCTCATCGAGTGGCTTAATGGTACAGATATTTACAACCTCTGCGCTGATGCCTTCCTCTTCCAGCATCTTCGCTGCACCCAAAGCGGAATCTACGCAGATACCGGTGGCTACGATGGTGACATCTTTACCTTCGCGGACTACTGTTCCCTTACCGATCTCGAAATGATAACCGGGATGATCGTTGATCACGGGTACTGCGGCACGTCCGAAACGGATGTATACAGGTCCTTCATATTCCAGAGCGGCACGAACAGCGGCTCTTGCTTCCACATCATCGGAAGGGCACATTACTACCATGCCGGGGATGGTGCGCATCAGGGCGATATCCTCGTTACACTGATGGGTAGCGCCATCCTCACCTACTGTGATACCTGCATGAGTTGCACCGATCTTCACATTCAGATGCGGGTAACCGATAGAGTTACGTACCTGCTCGAATGCACGTCCTGCTGCAAACATTGCAAATGAGCTTACGAAAGGAATCTTACCTACCAGGGAAAGTCCTGCTGCCACACCCATCATGTTTTCCTCTGCGATACCACAATCGATATGACGGTCGGGATATGCCTTACGGAAGATTCCGGTCTTGGTAGCTGCTGCCAGGTCGGCATCCAATACTACCAGATTGGGGAATTCTTCTGCCAGCTCCTTCAGGGAGTTACCATAGCTTTCTCTGGTTGCGATCTTTTTCACGGTATTCTCTGCCATTACTGCTCACCTGCTTTCTCTAATTCTTTTTCAATCTTATCAAGGTCTGCCATTGCAATCGCATACTCCTCATCATTAGGCGCCTTACCATGCCAGTCTACGCTGTTTTCCATGAAGGAGACTCCCTTGCCCTTGATGCTGTGGAATACGATACAGGTGGGCATGCCCTTGGTCTCTCTTGCTTCCTTAAATGCTGCACGGATCGCATCAAAATCATGTGCATCTGCATTGATCACATGGAAATTGAATGCCTCGAACTTTTTATCAATAGGATAAGGAGAACATACCTGATCGATGGGTCCATCGATCTGCAGGTTGTTGTTATCTACCATAACGCAGAGGTTGTCCAGCTTACGGAAGCCCGCGAACATAGCAGCCTCCCATACCTGTCCTTCCTCGATCTCACCGTCACCCAGCAGTGTGTATACACGGAAATCACGTTTGTCCATCTTAGCACCCAGTGCCATGCCGACTGCTGCAGAAATACCCTGTCCCAAGGATCCAGAGGACATATCCACGCCAGGGATATGGATGCAGGGATGGCCCTGCAGGTAGGAACCTAAGTGACGCAGGGTAGGCAGATCCTCTACCGGGAAATATCCTCTGTAAGCCAGTGCGGAATAGAGACCGGGAGCTGTATGACCCTTGGACAGAACGAATCTGTCGCGTTCCTCCATATCGGGGTTCTTCGGATCAATGTTCATCTCCTCAAAATATAAAAATGTAAAAATATCTGCGGCTGACAAGGATCCGCCGGGATGTCCTGCTTTCGCACTATGAACTGCGGTCACAATGCCCTTGCGGACATCATTGGCACGCTTTTGCAGTTCTAAATTCTTCATTGTTTCCTCCATTCCGCCATATTGGCTTATCTGTTGCAATTTACGTTGTTATACTAGCATACTTCCCGATGCTAGTCTAGTAAAAGAATTGCTCTTCTACCGTAAAATATTGCGGTCTCGTCCTAACAACTTTGCCCTGCCATTCATAAATTTTCTCACTTCGTTCGAAAATTCATTTCATGGAGGGGCGCTTCGCTAATAGAATTTGTCATATAGTGCTTAGTACGCAAGCGTCCACGCACTATAAGTCAAATTCTATTTCAAAGTTGTTTGGCCATAGTACGCTCCGGCACCATGTTTGCGGTTATAGTGCTTATCCTGCAGTTCCTGGGGTGCCGGCTGGATCCTGGGGTTGATCGTCTCTGCGCGATAAGCCATTTTTGCCACCTCTTCCAGTACTACCGCATTATGGACAGCCTCCTTGGCATCCTTGCCCCAGGCAAAAGGTCCATGGTTCTTGCACAGAACGACAGGCACTGCTTTCGGGTCCTTACCCAGACGTTTGAACTCGTTAACGATCAGGTGTCCGGTATTTTCCTCGTAAGCGTCCTCGATTTCTTCCTTTGTCAGGCAGCGCACGCAGGGAACCGGACCGTAGATATAGTCTGCATGGGTGGTTCCGTAGCAGGGGATGTCTCTTCCCGCCTGCGCCCAGCTGGTGGCATAGGAAGAATGGGTATGTACGATACCGCCGATCTCCGGGAATGCCTTGTACAACTCCAGATGGGTCGCGGTGTCGGAAGAGGGATTTAAATTCCCCTCTACCTTATTGCCGTTCAGATCCATGACTACCATCATCTCCGGTGTCAGTTTGTCGTAATCCACGCCGCTGGGTTTGATGACGAACAATCCGCTCTCTCTGTCAATGGCGCTGACATTTCCCCAGGTAAAAGTCACCAGACCGTACCGGGGCAGATCCATATTTGCTTCATATACTTTCTGTTTTAATTCTTCTAACATATCCTAAACCTCATTTCTTTCTACATCCTACAAGCTTTCCGATAAATGAGTGTCGTGCAGGTATAATTTTACGACCGAAAAATTATTTTGCGGCAACGGCTGCCTTCTCCGCAGGAAGCAGTCTCTTGTACTCTTCCAGGAAAGCCTCAAATCCTTTCACATCCTCAGGCTCCGGTTGCAATGTGGTTCCGGTCTGTCCAGCGAAGATCTTGTCATTTAAATAGGAAGAAAGGGTCTCGCCGGTTTCTTTCTCCTTCATGAAAGCTGCCAGGATCGCCATGCCCCAGGCGCCGCCTTCGCTTGCCGTATCCATAACAGTGATCGGTGCGTTCATGCCTGCTGCCATGACACGCTGTCCCACCACGGGAGTCTTGAAGAAGCCGCCGTGTCCCATCAGGGAATCTACAGCCACATGCTCCTCCTTTAACAGAATATCCATACCAATCTTCAGTGTGGCAACTGCGCTGTACAGATGGGAGCGCATGAAGTTTGCCAGTGTAAAATCTGCATCTGGTGTCCGCACCACCATAGGACGGCCGGCATCCAGACCAGTGATCGGTTCTCCGGAAAAATAGTTATATGCCGTTACGCCGCCGCAATCCGCAGCACCTTCCAGCGCCTTGCGATACAACACGCCGTACAGTTCGTTCTTGTCTACTTTCACACCAAAGCTCTCTGTACACTCGCCGAAGAGGTTCACCCAGGCATTCAGATCGGAGGTGCAGTTGTTGCAATGTACCATGGCCACGGGCATACCGTTGGGTGTTGTGACCATATCGATCTCTTCGTGTACTTTTTGCATAGCCTTTTCCAGGACTACCATTGCGAAAATAGAGGTTCCGGCGGAGACATTACCGGTGCGGACAGCCACACTGTTGGTAGCTACCATTCCGGTTCCCGCATCACCCTCGGGAGGACACATAGGAACACCGGGCTGCAAAGTTCCGGTAGGATCCAATAATTTTGCCCCTTCTGCGGTCAGGACACCGGCGGATTCTCCTGCCACCAATACCTTAGGCAGGATGTCGCGGAGCTTCCAGTCAAAATGGTGTAAATCATCGAACTGATCTAACATTTTCTGATCAAAATCCATGATCGTGGAATCTATAGGGAACATACCTGCTGCCTCACCAATACCCAGAACCTTTTCTCCGGACAGCTTCCAGTGAATATAACCTGCCAGAGTGGTAAAAAATGCGATATCCTTTACATGCTCTTCTCCGCTTAAGATTGCCTGATACAGATGGGCGATGCTCCATCTCTGGGGGATATTGAAGTTAAATACCGGAATCAGCTTCTTGCAGGCTTCTTCCGTCATCGTATTTCTCCAGGTACGGAAAGGTACCAAAAGTTCACCTTCTGCATTAAAAGGCATATAGCCGTGCATCATGCCACTGAATCCCAGTGCTCCCAAAGTAGTCAGCTTTTCACCGTATTTTGCTTCCACATCGTCTGCCAGGCTCTTGTAACACCCCTGCAATCCTTTCCGGATGTCCTCCAGGCTATAGGTCCAAATATTGTTCTCCAGACGGTTCTCCCAGTCGTAAGTTCCCATGGCAATGGGGGTGTGGCTTCCATCTACCAATACCGCTTTGATTCTGGTAGAACCGAATTCAATACCCAGAACCGCCTTTCCCGCTTTGATCGCTTCTTTTGCTGTTTCGTTCATTGCATTCTCTCCTTTTGCTTTTATATCGTTTCTGCTTTATTTACTTTCATAACGTTTTGTGTTCTGCTACAGACTCCCGTTCTACCACCCGGGTATCAAATTCATACGTCAGATCCTTTTTCTTCCCCGCTATCATCTGTAAAAGTGTCTCTGCTGCCTTTTTCCCCAGATTTTCCTTCGGATGAGGAAGTGAAGTAATGGGAACCTCACTGTGTCGCGCCAGATCCGAATCGTCGATACTGATCACCGACACATCCTCCGGCACCCGGATATTGCGCTCTTCCAGCATCCGGATCAGCTGGAATGCGATCTGGTCATTGTACGCCAGGAGAGCAGTGCATTCCTCCACCCGGTTGAGAAGCCGGTCCCGGCAATACGCCAGTTGCTTCGATTCGTCCGTGTCGATCCACACCAGTCGGGAATCCGTCACCGTAAGCCCTGCTTCCTCCATGGCACGCAGATATCCCAAATAACGCTGTCTGCCCTGTCCGTCGTCCAGTTTCAGGACTGCCCCTATCTTCTGATGTCCCTTCTCAATCAGATATCTCACAGCCTTATACGCTGTGTCCGCATCATTCAATGATACATGTGGTACCTCCAGCTCCGGATAATAGGTGTTGAAAAATAAAAGCGGTATCTTTCTCATCATCAGATGCCTGTACAGCTCCAGATTCGGATTCGGCAATCCACTTTTTGTTCCCTCCACGATCATTCCTGCTACATCATCCCGTTTGAGCAGATCTTTCAGAATGCCTTTCTCCCGATCCAGCGTGTTATTCGTAATATAAATCTGTACGGAAAAGCCACTTTCATATAATGTATTCTGCATGCCCTGCAGGATCCTCGGGAAAATATAGCTATCCACATAAGTAGTTACTACCGCAATACTGTTCCGCTTCTCGAGATTTTTCCTGCGGTCAAAGCTAACATAAGTGCCGCTGCCACGGATCCTCTGTACCAGTCCTTCCTCCTCCAGCGTTCCGATCGCCTTCCTCACTGTCTGTCTGCTGATGTGGAATCGCTCCGCAAGCTGATTCTCCGAAGGGACCTTCTCTCCGGGACCCAGTTGTCCGTCTGTAATCTGCTCCTGTATGTAATTAATTAGGTTTTGATATTTTGTCTCCATGATTATTATAAGTATAATAAGGCTACTGTTCAAAGTCAATACATCTTTTGACTATTTTAGATACATTTATATATAGTTGTATGATGTACAACCATGCTTGTATTTCGATTTACTCCACATATGAAGTCAGAGACCGTGACTGTGACTCTGAGGTAAGTCGCTTTAAGTCTATCCCCGGTGCTGTTCACATATACTTTTACCAACACTCTCTGTCATCAGGTAACTATCGTGCGAAAACGTCCTTCCCTTTCCTTCCACCAACTGCTTCTGTGTATCTGCCTCCTCTGCACTCTCACCGGCGCCATGGCTCTTTTGTCCCATTGTACTTCCGCAGACAGGCGCTTTGAACAATTCACCTCCCGGGTTTTCCGGGAGGAAATGACTGCCAGTACTCTGAACATGCACTACACCATTGCGGATCCTGCCGCCTTTGGGATTACGGATTACGAGCCTGTCCTTCCCCTCTATACCTCCGGGCAGTCGGACGCGAGTGGGGAACGTTGTTCTGCGCTCCTTAGGCAACTAAGTTGTATTGCTTACGATAAGCTCTCACCGGAGAATGCTTTCACCTATACACTCCTACAGCGGTCTCTGGAAAATGACCTGGCGTTGGCGCAGTTCCCCTATTACAACGAACCACTGTCCCCATCTTCGGGAATGCAGTCACAGCTCCCCATCCTGCTGGCAGAATACACCTTCCGTTCCAGGCGGGATGTGACAGACTACCTGGCACTCTTAGACCAGGTGGACGATTATTTTGCCTCCTTGCTCCTCTATGAGCAGGAAAAAGCTGCCGCAGGCTTCCTCATGCCGGATATTTCCCTGGAAAAAGTCCAAAAGCAATGTGACACCATCGTCACTATACAAGAACTAGCGCAGGGGACCCACTTTTTGCAGACCACCTTTGAAGACCGGCTGGTGGAATTGCAGGCACAGGGCATATTATCTGCCGAAGTTGTCTCTTCCTTTCTTAAGGAAAATGACCGGCTGCTCACCACGGTAGTACAGCCTGCCTACGCCACACTATCCGAAGGACTGTACTCTCTGGAGACTTCCGGCTCTGCCGGTCAGACATCTTCTATCTCTCAGGCGTCTCCCGGCGGGATCATAGATACATCCGGCGCCCTGCCGAAAGGTCTCGCCCTGTTGCCGGATGGGAAGACTTACTATCACCACCTGCTTTTCGCCGAGACCGGTTCCTCCCGTTCGGAGAAAGAACTGGTGCAAATGCTTCTGGCGCAATTTCAGGAGGAACAGGCGGCCATCCGCAGCCTGACACAACAGTCCCCTTCTCTGCTTTCCATGCTTTCCGAAGGGATCACGGAAGATTTTCCCATCCCGGAACCGGAAGAAATGCTTTCCGATCTACAATCACGCATGATAAATGACTTTCCTGTCAGTAATCCCACTCCCTCCTTTACTGTCAAGGATGTCGTTCCCAGTCTGGAACCTTACAGTGCACCGGCTTTTTACCTGACGACTCCCTTGGACGATTCTGACAATAATGTCATCTATATAAACCGCCGCAATTCTCCCATGGGACTGGAGCTCTATACGACCCTGGCACACGAAGGTTTTCCCGGGCATCTCTATCAGACCGTGTACAGCAACCGTGCCTTTTTAGATAAAGACATGGATCCTGTGAGAAAGCTGATCTGGTACGGCGGATATCTGGAGGGCTGGGCGCTGTATGTGGAATTTATTTCCTATGATTATGCGGCTGATCTGCTCGAACAGTGCGGACAGTCGGATGCCGCACAGGCCGCTCTCCTGGAAAAACATACCCGGAGCCTTCAGCTGTGCATGTATACTCTGTTGGACCTTCTGATCCATGGGGAAGGTGCCGGATACGATCAGACTGCCACATTCCTTGGAAAGTTTGGCATTGATTCCCCGGAAGCCTGCAAGGCAATCTATACTTATATTGCGGAGGAGCCCTGCAATTATCCGAAGTATTATGTGGGCTATCTGGAGATTTTGAAATTACGGGAAACTGCCCGGTCCCATTGGGGTGACGGGTATTGTGACCTTCGCTTTCACACATTTTATCTGGAAAATGGCTGCTGTGATTTTTCCTTGCTGGAGGAGCTACTGTAAAATAGAGCAGCCTTGTAAAACAACACAAGACCATATCTTGACAAAGCCCCCCCTCCTTTTCTATACTTGCAAAAGGAGCGGGGCTTTTCGCTTCCAATATTCCGCTTCCGATAACAGAAAGGCATACAATTCCCATGGAACAACTATTATTCAGTTTGAATGCAACGATCCCCGTATTCCTGGTCATGGTGATCGGTTATGTTTTACAGCAGCTGCATGTTACCAACGACTCTTTTGTAAAAACCCTGAATTCATTCAATTATAAGATCACCCTGCCCGTACTTTTGTTCAAGGACATGTCCACTGCAGATTTTTACAGTGTATGGGATACCGGTTACGTGCTGTTCTGCTTCTTCGTGACCCTATTCTGTATCATCATCACCTGGGTTGTGACAGGCATTTTTTATAAGAACAAATCCCGCCTGGGAGAACTTGTCCAGGCAAGCTACCGCAGCAGTGCCGCGGTCCTGGGTATCGCCTTTATACAGAACATCTACGGAAACTCCGGCATGGCTCCCCTGATGATCGTGGGTACGGTTCCCCTGTACAATATCGCTGCCGTACTGATCCTGTCCTTCACCGGACCGGATGCGAAGGGCTTCGATAAAGAATCCCTGCTGAAATCCTTAAAAGGGATCATCACGAATCCGATCATTATCAGTATCGCCCTGGGCATGCTGTCCAGCGCCTGCCGGATCCATTATCCCGTGATCATTTCCAAGACCATCAGCAATGTTGCCGTACTGGCTACCCCTCTGGCCCTGATCGGCCTCGGTGCCGGATTCGAGGGTAAAAAAGCCTTAAAGCTTTTAGCCCCCACCGGAGTAGCAACCGTATTAAAGCTGGTAGTATGGCCCGCACTGTTCCTGCCGCTTGCCATCCATTTTGGCTTTACCGGAGAAAAACTGGTGGCAATCCTCATTATGTTAGGCTCCCCCACCACCGTAAGCTGTTATATTATGGCGAAAAACATGAACCACGAAGGAACTTTGACTTCCAGCGTGGTTGTTGCCACCACGTTTTTAAGTTCCGTTACCCTCACGGTATTCCTGTTTATTTTGCGGAGTCTGCAATTGATTTAGTTGCATGATGCCCCTGGCATCATCACATTTTCCCCGCAAGAAAAATGCTTGCCACTGTTCCCGCTAACGTTGCCAGCAGTGCCCCCGGCAGCGTGTAGCGGGTTTTCGTTACCTTTGCCGCCAGAAAATACACACTCATGGTATAAAAAATCGTCTCGGTACAGCTCATAAGGATCGAAGTCAGCATCCCGGCATAAGAGTCCGGGCCACAGGTCTTGAAAATATCCAGCACCAGCCCGGTAGCCGCAGAGGAAGAGAACATTTTTACGATAAGCAGCGGAATCAGCTGCGTCGGAAGTCCCACAGCCTGCGTTGCCGGTCCGATAAGCTTCCCTAACAATTCAAAAAATCCGGAAGTCCGAAGGATTCCCACTGCCATCATCAGTCCTACCAGTGTCGGAAGGATCTCCACCACAATGCGCAGACCCTCTTTTGCCCCCTTCAAAAAAATCTCATACACTTTCACCCCTGAGACCATTCCGTAACCCACGATCCAGAAGATCACCATAGGGATCATAATATCTGACATGTGTGTCAATACGTTTATCATGGTCCTCACCTATCCTTCCATTTACAATAAATGACGGAAATGATAGTACTGAAAAGTGTAGCCACCAGTGCCGGAGCAATGATCACCGCGGGGTTGGCACTGCCGTACCTGCTGCGGTAGGCGATCATGTTGACCGGGATCAGCTGTAAGGACGAAATATTCAGGATCAAAAAGGTACACATTTCGTTGCTGGCAACTGACACATTCGTTCCGCGCCGTCCGCTCTCCAGTTCCGCCAGCTGCTCCATGGCTTTCAGTCCCGCCGGTGTACACGCCCATCCCAACCCCAGCACATTGGCGATCAGATTCGTAGCTATGTATTCCCCCGCCGGATGATCTTCCGGAAGTCTTGGAAACATAAATTTCAGAAAAGGCCGAATACCTTTTGTCATCTTCGTGATCATGCCGGATTCCTGCGCGATCTCCATGAGTCCCATCCACAGTGCCATGACCCCTGCCATGGTGATGCAGAGGCTCACCGCCTCTCCGGCACTGTCAAGCGCCCCTTCTGTCAATGCACTCATCTGTCCGGTACAGACTCCGTAGATCACACCTAACAGGATCATTCCTGCCCAGATATAATTAAGCATCTTCTCCAAACCGCCTGCTGTTCCTTCGTTTCACTATATGCGGATGCCGGGATGTCCTATGAAAATACGAATCGTGCCTTCGGTCATGTCCTACCAGGCCTGCATTTCCATCCGGAATTTCTTCCCAGCATACAAATATAAGCCTTCCGGTAATATATTTTCCGAAAGGCTTATCTGGTTCATTCTCTCAAATTCTGTTACAGAGTTCCCTGTGTGAACAGGCTTCTCACATGTGCCACCTCTTCCGCAGTGGCTTTCTCTGCCGGCACATAATAAGATTTCTCTCTGGCGATCTGATACAGCTCCTCCTGGGACTGCTCACAGGCGGTACGGAACTGCTTCAGTGTCTGTTTTAATTCCTTGTTTTCTGACTGAGCGATCATTCCCGCATAGCGGGTCAGTTCTCCGTTGATCCCGGCCAAAGTATCTGCTACCATTGTCTTTTCCTGCATTCTGCTGCCTCCTTACTGCAAAAACTTCATAAGCTGTTGTTTGTTCTCCATAGCGCTGCGGGCACCCTTTTCAAAAAACTGTTTTACCTTCGGGTCCTCCGCTTCCTTGGCGTACTCCTGCATTTTGCAGCGGGTCGTGTCAAAGCCGCCGATCAGATGGCGCAGATTCTGCAGATCTAATTCTGAAATATCACTCATGCTGTTAACCTCCTTTTGATTCCTTCTGTTCTATGCGAGGTTAGTATGCGCAGGATATTTTTTTCTATACTAAATAAAATTAGCAAAAATAGATACGGAAATAACAGTCAAAATACCGCAGACCACGATGGACAGGCTACTCATGGCGCCTTCGATCTCGCCCAGTTCCATGGCTTTCGCGGTTCCCAGGGCATGAGCGCTGGTGCCGATGGCAAGACCTTTGGCAATGGGATCCTCAATCTTGCACAGGTGGCAGATCGTATCTGCCAGGATATTACCTAAGATTCCGGTGACAATGATGACAACTACGGTAATGGTCACAATACCGCCCATTTTTTCGGAAATCCCCATACCGATAGCTGTGGTAATGGACTTGGGCAGAAGCGTTACATACTGCTCATGATTCAGACCGAACATCAGACTTAAAGCGAAAACGCTCACCATGGCAGTCAGCACGCCGGCAATGATTCCGCCGAAAATAGCCTTGGGATAAGTCTTTAACAGCTCCAGCTGACGATACAGAGGTACTGCCAGGCTGACCGTTGCCGGAGTCAGGAAAATGCTGATATACTGCGCGCCGTTTGCATAGGTCTCATAATCTATATGGAATAATAACAATACCGCCACGATCAGGATTACAGAGATCAGTAAAGGATTGGCAATGGCTTTTCCGGTCTTCTGTTTGATCCACAGACCGATCTCGTAGGTGACCAGTGTAATGGCAATGCCGAAAAAGATTGACTGGCTCAATATTTCATTCATTTATCTGTCCTCCTTATCATCTGCGGCAGCTTCGGTTCCGACCGTCTGCATGGCTGCGGCACCTTTGTTTTTCTGCCCCCGGATAATATGCTGGGATACCCGGCCTGTCACGATCATGATCAGTACCGTGGATACCACCGTGATCACACAGATGGGAAGCAGCATCTCTTTTAAAGCATTCACACTTGCCATGATTCCCACGGTAGCGGGCACGAACATAATGGACATGGCGTCTACGAGAAAATCCGCCGCGGTCTCCACCTTTTCCAGCGGGATCAGCTTCGTGATCAGCCCCACCAACATGATCACCAGACCATAGACGCTTGCTGCGATGGGAAGCGGGATCAGGATCTCCAGAAGCTCTGCCAGAAAGGAAATTCCCAGGATAATCGAAAATTGTTTCACATATTTCATGATATTGTCACCCTACCTGTTAACTTTGGTATTTTAAAAGAAGCTGCGCACTATTTTTCAGCACGCAACTTCGTATTATACTACTCGATTTTTACTTTCACAATCAGCATTCTCTACCATTTGAGTAGACTTTTTGACCTTGCTTTCGTGAATTTTTCCCTTACATCTGGTGTCTTACCACTGCATATTCGTCATCTAGTCGGAAGTAGGGACATTCCTGCTGGGTTCCGGATAAAAAGCGGTACATTTCATCCTCATCCAGATTCACCATGCAGCAATAGCATTCATAATCTTCGTCATATTCATAATTGACACACGCGTCACAATTAGTCATTTTGCCTCTCTCTGCATATGCCTTTCATGGATGTATCCTACATTATCCTCATATGCTTTTGTCTGTTTTGGTTCGGTTTCATTATGGTATTTTCGCCGTTTCATGAGTTGCCGTGCAGGTACTGATAGATTTCCCGTTTTCCGACACCTCTGTCTTTTGCCACCTGCTTCATGGCGGATTTATTATCCATACCCTGCTCTTCGTAATAAGCCATATGTTCTTCAATGCTCATGGATTCCCAGGATGCGATCTCTTCCTGTCGTTTCTCTTCCGGACTCTTCCCTTCTACTACCAGGACATATTCTCCGCGGGGCTCCTCTGTCTTGTAGTAGTCCAGCGCCTTTTCCAAAGTGGTGGGAAATACGGTCTCGAACTTCTTGGTCAGTTCTCTGCACAACGTGATCCGCCGTTCCCCCAGTGCCGTATACAGTTCCTCCAGCGTCCGGATCAGATGATGAGGAGCTTCGTAGAGGATCATGGTACGGCTCTCGGTCTTCAGTTCCTCCAGGATTGCTTTCTTTTCCTTTTTATCCGCAGGCAGAAATCCTTCAAAGCAAAACCTTCTTGTACTGAGTCCCGACAAAGTCAGTGCTGTAATACAGGCTGCCGGACCTGGCAGGGAAGTGACGGGAACATTCTGCTCCTGGCACATCCGCACCAGTACTTCACCGGGATCGGAGATTGCCGGGGTACCGGCATCAGTGATCAGCGCAATGTTCTGTCCGTTTAACAGCTGTCCTACCAGCTGGTGTGCCTTCTCTACTTTATTATACTCATGGTAGCTGGTCATGGGCGTATGGATGTCGAAATGATTCAGCAGCTTGATACTGTTACGGGTATCCTCCGCCGCGATCACATCCACCGTCTGCAGGGTCTCCACCACCCGCGGTGTCATATCCCCCAGATTGCCAATGGGCGTTGCACACAAATATAAAGTTCCGGGCATGAGCTCCTGCCTCCTCTCCAAATCACTTTCCCTTTTTAATATCCATATATATCATATATTTCCGGCATATATACTCCCGGTGACTGATACACGATCAGCGGCTTCTCCACGGTCATGCGGGATCTGCCGCCTCGCACCGCCTCGATGAGCACCATATTGGGCTCCTTGTCGATGTAGGGATACACCAGCTGCATCCGCTTCGGCTCCAGCTTGTATTTTACCAGCATGGTCATGATCTCCGCCAGCCGAAAGGGGCGATGTACCATGTAAAAATGTCCGCCGGGCTTTAATAGTTTTGCTGTCCTGCTGACCACATCCTCCAGCGTGCAGAGCACTTCGTGTCTGGCGATCGCTTTTGGTTCCTCCGGGTTCGTCAATCCGTGCTGTCCGATCATGTACGGAGGATTACAGGTAATACAGTCAAAAGAAGCAGCCTGGAATATCCGGTCTGCTTCCTTGATGTCTCCTGTCACGATGTCAATGCGGTCCTGCAGATCGTTCAACGCCACACTGCGTCTCGCCATATCTGCGCTCTCCTCCTGGATCTCCAGGCCGGTGAGATGGGAGCAGTGGTATTTTGCTTCCATCAGAAGCGGGATGATCCCGGTGCCTGTCCCCAGATCCAGTAAAATATCTTTCTCTCTGGCATTGGCAAATCCTGTCAGAAGCACTGCATCCATGCCGAAACAAAATTTCTCCGGATTCTGTATGATCTGATAACCGTTCCGCTGAAGGTCATCAATTCGTTCTTTATCCTTCAGTTCAACCTTCATTCGTATTCTCCGGTTTTCTTCCGTTACCGTTATTACCGTTGTTGCCGTCTCTTCTGCCACCGTGTCTCGGTCTTCTGCGGAAGGAATTGTCTCTTGGTGCCTGTCCCTGACTGCCGGACTGCTCTGCACCCTGAGCATCGCTGTTCTCTCTTACCTGCTCCGGACGGTTCTGCGGACGATTTTCACGGCGTCTGTCGCCGCGGTTGTTATCCCTGCGGTTGTCACGGTTATTGTCTCTGCGGTTGTCACCACGATTCTCGTTGTTCCGATTTTCTCCACGGTTATCATTACGATTCTGATTCTCACCACGGTTATTATTTCTGCGGTTGTCGTCTCTGCGTCCGTCGCGTCTGTGGTTATCCCCGCGATTCTCGCTGTCAGCTCTCTGTTCTCTGCGGTCCTGACGCTCCGGGCGCTGCTCCGCACGTTTTTCTGCGCGTTCTTCCGCTTCTTCCTTCTCCTCGATCTCCTCTAACTTCTCAAGTTCCTTCTGCTCTTCCTTAGACAATTCCTGACCGCCCTTTTTGCCGCGGCGTCTCTTGAACTGTAACGTGTCTGCCTCGTACTCCTTCAGTTCTTTCTCGTCACCGACTTCTACCAGTACCTTGACCAGCTGACGCAGTACGTTGACGTTCTGTACCTCGCCGTGGAGTCCATCTGCCGTCTGGACATAGTCACCCACACCGGGAAGCTTGCGGTTCAGTTCTTCGTAAGTGTCTTCCTCATTTTTCAGGCAGCACATCAGTCTGCCGCAGACACCGGAGATCTTGGTGGGATTCAGGGACAGATTCTGCTCCTTCGCCATCTTGATGGATACCGGCACGAAATCCGACAGATAGCTGTGACAGCACAGAGGTCGTCCACAGATACCAATACCGCCGCGGATCTTGGTCTCATCCCTGACACCGATCTGGCGCAGCTCGATACGTGTTTTGAACACACTTGCCAGATCCTTGACCAGTTCACGGAAGTCGATACGTCCGTCTGCTGTAAAATAGAATAATACCTTATTGTTATCAAACGTATACTCCGCATCGATCAGCTTCATTTCCAGACCATGCTTTAATATCTTCTCTTTACAGATCTTGAAGGCTTCCTTCTCTTTTTCTTTGTTTGCAGCCTCCTGCTCGATATCTCTCTCTCCGGCGATCCGCATCACAGGCTTCAGCGGTTGGATCACCTTGTCATCCTCTACCTCATGCACTCCCGCTACGACCGTACCGAACTCTATGCCTCTGGCGGTCTCCACGATCACGTGGTCGCCTCTCTTTATCTCCAGCTGCAGCGGATCGAAGAAATATACCTTGCCCGCTGTACGAAATCTCACACCGATTACTTTTGTCATATCTATCTACCTCACTGATGCCCATGGCATCTTCAAATAAATTAAAACAACAGCTGCCTGCGCAAAATGCGCCTGCAACTGCTATTTTATCATATCTTTTCTAAAATGACTACTCTAATATTAGCATCTTATGATACTCACATCTTATGATACTTAAGTTTCCTTAGGACAACACAGCCCGAAATACTCTTAAAGCATTTAAGGAAAATACCTTATCGATTTCCGCGGAGGAAAAACCCTGTCGTTCCATCTCTGAGGCAAGCTGCTGCATTTTTTCTGCGCCGGACAGTTCACACGGCTCTCCGAAGCCATCGAAGTCACTTCCCAGTGCTATTGCATCGATTCCTGCCAGGTTTTTAATATATTGCATGTGCTCCACCATTTTTTCAATCCGCCCGATCTTTCCACCATCCTCGAGAAATCCTACGAAATAGTTGATACCGATAACACCGCCCCTCTCTCCGATCATTCTGACATTAGTATCCGAAAGATTCCGCAGATGTGAGCAGAGTGTACGTGCGTTGGAGTGACTTGCGATCACAGGGCCATGCGTAAGTTCAAAAATATCCCGTATGCCGGCATCATTTAAATGGGAAACATCAATAAGAATGCCGATTCTCTCCATTTCCTCCACAAAGCTTTTCCCAGTATCCGTAAGTCCATTGACCAGGTCCGGGATTCGGGGACTTCCCGGTGCGATTGCCGGATTGGGATACCCCAGTTCATTTGCAAAGTTCCACGTCAGGGTAGACATTCTGACGCCTTTGTCATATAGTGCATACAGGTTTTCCAGTTTTCCTTCATACACTCCGCCCTCTTCCACTGTCATCATAGCTGATAGCTTTCCCATCCTGGCGTTCTCTTCCATACTCTCTGCTGTTGTCACCTGTCCTATGATATCCGGATATTCCGCTATCTGTGTTTTCCAGAAATCTGCAAGCCCCAATACATGTGTAAATGGTGACTCGCCTCTTTTCTTCAATGCTCCTAAATGGGTAAAAAGGGAAAAGCACTGGCAAATATATCCCCCTTCTCTCATCCGGTTCAAATCGATTCTTCCGGAATTGGAAAGAAGGGAAGTCTCCTTCCCTTCCCTGAAATCCGAGTACATATTAGGTATCGTATCACAGTGTAGATCAATTACCCGGTACATCTAAGCTGCCTCCTTTTATTCAGATAGAGCTCCCTGCGCAAATTCAGTATATGCTTCATCCACAACCGTAATGACATAATCCGGCTCTGGGCTTCACGCCGGTTATGACACCTCTTTACAGTCCGAATTCCTCCAGTGCCGCATAGAATAACCTCTCATACCCTTTTGGTACTTGAGCATAAGAAAACAACCACACAGGAGCATTCTTACTCTTGTATGGTCGTTATTTCTTTTTGTCACTGCTTGAAGACGTCACTCAAAAACTGTTTTTTCTTATAATCCCTAAGTGAAGGCTTCCTTCGGAGAGATTTTTAAATATTTTATGGTTCTGAATAGTTACTATGTTAAGATCTAAGCTCTACACCCAGCTTGTTGTTCAGGTTCTTCAGGATCTTCTTCACATAACCGTCCACTGCCTCTGTGGTGAATTCTTCCTCCTTCGGAGCAAAGGTTACGGTGAATGCCATGGACTTCTTCTCGGGTCCTACCTGTAAGCCTTCATAGACATCGAAGAGTTCTACGGACTCTACGAAGCTGCTGGCTTCTGCGATTGCCTTCTCTACCTCGCCGCAGGTAACGGATTTGTTCATTACCAGTGCCAGGTCTCTGGTCTCCTTCGCGAACTTGGAGATCGGTGTGAAGGTGGGAACCTTGCCGTATACAGGACGCAGGGCTTTCAGATCGATCTCTGCGATGTATGCGGATTCACGCATGTCTTCTTCCTTCTGGATCTCGTAGGTCAACTGACCTAAGTAGCCGATCTCTTCGCCGTTGTACAGGATCTTTGCGGTACGGTAAGGATGCAGGAAGGTCTTCTTGTCCTCTACATATTCGAAATCAATGAACAGAGTCTCTGCTACGGTGTCTACCAGACCTTTCAGAGTGAAGAAATTCTCTTCCTTACCCCAGATACCGATGCAGATAGTCTCTCTCTCATCGGGATACTCGGTCAGAGGCAGATCCTTAGGGATGAATTTATTGCCGATCTCGTATACTCTGCCTTCCAGGCAGCCGTTCTTCTGGTTACGGCCGATCGCGTGGATCATCTGGGGAGCCAGAGTGGTACGCATCAGGGACAGATCCTCGTTGATCGGGTTGATCAGACGGATCGCATGTCTCTCCGGTGCATCCTCGGGCAGGCCTAACAGGTTCAGATCGGAAGGGGAGAAGAAGGAGTAATGTACGCCCTCAAATGCGCCCTGTGCACACAGTGCTCTCTTGATCTTAAGCTCGGTCTTCTGCTTCGTATTCATACCGCCGCTGGTTACTGCTGCTGCTTTCAGGAAAGTCGGAGTTACGTGGTCGTAACCGTACATACGGATGACTTCCTCTGCAATATCGGGATAAGATTCCATATCCTCACGGTATGCGGGAACCTGAATGGTCAGCTCATCACCATCAATAACGGGCTGGAAGTTCAGAGACTTTAAGATTCTCTCGATGTCAGCGGTAGGTACTTCGATACCCAGTACGCCGTTCACCTTCTTGATGCTTGCCTTCATCTCGGTGGGTTCAATGGAGTTGCCGGTGTTTACCTCTACGTGGGTAGAAGATACTTTACCACAGCCCAGTTCCTCGATCAGATGCAGTGCTCTCTTGCTTGCCATAACGGTAGCATACTCATCCACGCCTTTGGCATATCTCTGGGAAGAATCGGAAGACTGTCCCAGTGCTCTGGAGCTCTTACGGATATTGTCTCTTGCAAATTTTGCGGACTCGAAGATGACAGCCTCTGTGGTATCGCGGATCTCGGAATTTAAGCCGCCCATGATACCTGCCAGTGCTACGGGCTTTACGCCATCGCAGATAACGAGATTGTTTTCGTTTAATTCAAACTCTTTTTCATCCAAAGTCACAATCTTCTCTTTGTCATGGGCACGTCTTACATGAATGGCATTGCCTTCAATGTAAGAAGAGTCAAATGCGTGCATAGGCTGACCCAGCTCTTTTAAGATGTAGTTCGTGATATCTACCACGTTGGAGATAGATCCGATGCCTACCAGTGCCAGACGTCTCTTCATCCATGCGGGGGATTCGCCGATTTTTACATCAGTTACATAGTGTGCGATATATCTGGGGCACAGATCCGGAGCATCCACAGTTACGGTGAAACCGTCCTTGGTAACGCCGCTCTCGGTGTAATCCAGTGCCGGAGTCTTCACGGGTTTGTTCAGGATCGCCGCTACTTCTCTGGCAATACCGAAGATGCTCTCGCAGTCCGGTCTGTTGGCGGTAATGGCAATGTCAAAGATCCAGTCATCCAACTGTAACAGAGGCTTTACATCTGCACCGATCTCGGCATCCTCCGGCAGTACCAGCAGTCCGTTGTAGCCTGCACCGGGGTACAGATCCTCAGTCAGTCCCAGCTCAGTACCGGAACACAGCATACCGCAGGACTCATAGCCGCGCAGCTTGCCTTTTTTGATCTTCATGGTGCCTTCGATGGTCACATGATCTTTTGCGGTAGCGTATACCTGCGCACCTTCCAGTGCTACGGGGTATTTGCCGCCTGCATGTACGTTGTCCGCACCACAACAGATCTGCAGGGGCTCTGCGCCGCCTACATTTACCTTACATACATGTAAGTGGGTCTCAGGGATGGGCTCACACTCTTCTACCAGTCCGACTACCACGCCGCTGATGTCCTTACCTACTTCGTAGGATTCCTCTACCTCAAAACCGCAGGAGAACAGCTTCTCTTCCAGTTCTTTGGCTTCTACATCTATATCCACATATTCTTTTAACCAACTAAGTGGTACTAACATATCTTTTACCTCCTTCGATGCCGTCTTGTACGACATCCTCTCGTAATGTTCCTTGCATCGTTACTGTTTTAAAATCATATTCCTGTGATCTTAGTCATCATTGATCTGATCCAGTACACGCATATCCGATTGATATAACAGTTTGATATTGTTAATACCGTACTTTAACATTGCCAGACGCTCAATACCGATACCGAATGCCAGTCCGCTGTACTCCTCGGAGTCAATGCCGCAGTTCTCCAGCACTTTCTTATTTACAATACCTGCACCCAGTACTTCGATCCAGCCGGTACCCTTGCACAGACGGCAGCCGCAGCCACCGCAGGCGAAGCAGCTGACATCGACCTCTACGGAAGGCTCGGTGAACGGGAAGTAAGAAGGACGCAGTCTCGTGGTGGTACCTTCACCGAAGATCTTCTGTACCAGTACTTCCAGCATACCCTTCAGGTCGCACAGAGTGATGGTCTTATCTACCACGAGACCCTCCATCTGGGTGAACATCGGAGAATGGGTCGCATCATCATCGGAACGGAATACTTTACCGGGGCTCAGGATCTTGATAGGAGGTTTCTGACTCTCCATGACATGCACCTGACCTGCACTCGTCTGGGTTCTTAACAGGAATTCCGGAGACAGGTAGAAGGTATCCTGCATATCTCTTGCGGGATGATCCTGCGGGGTATTCAGTGCGGTAAAGTTGTAATAATCGGTCTCGATCTCGGTTCCTTCATATACGCTGAAGCCCATGGATGCGAAGATATCGATCAGCTGGTTACGCACCTGGGTTACAGGATGGAGGTTACCGGTCTTGCGGCTCTTTGCCGGCATGGAGATATCGATCTTCTCACTCTCGTAGCGCAGCTCCATCTCTTTTTCTTTTAACTTCGTGTTCAGCTCATCGAAATGCTCGCTTGCCCAGTTCTTCAGTTCGTTGACTTTCTTACCGAAGTCAGCCTTCTCTTCCTTGGGCACGGAACCCATCTGCTTCATCAGTCCGCCGATAATACCGTTCTTGTCGAGAATGGTCTTTTTGTACTCGTAGACACCCTTGGTGTTCTCGATCTTCTCCAGCTGTTCCCGGATGTCGGCTTTGATCTGTTCGACTTTTTCATTCAATTCGTTTAAATCTGCCATCTTACTCCTCATTTCTGTGTGAATGATTCACACGTATTTTTACTTGTGCCTGGGGAAATTTATATACAAGAAAACCGCGCATACAACTTCACCCCATTGGGACGAATTTATATCCGCGGTACCACCCAAATTCCTTATGTGAAAAATGAAAATTATTTTTACATTCACGATAAGACTCTTAACTCACGTAACGAGTGAGGAAACGTCATACCCTACCAAATCCATGCTCTCTGCTCTCGAATTCTTCCGGTATGCGGCTCGCGTGGGAATTTCGATTCTGCTTGAACCTCAGGAAGCTTTTCAGCCGGTGGGCTTCCCTCTCTGTCAGGAAAATAGAATCTTACTGTGCACGTTCATTGCCTTTACCTTGATATGATAATACCGAAATAGCGGAAATGTCAAGGTCTTTTAGTTTATTGTGCCATCACCATTTCCAATAGATCCGGAATATCATTTTTCAATGTTTCATAAACTACCTTCAAATCTACATTACCATAATCATGTACGATTCGATTTCTCATTCCGTACATTGCATTCCATGGAATCATCCTTCTTTTCTGTTTATATTCCTCCGTCAGTTTTCTGGAATTTTCAGATATTTGTATCATACGAAACAACATAGAATCCAATAAGATTTCATTTGCATTTAGTTCTTCTATATCCACATTTTTCATATGTTTGACTATAAATTCCAGATCCTGTTGGATCTTCTAGATATAATAGTTGTCAGTTTTAATATTATCCATATATCTTTATCCCATCTTTTAAGATCTCTTTTGTCAGTTCCGGATTATCCATCAATTGTTCCATATTGAGAACATCCACTTTTTTATGCAATGCTGCCCTTATCTCTTCCACTAAGCCGTAAAATTTCAATCCGCTTACCCCCGTTGAAATCAGCAGATCTACATCACTCTCCGGTGTTGCCTTGCCTTTTGCATAGGACCCAAACAGATAGCAGAATTCTATTTCATATCCTTCAAACACACTTTGACATTTCTGTCTGATATAATCTACATCTACTATCCCATGATTTTCGTCGATCGGATTTATTTCCGCCAACTTTTCAAAGATATAATTATATTTCAAGGTTCCTATTTTCTCTTCATCATTTTCGTACGATTTATAAGATCGCAGGGAAATCCCCATCAAATCTGCCACTTGTTGTTGTGTAAGCTTTTTTTCAATTCTCAGACTTTTTAGTTTGCTCATTTTGCACCTCTATATACAGAATAATGCAAGAATTGCACTATGTCAATATGGCAGATGCAATTCTTGCATTATAGTATACTCTTATTGGTTCATTTTCATGCATTAGCCATCCTATTTTCCCCCAGAAAATTTCATCCTCCCGCATCAGAAGAACATAGGCTGCCCCCACTGTGGGGATGCCGTCTGTAAACCCAACCCGCGCCCATCCCGCATATTCCGGTTTCCAGACATAAATATCATATCCACTCCGCCGGATTCCTCTGGAATCTGTTGCATCTCTGGGGATAAGCCAACCCACAAGTTCACAATACCTTCCGTCCTTGTCTTCTTTCATTTTCTATGATATATAACGAATCTGTGGGATATTTTTCGGAAAAGATGTCAAAAAAAGATCTGACATTTCTGTCAGATCCTTTTCAACAGTTAATTTTGCCTGGTATCCCAGTTTCTTCCTTCCATACCATGTACTTCTGATCTGTTCCCCGAACTGTCCGTATGATGTAGGACGGATTTTGCGGACATTCAAAATAAAAAAGAATGTGGAGGTAACA
>ERZ1026846.768-NODE-768-length-23443-cov-10.806525_pt1 | contig 23443 bp, 17 predicted proteins | sample MGYA00380153_ERZ1026846 | MGnify/ENA primary metagenome ERZ1026846 (study PRJEB33269, sample SAMEA4719789) | human gut metagenome | biome: human-associated habitat; feature: organic feature; material: feces | place: Cameroon | collected 2013-10 ...
TATGATAGGGGTCTCCAAAACCTTTGGTGGGAGTTCGATTCTCTCATCCCCTGCTTATTTTTAAAGCCGAAACACTTATAAAGAATAGTGTTTTGGTTCTTTTTTTATTTTCTGAGAACAAAAGGAATATGAAAGGAACAATCGATTCGATTGTAAAAATTATCGGGACGCGTGTATGACACTTCAACAACTTCATCAGGTAATCACAATTGCAGAAAGTAAATCGATGAATGAGGCTGCCAGGAAACTTTTCGTATCGCAGCCGAATTTGTCATCCGTTGTAAGAGAACTGGAGGAAGAGGCCGGAATCACGATTTTTATCCGGTCGAACCGTGGAATTGTTATGACTCCGGAAGGCGAGGAATTTATCGGATACGCCAAGCAGGTGGTGGAGCAATATCATCTGTTGGAGAAGCGGTATATGAACAGTGAGATGAAAAAGAAATTCTCGGTTTCGATGCAACATTATTCCTTTGCTGTCAAGGCATTTGTGGAGATGGTAAAGTCCGTCGGCATGGAGGAGTATGAATTTGCGATCCATGAGACTCAGACGAACCAGGTCATCGAAAATGTCCGGAGTATGAAGAGTGAGCTTGGTGTCTTGTTTATAAGTGAATTTAATGAGGCGGTGCTCCTGAAGCTTTTCAAGGAATATGATCTGGAATTTGAAGAACTTTTTGCATGTGATACTTATGTGTATCTGTGGAAGAGACATCCGCTTGCGGCGCAGTCACAGATCTGTATGGCTGAATTGGAGGAGTACCCGTGTCTTGTATTTGAACAGGGAAAAAATAATTCGTTCTATTTTGCGGAAGAAATGAAGAGTACTTACGAGTATAAGCGGATAATCAAGGCAGATGACCGCGGCACGATGCTGAATCTGATGGTTGGACTCAATGGTTATACACTGTGTTCCGGAATTATTTCGGAGGAAATCAACGGAGATGATTATGTAGCGATACCACTCAAAGAGTCTGAACGGATCCGCATCGGATATATTCGTCACAAGGGTGTGAAACTCAGTATGCTCGGTGAGATCTATCTAAACGAATTACGCAAATATGGTGAGCCACTGATGTAACTGAAATTGATCATGAAAAGAAGATGCTGTTTACCCGCGCCAGGACGGAAAGACCCCTTGAAGCTTTACTCCAGTTTAATACTGGGATTCGGATATGATCTGTCTTCAAAGGAGGAAAACAGATGGTTTGGCAGGTAATTGCGCAACAAAATCGTTATGGAAACGTTACCAAATCGAATAAATTTTATGAAAAATGCTTGTTTTCTGCGGAAAACAGGCATTTTTTTAGAAAAAAAGCATAGTATATCTGGTAAAAGAACAATTTCACAATCAAAAAGCAGAGAAAGAAGCCCATAAATCCGGCATTTCTCGTCAAAACGCAAAGAAAAGCGCCTAAAACCATGGCTTTATGTAATTGTGACAAATTAGAAGAATGATGGTATAATTGCCCGAAAAGTTACAAATAATGTAATCAGAAAGCAGGTGTTAATTATGTATGATACCATTAAGGTAATTCGTCTATCGGATTTGAAAGACGTAAAGGATTTTGTCCGGGCTGCAGAAGATTGCGATTTTGAAATTGACGTAAAATACAACCGCACGATGATTGATGCAAAGTCGCTTCTTGGCATGATCGGACTTGGTGTTCAGAAGGATCTGAAGGTTTGCTACGGTGGCCGGAATGAAAACTTTGAAAACCTTGTTGCGAAATTCGCAGTGGCATAATAAAATATCGATAGAGACACAAAAAGTCTCGCTCCGGATCCGGAGCGGGACTTTTTTGGTGAAAGAAGAGGAATCGAAGATTTTGACGAAAGAAATCTGAAGATTTACGCAGAAAAACAGATTTCGAGTATTTGTGAGAACTGGAATAGAGAAATGAGAAAGGAGGACTCCCATGCAGGAACTACATATATCTGTGCGCAATCTTGTGGAATTTATATTGCGTGGCGGTGATATTGACAATCGAAGCGGTCGGATGGTCACGGATGCGATGCTGGAAGGTGGCAAGATTCATCGAAAGATACAACGCAGCATGGGAGAAAACTACCAGGCGGAGGTGCCACTTGCACTCACAATTGATGCCGAGGAGTACCGGCTTGTTGTTGAGGGACGGGCAGATGGAATTGTGTATGGAATGTTCCCAACAACAACGACACAAGATACAGATACGATACAGATATCATTTGATCCGGAGAAGGAAGGAACGCATTCGAATGAATCAGGACTCGATTCTGAAGACATCAATTCAGAATGTTTCAATTCAGAAGACTTCGGCTCAGAAGAACTCGAACAGGTATCATGGTCTGCAAATGAATCAGAAAATTTCACGCAGCCGGAAGAAATGATCTACATCGACGAAATCAAAGGAATGTATCGGAATGTCAAGACGATGGAAGCTCCGATCTATGTACACAAAGCGCAGGCAATGTGCTATGCCTACATCTATGCCTTACAGAATCATCTTGACAAGATCGGTGTGCAGATGACATACTGCAATCTTGATACGGAGGATATCAAGTACTTTCAGGAAGTATTTCTGTGGGATGAACTTTCGGACTGGTTCGGAAATCTGATCGGCGAGTATCGAAAGTGGGCGGACTGGCAGATTATGTGGCGAAGAAAGCGCCAGGCGAGTATACAGAATCTGGAGTTTCCGTATCCGTACCGCGAGGGACAGAAGAAATTAGTTGGCGATGTATACCGGACGATCAGCCGGGGCAAGAATCTGTTCATTCAGGCTCCAACCGGAGTTGGAAAGACTATTTCAACGATTTTCCCTGCGGTCAAGGCGGTAGGAGAGGAACTTGCAGATCGCATTTTCTATCTGACTGCGAAGACGATTACGGCTACGGTCGCGAAAGAGACATTCGGATTGCTGCGTGAGCAGGGCTATCAAGCGAAGATCATTCAGCTGACCGCGAAGGAAAAACTGTGCCTGTGTGGAAGAATGGCAAAGTTTACAGAAGAAAATGAACAGATGACACTGCCTGGTTTCACACAAGAGAGTGATAAAACGATGGATGAGAATCAGGAGACGTTATTTCCGGAATTTCCGCAAGTGAAACTGGAATGCAATCCACAGAATTGTCCGTATGCCTTGGGGCATTATGACCGTGTGAATGATGCGGTGTATGAACTTCTGCAGGAGTCGGATCTCTTTACGAGGGAAGAAATCATCGCGCAGGCCAGGAAGCATAGAGTTTGTCCGTTCGAGCTGAGTCTGGATGTGGCAACGTGGTGCGACAATATCCTGTGTGATTACAATTATGTATTTGACCCGAATGTGTATCTGAAACGCTTTTTCCAGGAGACGCCGAAGGAGAAGTATCTGTTTCTGGTGGATGAGGCGCATAATCTTGTGGATCGCAGCAGGGAGATGTACAGTGCGCAATTATATAAGGAAGATATTCTGGCGGTCAAGAAAATCATGAAGCTACATAACCATGCGATCGCGCGGACATTGGATAAGTGTAACAAGGCGATGCTCGACTTCAAGCGAGAGTGCGAGACGTACAGCGTGTGCGAGAGCGTCGGTGTGTTGACGTTCCATCTGATGCGGCTTCTGTCACAGATGGAGGAATTCTTTGAGAAGCCGAGAGAGTTCCCGGATAAGAAGACGGTGATGGATTTCTACTTTGAACTCCGGAATTTTGTCAATATCTATGATCTGGTGGATGAAAATTACGTGATCTACAATGAATTGCAGGAGGATGGACGGTTCATGATCAAGTTGTTCTGTGTGGATCCGTCGAAGAATTTGCAGAAATGTATCGATAAATCGGTCTCCACGATCTTCTTCTCGGCAACGCTTCTGCCAATTAACTATTACAAAAGGCTCCTTTCTACGAAAGAGGACAATTATGCAATCTATGCGCAGAGTACATTTGATGAAACGCAGAGACTGCTTGCCTTCGGGCGGGATGTGAGTACAAAGTATACGAGGAGAGGTCCGGCTGAATATGCGAAGATTGCGCAGTATATCCGTGCCGCAATTCGAGGAAAAGAAGGAAACTATATGGTTTTCTTTCCGTCGTATAAAATGATGCAGGATGTGTGCGAAGTGTTTGTAAGTGCAGAGCTTGAGAACGGAAAGTGGGATGAGATTTTACTGAACGAAGAATCATTGATCTGTGAGCAGGATAGTGAAGGGAGAATGAATGCAGAAATGCAAGCATTCCATCTGGATGAAATCGTTGAAGACAACATTGGGCGCAGTGCGGTAATCGACAAGCAAACAACATTGACCATCACCATGCAGAGAAGCAACATGAACGAAGCGGAGCGCGAAGAATTCTTACAATCGTTCGAGCGGGAAGATAACGGAACACTTGTGGCATTCTGCGTGATGGGAGGAATCTTCGGAGAGGGAATCGATTTAAAGAATGATCGTCTGATCGGCGCTATCATTGTCGGAACCGGTCTTCCGCAGATCAGCAATGAGCGTGAGATCTTAAAGCAATTCTACGATAAACAGGGATTGTCCGGATTTGATTATGCGTTCCGCTATCCGGGCATCAACAAGGTGCTGCAGGCAGCGGGGCGCGTGATCCGCACGCAGGAGGATCGCGGAATCATTGTGCTTCTTGACGAACGATTCCTGCAAAGCGATTATGATGCGCTCTATCCGAGAGAGTGGAAGGAGAGGATTGTTGGAGATGTGAGTCAGTTGGAGAAAGAAATTCAGCATTTCTGGGAGGAGTCATAAAAATATTCCCGACACCTGATATATTTGTTCAGACTGTCGGGAATTGTTGTATCGAAAGATTTATAATAAGAAATCTTACATCGCTACGTCGCTCGCATCCGGCAATAATTTCAAGAATTCCTCCGTCGATGCGGACACCGGAAGCGTCGTATTGGCAGAGACCACGATCTGTCTAGTCGGCATCTTCTCCTTCGTATGAAGGACGATGAGATCACTGTTGTCGCGCGAGAGACAGAAATCCGGAATGAAGGCGATACCGAGTCCGATGCGCGCCATATCAATGAGCAGATCATTACTGCTGAGTTCTACCTGCGGGAGCAGCTCAAGCTGGTGCTGCAGAAACAGATTGTGTAGAAACTCGCTGGTCGTCGAATTGCGGTCCAGCATCATGATCGGATATTGCTGGAGCTGTTCGAACGGAATCTCCTGATCCTCGAAATCGAAATAAGCTGGATTGGCGACAAACACATCCGAGAAATTGCAGACCGTCTTCTGAATGTAAGCGTGATTCAAATGCGTATTCGGAAAATTCGTCACAATCAGATCCACCTTACGCTGATCGAGAAGATTTACGCATTGGATCGAGGTCGCATTCGTAATCTTGATCGGAACATTCGGGAACGCTTTATGGAACTGCTTTAAATAAGGAAGCAGAAAGTATCGGCAGATCGTGTCACTCGCACCGATATGCAGCTGGCCGAGACCGAGTGTACCGGAATCAAGAAGCTGGCTTTCGCCACGGGAAATCAGATTCATCGCAGGCTCAACATGCTTGAGCAGTAAGGAACCGGCAGGCGTAAGCTGCACCTTCTTCGTGCTTCTGATAAAAAGCGATTGACCGAGCTTCTTCTCCAGTGTCTTGATCGACTGACTGACTGCAGATTGCGAGATAAAAAGCTTCTTGCTCGCATCGGAAAACGAAAGAGAGGTTGCAACATAGTAGAAAACCTTGTATAATTCATAATTAATATCCATAATTTAACTTCCTTTTATAAGTGTTGTCGATTTATTACGACAGAAATTAGTTCTGTTACATTATATTATAAGGACAACTTATAAAAGATGCAAGAGGAGAAAATGATGAAAACGAAAAGCAAATTTGGACGTTTTTGTTGCGCCTTGTTTGCAGCACTTATGCTTCTGACCAGTGTGAGTGTACCGACAGATACATACGCAGCAACGAACAAGCATCCGTATTATATCAAGATTAACCGCAGACAGAATTGTGTCACGGTCTATAAGCTGGATGAGAAAGGCAAGTATACCATCCCGGTTAAGGCGATGGCATGCTCCGTCGGCGTCAACAATGCGACTCCGACAGGAACATTTCACATCTCCAACCAGTATCGCTGGCACACACTGATGGGCAATGTGTACGGACAGTACTGCAGCCGAATCGTTGATGGGGTATTGTTCCATTCCGTATATTACAGCGATACAGATCCCAGTACGCTTGCATATAATTCCTACAATCGTCTTGGAACCGCGGCTTCGCACGGATGCGTCCGTTTAAACGTTGCGGATGCGAAATGGATCTACGATAACTGCGCATCCGGAACTACGGTAAAAATCTACGATGGAAATGACCCGGGACCGCTTGGTAAACCGACTCCGGTACGCATCGATACGAGCAGCAAGTACAGAGGCTGGGATCCGACCGATCCGAGTAAGGATAATCCGTGGCGCAAGATGGCACCGACTATCAAGGGAGTGAAGAACCTCACGGTAGAGCGCCTTGCCAAGAAGCCGGATCTGAAAAAAGGCATTACCGCTACCGATTACAAGGGAAAGTCACTGAAGATCAGGCTGACCGGCAAATTAAATATGAAGAAAGCCGGAAAGTATACGATTACCTATAAGACAACCGATTCGCTCAGCCGTACAACAACGGTGAAGCGTGTGATCACAGTCAAGGATACCAAGAAGCCGACGGTCACTGTCAAGGAGAAGAATATTTCTATCACAGAGACGACAGAAGAGACTTACACCGAGAAGCAGGTGATTGCACTCCTTAAGAAGAATGTGACTGCAAAAGACAGTGGTGAGACACTTGCTGCGAAGTATGTGACAGTGGAGGCAGATGATCTGTTGGATGCAATGTTAAATGCGGAAGACGGAACATACAAGGTAACTGTATACGCCAAGGATCTTGCCGGCAATAAGTCGAAGAAGGCAACCTTCCATGTGAAATATACCTATACAGCGCAGGAGGATGATCCGGAGAATCCGGATGATAACAGTCCAGAGAATCCGGGCGATACTAGTACAGAGAATCCAGATCATGGAAATGTTGATAATTCTAATGTGACTAATACTGAAAATGTTGAAAAGTAAAGGTGAAAACAGAAATCCAAAATTTGGATTTCTGTTTTTTTATATTGAAATCGTGGAATAATCTTAGTAGAATAAAGATAATAAGAAGTTGAAACTATAAATGTGATAACAGAAGGTGAAATTTATGGGAACGAATACAGATAGTATGAATCAGAAAAAACTGAATCAAATCGAACGGAGAAATAGTGTACTTGATGGACTAGCGCAAATTGCTCAGGGAAACACACATAATTTTGATGCAGTATGCGACAGATTGGAGAAAAAGTATCAGAATGCCATTGTACACAATTGAAATGACTGATTACGCCGAATGTGATTTGGAAAATTTGGGTGATTATATTGCTTACAGACTATAGGTCTCATTTATATCAAATAATAAATATTTAATTTTAAACAAGAGGCTTGCCATCTAGGCAAGCTTCTTGTGATAAGCGAAAGTAATAAACAACGTAAGATATATTAACTTTACTAATTCATATGCTTGCGCTATACTAAACACAGTAATGATTAACCATAATTGAAGGAGGACTACCTATGGGCAATGTACGCCGTGTATATGTAGAAAAGAAACCGGATTTTGCTGTGAAAGCAAAGGAACTGAAGCATGAGATCAAGCATTATCTCGGAATTGCAGCCGATGAAGTTCGAGTGCTGATCCGTTATGATGTAGAGAATGTGTCGGATGAGACTTATCAGAAGGCATTGCAGACTGTATTTTCTGAGCCTCCTGTTGACGATATTTATGAGGAGAACTTTGACGCCGGAGCAGGCAAAGTATTCTCCGTAGAATTCCTGCCGGGACAGTTCGATCAGAGAGCCGATTCCGCTGAGCAGTGTGTGAAGCTTCTGAACGAAGAAGAGGAGCCTGTCATCCGCAGCGCAACCACTTACGTGATCGTCGGTGATATCACAGACGACGAACTTACCGCAATCAAGAAGTATTGTATCAACCCGGTGGATTCCAGAGAGACCGGAATGGACAAGCCACAGACACTCGTACAGGAATTTGATGATCCAGCTGATGTTGCAATCTTCGACGGATTTATCGATATGCCGGAAGATAAGCTGAACGAATTATACAGCTCTCTGAATCTTGCGATGACATTCAAGGATTTCTTACATATCCAGAATTACTTCAAGAATGAGGAGAAGCGCAATCCGTCCATGACAGAGATCCGCGTTCTCGATACTTATTGGAGTGATCACTGCCGTCACACCACATTCTCAACAGAGCTTAAGAATGTCAAGTTTGACGACGGATTCTATCAGGCACCAATCAAGAAGACTTACGAAGAATACCTTGACGCTCATAAGGAGATGTACAAGGGAAGAGATGACAAATTCGTATGTCTGATGGATCTTGCTTTACTTGCAATGAAGAAGCTGAAGGCAGAAGGCAAGCTTGCGGATCAGGAAGAGTCCGATGAGATCAATGCATGTTCCATCGTTGTTCCGGTTGAAGTAGACGGAAAGACAGAAGAGTGGTTAGTAAACTTCAAGAACGAGACCCACAACCACCCGACAGAGATTGAGCCATTCGGTGGCGCAGCAACCTGTCTCGGAGGTGCCATCCGAGATCCGTTATCCGGACGTACTTATGTATATCAGGCAATGCGTGTGACCGGTGCCGCAGATCCGACCGTTCCAGTTAAGGATACGATTGAAGGAAAGCTTCCACAGAAGAAGATCGTGCGCGAGGCGGCAAGAGGATACAGCTCCTACGGTAACCAGATTGGATTGTCAACCGGTTATGTCAAGGAGGTTTACCATCCGGATTACGTTGCAAAGCGTATGGAAATCGGTGCCGTCATGGGTGCAGCACCAAGACGTGCCGTACAGAGACTGACATCTGACCCGGGAGACAAGATCATCCTCCTCGGCGGACGTACCGGACGTGACGGAATCGGTGGTGCAACCGGATCTTCCAAGGCGCACAACACAGAGTCCACATCCGTATGTGGCGCAGAGGTGCAGAAAGGTAACGCACCGACCGAGCGTAAGCTGCAGAGACTTTTCCGAAGAGAAGAAGTCAGCCATATTATTAAGAAATGTAACGACTTTGGTGCCGGCGGCGTATCCGTAGCAATCGGAGAGCTTGCAGACGGACTCAGAGTTGAACTTGATAAAGTACCGAAGAAATATGCAGGACTTGACGGAACAGAGATCGCCATCTCCGAGTCCCAGGAGCGTATGGCAGTCGTTGTTGCTCCGCAGGATGTTGACCAGTTCCTCGCATATGCCAAGGAAGAGAACCTTGAGGCAACTGAGGTTGCAGTCGTAACCGAAGATCCGAGACTCGTACTCGTATGGAGAGGCAAGGAAATCGTTAACATCTCCCGTGCATTCCTTGATACGAACGGTGCGCATCAGGAAGCAGACGTCGAGGTTGAGATGCCGGTCGAAGCAGACAACTTCTTCAAGAAGATGGAACTTCCGAAGGTCGCAGAAGCAGTCGAGCGAGGCGACAATAAAGCAGCATGGCTTGCAATGTTATCCGATCTCAACGTATGTTCCCAGAAGGGACTCGTCGAGATGTTCGACGGATCCATCGGCGCAGGCAGCGTTTATATGCCATACGGCGGACGTTATCAGCTGACCGAGACACAGAGTATGGTCGCAAAACTTCCTGTTCTTACTGGAAAATGCGATACCGTAACGATGATGTCTTACGGTTTTGACCCATATTTATCATCCTGGAGCCCATACCACGGATCCGTTTATGCGGTACTCGAATCCCTGTCCCGCATCGTGACCGCAGGCGGCGACTTCAAGAAAGTAAGATTTACCTTCCAGGAGTACTTCCGCAGAATGAGCGAGGATCCGAAGAGATGGAGCCAGCCGTTCGCAGCACTCCTCGGTGCATACGATGCACAGATCGGCTTCGGACTTTCGTCCATTGGTGGTAAGGATTCCATGTCCGGAACCTTCAATGAGATCGATGTGCCTCCGACACTTGTATCTTTCGCGGTAGATGTGGCAAAGGAGCAGGATGTCATCACACCGGAATTAAAGAAAGCTGGAAACAAACTTGTAATTTTCAATATCGAGAAGAACGAGTACGATCTGCCGGTATACGAGCAGGTTATGGCTTTATATGATAGGATCCATGAACTGATCGGCAAGAAAGCAATCATTTCTGCATATGCCTTAGATGGAAAAGGCCTTGCGGCAGCAGTCAGCAAGATGGCTTTCGGTAACAAGCTCGGTGTCACAATCGAGGAAAGCGTAAGTGCAGAAGTGCTTTACGGAGCTGGATTCGGTAACATCGTAGCCGAAGTCCCGGAAGAGTTTCTTCCTATTATAAAAGAAACAATTCCGGAGGCAGTTGTTGTCGGTGAAGTAAATGCAGATCAGACATTCCGTTACAAGGATATGAGCATCGGAATGGATGAGGCAATCGCAGCATGGACCGGAACACTGGAAAAAGTATTCAAGACACGCGCAACCGAAGATAAGACAGAGATTAAGACAGAAGTATTCGATACGAAGGAAATCTACATCTGCAAGAATAAAGTAGCGAAGCCAACCGTATTCATTCCGGTATTCCCGGGAACTAACTGTGAGTACGACAGTGCCAAGGCATTCGAGAGAGCCGGAGCGAACACAATCGTCAAGGTATTCAAGAACCTGAGCGCTGCAGATATCCGTGATTCTGTCGATGAATTCGTGAAAGCAATCGACCAGTCACAGATCATCATGTTCCCGGGCGGATTCTCCGCAGGAGATGAGCCGGAAGGATCTGCAAAGTTCTTCGCCACAGCCTTCCGCAACGCGAAGATGACCGAGGCTGTCAACAAGCTCCTGAATGAGCGCGACGGACTGGCACTTGGAATCTGTAACGGATTCCAGGCGCTGATCAAGCTTGGCTTAGTACCGTACGGCGAGATCCGCATGCAGACCGAGGATTCACCGACACTGACCTACAACACCATCAACCGCCACATCAGCAAGATGGTTTATACTAAGGTCGTAACCAACAAGTCCCCTTGGCTGCAGCAGGCAGAACTCGGAAAGACTTACTGCAACCCGGCATCCCACGGAGAGGGACGCTTCGTAGCTCCGAAGGAGTGGCTGGATAAGCTGTTCGCCAACGGACAGGTTGCAACACAGTATGTCAACGAGGCAGGCGTACCGACCATGGATGAAGAGTGGAATGTCAACGGATCATATATGGCGATCGAGGGTATTACCAGTCCGGATGGACGTGTCCTCGGTAAGATGGCCCATTCCGAAAGACGTGGTGAAGCTGTAGCAATGAACATCTACGGAGAGCAGGATATGAAACTGTTCGAATCAGGTGTGGCATACTTTAAGTAAAATATAGGACGTGGTCGAACGCATCCGGCTGCACCGGATGAAGGCTACGCCTTGCGTCAAAGAAGAATCTGTCCCTTAGACAAATGAATTTGTCACGGAACAGGTTCTTCTTTTCCTATGTCCGACCACTTGGTCAGGTACGTCTTTCGGAGAAAAGAGAGGCGGAAGCTCGACCGGACAAACTCAGCAAAGGCTTCGTTTGTGTCAGCAACAGGTTGCTGCCGCTCTCGCTTGAGTTTAGGGGATCCACTGCTTATCCATGCGCCTGCTTGCGCAGCCTTATCCCCAAAAGAGTAAATGATTGCCTGCGAATAAATTCGCGTCAATCATTTGGACTCTTTTGAGCATGAATAAGCATGAGTGTGGAAAGCAGAGATCCCTTTTATATCCAAGATGGCACACTCAGAAAGACGCGGCGAAGCTGTAGCAATGAATATCTACGGAGAGCAGGATATGAAACTGTTCGAATCAGGAGTCGCATACTTCAAGTAAAACGTATTTTATATAAGAAAAAACAGGCGGCATCCTGCTGGCGCAGGATAGCGGCTACGCCTTCTTGAAAAGAGGACACTACCTTTGGCAAATAAATTTGTCACGGCAGTGTTCCTCTTTTCTTTTCCCCGCCTGTTCATGATGATTCGTCTTTCAGTGAGAGAGGGGAGAGGAAAGCTCGACCGGACAAACTCAGCAAAGGCTTCGTTTGTGCCAGCAACAAGTTGCTGCCGCTCTCGCTTGAGTTTAGGGGATCAACTGCTTATCCATGTGCCTGCTTGCGCAGTCTTGGACAGAAAAGAGAAAAGGCTTGCCAGCGAATGAATTCGCGTCAATCCTTTTGGCTCTTTCCTGCATGGATAAGCATGAGAATGGAAAGCAGAGATTCCTTTTATGTCCAAGATGGCTTACTCAGAAAGACGTGGTAAAGCCGTAGCGGTGAACATCTACGGAGAGCAGGACATGAAACTGTTTGAGTCAGGTGTGGAACAACTCATATAAGGGAGGTGTATTCATATGAATGGACAGACGAATTATGTGAAAAAGAATGGACTTACTAATGAGACGATTACGGAGTCCATAATGGAACAATTTCAGCGATAAAGCGAATTATTGATGTAATATAATAATGAAGAAACCTTGAAGAAAACTTGAAAAACGGGCAGAAAATTGCCTGTTTTTCTAATACGTCGAATTTGTGTGCAAAAATGAAAAAATAATTAACAGATTAAGAAAATATTAAATAATTTTTTCAAGAAAATGCGATTTTGATGTTGCAAAGCTACAATACTTGGTGTATTATTGTCACGTAGAGTAGTTAAGATAGTACTGCTATAAGAGAAGTACGAGAACGGTTAGCAACTATTGAAACTATGGAAACTGGAATTGGAAAGATAGATTCCAGACAACCTTACAATTGCAGGTACATACAGAAGCTGAGAGCCCTTGAAGCGCAGCTTGCTGAATTTGATGCTGAGCAATCAATGTCGGTTCACTCTACGCGACAAAGAAAGTTCAAGGCTTCAATCATTATGATTTATGTGTCTGTAGACAAAGCCGCAGGGCGCAAGCCTGAGGATGCGGTAGAGGCAATAAGGGAAAGCGTTTGATCGAATGGATTGTCCGCAGCATGACAGGAGAGAGAATACCGGAACTTGAACGTGTAGGGCAAACGAGTAGAACTTCGATAGGAGGTAACCAAAAAGGAAAGAGAGGAAAAGACATGAAGACATTCAAAAAAGTGTTAGCTTCAGCTCTTGCTGCCGCAATGGTTGTAACAGCTTTCCCTGTTGCAAATGCAGAAGCAGCTTCTACAGCTAAGCTTAGCGCAACAAAGGCTACATTATATGTAGGCCAGTCAAAGACACTGAAAGTGACAACTCCTAAGACTTGGAAGAGCGTAAAGGTTAAAGCTACTTCTAGCAAGAAGTCTGTTGCTTCAGTAAAGAAATCAGGAAAGAAAGTTACTGTTAAGGCTGTTAAGGCTGGTACAGCAAAAGTTACTGTTAAGGTAACTGCTAAGAAGGCTGGAAAGAAAGTCTCTAAGACTTTAAAGGCTACTGTTACAGTAAAGAACCCATCATTAACATTGAAGGCAGCTAACGAAGTTGCAGTAGGTGCTACAGAGCAGATTACAGCTACTGTTAAGCCTGCAAGTACAAAGGTTACTTACGCATCAAGTGATGCAACAATCGCTACTGTTGATGAGAAAGGTGTTGTTACTGGTGTTAAGGCTGGTGACGTAACAATCACAGCTAAGGCTGGTAAGACATCAAAGACTGTTAAGATGACAGTTAAGAATTATGTTCTTCAGTCTGTAAAGCAGACAAAGGCAAACACATTAGAGGCTTCTATCCTTGGCGCAACAAAGAATATCAAGACAACTGATGTTAAGATTACCAACACTGCAAACCAGAATGTAATTGCTGTCAAGAGTGTAACACCTGATAAGGCAGATGCTACGAAGGTTACTCTTGAAACATTTGCAGATATGAAGGATGGCGCTAAGTATACTGTTGAACTCGATGGTGTAGCTAAAGAGTTTACAGCAACTGATGGCGTTGTAGCTGATGTAAATGTAACACCTGTTACAATCCCTGCAAATACAAAAGGAACTGAAATCAAAGGACAGACTATTGACAAAAATAGTATTGTACTTGATGAGTTCAAGGTAAGTGAAGCAAGCACAAAGAGCGCTGAATTAACTCTCTCTACAACACAGGGTTATGTAGACGGTGACAAGCTTGTTCTTCCTACTGTTGGAAACAAGGGTACAGCAGAAGTTAAGTATCATACATACAAATTTGATGCTAACGGAAATGAAATTGGAGCTTATACAAAGAAGGTTGATATCACAGCCGTAGCTGAAGACGTAATCACAACAAACGGATTCAACATGACATTTGCAGATACAGCTAAAGCTCCAAACTGGGATAAAGACAAGACAACAAATCAGTTAGCAATTGGATCAGACAAGAGTGCATACTTCAAATTTGTAGGATCTGATAACAAAGAAATTACAACATATGCTGATTACTCAGTAGTATCAAGTGATGATTCTATTCTTTTATTACCAAAGACTCAGTTAAGCAGTAGCAGTACTCCTGTATCTGCAACAGGTATTAAAGAAGGAAATGTTTTTGTTAACGTATTAGACAAAGATGGTAAAGTAATTAAATCTTTACCAGTTGTTGTTACAGCTGCTGGAAAGCTTACAAATGCAACACTTGGAAATACATCTCTGACAATTTCTAAGACTGCTACAGGCGTTGATAATTCTGTTAGTGTAAAAGCCGTTGATCAGTACAATAATGACATTACTGGTTCAACAACTATTAATGCATCAGGTGTAAATGATGATGCTAAGCAGGCAATTAGCGCTAGTTACGATGGTGCAACAAAAACAGTTAAGGTTTCTGCTACAAATAAGGCTGTAGATGGAAAGACATACACTATCAAAGTTGAAGTTAAGAAGGACAATGTTACATTAAATCGTTACTTTACAGTAAAAACTGTAGAAACAGCGACAGATGTAGCTAAGGCTACTGATTTAAGAGTTGAAGTATCTGGCTTAACAGATGGTAAAGTTGATATGGCTGTAGCCGATGATGCAGATGCAGCAAAGGTAGCTAAGACAGTTGAGGTAAAAGTTGCTGCATATGATAAGGGCGCTAAGATCGGTTACGCAACTGTATCAGAGTGCAAGATCAGCGATTCAAGTAAACAGGGTGTTGTAAGCGGAGCTGCTGTTTCAGTTGTTTCTTGCTCAGGAAAGAAAGTATCTAAGAACCTTGAGGCTGGAAAGTCTTATACATTGACTGTTAAGGTAGCTGCTAAGACATTCACAACAACATTCTCTGTAGTAGATACACAGTCTACAACTGTTACTACAAAGATTGACAGTAAGACAACAAGTGAAACAATTACAGATACTAAAGAAGCAATTGCAAAGGTTGTTGCTGCCAATGTAAAATTTAGTATCAATGGCAAAGATTACAAGAATTTTAATGCATCTGAGATTACTGTTAATGACGGTTACAAGGTTGTTGATAACAAAGCTGTATATGTTGGAACAGTAAATGTTTCCGTTGAAAATAGCAATGGAATCAGCTATCCTGTTACAGTAAATGTAAATACAACATTCACTGCAAAATAATGTTTCCTGTATAATAGAGGCTATAAAATAAGTCTTTCATTTAAAGTAAACGCCAGTTTCGGCAATGTGCCGTTTCTGGCGTTTCTTTTGGCTCTATGTCAAGTTTTTGGGTGTGATTCTTTGAATCGCGCCCCATTACTGGACATAGAGCCAAAAAGGGAATGATCCAATCGAATCATTCCCTTTAAAATTATTGTTTTATTGATTATTTAGCGTTAACTGTTAAACCAATATTTACAGTAAGAACAACTTTGTTGTTTCCAACAGATACTGTAACATCTGCCTTAGAAACATATACGTTGCCAGATGCGTTTGTAACATCGGTTGTACCATCAAGGCCATAGAACTTAACGTTCTTCTGCTCAGTTCCCTCATATGTAAACTTGAAGCAGTTAGCAACCTTTGCACCTTCTGTAGCAATACGCTCTACACTGACTGCAGGCTGAGTATTCTTAACCTCGAAAGTCTTAACGAATTTCTTTCCTTCGTAAGAAACAGTCAGAGTATAGATTCCAGAAGCCATCTGAGCACCTGTTGTGATGTTGTTTACATTGATTGTGCCAAGTGCAGAACCAGTTGTTACACCATTTGCATCTTTTGCAGCTTTACCATCTTTTTCGAGCTTCCATTCTGCAGCTGTAGCAGCAACCTTCTGAACCTTTACACCATTCTTGTCGTAACCGATAACATCAGCAGAAATTGTTGTATTAGCTGTAGCGTCAGCCTTTACGATAGCATCTGCCTTATCAGCACCTAAAACTAAATCAAATGCAGCTGGTGTAGTAGTTGTTGTATCGTATGCCTTTACAACGATTGTAAATGTTACTTTTACGTCCTTGTACTCAACGATGTAAGTATTTGATGAATCCTTATGATCTTTAGTAAGTCCTGGATTTACAACCGTAATAGCGTTTGTTGCAACTGTAATCATCTTCTCAGCAGCTGTTGCATTAGAATTAGCATTTTTACATGTTAATCCAGATGTAATTGCAACATCTTCACCATACTGATCTTTTGCTGTAGCTTTTACTGTTACACTAGGATCAATACCACTCTTAGAAGAAAGTACAAATGAATTCTTATCAAGAGATAAAGCAGTAACTTTTCTCTCATCACCAATTGTAACAGCAAGTGTTGTTACAACGTTCTTCTTAGCATCCTTTACGATGATGTAAGCTGTACCAGACTTATAAGGAGTAACAGCTACAGCTGTTGTATCTTTAACATTTGTAGAAGCTGTTGAAACAGTCATAACATCGTTGTTTGAGCTTTCGAATGTATAATCCTTTGCATTAGCTGTCTTTCCATCAGAAGTTGCTCTCTGGATATATGCGTATACATCAGTATCCTTTACAGCAAGCTTTGTCTCTTTAATATTCTTGAATTCAGATGCATTATCTGTCTTCTTACCAAGCTTTACATTCCATGCAGATGTTGTAATAGCAGTTGGATCTACACCTGTAATAGTAGCTTCTGCTGTAACATTTCCTTCCTCAACTGCGGAAGCATTGTACTTTCCAGTATGGGCAATAACTGTTACTTTAGCAACATTTCCAACTTTATAAAGATTTAATGTATTTCCTGAAAGATAACCATTGTTTGTAGCATCTACCTTGAATTCAACATATGTGAATCCTGTAGGAACCTTAGTTGTTCCCTCTAACGGCTTAACAGATGCAATCTCAACACCGCTTGCATCAGTGAACTTAACAACGATATCATTTGCATTTGATCCATCAGAGTTGTTTGCCGGAGTAGGAACCACAACTGATGCAGGAGAAATTGCAGCCTTAGTGATCTTACCATCTGTAGCAGTAAATGTCTTTGTTACATCTGCTAATGCTACAGTGTAATCCTTACCATCAGCCATAGCTACGTATGTTTCAATTGTAACTTGAGTCTTATCTGACTTATCAACGCTTACGCTCTTTACTGCATATGTAGCCTTAGAGTTTGTATTTGTGATAACGATATCAGAAGCCTTTACATTTGCTGTGTTACCAGCGATTGTAGCAACAAGCTTAGTTGTTGTTGTCTGCTTAACGTCTTTAAGGATAACATTCTTAACTGTCATCTTTACAGTCTTTGTTGTCTTACCAGCCTTAGCTGTGATTGTTACTTCACCAGCCTTAACACCAGTAACAAGACCCTTTTCATCAACTGTAGCAATGTCTGTTTTGTCTGATGTATATGTAACCTTTGTGTTAGCAGGCTTTACAGTAGCTGTGATCTGCTCTGTTGTGCCAACTGCTACTACATCAGCAGCCTTAAGAGTTAATGATGGGTTCTTAACTGTAGCCTTAAATGTTAATGTCTTCTTTACAGACTTGCCAGCCTTCTTAGCAGTTACCTTAACACAATATCCCGGTGGAGATAACTTTTGGAGATGCGATAAAACGGGGATTTTTTGAAATGGTAGATGGGAAAATATACCGGATAAGCAACACGGAAGTGACAAAAATCAAAGAAATATTGATTTTATATGCTACGCAAAATAGAGTTGATTTGATATTTTTAGAGAACTTTTCGCTTTCACACCACAAAAATATAGTTTAAAACTTTGAACTTCATGATATAATTATAGAAACTATATCAAATATATCCACAAATTAGGAGGTTGTTTATGGATTTTACAAATGTCAATATAAAAGTCCCGATTGGAATGACCATGTATTTAACGCCTCAAAATAAGCAGGCTGAGTTGGAAAGAAATGCATTACTTTTGTATCCATATATAAATGATAAAACTATTTCGCACGGGAAAGCAGCTGAAATTTTGGGAATTTCAAAATTTGAGTTAATTTCATTATATGATCACCTTGGCTTAGCGTATCTTTCTATGGATATATCAGAAGTTGAATCAGACATTCAAAATTGGGAAAAAATAAAGGATACTAAATTATGATAATTGTTGCAGACACAACCCCGTTAATTTCTCTCATGAAAATAGGACAACTTGATTTATTGGAAAAATTGTTTGGAGAAGTTCAAATTCCAGAAGCTGTCTTTGAAGAGCTTATTTATAATTCAAATTATCCAGAAGAAAGCAAGCTTATTCGAGAAAGCCAATTTATTATAAAAGTTTTTGTGAATAATACCTCAGCAGTTGAATTGTTACGTCGTTCTAGTGGATTGGATGCGGGAGAAAGCGAAGCCATTATTTTATCGGATTCTTTAAATGCGTCACTTTTGCTAATGGATGAAGTAAAAGGACGTCAAGTTGCAAAACAGATGGGCATTCCATTGATGGGGACGCTCGGTCTACTCTTGGTCGGATATAAAGAAAATATCCTTACAAAGCAACAAATAATAGAATATATTGATATTATGAAGAAATCTGGCAGACATATCAGTGAAGCTTTATATCAGCAATTGCTTGCTAAGATATCAGAAATCAGTTAAGTGTTTGGTAGAATAATATTAGAAGTCGGTGGTCAATTGATCACCGACTTCTATAAGAAAAAGGCTGCCGAAGCAACCTTTCTCTGAAATACTACAAAAATTAAATAATTATGATTAGACCTAAATCCAAAGTTAAACAGGGAGTCGGCAATGCCGATTCCCTGTTTGAATCCATAATTCCGAATTTGCTCAAAGCAATATGCCTTGCAACCATCTCATCTCATTTAGAACTTGCCGGAGATCACGAATTTGGATGTCCGCAGGTCAATCTTATCTTTTGAAGTCTTCAGACATGACTTCGGGATTGTGACAGTATATGCCCCAGCTTTATAGCTTGGCACACTTGTCGTAAAAGTTGCCTTCTTGCATACAGCGGTCGTAGCCTTCTTGGAGTTTTTCATTGTTACCTTAAAATTTGATATACCGGAAACTGTTCCATAGTTGTTGTTTACCACCATAAACTTAACTACAATCTTTCCCTTTTTATCAAATGAGGCCGAATATGCTCGCATTTCTGCTGTATTGTACGGAAGATCCTGAATATCAGCCTTGGCAGCTTTGAAGTTATTTGCGACAACAGTAACCTTGCAGGACAATGTCTTACCACTAGTCAGCTTGACCTTGATCGTGGATGTACCATTCTTTTTTGCGGTAATCTTTCCCTTATTGGTCACGGTAGCAACCGACTTGTTGCTGGAGGTACAGCTTTTCATGGTGCCGCCATTCACAACCTTTACCTGTGAAGTGAAGCCTTTGGTGATCGTAAGCTTTGAAGCATTTAATTTAGCTCCGGAAGATACCTGCTCCATGGTAAAATCAAAGTTCGTATCATTCTCAAACTGAAGCTCTAAAACATAATCACCCGCATCCAGATTGATCTTGGCACTGTTTTTATAGATGCCAAGTTCCTTAATATACTGCATATTTTCACCGACTGTGGAAAGATATACGGTCTGTAACGGTGTATCGTGAGTCGGGTCCTTTACAGAAATAGTGCTTCCAATACGCTCATTCGTTTTTATTGTGAAAATGATATCTGATTTCTTTGACAAAGAAAAATTGTAGCGGATCGGAGAATTTGCAGTCGCAGTACTTACTTTATTCAGTAGTGTTGTAGATCCTGAAGCCGCATACGCTGTTGTATGCTGTACGAACAGTGATGCAAAAACAAGTAGAAATACCAATACATGGATATTTGCTTTTCTAAAGCCTTTTATCTTCATAGTCTATGTCTCCTCCATCGAATTATAAATACAGAAAAAACAAGCTGCCGCAAAAGCAGCAGCCTGTTTAAACCAATTCTGATTATTTAATTAGTCTACGATACCACTCACATCACATTTCTCAATAACATGATTAATTGTAACCGGCACGAGTACTTTCTTGCTTGTTCCAGAAAGTGTTACATATACATCAACAGTCTTGACATATGCACCACCATTTGTCAATGCAGTTCCATGAACCTTGTCAATATCAGCTGTTGAAAGATACTGTTCTACACCATCATAGAAGACCTTAACTAAAGTCTTATCTGCAAACGCAACCGCTACAGTCTTACTTGCGAAATCATAGTCTGGAATCTCATAAGTAACCTTTGTATCCTGAGTATCCTTGATTGTAAAGGAACCTACACAAGTAACATCCTTTGCTGGAGTCTTGCCAACAGCTGGAATTGTAAACTTAGCTGTTACATTGTACTGACCAGCAGAAAGATTCTTTACATAACTACTAATGTTTGATCCGCTTGTAGTTTTAGAAACAGTATTAACTGTTAAGTTGTTATCAGAAATATTTGCACTTACAGCAGCTCCTGTAGTAACATCTTTTGCGCTAAGACTCTTACCAACTTTTGCAATAGTTTCATTCTTTGCATTGGTAATTGTATATTCTACGTCTGAAGCAGAATATTCTTCAACGGCAGCGCCATTCGCCATCTCAGCTACTTTGATTGTGATATCAAAATTTGCATCTGTACCGGCAGAAATTGTTGTATCAACTTCTGACTGGTTCATCATTAATTCGTAAGACTGAACAGCATCCTTCTTAACTACATTTACAGCTAATGTTCTATCAATTGACTGTGTACCATTTTTAGCAGTAAGCTTGAAAGTATAAGTTCCGTAATTGTCATCCTTTGATGTAATGCTCTTTGCATTCACAACAACTTTATTCTTGGCACTTCCATCAATGGCACTCTTGATATCGTCACTCTTATCATTTGGTTTTCCAAGTAATGCAATATCAAGACCTGTGATTGTCATTTCATCGTTGTACTGATCCTTTAATGTAAGCTTTACATTCTGGTCAACATCAGCTGATAAAGCAACCGTTACAGAAGTCTTATCTAAGTCTAATGTAGTTGCAACCGGCTTCGCAACAACAGAAACTGGAAGAGAAGCAACAACCTTGCCAGCCTTCTTTACAAGAACATATGTAGATCCCTCGGCAACACCCTTTACAGCAACTGCTGTTGTCTTGTTTGAAAGTTTACCCTCGGTAACGAGAAGCTTTGTCTTGTCTGCTGACTCTACTGTGTATGCTGTGTAGTCAGAAATTTCTACATTATTTTCATCTTTAATATAGAAATATGCATATCTTTCAGCTCCAAGTTTAACATTTGTGTTTGCTTTGAACGAATTAGCTGTCCAAGCTGGTGTAAATGTTGTATCACCTACTGTTACAGCATAGTTTAAGTTGATCAGAGATGGATCAATTGCTGTTACTGTAAAAGTATCTTCGATATTTCCAGCTTCTTTACCATCTGTTCCAAATGTACCAGTATGGTAGGTAACCTTAACGGTTGCGGTATCACCTACAGATGGAAGATACATATTTGTACCAGAAGTATATCCCTTTGTCAACTTGACATCAGCAGTAACTTTTCCTTTAGACTTATCTGAATTATTCAGGTCAGTATAAGAAAGAACTATACCATCTTTGTCTAATGTTGTCATCTTAATTGGTGCAACAGTAGCAGCTGCAATTTCTACAGTACTTAAACCAACTTTTGCAACAGTTCCATCGGTAGCAGTAAATGTTGTCTTAGCACCTGCGAACTCAACAGTGTACTCTTTGGCATCAGTCATTCCTGTATAAGTCTCAAGAGTATAAGTATCTGTAACATTCTTCTTTGCTGCAACAGATTTTACTACAGTTGTAGCATGAGTAGCATTATTTGTGATTACAAAATCGCTTGCTTTCATATCCTTTGTATCGCCAAGGATTACAACATCGATCTTGTTGTACTCAGCCTGAGTTGCGCTCTTAAGAATTGCTTTCTTTACAGAAATCGTCTGCTCAGCTGTAGCAGTTGCCTTACCACTTGTAACAGTAGCCTTGATTGTAACATCGCCAGTAGCTACACCTGTAACAACACCAGAAGTTGCATCTACGGTAGCAATCTTCTCATCGCTTGAAGTGTATGTAACCTTTGCTGTAGAAGGTTTTACAGTAGCCTTGATCTGTGTGGTTGTTCCAATTGCAATTTCTGAATCAGATGTAAGTTTGATTGTTGGGTTCTTAACTGTAGCCTTGAATGTTAATGTCTTCTTTACAGCCTTCTTACCCTTCTTAGCAGTTACCTTAACACGATATGCACGGAAAAGTTATCGCAAGCAATGCGATAAAATAGGGGATTTTATAGAAGAAAATAGTACAAAACACTATCAAAAAGTAACAACGAAGTGACTTAAAATAAACATGATATGGAAAGAAAATCGACAAAACATGTGCCTATCATGTAATACAAATAATAACTTTTGATAATTATATGAAACAAAACAATAGAGGCATGATTACAATCACACCTCCGAAGATTAGCAGATATGCTATATCCACTTGATTATTATTTGTGTTTAGATGTATTCTCCAAATATTCTAGCATCATAGATGGAGAATAAATTAACGGATGATCCAAATTGGCTTCAAGAAAATCCTTATCGCCGGTTAGAATAAGATCTATTCCATAAAATAAAGCATCACTTAACACTGGAATATCTTTTTTATCTCGTAAACTACCTAATGATTGATCTGTGCTTTCGCAGAAATTGATATCTAATTGATGATATAATTTGTATACAACTTGAGCCTTAGACGGCCATTTCAATTCAAGTTTTTCTTTGAATTCCTGATCAATATAATCAGATACATATAGTTCGTGATCTGTAGAAAACAACATATTTAATAAATTTCCAGCCTGCCCACCAAATACCAAAGCTGAAATAAGAACATTTGTGTCTAATAAAATTTTCATTTAGACATCCTTTCTTTACGGAAATCTGCCATATCTTTTAGCATAGCATTTTCGGAGTCCCAACCTTTATCTTCTGCAAACATTCCTTGAATTTCCGAAAGAATCTTTTGACTCTGCTCAGCTTTCTTTTTTTTGCGGGAATCAGACAAAAACTGAATAAAACTAATTGCGGTATTATAATCTTCTTCATCTAGAGTATTCAACATATTATTTATTATAACTGCTGTAGGTGCCATATGAAATCCTCCTTCTTTAGATAAT
>ERZ1026846.774-NODE-774-length-23342-cov-9.946193_pt1 | contig 23342 bp, 16 predicted proteins | sample MGYA00380153_ERZ1026846 | MGnify/ENA primary metagenome ERZ1026846 (study PRJEB33269, sample SAMEA4719789) | human gut metagenome | biome: human-associated habitat; feature: organic feature; material: feces | place: Cameroon | collected 2013-10 ...
TTCAATTACACAGATACCGGATCAGCAGGTAAAAAAAGAAAATTAGCAGTAATTTCATCTAACCAACAGGACTTTGGATGATACACTTTATCGAAGTTCTTTTCTGCGACTGCTCCTGCGTTCCATTATCTTGGATAATAGCGTTTACTTTAACATTGTGAAAGCCTATCCAAAATCGTTGCAGGAGTTAACTCGCAGAAAAAACTGAGAGAAAGTCTGTATCGTTCAAAGTCCGTCGTTTATAGACAAACTTACTGCTAATTTTCGTAGAATATCTTATATCCGGTATCATCCGTTTGAGATTAAATCTGAGCGCGGCAAACCCGAATTTACATCATACCCATTCCTGCGCCTGCGCCGGCTGGCATTGCAGGAGCATCTTCCTTAATGTTTGCAACAGCAGATTCTGTGGTAAGGAGTGTAGATGCAACAGATGTTGCGTTCTGCAGAGCGCTTCTTGTAACCTTGACAGGATCAAGAATTCCGGAAGCAACCATATCAACATACTCTTCAGTAGCTGCGTTAAATCCGGTTCCCGGAGCAGACTCCTTAACTTTATTGATGATGACAGCGCCCTCTAATCCGGCATTCGCTGCGATGAAGAATAATGGAGCCTCAAGTGCTTTCAGGATAACCTTAGCGCCGGTCTTCTCATCTCCCTCAAGAGTATTCGCAAGCTCAGCAACCTTCTTGGAAGCATGGATATAAGCAGATCCACCACCTGCGATAATTCCTTCTTCGACCGCTGCACGTGTTGCATTTAAAGCATCTTCCATACGAAGTTTTGCTTCCTTCATCTCTGTCTCAGTTGCAGCACCAACACGGATAACGGCTACACCTCCTGCCATCTTGGCAAGTCTCTCCTGCAGCTTCTCTTTGTCGAACTCAGATGTTGTCTCGTCGATCTGTCCACGGATCTGGCTGATACGTCCCTGAATGGCAGCCTTATCGCCTGCACCGTCAACGATAACTGTGTTCTCTTTCTGAACCTTAACAGATTTTGCACGACCGAGCTGATCAAGTGTAGTATCCTTAAGCTCAAGGCCAAGATCAGAGCTGATTACCTGACCGCCTGTAAGGATTGCGATATCCTCAAGCATTGCTTTTCTTCTGTCGCCGTATCCAGGAGCCTTGACAGCAACAACATTGAAGGTTCCACGTAATTTATTCACGATAAGTGTTGTAAGAGCCTCTCCCTCGATATCCTCAGCGATGATAAGAAGTCTTGCACCTGACTGTACGATCTGCTCCAGTAATGGAAGAATCTCCTGAATGTTAGAAATCTTCTTGTCTGTGATCAGGATGTATGGATCATCAAGAACCGCTTCCATCTTATCCATATCCGTGCACATATAAGCAGATAAGTAACCTCTGTCGAACTGCATACCTTCTACTAAGTCAAGCTCTGTCTCCATTGTCTTAGACTCTTCGATTGTGATAACGCCGTCGTTTGTAACCTTCTCCATAGCATCTGCTACAAGATTACCAACTTCCTCGTCACCGGCAGAGATAGCAGCAACTTTAGCGATCTGCTCCTTACCTGTAACCTTCTGGCTCATCTCTTTTAATGCCTCAACTGCTGTATCTGTTGCTTTCTTCATACCACGTCTTAAAACGATTGGATTAGCACCTGCCTCAAGGTTCTTCATACCTTCCTGAACCATAGCCTGTGTTAAAACTGTAGCGGTTGTTGTTCCGTCTCCGGCTACATCGTTTGTCTTTGTTGCTACTTCCTTAACAAGCTGGGCACCCATGTTCTCGAAAGCATCCTCAAGTTCAATCTCCTTAGCGATTGTCACACCATCGTTTGTGATGAGCGGAGCCCCGAAAGACTTGTCAAGAACTACGTTACGTCCCTTCGGTCCGATGGTTACTCGAACTGTGTTTGCTAATTTATCAACGCCAGCGCCAAGTGCTGCTCTGGCTTCTGATCCGTATTTAATTTCCTTTGCCATGATAATGAACCTCTTTCCTATTTTTAAATCAATTCTAAATTATCGAACTATGTTTTTGATCGGAACACTTTATATTTTCGCATTCAAATCGGTTACTGTATATTACTCTACGACTGCAAGGATATCGTTCTGTCTTACGATAATGTACTCTTCGCCTTCAAGTTTTACTTCTGTACCTGCATATTTGGAGTAGATAACCTTCTGTCCCTCTTTCACCTGCATAACCACTTCTTTACCGTCAACCATTCCGCCAGGTCCTACTGCGATAACCTCAGCTTCCTGTGGCTTCTCCTGTGCCGTGCCGGTAAGAATGATTCCGGACTTGGTAGTCTCTTCTGCTTCTAACTGTTTTAATACAACTCTGTCTGTTAATGGCATTAATTTCATTGTTAAATAGCCTCCTTCTGCTTTACTAGCACTCATTTAGTTCGAGTGCTAATTCGTTCTGTAAATAAAATATCACTGTTGATTTTCAATGTCAACAGTGATATCTAAACTTTATATTTTTTTTATATGTTTCGCGCATTGACTGCCCGGATAAAACAGGATCAGTCAAGAAGGAATAGCATCTGTCCGATCATATTAAGCCTTGTATATCCATATTCATCTTTCTTATTATTCTTGATCTGGAATACAATCTCCCGCTGTGCATCATGCACTATTTCGGTCGCGTCGTCTTTCTTTTCCTTCCAGCTGCTTAAGTATTTCTTCGGATAAAGGAAATAATATTCCTTCATATTTTTTACATTCTTAAAAATCACCTTTCCGTCTTCAACCGTCTTATATGTCTGATTCTTTTCACTCGTTTCCGGCTCAGCCATTGGAATCGCCTCATTTGTTGTACAATCATAGATCGTATCAACATATACCGGATCGCCACTCTCATTTTTATAATAGATTGAACAATCCAGCTTCGTGCTGATCGCATTCAATTCCTCCGGAGCGAAAATAATTTTCACGAAATCCGGATTCTCTTCGTCCACTCCTATTGCTTCCCAGTCTGATTCATCCTGCTCCTCACTATACTCTTTCGTAAAGCTCATATCATACGACAGATTTTCCAGATCCGTAATAACCGCGTTCTCATTGAGCACTTCAACCATCGGAGGCACATAGGAAGCCCGATATGTAGCAATCATGGTATTAATAAACAGCTTAGCTTCCATTTCCTGCGTAATCGTCGAATGCCCTACTCCGGAATAAAAAACATTTCCCTTACTGTAGATATAATAATTATTTGCAGCATCATTCGGTGAAACACCGTAGGTTGCACCGGTTCCCTGACCATTATTATCCGTCCCCTGCCATGCAACAGCTCTCTTATCATCAGCAAGACAGTACCATACCGTAACCTCCGGATCTTCCATATTCAACTGATACCACTGACCATGCGTCTCCGAAACCGTAAACATCGTATCGATTTTAAACGGATACTGTGTAATCTGTCCCTGATTCATCTGACTGACCTCTGTAATAAGATCATTGTTATTATTAAAACCGGTATTACTTGTGAAGTCACTGACTCCACAAATACTCTCCTTCCCATCCGGAGTCTTGATCAGATATCGATACGGCATCTTCTGATTTTTCAGAATATTCCAATCCGTTCCCGAATCAGCGTTTTTCCAGCCAAGTCGCTTCATGGCATAGTATGTAAATCCCTGCTTCTGATCCAGCTCCTTACCGGCGACGTCCGTGACACTGTCATAGGCATTATCCGGTTTTTCTGCCAGCTCCTGCCGCTCACGTTCTGACAGATTTCTGCTGATAGCCTTATAACGGTTCATACCCATCGTATCACGCAGATAGGTATTGGCAGAGTAACCAAAGTTATCACTTCTAATATTGTGCATTGAAGTCAGATCGTGTGTAAATAACACGCTCTTACCCTGACTGATATAGAATTTAAGGAAATCAATTTCTCCGTGATCGTTTGGTATATTGACACCACCATACGTATCGCCAAATCCAACAATGATCATATTGTAATTTCGATACACCTTCATCCAGTCCGGTGTCTTGAAATCCGGATCACTGTTAACCTTTTGATACTTTTCTGTCGTGAAACTATCCGCATTAAAATGTTTTTTAAATGTATCGAGTGTTTCCGTCGTAACTGTGATATCATAATCGTCCAGCGTATGATAATACTTTGTAAACAAAGGATTCGTGCTCAGATCAAGTTTTCCATCGAAATTTCCATCCTTTGGTATGATCTGAAGTACGTTAATCTTCTTTTTCTGACCGGTCTGGTTTCTCGCAGCAGAGCAGCCGGTCTGCGTAAACCGTACCGATGGATTCTCATCACAAAAGACCTCAATCTTCCATTGGATCAATCCCGTATAAAGTCTTGACAGTTTACAGGTAACATCCTTCCTGCTTCCATCCGCAGCAAATTTTTCCCCTTCATAATAAAGCTCATCTTTTGAAAATTTTCCGTCCTGATTCTGATCCAGATATACATTACACCGGAAGGCAGCACTTTCCGGATCGTTGACCTGAAAACCAAACTGCAACAATGATCTTCCGACTCTGTCTACATCCAGATACGTCTTCTCCTCGCTGCTATACAGCTTCGGAGTCTGCGTAAATAACACCTCCGGCTTCTTCTGCTTCATACACTCCCTGATGCCTGTCACATCATTTGTCTGGTAGAAATGGACGCTGTTATCGCCCGTATTCTTTTGATCAATCTCACTCTTTACAAAATCACAGATATTAGAATACTGATCAATACGGGTTTTATCCCTCTGATACAGATACGGCACAGCCACAACCGGTTTTCCCGACTTTACAAAATCCTTCAGTTCTTCTTCTTTTAATCTTGTAATGTCATTTCCCGAAAACCGCAGTTCCGCACTGTCCACATTCTTCCATTTCCAGGTATCTCCTGATTTTGTTCCTTTTGTCAGGAATTTAACAGAACGGCTTCTGTTATCACTTGAAAATTCTGCCGCTGTCATCTTGTCGCCCGTATGGAAATAAATCTTACCATTCATAGAAGAATCATTCCATACGGTTTTTCCATCTCCGGCTTTATTATATGCTCCGTCATCCAGCCCCAGAAAGATCAGATCATAGGTACTGTTCAGATCCTGCGCTGTACCGATAAATTCCGCAGTCGTCATATGGGTAATATTCACCTTACCCTCCAGATCCGGCACCATCATATAAATATAATTCTTTGTCAGCGAATATCCGTTTTTGCTGTCATAACACGGTTCAATATCTAAGATGTTCAAATCACCCTCGATCTTATTGGTATTGTTTTTCTGTCCCAAAACATATCGTACCGCATCCGCAGGCGTTGCCTTGTCCGCATTGTCCATAAAGTCCTGGAAATCCGTGTACTTCGTTCCGGTTTTATCTGTCAGATTCAGACCGTCCTGCAGATAATTTCGTAAGATGTCACCGCCGTCGCCGCCAATATAAATACGATTGTTGATGTATCTACGGTTTGCCTCAATATTTCCTGCCATCTGGTAATCATTCCATTTATCCATAGAAGTAAAATATCCGTACCAGTTGTAATTTACTTCCGGATCCGTTGTTCTTGCATTCGTAGGAAGGAACGTAAACATATTCCAATACTCCTGCGCATCCCCCGTCTGCAGCAAGAATTTTCCGTCATTCGAAATAAGCGGATTGTCCTTATCCAGATATAACTTTTTAAACAATTCCTGTTTCATAGAAAGAAGCATAACCGTAAGCTTATACATATTATTATTCGATGCATCATAAGAAAAAGTATCCCCCGAAGGTCTTAAATTCCAGTCAAAAAGGCTTAACATAACCTTCGTCCACTTTGTGATCTTATAGGACTCTGCCGTCATCATAATTGCAGCGTAATTGGTATCTGCAGTTATCTTGTCATACATCTCTTTTGCGACTTCCCATGAAATATCACGTTCCTTATCGCTGTCCGTATTCTCAAAGCCGTTTTTATAATCCGTTACCGCAGACGTATGATGATAACGATTATACTTTTTCCACATGTTTTTAAACTCGTTATCCGCACAGGATGCCGATACGATATATAAATCCGCATACTTTGCCCAACTTGGATTTGCATTCAGCTCCTTCGGTGTGATTGTTTTAATAATAACCGAATACTTTGCTGCTGCCTCGTCACTCAGTTTCAGGGAATGCTTTAAAAAATTCTCATTGTTTTTATAATAGTAATATCCTTCCACCGAATATACCGGATCATCCGGAGAACTCTCCCTTACCGTATAAATGCGTTCTCCGACATTTGTAAGGATTTTCTTCGGCTCATCTTTTCCCTGGAAAACCTGAGTAGGATAGTCTTTTTGCTTTTCCAGATCATAAATGGTATGCCAGATAATATTTCCCCCGTCCGCTTTTACGATGGTACCATCCTCATTCTGTCGGAAAGCACCCTCTCCGGCTTCAACCAATTCATAATATCCGTCAAAGCTTTGCACGATATCTTCTTTTACCAGCGGATGTTCAAACTCTGTTGTTTTTAATTCTTGCGCATCTTCAAAAAAGTAGGTTTTATCCATCCTCTTTTCATCGCACATGTTCATGGATCCAAGCGTATCGATTTTTCCGGTTCCACGCATTTTCTGCACATCAGTCGGTTCACAGCCGGCAATATTATAACCAAACGATCCATATTCATCATACGGAACAAGTTCCAGAATAAAAAACGGGTTCTCTTTTGTTCCCAAAGCATACGTTGATTTATCCGCATCATACATATCACGCTTCGACTCCGGAATCTGGTTAATCTTGTCCACCACGCCTCTTGTCATAACCGGGAGATTCTCGTCCGCCTTCAGCTTATTCTGATATCCGACCACGCCAAGGCATAAAGCAACGATCCCCAGCACACAGACTGCGGATGCGATTTTCTTCTTTGCTCCGGTAAGCGGACTATGCATTTTTGTTTTCCGATTGACGCTTTTCAATATGAACGCCCCTTCCTTATCCGGGATCTAAGCCCCTTTTGATCACTCACAGTTTTGCCGAAATAGGTTTCTGTCATTTTGCAATTTTATCGCAGTATATTTCTCAGTTTAAACACGTTTTGTATCTCATATTTTTGTTTTAAATATTCCATCTGAAACGAAACGGTAACCGATGCCTGCGAAGAGGCATCGATCGTCCCTGTAAAAGCCGTCACATACTCTCCGAGCAGATTCTGTTGCACTTCATCCACATCTGCAGCGATCACGGTTGTGTCTTTTTCCGGATCTGCCACAGCTGCCGTCTTTGTGTACAGTTTCTTTCCGCCTGCCGATAGCCAGATCACACGCTTGCTGGCCGGTTCGGGTACTGCGGCTCCGTTCGGGTTCTCCACCGAGGTCTTGCGGGGAATCCGATAGATGACAATTCCCTGTGCACCGGAAGTCGATGAATCCAATGCTTCCACCCGGTTTCCTTCCATCACCCACATACCGATCTGCTCCATTAAAATCTGTGATTCGGATTGCAGGTCAATCTGGGCGGACGCATTGTTATAATTTTTGTGTGCCGCACCAAGGAACATGGTTGCGGCAACCATAATGATCGAAGCGATTGCGATCGCAATGATCAGTTCGATAAACGTAATTCCTCTTTGATCTCGATTCACACAACCACTTCCTTTCTGCTTTCAGCTTCCTATTTCTTACCACGTTTATAAACGCACCATTTTTAACCATCAGTTTGACTCAACAAAATGCTTTCCGGTATCCATCACAAGCCGGATACTGTATTTTGGCACACCATCGATCAGAATCGTCTGCACCGTTGTATTGGCGGTATCAAACGTTGCCTGCTTCGTGTAGGCGATCTTCATGAAACCATTCTCCACCAGCTCCGTTCCGTCCTGACAAAGTTTGATCGTATTGTTCGATAATTTGGTTCCGTCCTTCGTCAGCTTCGTCCCATCAAATGCCGAAAGATTATCCGGCAAAATCTGCTCATAATATCCGTTGTCCAAATGATAAATATAAAGATAGTAATTTCCGCTTTTGCTGATGGACTTCACCTGCAGCTGATTCAATGAAGCATCCAGGGTCTTCATGACCTTCTGCGTATCCGCATAATGCAGATGCCCGATCATCATGACCGCCGTGCTCGCCAGTATTCCTATGATTGCGATCACGATAATGATCTCCACCAGAGTAATTCCTCTTTGATCCTGCCGTCTTTTCTTTTTTAACCATCGCTCTCTCATCGGCGCACCCCTTAGTTCTTCTTCCATTCATCGTAATTGATATACGAATCCAGATCCAGCTGACCGGAAACACTGTCGACAGCCGTGCCGGAGCAATCACGGAAGAACTTGGAAAAAAGCGGAGGCTTGCGGCTTTGATCATCTTTAAACAGATTAGAGACAAGCAGTTTATTGCCTTTTACCTGCACGTTCGCATCAAACGTAATCTTACCGCCGGAAATGATCAGCCCTTCAAAATTTCCGCTGACTTTGACGCTTCCGGTTGCCACAACAATGCCCTTTGTGATCGAAGTCGGAAGATTATACACACCGGTGTTATCGATCAGGTAGACATCGTCTGCCGGATGATACACTGTGAATTCGGTATCTCCCGGATTCCTGTGTTTTGCGATCTCCTCCTGCAATGCGCTGCGGTCAATCAGTTTGTCAAATAACGGATCGATTGACTTGTCGATTTTTTCATGTCCGCTCGCATCCGTCACGCTAAAGCGTACCTGATCCGGTGTCACAGACTGTCCGGATACTTTTAGCCCAAGTTCCAAAGACTTATAACTTACCGCCAGCTTCGAACAATAATCCCACATACGCCCCGCAGAGTCCTTCCAATTGTCCGGTTCAATCGTTACCGTCTTCTCCCGAAACATTTCTTCCGACCTGGTCCGGTACATAATATCTCCGCTCAGCGTCATGATCATATGATTATGCTCATCGATAATTAAGGCATCCTTATCCAGATAAGTTCCGGCAAGTCCGCCTGCTTTACCGGTATTTCCCGCATAATAAGCAGCGTAGAATTCATTCGCATCCTGCTGCGACTTAAAATTCAGATAATAATTGACACCATTGGTGTAATAGTAAGGTACGATCGGATTCGCATGGTTCAACCAGCCGTCAAGCTTCACCAGATCCACCTGGATGGACGCGGCGTAGTCTCTTTCACCGATCGGATACTCCGTTTCACCGATCCTGACCTTCTGCGCATCGTTCCACCTTAACACAACGCCCTCGGAGCTCTCCACCTTCACATACTTATCCGGAACATAGTAAGCCAGCTGGTTCGTTCTCGCCGCGATCGACTCACCCATCTGAATATCCGTGTTACTGGAATTGTTCCCGCGTGAGATAAAGGTTCTTCCCGCAAGCAGCAGATACTTAAGATTTTGTATATTTAATGAGCTGTTTTTTCCATTGATCATGATTGCACTGCTAAAGTCGGCATCCGTTGCAACCGTATCGCCCGCTCCGTAATTCTTCTGGAAATTGTAACCGTAATAATTTCCCCGAAGCGTTACCTTGCTCTCCTTTGCATTTAGCGCAAGATCATCCGCCACATAAATGTTTCCGTTCACGTTCAGTGTTGCAGTGCTTTTTCCGGTTGTCATAATGTTCTCCGCCCAGATGGAGGAATTTCCGTTTCCGACCGTAAGCGTCGATCCCATATCCGCTACAATATCGCCACGGGTAAGGATCATCCTGCCATTCAGCTCGCCGGTTCCGTTACTTGAAGCCACAATGCCGCCAGCCCCCGCATACACGCTTCCGTCCACTACGACCGTTGGTGCATTTACGTTGATCTGATCATCCGCGATCAAAGCGTATTTCATAAATTCCTTTACCTGACTCTGACCGGAAAAATTCATATCCGGTGTGGAAAATACCAGATCAGTCGTGATCGTAGTCTCGTAATCCTGTGCATCCTTATAAACCACCCGGACACCTTTTAAGGTAAAAGTGCCGGCTCCATAATCAATTTCATATTTCGGATCTGCAGGTGCAACAAAACAATCCTGCTGCGTTCCATCCAGAATACACCCCTTTACCTTGCCGGTATCGTATCCCGCGACACGGTACACCACGCTTCCCTCACCATTGGTTGTGTCGACCGGGGTCTTTATCGGATCGGCAAAATAATTTTCCAGACCGTTCATATATTTCTGTTTAAATACATCCTGCGCATTCTTACCGCCGCTCGTATAGTCTACATAATGCTGCAGCACATCCGCATACGCATTTTCCAATGCCGTCTCTGCCTGCTCCCTTGCACCGGTGCGCAGATCATCCATGATTGCATCGGCACTGTAGAAGTTCTTCTTCGTACCGCGCTCGACTTCCTTCATCTGGATATTCACGATCGTGATCTTTGTGATCACCACTGCGATCGCGCTGACAACCACCATGAGTATCAGAACGGCAAGCAGGGAAGCCCCGCGATCATCTTTATGAAAAGAATTCTTTTTCATCGCTACTCCCCTTTCGCTGAATCAACGGTAATGTAGCGGTAATCGTCCTTATCCGTTCCATCGCCCTTGTCTTTTTTGTATACACTGACTTCAATATTTACTTTTCGGATCCCCTGTTCCTTTTCCACCAAAGCCTTCACATTGCTCAACAGATAGGAATCCTGCCAGATTTCTCCCTTGTTTGTCACTGCCGGATTTTCATAGGATTTCTGTCCCAGATTCGAGGCGATCTCCGGCATCGAACAACCATTTTTCGGCGAAATCGTCAACCGGTACAAAGGAAAATCTGTATTGACCTTATCAATATTCTGACAGACGATCACAAGTTTCGGGACTCCCACGCCGACATCGCACCTGAGTTCTATTTCATCGCTATTCTGGAAAACCTGATACATCAGATAAATATGCTCGACATTTTCAATGTCTTCTTCCGCATAATTACTGCATTGGTACTGATCAGCCGCATCCACTCCGTCCACGCCCTCACAACGGTAAAAGCATTCCACCGTCACATAATCCGCTTTCACCGTAATCGAAATCGTCCGGTGCAGATTCGCACGGATTACATCCGTACTCATAGCCGAAATCTTGTGTTCGTCCGCATACCCCATGTTTTTTGCGGAGAAATAAGTTAATGCGTCCTGCAGCTGCCCATTTTCCAGTGCGATCACATCAACCGTTCCGTCAATTCCGTCCACCTGCGGCACTTTGCTTAGATTTTCTGCCTGGTTCGTACTGACGCTTACCCGGATATCGTATTTCTCGCCGATTGCATCCGCCTGTCCGTAGTAATCCACGCTGCCACCGGTCTCAGTGGTTCCCGGCGCAGCCGGCGTATAGGAAGCCTTCACATAATTCTCAGCTTCCAGATAAGGCACATCAAATCCGGACGCATCCGCATTCTGCACCAGATTCGGCTGGTTTTTCAGATTTTCCATCACTTCCTGCGCCAGATTCGATGCGTGCTGCTTATCCGCCATCTTCGCATTGTATTTCATGGACTGCGTAAAATACGACAGAAGCGGAACCGAGAGGATTGCAAGGATTGCCATCGAAAGAATGACTTCCAGCAATGAAAAACCGGCATTGGATAAAGCCCTTTGATTTTTTTGTTTTTTCATCCGAAAGCCTCCTTTCCGGTCTTTTTATGCTTCGTCTAGTACGGATCCCCCAAAGCTTCCTGTGAACGTTCTATCGTTTTACCGAAGATATTCGATACACCCTTTGGCATGAAGTCAAATACCGGAGGAACATACTCTTTACCGGTATTCGTAATATAGTACATGTTCAGTGTCATCTCACCGGTCAGTTTTCCGGTAGCATCGTCAAACGCAGCCGTAAACTGCGTAATCGTTGTGCGGTCCTGAAACGCATTGACATATGCGATCATTTCTTTTAATCCGTTGTAGCTTGCTTCGTAGCGGATTCCGATCGATGCATAATATCCGGCGACATCTCCCACGGTATCTGCGGACGCGTCCGCTGCTGCATCGTCTGTTCCGTCCCCGGCACTCTGGGTATCCGCTGCCGCAGACGTATCACCGGCCGCACTGTCGCCTGCTCCGTCCGCGGTGTCAGCACTGCCGTCCGTCTCATCGGTGCTGCTGCCTGCGGCTGTCGTATCGACTGCTCCCACAAGCGGCATACGCATCGCAAATGTGATATCCGTGATATGGAAATCACTGCTGTGGTCTTCATAATCCTGCAGCGATTCGATGGTCTTCTCCGTCGTCATATCGGACGGATACTTCGCAATAATGTCCGCCTGCGTCTGCTTCATATTCTCAATATTTTCCTTTACCTGCGGCAGGGAAGCCTCCATCTGCTGCATCTGCTGCACCTTGGCACTGTCCTGCTCGTTCTGTGCCTCAAGTTCGCTCGCCTTCGTCATTCCTTTATTGAAGATGAAAAAGTAAGAGCACGCCAGAATCACGATTGCAAAGAATATGATCAAAAGCCGCTTATCCGAATCTGAAATTTTTATCTTATTCATCTGCCTGCTCCTCCGATTCCTGCACATCTGCATAATATGCATTCACTGTATAAGTCCACTCGCTGCTTCCACTCTCCTCATCCGTCTGTTCCGACATGGACGGGATCGAAGGATCCGTAAGTAATGTCACATTCTGGAAATTGAGCAGCATCTGACCAACCGTAATCTTTCGATCCGCCGTCATATTCAGCGTGATCAGATTGTCATCCGTCTGCATACTGGTTACTTTTATTGCACTCGGAAGTTCTGCTTCCAGCTGCTCGATCAAAGGAAGAAGATATTCATTCTTTGTCCTGGTTGCGTCATCGATTGTGACATAACCCTGCTCCTCCTGCTGCACGCGGCTGCTCTCATCATACGTCTGCTGCACATAGGCAAGCGCCTCCAACTGATCCGTCAGATGACGATGCTCGGAATGGGCGATCAGCTGACGCACGCTCGATCCAAGGATCAAAAGCAGACTAAGCAGTAATGATCCCGCCAGCAGTACATATGCCGTGTGCAGATCATTTTTCTTGGAATCTGCCGCCTGCATCTCCTTCGGTTTCGCGTCAAGCGGATGCACAGCAGCACCGATCACCGAAAGGAATCCGACCGGCGTGGCTGCACGCGGCTGTCTGGTGTTGCTGCTCTCCTCCAATACCGGGTCGGTATAATCCTGATGCTTTTTCTTTCCGGCTTTCTTTTGGTCATTTACTCCATTCTGATTTCTCAGATCGATGATCTTTGCGAAATCAATCTTCTGCAGCGGAAGCGGTAACTCCTGCGCAAAAAGCTTATGGATTCCCGCAAAACGCGATCCGTCGCCGACCAGATACACGTTTCCGACGAACTCTTTTTTTACCTGATTCTGATAATAGTCCAATGCCGTATTGGCAATGCGCAGATGATACCGGAGCGATTCCGCCAGATCCTCATACGCCTCATCCGCCTGTGCCTGATCGATCGCCTGCTGCGCAGGATCTCCGTTGTCCGGCATCGACGGCTTATTAAAGATGACATTGTGCTCCAGCAGGAAATCAAATGCCTTCTCCTCGTCATCGATTCCAAGGATCGGATGATCCACCACGGCGGAAATGGTTGCACCGTATCCGTATGGTGTCACACGCTGGAACGCAAGTTTCTTGTTCTCTAAAATGCTGATAACGGTCGCCTGCTCCTCCAGCTGGATGATCATCGCATTATCTACGAAGCTGTCACACATCAGCTGAATGCAGCCATTGCCGATATAATCAAAGGTTTCCACCTTCAGTCCTGCCAGTTGGGCAAAGGACACATAGTTGCCCAGCAGATTATCCGGGATTGCGACCAGAAGAAGCTTTAACTGTTTTTTCCCGTCATCCTCAACGACATCCATCTTGCTGTAACTGATCGTGTAGCCACTGATGTCCATCGGGAAATAATCGCGGCTCTGCGCATCGATGATGCCCTTGATCTTGTTGTCTTTGACATACGGAATCACCACTTCGCGGGTAACGACTTTCGAAGAGGACAACGTAAATACAACGTCCTTTTCCAAAATCTGCCGGCGCACAAGTTCTTCTTTTAACGCTCGCGCCAGACTGTCTTTATCTCTTATGTATCCGTCTTCCACCGCATGCTCCGGCGTACGGAAGGCAAATGCCTCATGTACCGGTGGATTTTTCTTGCGGTAATCGACCAAAGCGACCTTGGTCCATTGGATTCCGGTCTCAATACTGATCACTTTTTTTGCCACTTTTTCTTCCCCCTCATTTACGTTCCAAATGTATATGGAAAAACATATATAAAACAATCACCATCTCTCACACTTTTTTCCCAACGCAATTGTCTTATATATATTTTTCGTCCTATGCACAGTCAAAAGAAGTGAGTTTTTCACTTCTTTTAGTAAATTCCCATCATGCCAAGATACCATGTCCAGAACCGGTCTCCCCAGAGTGCGGCAATATAGATTCCGGCAGAAAGATACGGTCCCATCGCAAGTAAGTTATTGCGTTTGCTTACTTTCATGCGGATTGTATGAAGAACCGAACCGAGTATGCACGCAAGTACAAATGCAAGCAGTATGTTTCTGGCGCCGAGCAGAAGTCCCGCATACGCCATAAGCTTGATATCTCCGCCGCCGATCGCCTTGCCGGAGGAGAAATAATACAGACCATACAAAAACAGACTGACACAGAAAGCACCGATCAGGTGCGATACGATGTGCCGGTAATCATAAACCGTCATAATGATACCGAGCAGTCCGATAAACAGATTAAACGTCACCGGTATCCGAAACGTTCTTTCATCAATGACCGTAATAACGATCAGAGCAGATGTCATGAGACAATACAGCACACTGCTGAACGTGAAACCGTTCGCCATGAAAACGATCACATACAGCACACCATTCAGAGCCTCGATTAATGGGTACTGTATGGAAATCTTAGCACCACATTGCCGGCATCTGCCCCGAAGCATTATGTACGAAAATACAGGAACCATATCACGCCAGCCCAGCTTACGTCCACAGCTCATGCAGTGCGAGGAACGCACGATATTCTCCTTCTTCGGAATGCGGAAAATGCAGACATTTAAAAAGCTGCCGATCACGATTCCGTAGAGAAATACAATTGTGTAGATGAAAATAGTAAGTTGGGTTAGCATGGTGGTTTATTTACTCCTGTTTATTTTATAAATCTGCTTTTACAGCCTGTAGGCTAGAACCAGTCGCCTCTGTTGTTACAGTTTGCGTATCAAAATCATAGGTAATAGTAATTGCAGATGCTTTTTTTCCTTCTGCCGATGTCATTTTTGAAGTTGCAGCTGTATATCCCTTTCCCATTAACTCTTTAATTTTAGTAGACAGTGTAGTTGGATCACCTGCAGCAGGACTATAAACGCTAACAACAATTTGTGTCCCTGAAGCAGAAACATCTGTTGTCAACTGATCAGATACCATGGAATATGCCGATACTGCAGCTGTAGTATATGCACTAAGCACCTGTCTGTCTTTTTCCTCTTTAGACTTGTTCAGATATGGCAATACCTGTGTACCAACAACACCTACCAAAATTGCCATAATTGCGATAACGATGATCAGCTCTACGAGAGAGAAACCTTTGTTATCCTTCTTTTCATTCTTTGCCTTCATGTTCTGAAGCATTTCCATAATCTTCTTCATACCTTAGATCTCCTTTACTTATAAATACTTTTTATTTATTACCACATGCCCATGGCAGACATGTCATAACCTAACGATACAAGAGGCAAAAAGTCATAAATCGATCCTGCTTGCAGGTAAAGATTTATGCTTTATTGCCTCGCAACGCATATGAGGAAGTAGTGATTTTCTTGAAAAATCAACGGATTCCGAATATGCGTAGAATTGCGGAAGTTGTGCAACAACGGAGCAATTCGTGTATCATATCATATCATACGAACACCTTCTCCGTCCTCCGCCTACGCACCAATACTGTCATACAGACTATACATCGGCATCATGATCGCCAGCACGATCGGAACAACAATGACCGCCATCACGATAATAATGAGTGGTTCCATCGCTGCAAGCAGCGACTGCGTCGCCATCTCGACCTCCTCGTCGTAATACGCCGCGATCTTGTCGAGCATATCCTCCATATTACCGGTTTCCTCACCGATCTCGATCATGTGATAGACCATCGGCGGAAAGACACCGGATTGTTCCAGTGGCTTGGAAAGCGGAATGCCCCGGCTGACCTCTTCCTGCGCTTCCTTGAGCGCCGCCTTGACCACCTGATTTTTCATCATGCCGGTGACAAGCTCCAACGCATCGACCAGCTGGATACCGGAGCCCATAAGGGTCGATAACGTGCGCGTCATGCTGGCGCTTGCCGTCTTGATATTGAGGCTTCCGATCATCGGAAGCTTGAGCATCAGCCTTCCCCAAAGGATCGCTCCGTGTTCCGTCTTCTTAAACGACTTAATAAATAACACGATGCCCACAACGATGGCAACCATCAAGAACCATTTATGTACAAAGAAATCACTGACCGCCATGACCGCACGCGTGATGCCCGGAAGCGTTCCGCCGACTTCGTCAAACTGCGCCGTAAAGGTCGGCACGATCTTGATCATCATGATTGCAACGATCACAATGATGACAACGATCAGGATGATCGGATAGATCGCTGATTTCACGATCAGCCCCTTCAGGTGGGCTTCCTTTTCAAACTGTCCGCCGATCCGGTCGAAGGCTTTATCGATGCTTCCGGATGCCTCTCCCGCTGCAACCATATGTACCATCAGCTCCGGAAAGATCTTCGGATGCTGGGACATCGCCACCGCAAGAGAATCACCCTTCTGCACGGAGTCGCGCACATCCGCGATCGCTGCGGCAAACTGCTTGTTTTCCGTCTGCTCCGAAAGCATGTTTAAGGCTTCGATCACGGTTACGCCGGCGTTTAACACACTCTCAAACTGCCGGCAGAAGACGGAAAGTTCACGGACGCTGACCGCTTTTCCGATATGGATTTCCAGATCCTTGTTGAATGCATTCGCCCGCGCGATGGATACGATCGTACTGCCGCCCGCCTTCAGTTCCGCGGTCGCGATCTCGATATTCTGCGCTTCGATCGTGCCGGATTTCGGCTTGCCGTCCGGTCCTACGATCTCATACTTGTAACTTGCCATATCCGCCTCCTAATACAGTTTCTGCTGCATCGCAGCGGTATCCTGTGCATACTCGACGGCATTGGCGCCATCGATCCTGTGTTTTAAGTACAGAGCAAAAAGTGACTCATCCATCGTCTGCATGCCAAGCTTTTTGCTCGTCTGCATGATCGATGGGATCTGGTGCGCTTTGTCCTCGCGGATCAGATTCTTGATCGCCGGTGTCCCGAGCATGACCTCGAACGCCGCCACTCTGCCTTTGCCATCGATGGTCGGCAGCAGCTGCTGCGAGATGACCGCCTCCAGAACCGATGCAAGCTGCGAACGGATCTGGTTCTGCTGATGCGGCGGGAACACATCGACGATACGCTCGATCGTCGGTGCCGCGCCGATCGTATGCAGGGTTGAAAATACCAGATGACCGGTCTCTGCCGCGGTAATCGCCGTGGAGATCGTGTCAAAGTCTCGCATCTCGCCCACCAGAATGATATCCGGATCCTCACGGAGAGCCGCACGAAGCGCGTTGCCGTACGAATCCGTATCCAGTCCGATTTCCCTCTGGTTTACAATTGACCGGATATGTTTATGTAAATACTCGATTGGGTCTTCCAATGTAATGATATGTTCGTTTCGTTCCTTATTGATGACATCGATGAGGGACGCCAGTGTCGTTGACTTACCGCTTCCGGTCGGTCCCGTTACCAGAACCAGTCCTCGCTTTTTCTTGGTAAGCCCTAAGACAGACTCCGGTACTCCAAGCTGATCCGGCGCCGGGATGTCACTTGCCACAATACGCAGCACTGCCGCATAGGAGCCTCTCTGATGAAAGGCATTCACACGGAAGCGTCCGATACGCGGATCGGAATATGCGAAATCGACTTCGCCGACTTCTTCCATGGTCTGTTTCTGCTTTGGGCCAAACATCGACTCCACCAGCTGCTGCGTCATCGCCGGTGTCAGCCGCTCGAAACCATCCATCTCATAGAGCGTGCCGCTGATTCGGCATTTGGGTCTGACTCCTACTGTGATATGTACATCGGATGCATGATTCTCTTTTGCGATAGAAAGAAGTGTGTGCATTGATAATTCCATTTTTAAAAACCCCTTTATTCATCATCCTCTTCGTAAGCTACCCGCCGCACTTCCTCGACTGTGGTAATTCCCCTGAGTGCATACTCTACTGCACTCATACGAAGCGTTTTCATTCCATGCTTTCGTGCAATCTCCTCCAACACGTCCGCATTCTCACCCCTGTTGATCGCCTGTCTTAAGTCGGAGGTAATCGGCATGATCTCATAGACACCGATTCGTCCGAAATAGCCGGTTCCGCCGCAGCGGACACACTCTTTGTGCCCCGGTGTACGCACCTGGATGCGTTTCGGGCTGCCTGCAAAGCCAAGCGTTTTTTTCTCTTCTTCGGTTGCGTCCCTTACCACGCCGCACGCCGGACAGACGCGCCGCACCAGACGCTGCGCGATCACACCGACCACAGAGTCTGCGATCAGATAATTTTCCACTCCCATATCCGCCAGACGCGTGATCGTGTTGGCAGAACTGTTGGTATGTAAAGTACTGACAACCAGATGGCCGGTGATCGATGCCTTGACCGCGATCTCCGCCGTCTCCTGATCTCGGATTTCTCCGATCATAATGATATCCGGATCCTGACGCAGGATCGAACGAAGCGCGCTGCCGAAGGTCAGCCCCGCCTTCTCGTTTACCTGCACCTGATTGACACCGTTTAGATTGGCCTCAACCGGATCCTCAACCGTGATAATATTGACACCTTCCACGTTCAGCTCACTGAGTGCTGTATAAAGCGTGGTGGACTTACCGCTTCCGGTCGGTCCCGTTACCAGAATCAGACCGTTCGGATGGCTTAGGATACGATTGAATTTTTCCAATTCGTCATCCGGGAAGCCTAAATCCCTTTTATCCATGGTAAGCGCTTTCTTCTGCGCAAGTCGCATAACGACTTTCTCACCGTAAACCGTCGGGAGAATGGATACTCTGATATCGTACTCCTGTCTGTCGACAATACTTGTCGCTCGTCCGTCCTGCGGACGGCGCTTCTCGGATATATCAAGTCCGCTGACGATCTTGATTCGTGCGATCAAAGCCGCATGCAGACCGATATCGTGCCGCATCGCTTCATGCAGCACTCCATCGACACGGAACCGGATGCGTACCTGATTTTCCATCGGTTCAATATGGATATCGCTGGCTCGTTTATGGACTGCCTGTTCGATGATCTGCGCGAGAAGCTTAACGATCGGTGCCTGCTGCACGCTGCTTTCTTCGCCGCTCCCCGGTTCGACTGCCGCCTTTGCCTTGGCCTGCTCCTCACGCTCTCTTGTGTACTGTTCCGCCACTCGGAGCGCTTCCGCGTTGCCGTAATACCGGTCGATCGCCGCAGCAATATCACTTGTCGCGGCCACATACCGTTCCACCTGGCAGCCCGTGATGATCGAAATATCGTCCATCGCACGGATATCCAGCGGATCGCTCATCGCTACTTTAAGGAGATTCGGATTCTTCTCATTAAACTGAAAAGGGATCAGCATATACTTTCGAAGAACGGACTCTTCGACCAGTCTGATGATCTCTTCCGGGATTCGGATCGTCGATAAATCAATGCTCTCGATCTTCAGCTGCATTTTCAGTGCATCCATGATCTGTTTCTCATCGGTCATGCCCAGATCAATCAACACGACACCGAGACGATATCCTTTTTTTTCGGTTTTCTGTATCTGTAAAGCCTGCATCAGTTGATCCTGTGTAATGACCCCGGCATCCACAAGCAGATCGCCCAATCGCTTCTTTCGGCTTCCCCCCACTAAGTTATCCATGTTTCCCCCTAACATGTATATCAGGTCACCATACAAGACCTGATGACCTGCCTATACACACGCAGGTTTCTCTATTGCATAACAACTATTATAATTTTTTCAACAACATAATGCAATAGTGTAAACCCTAATTTGTATTTTTTTGTGCAATTTATTTCAACTTGTCTCAAATAAAGTGTGCGCCTGCCGCACACTTTCGCGCGCGAGCGGTACGCTCAGGCATAAACTTCATTTTCGCGGGCTATGCATCCCCGCGGAGCGTTTTTTAATCATAGGAAGGAATTTCCTATGATTGATTTAAGAAATCGCTTTCGTGATCTTTAAAACAACATTCTTGTTTTTTAAAAATTCTGTCTTATATTCATAGTAAAAACAAGGCGCCCAGGTCTTTCCGACTTCGATCGTAATCGACGGAATCCCAAGCAGATACATCACATATTCCCGGTACTGTCCTCCCGGAGATTTCGTCTTTGAGGACTCCGGTGCCGCTATATAATTCGTTTCCCTTTTTGCGATCTGATACATGGTTTTTGTATCTTTCGCGATTTTCTTTGATGAACAGCTTCCGTATATAATCCGCCCCATCGCATGATAATTGATCACGCCCTGCAGCTTCTGTTTCGTTTTTAACTTCACCGTGAGCACAGCGATAGCCCGCGATTCCGGCTCACTCAACGCCTTTTTCCCCGAATAGCCTTCTGCCCCCTTTGTGCCGCCGGACACAAATTTCTTAGTCGGGAAGTTGCGGTTCAGATCGACGCCCCGCGCATTGGATTTCCATCTTGCATAAGATTTCTGCGAGATTTCGACACCATCCGGATTGGCCATCACTACATAGTGAATCTGTGTGTTTTCCAAGACATCCGCCGGCTTCATGCCGCCGATCATACAATTGTAATTACTCAGGTAATACTCAATTTCCTGCATCAGCACTGTCGCACAGATATACTCGCGGGCATGCATCGTTCCCACAACCAGAACCGAAGAATCCGCATCCGGGCTGCCGATGGTAAAATCGTAGAGGCTGTGCCCCTTCACCGATGAACCGATCTCCGTCATTTCACAATAATCGCTGTATTTGTTTTTCAACATTTTCATCTGCTGCTTCATCTGCGCATAGGTATACTTTTGCGATGCGATCTTTACGATTGCCGCATTGGAAAAGGCGATCGTTGCTGCCTCTCCCTCCTGATTGAGGGTATTGTATGCAACGATTTTGTAATGATAGTTCTTTCCTTCCTTGATTTTCTTATCGGTATAGGAAGGCTTCTCTGCCGTCGCAAGCTCATGGTATGCTCCGCTCCCCTGCTTACGGTAGATCGTATAGGCGGCGGCGTTCTCACATGCATTCCACTCGATTTTAACTTTTGTCTGAGTTTGTGACGTTGTACGAAGTCCGGTAATCTTTGACGGAATCGGGACGGACTGTTCCGCATCATCCGAATTCATCCCATCCTGATTTGTACCATCCTGATTTGTGCCATTTTGATCCGCGCTATTCTGTTCCGTGCCATTTTGATCCGCGCTATTCTGATTTGCGCCATTCTGATTCGTGCTATTTTGATCCGCGCCATTCTGATTTGCGCTATTTTGATCCGCGCCATTCTGATTTGCGCCATTTTGATTCGCGCTATTCTGTTCCGCGCTATTCTGATTTGAAGCTTCCTGTAGCGGTTTCTGCGCTGCATAAGCCGGCTGCACCTGCAACAACATGGTTGCAGCAAGTACTGAGCATAAAATCTTTGTTATTTTCACTTTTCCAACTTCCTCTCGTTGTATTTCCCCTTGGTATTGTAAATTCTTCTTTTGTCTCCTTTTATAAGTTTCGTTCCACTCACAGACAGACAGCCCCCGACTGCGAATGTAAAACTATATCAAATGATAATGCAGCATTGCGTTGCGGATTCCATCCTCATGGATATCGGTGGTAACAAACTCTGCTGCCTCCTTCGGTGGCTGCGTCGCATTTCCCATCGCGATACCATGGCCGACATATGCAAGCATGTCCAGATCATTCACACTGTCACCGATTGCGTATGTCTCCTCACGCGACACTCCAAGATACTTACAAAGCCACTCGATTCCGGTCGCCTTGGACGTTTCCTTCGGCACACACTCGACAACATTTCCTTCATGCTCAAGGAAATCAAAATCGTCTCCGAGTTCTTTCTTAATGCGGGCATAATCGGTATCTGGAAGCACATCCGCAGAAAACTTGTTGATACGGATGTCCGGTGTATATTCCCTTAAAATTCTGGCACTTCGTCCCATCTCTTCAAACAGATAGATCACATACGGATCATCCTCGAATCCATGCTCATCGATCCAATGATAATCCGGTCCCTCGAGCACCACCGGCATATGACATTCCCGCAAAATGCGAACAACCTTCTCCGTCAATTCCGGTGACAAAATATTCTCATACACAATTTTCCCATCCAGTTCCACATGATTACCACACGCCGCCAGTATTCCATCAAATCCCACATCCAGAAGCGTCTTATCACGGATGTTGCCGCGTGCCCGCCCGCTGCACAGGAAAATCTTGTGACCATTCTGCTGTACCTGCTTCAGCGTCTCAATTGTTCCGTCCGGGATCTGCATGTTTTCATCCCATAAAGTTCCATCTATATCAAAAAAAATTAAAGCCATGATTCTCTCCCTGTTCTCTTTTTTCTCACGTCTTTGCGCTTATGACGTTTCGTTTTCATTCATAAAACAAGCCGTGTTTCCACGGCTTGTCTCATATTGTATTATACTAACTCCAGTTCTCTTCCTTCGAGGATCAAGTTCACGTCCTCAATGCTTTTTCCCGTCGAAGTAGCGATCAATTCGGGTGAAAGTCCATTCTTGTTCATAATTCGAATAATATTAGCCTCACCTTCTGTTCTTCCTTCTGCTATACCTTCTGCTATACCTTTTGCTCTTCCTTCCGCTATACCTTGTTCTCTGCCTTCCTTTATTGCAATCTTCTTGGCTGCATTTACATCTTTCTCGATTTCATCTTTCATCAATTCTCTTAATGCTTCGCACATCGTTGACTCCCTCCTAATTTCTTCATACAGTTCATAATTAGCACGTACACTTGCCTGTAACACTGCATCAACATTTTGCTTTTCTCTTGGACTGCATAATTCTTCCGTCTCCTTTAAAAATCCCTTAACATCTTCTTTCTTAGCTTTCGCAGACAATACTTTAAGACTTTTATGTCCTTCCCGCCTCAATTGCTTCATTACAACGATCTGAACAGGGAACGGAAGATTACAAATATAATAGATTCCTGCGTATTTTTCTTCTATTTTATGCCCTTGCTGCGCCAATGTCAAAAACAATTTTCTCGGATAGGACTCCCTGAATATTGAAACTGTAAGTTCCTCAATCGGTATCTGATCAACATGTTTTCCATACCCCTTGTAAAGACAAGCATATCCAATCGTCTTGTAAACTTCACTTGAATAAACGTGTGAAATTTTATTCTCTATTTCTTGGGAATCTTGAACT
>ERZ1026846.782-NODE-782-length-23165-cov-6.361489_pt1 | contig 23165 bp, 19 predicted proteins | sample MGYA00380153_ERZ1026846 | MGnify/ENA primary metagenome ERZ1026846 (study PRJEB33269, sample SAMEA4719789) | human gut metagenome | biome: human-associated habitat; feature: organic feature; material: feces | place: Cameroon | collected 2013-10 ...
AATATATACACATTGCCATATTTACAGCTTTGACAATAATTCAATTTTTCACATAAAAAAACGAATACCTACTATAATGTGATATGTGCATCAATTCATTATAACAGGTATCCGTCGCATAATTATAATCTTTTACGATTAGTATTCTTTTGTTTTATTTTGCCACTACATGGGCGGTTACCATTGCAGCCCGTGTAGTATTTGTAACTGATATTTTAAGAGTTGCCTGATAAGTCACACCATCTTTCTCCGCGGTACCGGTCAGTGTATAATTACCAACCGCCAGATAGAGGTATCCGCCTTTTCCCTGTACAACTCCATTTTCATCCTTCCACTCTCCCATTTCGCTAAGATCTGCAAAATCCGTATTATCCGACACGATGGTCTGTTGATATACAGGAAGAGTTAACTTAACTTCATTCGTAGCTGCACTTACAAAATAATCACTTGCATAGGCTCCTGTTCCGCCTCTTTCATCCTCAATCGAGATATCATAGACTCCTTCCGGTACATAGCTGTATATTGCCATTCCATCGCTAATCTCCCCGACCTCTCGTGCATAGCTGATCTCACTGTATGAATTATCCTTCCACTGGGATTTAAGTCTGCACAAATAAGTATCTATACCGGTATATTTGATCTTATTTCCATCCAGATCGGTAGCTGTAACACTGAGCAGGACTCCCGGCTTTATAACAAAGGTTACTGTACAGTATGTGAAAACACTGGCATCCCTGCTGTCAGAGATCTTTATCTTCATGGTATATTCACCAGCCTGATCTGTATCAATCGAACAATACTGTACTCCGGTTGTTGACATCACCAAATCCAGACAATCTGCTTTTGACACAACTTCATATTTGTAACTGCCATTACCACCAATAGGACTTATCTGTGCTCCATACTTTACTGTATAAGTTCCATTTGGTTTGTTTGGAGCTGGAAAACTCAGGCATCCATATTTTGTAATATCCTGTGCTATGACTGCCCTTTCATCATATACTTTCCATACCTTGATATAATGAATCTTATTTCCAAATTCATCTACGACATCAACCTTTGTCTCCCAGATTCCTGTCTCTTTCAAGGTACCATAAAACTGCAGATAACCGGATTGGTCTGCGTCATCTACCACCTTATACGAAAGACCGGTTGGAAGATTGCTTACTGTATATACAGCATAGCCCTGTACATCCGGATCATAAACGCCTGAAGTATCTAAGGAACTGGTCCCTACCACTGTTCCTTTCTTACGTCGTACTTCCGATCTTATTGTTATCTCTGTCGGCTTTGTCCGATATGTCAGTTCTTTTGTACTGTTTAATGTCGGAACAGATACCTGAACAATATCTCCATTATAAAAAATATCCTGTTTGTCCAGATAAAGCTTATATGTAATGTTATTTGTTGTTTCCAGATGATCAATCACACACTTTCTTACAAAGTTCCCGTATCCATATACCTTACTGGATACTGCAAAATCCGATGTCTGTAATATTTTTGCCTTATTTAATGTCACCTGGATCACTGCTTTATTCACAATACTCACGTTCCGGATCACAACCGGTACTTCCGGAACAACCGGAGTCACCGCTGCTTTCTTTACAGTGATCTTACAGGCTGCTTTCTTACCGGAACCATCCTTTGCTGTCGCTGTGATCGTAACGGTTCCCGCTTTCTTTGCCTTTACGACACCTTTGCTGGTTACAGTTGCAACCTTGGTATTTGAACTTTTCCAAATGATTCCTTTATTGCTTGGTTTCTTCGGTGAAAGGGTTGTCTTTAAGGTCAGTGATTTACCGACATTTAAGTTTGCCTTTGTCTTATTTAACTTCACCTTGGTAACCGGGGTACCAACTGTCACCTTGATCTTACAGGTCTTTTTCTTATCTGCTTTGGAGTAAACGGTGATCGTAGCGGTTCCCTTCTTCTTTGCCGTGATCTTACCCTTTGCATTTACAGTTGCAACTTTCTTGTTACTCGATTTATATGCGACCTTTTTGGAAATCTTTCCTGTCGCTGTTACCTTTGTCTTTAAGGTAAAGGATTTTCCTTTTTTTAAGGTTAACTGCTTTGCCGGCAGATTCGTAACCGCTATGGTTTTGATCTTACCACCGGCTGCATAGCTCTCTGTCTGTGGGACAGTCAGAATGGATACTGCAACTGCGATCGCTATCACCCATGCCAGAAATCTTTTCACAGACAAATTATATCGTCTTTCTTTCATCTATACTCTCCTTCTGTAGATTCCCTAATCTATTCTCATACGAATCTTATTCTTTGACATATGCATATGCGGTCGTATTACTTCCGTTCACCGTCACATCCAGATAAAAATTATAAATTTCACCACTTATACTCTTTCGACAGGTTAAATGATGAGTTCCATTTTCCAGATAAACGGTTTTGGTCGATCCATAATAACTTCCATCCGAAACATCCTGCCAATTGCCAAAACCGGTTATATTTTTCACTGCATCTGGCACATCCGGGTCCAGCTCTATAGTAACCTTATATACCGGGAGTGTGACATCAAATGACCAGACCGGATGCACATCATCTGTTCCATATGCCGCTTTCTGAGTCTTCAGATTATAAACAGTAGTACCTACTGTTCCACTATAACTGGATACCGCAACATCATAAGTACCGGCTTCCAGATCATCCATTAAAATGACTCCATCCTTACTAACACCATTCCATCTGCCGCTTACCTCATCCGTATACTCGGCATATTCATTTTGGTTCTTCATAGTGAATTGAAAACTGGTCAGTGGATCGCCATTTGCATCTTTTACTTTACCCTGTAAATAACCGCCTTCTATAATTTTTAGTGTAAGAGTTCCTGTGCTTGTCATAGAAGTGTCTGTCTTATCTGTTGCACGGATACGAAGCTTGTAGGTTCCGGTTGACAGTTTTGGGGATGATACCTGTATCCCGGCTCCACCATTGATGAGTGAAGAAACTGCTAATGCAGCACTGTCACTTTCTTCTCGTAAAATCTCATATGTATAATCGCTCGTATCAGTACCGTTTCCGCCATATACCTTAAGCTGTGGAAGCGTAGTTCCCCATGCAGTTGTCAGAACCTTTTCCGCATCCTTTACAAGCAGTTCCGTTCCATCATAAACCAGCCAGATGATAGTCATACTGAATTTGTTACCAAGTTCATCTTCATAGACTAATTTACTTGTATATTTTCCTTGCTTTGTCACGTTACCGTTAAATTTAAGTGTACATGTGGCAGCAGCTGTCTTGATCTGATATTTAACCCCTGCCGGCAGTCCGCTGACAGAGCAATTGGAATAGCCCTTTCCAAGTGTCTGACTCTTATCAACAGAATCTCCAAGTTTGTATACATATGTTTCTGATTTTTCTATCGTATAAGTTTCATCCCGATAGATACATTCTCTTGACAGATTTAATTTTGGAACTACTACTTTTATATAGGAGTTTTTCTGTAACACCGAATCTCCTGTAAGCTTAATCTTATAAGTAAGCGAATCCGTTGTTGTTATCTGTCCGATCGTATACTGTTTCAGATAGTCTGCACTTTCATATTTCTTTGCCCATACCTGAAAGTCCGAAGCCGTGAGTGCTGCCTGCTTTGTTAATGTAATGGTTAACAGATCCGGCTGTGCTATATTCAGGCTCTTAACGATCAGTGGTTCTTCCGGTGTCGGGATTGGTATGATCGAAGCTGCTTTCTTCACTGTAATCTTACAGGTGGCTTTCTTACCGGATCCGTCCTTTGCTGTTGCCGTAATCGTGACGGTTCCTTCCTTCTTTGCCTTTACAACACCTTTGCTGGTTACAGTTGCAACCTTCTTATTGGATGACTTCCATACGACTGCCTTGCTGCTGGCTTTCTTCGGTGTAACCGTTGCCTTTAAGGTCTGCTTTTTTCCAATTGTCATCGTAGACTTGGTCTTGTTCAGCTTTACCTTGGTAACCGGCGTTCCGACTGTCACTGTGATCGTGCATTTTTTCTTCTTATCTGCCTTTGAGATCACATAGATCTTAGCGGTTCCTTTTTTCTTCGCTGTGATCTTACCTTTTGCATTTACCGTCGCAATCTTTTTATTGCTTGTCTTATATGTAACCTTCTTTGAAGCCTTTCCGGTTACTGTTACCTTTGATTTTAAGGTAAATGTTTTTCCTTTTTTTAGTGTCAGTTGTTTTGCCGGCAGGTTTGTGACTGCCACCGTTTTTACCTTGTCACCGGCTGCATACGATTCCTGTACCGGCACTGTCAGGATCGAGACAGCTACCGCAAATGCCAGAGCCAAGGCAAAAAACCTTTTTATCATTGTTGTTCTTCCGTTTTTCATTCATACCTCCCTGTAAAAATACCTTGTTTTTATGTTATTTTGCGTCTTTTTCTGCTATATAGACATATAATTTTATTATATCTGACGCCCTACATAAAAACAAGGTAACACATTCTATTTATACAAAATATCCAGTTGTTTTTGTGCAGTTTTTCCATTGTGCCTGTCTGATTATAACTCAAATACAATCTCCTCTATAAATGACATGTTGCGCTTTCGATTCGCTGATTCTATATCTTCAGACAGGCACTATAACAAGAACCGGATCTCCCTTGTAACATGACATCCGCGAGCATTTCGACAGGAGAAGGAAATTACCGGTAAATACGGGTGCCTGTTTGAGCCGTAGGCGAGTTGGCACAGGAGTATTTACGAATAGGGCATTTACTTCGAATCGAAAGCGCTGCTAGTCATTTACAATGGAGTATCCGGTTCTTGTTATAGTGCCGTCCGCTGTGCTTTGAGTCGAAAGCGCAGCAAGTCATTTATAGAGGGCATCATATTTATGTCATAATTCTAGCAGGTGTATTCCTACTTATCTTCGGCAACTGTTATTACAAGCTGGGATACATCGTAGCCGGTTTTTCTGGTTACGATGTCTTCCACCTGTGCCCGTTCGGTATCGGACAGGTTTGCAACAGGAAGTGTAACATCGACGGTATCATCATTTACGGTTACAATGCAGTCGGTATAGCCTTTTGCTGTCAGGACGGTTTCCGCATCTGTTTCTTTCTCGATCGTATCGGTAAGTTTTACATAGCTGCTTACTGCTTCATCTTTTGCTGCACTGTCCATAGTTTCATCGTTGATGATCGCAAGCAGTGCTTCCTTACTTTTTGCCCGGTTCTGTTCCCGGTTCAGCTTTGCAGTTGCGAGATTCGTTCTCATTGCCTGTGCACTGGTAAGGACTGCTTCTCCTATGTCTTCTTCATCACTGTTTAACTCCACATTTTCCTCTAAAGCCGCCTGTTCCAGATATGTAGGATCGATATTCTCCGATGCAGCTTCTCCCACTTCTGTATTGTCAGAAGTGCCTATCGTTTCTTTGTTTGCCTGATCTATAAGTTCATCTTCCGTAGCATCCGCTTTATCGCTGTCATAGCTGATAACTTCGGCATCCGCATTTGTCTCCTTTGCCTTTTGGCGCAACAGGTCGTCTCTTTTCCCTGCATTGAAATTCAGATAACCTGCAACTCCGATCATAACCGACAGGGCAAGTATCACCAGACGGTTTTTCTTAAAGATCTTTTTCTTCATTCATATCCTCCATGCTTTATTCCTGTTCTAATACAACTATCTTATGCGCCGGAACATCAAATAATGCCTGAACCGCTTCGGTTATTTTTATCGCAATCGTCGGATCGGAAGCACCTGTGCAGCTGACCAGAACCCCCTCAATCTCCGGCTCCAGTGTTTTGCTCACATAGGGATATTCGCCGCTGTCTGCGTTTGTCATAACAGAGGTCTCGCTCCTGCTCTTCTGACTGCTGCCATCTGACTCACTATCGGACTTCGTCACATCCTTCTCTATGATCTTCTCGCCTCCATCTTTTAATGTGATCATGACACTTACCGTTCCGACACCCTTCACCTGAGACAGTATCCCTCGCAGCTTCTCCTCCTGAAATACTATATAGTCTTCATAGCCGCTGTTCGCCGATAATATTTCTCCGGAAGTTTCCTGTCCATTATCCGTAGCAGCCTCCCCGTTCTGTTGTTTTCCAGTCACTCCACCGGACGTTTTATCCTGCTTCGTTCCGGTTAAAGCATCAAGTCCGGAAAATCCGTTTTCCTTATCAGACGGCCAGAGAATGACCAGCAGACAAATACCTGCAAGCAAAATCCCCATGCACTTTCGAAGTGCCGCATTTTTGTCTTTTTTCAGTTCCTGCAGCTTTTGTTTGATGTTATTCCATATTCCTTCCATGCTCTCTCACTCCATTATATGTAACATGTCCGCTTTTAGTACATGTTATTTTGTCTGATATCCATTTACAAATATTTCTATCCTGTCCTCACTGATCTTATACTCTTTTGCGATCTCCTGACGGAGTTTTGCTACATCCACGGTTGTATCTGCTACACTGTCTGATGTTGTAGAGACAACATCAACCTCAACCACTGTGATCGTATAGTTCCCATCAAAGGTAATCGTTACCTTATTGTCCAATTGAAATGTATCACGCAAATGATCTTCGATCATAGTCTCCATGACATCTGTATAATATGTAACATCGCCATTTCCCGGTGCGCCTGCAATAGATTCATAGTAATAATCAAAGCTTAGAATGTCGTTCAAGCCTCCCGCACTTAATACAGGTGTCAGGACAATGATCGCCAGTACAAAACCAACCGCCGTCTGCATATATTTTCTGTATTTCTCATCCGGAAGCAAGAAAAATACCAGTGAGGAAAACATTATAAAAAGCACGATATTTTTTATCCAAGCTAACAACATCCAGCACTCCTTTCCACCAATTTCTGAAAAACGGTTATGCATGTACCCGGATGGACAACCAGCTTTTCACCTCGCAAGCAACGTCATAAGTGTGAGGGAGATGATAAATAAAAAGGAAGCACACCAGATGCCACGCAGCATCAAACCGATGGTCTGTGCCATAATGTTAATGCCGTCGGAAAACCGTTTATCTCCCAAGGGCTGCACAAATGCGGATACGATACGGAGAGTCAGATAGATCACCGCGATTTTGGTAACCGGCAGAAGCACTGCCAGCAATACGACGACCGCGCCCGCAATTCCGATAGCATTTTTCAAAACCATACCCGAACCGAGCAGGATATCCGAGACGTTCTTAACCGTATTTCCCCCCGGCAGCATCCCGAACGCTTTTAAGACGGCATTTCGTTCCAACTTGTCCACAGATGGAACGATCACACCCTTTATCACATTCATTCCTGTTACAACTGCAAACATGGTTTTCAGGATCCATCCTGCAATATTCCTCAACAACGTAACTGTCCTTGAAAAATGATCCTCGGCATTTAACTTATTCACCAGTCCGACCACCCCACTGCATTTGGCAAGCGGAAATACGATCTGAATGATCACCTTCTCGCACAGAAAAATGATCAGCACCGTGATCTGATAGGTGAATTCTGCCGTGCCTGCACCATTTGTATAGGAGACAGCCAACGTATAAGCAGGTATAAAAGTGATCATCAGATCCGTAAGATCCGAGACTGCCGACACCGCTATATTGGAAACGATCGCAAACATTCCGAGCAGGATGGATACCACCATCAGATAGGTGACAAAGAAGCCGTTTCCACCTACCATCTTTCCAAACTTTCCGGACAGATTCGTGAACACCGAACCCAGAATGACAACGGCAAGAAGCTGAAGGAGCAGGCGGTTATTGCTTTTTATCTCTCCTGTAAGTGTCTGCTGTATGGTTTTCAGACTATAGTCAAGCAGTCCCTGAAGGTCTCCGTTTCGTATATAGGATACGACCTCCCGAAAAGAGAGTCCTGCCTGTTCTTCTGTCAGCATGTCCATCTCGTCAAAAGCGTTTTCATCAAGTCCCAGATCCGTCTCATCGACATCTAAGGTAGCTGCCCTGCTGGTCTGCCCGCCAAAACACACCACAGATAATAGGATCGTGAACGCCATTACGCCTGCTATAATCATTTTCGCTTTTTGTCCTCTCATAGTTCTACCCCATCAGACGAACAACCATATCGATCACATGGAACAGGATTGGCAGACTCATCACCACCATTGTCACCCGTCCGGCAAGCTCAATATGCGAAGCAATCGCACCATAGCCTGCGTCCTTACAGATATTTGTCGCAAATTCACAGATATAGGAAATGCCAAGCATCTTAAGCAGGATCGATATATACTCCATATTGATATTGATGTATCCGGTAATGCGGTCGATGGAATCCAGTACATTTCCAAGTCTTCCTATGATAAAGCTGACAATAAATAAACACGCTCCAATACTTAAGAGCGTGCTGTATTCTGCATTCATTTTCTTTAGTTTTATCGCTACTAAAACGACCAGAACCGATGCCATACATACCGTAACAAGACTCATGCCTTTTCTCCCCTATCCACCGATATTTACAAGCTTCATAATGTCATTAAAGAATTCTACGATATATGGAATGATCCAAGAAAGTACAAGAATCAGTCCTGCCAGATTCAGCAGGAATGCCAGCTCGTCCTTCCCCGAATGCTTTAATATCTGATTCAACAGTGCTACAAGGATTCCTACCGCACCTATCTTCAATAATAACTGTATCGTCATAAGCTCCTGCCACCCTTACCCTATCAGTAATATCAAAAAGATCCCTCCGAGTAATCCAAGTGATCTGGATACTTTATTTATCCTGCGTGCCCTGTCCTTTTGTTCCTCATACTCTGCCTGCATGTTCTGTTCCCACAGCTTCAGATTCCTGATCTGCATATCGACATCCATATAACACAGCCATTTTCCAAGCTCTTTTACCGCACCGATCTGTGCGTCCGTCAGATAGCTGTGTTCCATCAGACTTCCGATACTGCCTGTCCAGATCTGCTCAAAAGAAGAAGCATATTCTTCCGTCCGGAACTGCAAAGCCAGCCCGGCAAGCCAGTCTCCGATCCTTCCCCCTGCTTTATCCGATCCTTCCCGAATGATCTCGGTGATCTCCGATGCACTGTATGCCAGATGCCCATTTGCCATCCGGACAAATATCAGAAGCTCGTAGATATCTTCCACTCGCCGGTTTTGATAAACTCCTATCGTCTTTCCTATCCCATAGGAAGCTGCGACCACCAGAAGCATTCCAAGAATCTTTATATATAACATATGTACGCCTCCCTGCACTTATGACAGTTCTGCTACAGCCGCTTCATTTTCATATGCCGATGTCAGGCGTTCATCCTCTGCCATAAAGAGAACACTTCCCCGATCGTCAAATATCGTCCGGATCTCTCCTGTCCGTTTGCGATTGCTCAGCACGATATATCGTTCAAATATCCTCTCATCGACCAGCTTCCGAAGTCCCGGACGATTTCTGATATCATCAATGGAATTGCCATGTACGGTTGCGATCAGCTTACAGCCGCAGTTGATCACGCTGTAGATCGCATCGATATCATCCCGGCTGCCAATCTCATCCACCGCTATGATCTGCGGTGACATCGAACGGATCAGCATCAGCATTCCATATGATTTTGGACAACAGTCAAGAATATCCGTCCGTATGCCGATATCATTTTGTGGTACGCCTTTATAACAGGCTCCGATCTCAGATCGTTCATCTACGACACCGATAGTATTTCCTTTGAATCCTGGAAATCCATCCGACAACATCCGAATCATATCTCTAAGAAGTGTGGTTTTGCCACATCGCGGTGGGGAAATGATCAGTGTATGAAATGTCTCATTTCCATTTATTATGTACGGAAGAACCTTCTTACAGCATCCCTTAACCTGATGTGACAAACGGATATTGATAAATGATATATGTCTGACACTCTTGATCATTCCAGATTCCAGAATGACTTTTCCTGCAAGCCCTACACGATGTCCCCCTTGAATCGTTATAAATCCCTGCCGGATCTCATCCTCATATGCATAGAGTGAATAGTTACTGATATATTCCAGCGTTTCCCTTATATCGGCAGGTGCTACCATATATGCTTTCTTACATTCTGTGGTTCGCTTTCCCTTCTCCGTCACAAAATATTCCCGATTATCATAGATCACGATCAAGGGTTCATTCATCCTAAGCCTTATCTCCTGAAGCTTGTTATAATCATATATCTCACTCGAAAATATTCTCCTTAACGCTACGGATAATATCTTCAATATTTCATTCTCTCTGCTTTTTTCCAAACCGATTCACCTCATGCATATGTCATCTGTAACCATTTTCACCTGTCAGTTCCATCATCTGCCAATACTCGAAAAGCATCTGCTTTTCTGATATGATCTGATACCTAAAGTAGGCTGTTACACACTTCTGATAGTTATAATGTATGCATGACAAATGAAAAATAGAACAAAAAAATACCACATTTCTTTCTGATTTTTTCAGAGTGAAATGTGGCATCTGCTTTTACAGATTATCGTATAAATCTTCCGTAAAGGTCAGGCTTCCCCGATATCCCGCATATGTCCGGTTAAATACAAGCCGTTCATTCATCGGGAAGGAGGTCCGTATAAACTGGCAATCCTTTGTCAATGCCACTTCGCGGTCATTGCTGCTGCCAAGGATTTATAATTATATTAAGTGCTGCTCCCGAACATTTCTTAACCGTCTCAATGCCCTGATCTTTCGTAAAAAAATGTATTCACCGATAATACCTGCCGTACATCCGGTCAGAACGAAATAAGCATCTGTATCTATAATATCGATCGCACCCAGGATCGTGGTACGAAGCTTATCTGTTCCACCAAAGACGACTTCCTTTTCCAGCATATTACTGGATGGGATCAAAACACTGCTGACAAAACAGGAGGACTTATGACCGGACTGTCCCTGATCTGCTGCTGTTGTCTGCATACAGCAGCTCGGACCTGAATGGTAAACCGGACATACTTTATGAATTGCTCCAAGGACAGAATTGATACCGGCAAGCACACAACCGCCTCTTGGATTCTCTAAAACCTGTGACATCTTACACGCCCCCTTTGATATACTTGACCAAATAAAGCAGTCCGTCGTATCCCATCGTCGGACGTTTACCGTCTTCTTGGACTTGAAGCCCTCACAATGGATCGGCACCATGATCGTACATCCCACGCAGCCCTGTGATGAATGGGATAAAATACGGAATTCTCTAATGACATCAGTGCTGCCATACTGTTGATCTGTTGACCCTGCCGAGCCTGCTCTCACGCACACTGGAATATTGAACGTTTGCCATGTTTGCTACCTCTCTTTAGGTTCGTTATTTTATAATTATTAAATGACGTACTGATCTACCATCAGGTTGTTTTGCCAATCGACGAGATCGGCTAATGTGATGCCCTCTAATACATCCTGTATTGCCTGGTCAAGTTTCTCCCAGATCAGTACACTGACACACATGCTTCTGTTTTCGCAATAGGCTGCGTTAGCGCCTACACAGTCAGCAGGTGCCAGACTTCCTTCTACCGTTTCTAATATCTGCCTCACCGTATAATTCTCCGGTGAAGCATATAACATGTATCCTCCACGCGCTCCACGGATACTTTTTACCAGTGATGCCTTATTTAATATTGCAACGATCTGCTCCAGATATTTGTCTGAAATATGCTGTCTTCTTGCAATATCCTTTATCTTAACCGGCTCACCATTATAATAGGTGGCCAGATCCAACATCAGTTTTATCGCATATCTTCCTTTTGTTGATATTTTCATCTTGACCTCCCTGTCGTTGTTATCTGATTCAAATGATTCCATACATCTGTACATCATCTGAATCTCATCTACTTTTTCTGCAAACATGATAAATTATCATTTTGCATTATAGTATACTATTTCTATAGGTTTTATCAAGTACAAATTTGTTTTTTATGGCAATCCATCCGGTGTTCCACATCCACAGCCACTATGACCACCATGTCCACCACAACAGCCTGCTTCTGTATGATCACCTTTGATGTTACGCCCGGTCGCTCCTCCACATCATTGATCGTCCGCTCACAAAAACGGCATCCGATGTTTCATCCCGGACTCACCGGCATATGAATCCGCCCGGCATTATTTTTCTGTCCTCCAAAACACGGATGTGAGTTCTGAAGATCCTTATATGTATTGCTTCCCATTTACTTCGCCTCGTTTATCCTGAACCATAAAAAAGACTTTGTCCAAAACAGCTGCTCTCTTTATATCCTCAAAGAGCCTGCTGTTTCAGGCAAAGCCTTTTTCATTGTATTATATTTTCTCTTTCATCTTCTTAATGATCTCTTCATTTGCAGTACTTACTTTGCGTACTCAAAAAATCCGGAATCTGCGGATTTATTATAGATTGCATAACAGTCAAGTGTTGCTGATCCATCAGTGCTTTCCTGCCACCAGGAAAGAAATGCTTCCGGCAATTCTGAGACAGGTGCATCCGGTGTATAGAAATAAATTTCTTTTCCGCTGTCCATACCGGATGGTTCACCCGCTTTATATCGAATACCGTCTTCGATTTTTTCATCATCCTCTGCTACTTTCACACTATCCAGAGTCATCGAATATGTATAATCGTTTACCTTCTTGATATCCTTGAACTGCCCGCTGAAATTACAAACATATACGGTCCCATTTGGGTATTCATTCTCATCTCGTTCTCCCATTTCAGAATCAGAAAATGCTCCTGTAAATGATCCATCCTCAGATAACGTAAGCGTCGTACTCCATCCACCGGCACCACTGCTAAATACCAAATCCATCGGATAAGTACCCGGCAGAGATGACACATCTTCCGACTGTGCTTCCGTTGTAGATACTCCAGCCTCTGTAGTACTGGTATCTTCTTCGGAAGAAGCCGTCTCTGTAGTCTGCGCCTCAGTCGCACCTTCTGTACTGGCTGCCTCTGTTGTCTGCGCTTCCATCCCGGCTTCTGTGCTGGCTGCCTCTATTGCCTGCGCTTCCGTCTTTTCTGTCGTTGCTTCGGTTGATACCTCGGTTGTTCCTTTGTTCTTTTCTGTTGACTCTGAGCCTGCGCCATTGCATCCTGTCAGCAAACTAACTGCAAATGTTGCCGCAAGTGCTACCGTCATAATCTTTCCCGACTTGGTTCTATTCTTTCTCATACCTTACAATCCTCCTGCATTCATCTGTAAATACGTTTCTGGAATTCTTATTGTGAATCTCATCACAATGCTTTTCTTCGGCTGTTTTTGGAATATACAAAGTATATGTCCGTTATCTGATTTTGTCAGCTTAATTATTCTTTATAGATGTTGCATTTCGTTTACGATTGTTACGGTTCTTTAACCAATCTTTGAACTCCGGCAAAGTCTTTCTTCCGGCTTCTGTAACCGGCTTCACCCATTTGCCTGATCTGGTATAGGCAAGCTCGATTGCCAGGCGCACCAGTTCATCCGTATATACAAATGAAAATACCGCGAGGAAAGGCAGATGTAAGACCATACCTGCGATCCACGTTGCCGGAACGCTGACTAAGAATAAACCGCCAATCTCCACATAGGTTCCGACTCTCGTCTCGCCTGCTGCCCGGTATCCCTCATTCATAATATAGTTACAGGTTCGAACCGCACCGAAGAACAGGTAAATATATAACATATACATGCCATACCGAAGTGCCTGATCACCCAGCCCAAATAAGCCAAACAATGGTTCATGTAATAACGCACAGATCAGCACAATCCCGAAAGTAACTGCCGGGCAGAACAATGCCGACCGCTTCATAAACCGATATGCCCCTTTATGGTCACCAGCACCGACAGACTGTCCGATCACAACGCTGGTTGCATTTGATAAGCCGCCAAAAAATGCATAGACAAAGCCCTCGCATACACGGAAAGCTGCCATGGCGGCGATCGCAGATTCATTCTGGTGTCCGATCACGATATTGATCAGCATTTGTCCAACTCCATAAAACAATTCGTTACAGAGGATTGGAAATGCATTTGCCAGATATACCCTGATAAATCCGCCATGGAATAAGAACATCTGACTCAGACGGATCCGCACCTTACATTCCGAACGCATCAGGTAGATAAACAGTAATAATAAATTGATGATCGCAGATGCAAGTGTTCCGACTGCCGCACCGGCAGCCCCCATTTTCGGTGCGCCGAATTTACCATATATCAACACGAAGTTCAAGCAGAAGTTCACTACCAGTCCCACGATGGAACAGATTAGTGGTGCTTTCACCCGCTCTGTGGAACGGAGCAGGAAGCTGATAAGTACTGCAAATACCTGAAGCGGATATGCCCATCCGACAATCCGCATATATGGCTTTCCGATCTGGATAAATACTTCTTTATCTGTATATACACCCAGTAAAAATTCCGGTCTGATAATACAAAGGGATGCAAATGCAAATCCTACGATTGCCATACAGATGAAAGTGATACCGAATGTACGATTAATTCCCTTTTCATCATCTGCTCCCCAGTACTGGGAGAAAAACAGGATCGATGCGCTGGCAAATCCCCAGTAGCAACTGAAGAACAGCGAGCTGATCTGCGAACAGATACCAACTGCTGCCACGCACGACTCTCCCAGCCTTCCAATCATGATCGTATCGACCATACTGGCTGTTGTAGTTAATAAATTCTGTAATGCGATGGGAAATGCAATCGTTAACATCACATACAGAAAGGATTTTTTATTTTTCATATGTATCTAATATTGCTCAGGAAACCTTAATCGTTATCTTCTTCGATTTTCCTCTATATTTTGAAGTTCCTTTTGCCTTTACCGTAATTGTATAGGTTCCCTTTGGCGTTCCTTTCCTTACTGTTACCTTTCCTTTTTTGCTAACAGTAATATATGCTTTCGAAGCCTTTGATCTGGAATATATCACCTTACCCTTTGCATTCTTTACCCCGATTATAAAGGAATGCTTTTTGTTAAGCTTTCCGGTTGATTTCTTTGCTTTGTAGGTTTTTGAAGCCACCTTTACCTTCATTGGATTCGACTTTTTAATCATTAATTTCGCTACATTGGATTTCGCTGAATTGCTGGTTGCTGTTGCTTTTGCACTTGCAATTACATAATAGGTTCCAACCTTGGAAGGATATGTAGATAACCGCTTCGTACACTTCGAATCTGAATAATATTTATAGGTAATCTTTCCTGCCGCACCTTTTACGCTTGCAGCACCTATCTTTTTTCCCTTTCCAGTATAGGTAACTGTCTTATTCTTCAGTGTCAATGTTGGTGTGGTCTTTGTAACCTGTAACTTACCCTGCACCGTCAAGGTAAGTGACGTTTCATGATATTTTGTTTTTGCTGTGATAGTTACTTTACCACCGCCCACAAATGCAATCTTTCCATTTTTATCTACCGTTGCTACACTCTTCTTATCTGAGCTCCATGTGATATTCCCGCTTGTAAATGGACAATACATGCTAAAACCGGGATTTACCAGAACGACCTTCGCATTTACGCTCTTGCCTGCAGTATAAGTATCCTTGTCCATCTGTATAACAAATTTATAAGAATATGTCTCACTATCACCCCAAACAATACCGTCCGTCGTAATTGCTTCTGTAAATTTCTTTTTCGGAATATTGATATTCTGTGTTATGGTACGGTCTGCCTGCTTCTCTGCCGCCTGAACATCTGTATTTGAACCAAAGCACTGTACCCAGGTATAAATACCATTTATATAAAAACATCCAACACCTATGGAAGTATAATCTTCATCCAAAATATTTTCTCTATGACCTGTTGAATTCATCCAGCTATCCATTACAGATTCAGACATTGTCTGATTGATTGCTATATTTTCTGCTATCATATTCTTATCTGCCGAAAAACAGGATGCTCCATCCGGTCTGGTATGTGAAAACAATACTGCCTGCTCACCGGCACGAATCATAGCCGTTTCTAACAATCCGGTATCCATCGTCAATGCATCAAGACCATTCTTTGCACGTTCTGCATTTACCTTGTCTAATACCTCAAATGCCTTCGTATAATCTCTTTTTCCTTTAATCTGAATTGTTTCTGCATAACGGAATCCATTGTAACCAAACCGCACCAGTTGATTATTGTTGCAGGTGATCACAACATCCTTTGCAAATGCATTTTCATCTACAAACTGCGTAGATGCAGGCAGCGTTATCTGTTTCAGGGATGGACAATTTGCAAATGCCTGACGATATATCTCTTTTACTTTTGGAAGATATACATCTGTTAATGCATAGCATTGTGCAAAATCAGCATATGTCACATATTCCAGTCCCATACCACGAAATGTTACAAGCTTCTGGCAGCTGTTAAATACCGATCCGTCCCAGCTTTTTATCGTTGCCGGAACTGTCACACCTCGACCAGACTGTTACAACCTAAAAATGTCCGCATACCAAGTGATGTCAGGCCACCAAAATCAATGGAAGTAATCCCTGTACATTTTTCAAACATTGAATAAGCGCTTTCTTTCATGCCTTTGCCAAACTTTACTGTTGTTATCTTGGTACAGCCCTGAAATGCAAAATTACCTGCTTCACTGATCTTATCCGAAAGTGTCAAGGTTCCGGATAAGTCGGACATATAAAATGCACCTTCTCCTAATGTTGTTACATTGGAAAAGTTTACCGTGTTCAAGCTGACATTATTATAAAATGCATAATCTCCGATCTCCTTCACATTCGAAGGTATCGTAAATGAGCCTGTTCCACCATTAAACGGATACATCACTAATTCGGACTGATCCTTGGAATATACAACTCCATTCCGTGCAACATAGGCTGTGTTACCTGCTGCAACCGTATAACTCTCTATCGTTGTATTTCCAAAAAATACGAGCGGCGATATAGAGGTTACACCTGCAGGTATTGTAAATGTTGTCGGACAGTTATTTTGAAATGCATAGCTTCCTAAATCCGTTACCCCCGGTATCTCAATCCGGGTAACAGCTTTACAGTCACAATATGCTCCAGATCGAATCGTCTTCACAGAAGATGGCAAAACCACCTCTTGCAGTTTCGCACATCCATAAAATGCAGCCTCTCCAATCTCTTTCAGAGTATTCGGATAGGTTACATCTGTAATATCATACATTTCCACAAAATTCTGGCTTCCGATTTTTGTAATACCACTTTTTATTACAACCTTTTCAACATCTAAAGTATACCATGGTGCCTTATCAGAAGAACTGGCGTCCGGCATATCTCCTTTTCCTGATATCGTAAGTGTTGTGCCAGAAAGCGTCCATGTTATATTCTCCCAGGTTCCACTTTGTGAAGTATCATTTGATGTACTCTGCAATGCAAGTTCCTCATCACTTGTATATAATTCCGGTCCTGCATTTTCCGACACCTCATATCCCGTTGCAGGCGTAATATCCCCTGTGCTTTCTTCAATAGCTGCAGTAGCAGTTGTCATATTTTCTGCATATACATACCTGCCTGTTGTACCTAACATGCCGCAAATAGCCCCTATTCCTAATAATACCGCAATCCTGCTTATCCCTTTTTTTCTCATAATACCCTCTTTTTCTGCAATTATTATTCTTCGTGTAGTTATTTTTTCTCAAAAGCTTCAGCTCATCTCAACTTGCACAAATACTTATTCATCTTATCTGGAAATAATCATCTCCCACCATTTCCTATTATATAAATACCAACGGATTGTCTCCTTTATCCCATCCTCAAACTTTGTTTCCGGCAACCAGCCTAATTCATTATGTATCTTTGTTGGATCAATAGCATAACGCAAGTCATGACCTTTGCGGTCTGTTACATGCGTGATCAGACTTTCCGGCTTGCCTAGTTTCTTGCAAATAAGCTTTACAATGTCGATATTCTTCATTTCATTATGTCCGCCAACATTATAAACTTCTCCAACGCGACCCTTATGAATGATCAGATCAATTGCCCGGCAGTGATCCTTTACATACAGCCAGTCACGTACATTCACACCCTCCCCATAAACAGGTAAAGGCTTGTCTGATAATGCATTAATAATCATAAATGGAATCAGCTTCTCTGGAAATTGATATGGTCCATAATTATTCGAACAACGGCTGATCGTAACAGGAAGTCCGTATGTCCTATAATATGCAAGCACTAACAAATCAGCAGATGCTTTTGAACTGCTGTACGGCGAACTCGTACGAATCGGAGTCTCCTCTGTAAAAAATAAATCCGGTCTGTTCAACGGAAGATCTCCATATACTTCATCTGTACTTATCTGGTGATACCTTGCAATACCATATTTACGGCAGGCATCCATCAGCACCGCCGTTCCTTTGACATTCGTATCTAAGAAAATCTCCGGATTCTCGATGGAACGGTCTACATGACTTTCGGCTGCGAAGTTCACTACCATATCCGGATGTTCTTCTTCAAATAGCCTATAGACTGCCTCTCTGTCGCAGATATCAATCTTACAAAAACGGAAATGCGGATTATCCATCGCCGAAGCTAGTGTAGATAAATTTCCCGCATATGTAAGCTTATCCATACATACGATACGATCCTCCGGATAACTGTCCAGCATATAAAATATAAAATTGCTTCCAATAAATCCGGCTCCTCCGGTTACGATAATTGTCATGGTGTTTATCTCTTATCTATCCTATCTATGGTCTCAAATCTGCCCATGTTCGATGATTTTATATTAATCCTAATCATATTCCAAGTCAACTTATCGCATAAAATCGGAGTTAAATTACCAAAAGTTACACCCAGACATGCTGTTTATTACATCAAAGGTTTTTTTCACCCTTTTTCTGCTATGCTTTTCCTATCGACAAAACAGGCGCCAGCTCTTTCCTACCCGTACGGAGCAGGAATGTCTCGCTGAGCTCCGGAAGCATCCGCGAAGTTACTTTGCTTATCAGAACATGACGCAGGAATGGAAGAACCGCTTTCTTGGATTTATGGAGGGTAAGAAAACTCTGCCTTTAACCTATGATCCATTTTTCAAGAAGCTGTTCAATCCGGATATCTATCCGGAACGGTTGTCCAGTCTCATCAGCAGTATCATCGGTACGAAAGTGACGGTTCAGTGCATCCTGTCAAACGAAGACAGCATGCTGCCGTCCACCTCACTCCTGCTTCTGGATATCCTAGTCGAGCTGGAGGACGGTTCGATCGCAAATGTGGAGATCCTGAAGATTCCATTCACATGCTTTTCTTCCGTTGTGTTGTTTACAGACGTATCTCCATTCCGGCCGGGAACCGGAGTGCTCTCCACATCTGCCGCCGGGGAATCGTATACACCGGGGTCAGACAGATAAAGCAGGAAGTCCTTACTGGACTTTCCTGCAAAAGACAGATACTGTCTGGCATATCTGCCTTTGAGCTGAAACTGTGATACCGTCGGATTTGAGGCTTTATAGCCTATACGCATCTTCTTCTCTCTAAATTTGGGTATAAAAATACCCTGCCGGTTTTCACCAGTAGGGCTGACATCGAGTTGTTTACTTGTAAAGGTCCTCCAAGGTGATCAGCTGAACTTCACCTCGCTCCCGTGCTTGGAGCAGTCCATCCGTAAATCCACCTTTAGAGAAAATATAGTAGTGATAGGTGTTTCCTTTTCCGAAAACTGATGCATAATCCCTAATCAGCTCAAGCTCATCCACACCAATCTTCTCATTCCTATATTTGCAGGAGCCAATAATATACTCTTTTCCTTCTACGGGAGTTCCAACGATGTCGATCTGTATCTGCTTTTTCTTCTTGGAATCAGTTCCCCACCACTGACCAATTTCATTTAGTTCAATGGGGAGCTTGTCGGCATAGTACAACAGATAGTCCTGACACATCTTTTCAAATATCAAACCCATGTAATCGGGAAGATATTGTTTTACGGTGTGTGGATAGGTCTTTGCAATTCTGCCTGAATCAATTGCACTCATATTGACCGGGACAAAACGATACCAGAACCGGAAGAAGTTATCTGCCAGCAGGTAGATTGTTTTCTTACCAGGTTTTTCACTAATTGGAGTCTCCTTTTTTGCAATGCCTAGGTCAATCAAGGTTTTGAGATATTTCGATACAACAGAATTATCCTCCCCGACCTTCATCGTAATATCATTCAGTCGTGATGCTCCCTCAGCAATTGCCTTAATGATGGCATTATAAATGGCCGGCTCTCGCAGTTCCTGTTTGAGAAGATTTGCCGGCTCCTCATACAGATAGCTGGAGCGGTCAAACAGATTGTCGAGCAATGCTTCATCTACGCTGTCTCTTACATCCAGCTTGTTAATATAATGCGGAACACCACCTGTGATACCGTAAATCAGCGAATTATCCTCATCCGACAGATTCGGATGGAACACAGCTGTTTCCTTATAATCCAACGGTGCAATCTTAAATTGAGCTGTTCTTCTCCCATACAATGGGCTTTCTTTCCCAAGCACCTGACTTTCCATAAAGCTCATTGAAGAACCGCAGAGAATCAGGTACATCTTGGATTCCATCCACTTATGATCAATAATGTGCTGTAGCATAGCCGAAATAGCTGGTTTTGCCTTTGCTAGATAAGGATATTCATCAATAACAAAAACCATTCGTTTTTCTTTGGAAAGTGCTGTCAGCTCGTCCAGCGCAGCATCATATGACCGAAATTCCGGTGCAGATTCCATATCCGGTCTCTCAAAAGTCATGATTGATTTTGAAAGTGCCTCCAGATTTTCCTTCCCTGTCGTGTTGAATGCCGAGAAGAAAATGGTCGGTTTTCCTTTACAGAACTCATTGATCAAGGCGGTTTTACCAACTCGCCGTCTTCCGTAGATGACGATGCATTCAAACTTGTCACCTTCATATCGCTTATTCAGCTTTCTAAGCTCATTCTCACGGCAATAAAACTGACTCATTCGCCCACCTCCAATTTATTATACTCGTGAGTTACTAACTCGTAAGTTACTTTCTTACGAGTATAATAATTCAATGGATGATCGAAGTCAAGCGAAATGGCGTGAACGCCATGGCTTAAAGGCTTCACAGTCAAGAGGCTCTCATGAATAATTATTGTGCATTTAGCAACAATTTATGGATATATACTGCATATTTTCTCCACGCATTATCCTTTAAGCTGCAATGCATTCCAAATGTCCACATAAACATCTCCTGCACCAGTAATCATCACAAGCTGTGTTGCACACATATCTAAAAAAACATCCAGTGTATCGCACACGCGAAGCATCGTCCATACCTGCTGCAGACTCCGAAACAGAGAATTAAAAAATACATCTCTGGTTGTATATTTCATACCATCAAACAGCCTCGCCGCTGCCAGCTGGATATTCGCTATCCTTTTATTTAATCGATCCAGATTTTTCTCCTTTGTCTGATCCTTTGCATGATATGTAACCCGTAGTACACTCTCTAAAAAATTCTCAGTCATCATGCGATCTGTCAGGAAATCGTACTCCGGCATACAGATACTCATCGCCATTATCGGTTTCCTGCCAGGTATATAATCCTGTATATGATTTCCCAACTTATCATATAGTGCAATCAGCCCCTTCTCTTTCAAGCGTATCCTATGCCACAAAATCTGCTCCTGTGCATACAGCATACCATCGCCAAGTACACTCAATACACTTACATCATCTGCTTTCTCGTAGCTTCCGGGAAGCGGACATTTCTTGATCTCAACAAACATCACACGCTCCTTTCCTTCCAGGATCATATCGCAATCACGTTCTGCAAGATCTCCATCCTTATAATATTGCCCTGTGATATATGGAAAACGCTTCTCCCGAAACATTTGATAGACCAGCTGCTCCAGATACTCTCCCTGATTCCTGCTAAACTTCGTTCCATACTTTGCAAATAAGATCTGAAACATCACTTCATAAAATCCATATCCCGCCATCCTGCCATCCAGACAGAAATAAGTATCCGCATCCAGCCTGACAAGAGGCTTTCTCCAGCTATTTGTCTCATCCAGATAATACACAAAATCCTGATTCACCATATCAGCATCCAATGCAGTATCCAGCAAGATCTGTTCTAATTTGTAAGTGCTGATTCCCAGACGTTCCGATAATTCCTGCCTTTTAAATATCCGGGGTCCCTTTGCTGCATCCATCACATATATAGCAAATTCCAAATAATTATGAAAAGAATATACTCTCATTTTATCTCTGCCTGTACCATAAAATGGTTCCAGCATGTTTTGCAAAAGAAGCCTTACAAACTCCGGATGATATTGCCTTGGAATACAAAGTTTTTCAAAACATAGATTTTTCGCCAGCCGATATGGAAAATCCTCCAGATCAATAAAAACATCTTCCCAGGTCATATACCCCTGCAGCTGCAGAACCTCCAGATAATCCTGTGCCATCCGTATCAGCTCCTGATATCTGTGCTCTTTATATGCATTTGTGAATATTGATTCTGTCTTCAGAAATTTTAGCGACAGCTGAAGTAAATATTGATACGGTATTCTTACTTTGATATGGCGTTTTTCTCCCATTGATATCTTATTTCGATAGATCAGGTATCTTCCAAGCTTCTCATGATATCGTGCACAAATCTCCCTGTCAAATAACTGACGGATCACATACATTCCACCAAGCTCTTTTATCCGTCTTTCTAATTCCGCAACCAAACACTGTTCGGAATTCTGTTCAAACTCCGGCTCTCCATTTACGATCTGAAATGAAAAACCTGCATTGATCAGATTTCTCGTTGATTCGATCAATACTGCTGTCTCTTCTGACATTTTCGGTGCATAGGGCTTACCGGACTTCTTCGATGCCCCATAAAGATGTCCGATGGTCTCCATGACCTGTGGCAGGTTGCCCATCTTAAAATAGGTTCCATTTGGCAGATACGCAAGCACATGCCCCAGAATATCCAGTTCAAGCTGCATATCCCGATTATTTATTGCTTCCTCTAGCTGCATATGTACAATGATCCGGCGAAAATCAACACTTTGAAACCATGTACCTTGCAATGTTTTTTCTCTTGCCTCTTCCCGTTTGTCCGTACAATCCGCCTTTCCATCGTCAATGAAAGCTGCCAGACTTTTTATTGCTGCTTCGCATTCTTCTATTGACCGGTCACTGTTTGTCCATTCACCGCTCCGGAATCTATCCGCCAGATTGCATGCTGCTTGATATAATTTGTTAAATGTTGTTTTATTTTTTAATTCCATATCAAATCAGCCCTCCATTTACATCAGCTTCTTAATAGCCTTTTTGCTCTTCTAAGCATCTTTCATTCATTTTTAAACATCGTTTTATAC
>ERZ1026846.793-NODE-793-length-22900-cov-5.784636_pt1 | contig 22900 bp, 14 predicted proteins | sample MGYA00380153_ERZ1026846 | MGnify/ENA primary metagenome ERZ1026846 (study PRJEB33269, sample SAMEA4719789) | human gut metagenome | biome: human-associated habitat; feature: organic feature; material: feces | place: Cameroon | collected 2013-10 ...
CGGTCTTCTTCAGGTTGTAGAGGTTCTTGGTCGTAACCTGGAACATCTGACCTGCACCCTCGCAGTCGCTTGCGGTGATGAGCGGAGTGTTGAAGTAGAAGTAGCCGTGCTCGTGGAAGTAGGTGTGGATAGCCATAGCCATGTTGTGGCGTATGCGCATCACGGCACCGAATGTGTTGGTGCGCAGACGCAGGTGGGCGTACTGGCGCATGTACTCGAACGACTGGCCCTTCTTCTGCATCGGGTAGTCGCTGCCGCAGAGTCCGTACACCTCGAGGCTCTCGCACTGTATCTCAGATGTCTGACCTGCACCCTGGCTCTCTACGAGCGTACCTACGGCACTGATGCAGGCACCGGTGGTAATCTGCTTCAGCATCTCGGCGTCGAACTTGGTGGGGTCTACCACGATCTGTATGTTCTTGATAGTAGAACCGTCGTTGAGCGCGATGAAGTCTACAGCCTTCGAACTGCGGTGAGTGCGCACCCAACCCTTTACGTTGATTTGGCTTCCGAAGGCGGTGCTACGGAGAGCGTCAATAACTTTTGTTCTTTCCATTATATTGTTTAAATTGGAAAGTTGAAATGGTGCGATGTCAACATCTCAACACCCCACCATCTCAACCTGTTTATGTTTTACTCGAATGCTCCCATGCGCAGCATCTCCACTTCCTTCTCTGTGAGGAAGCGCCAGTCGCCGCGGCGGAGGTTCTTCTTGGTGAGTCCTGCGAACTGCACGCGGTCGAGCTTAACGACGCGGTAGCCGAGGTGCTCGAAGATACGACGCACGATGCGGTTCTTGCCGCTGTGGATCTCGATGCCTACCTGGCTCTTGTCGGTGTCGCTTGCGTACTCGATAGCGTCTGCATGTATCTCGCCGTCCTCCAGCTCGATGCCCTCAGCAATCTGCTGCATGTCGTGAGCTGTTACGTTCTTGTCGAGGAATACGTGGTACACCTTCTTCTTCAGGAACTTCGGGTGTGTGAGCTTAGAAGCGAGGTCGCCGTCGTTGGTGAGCAGGAGTACGCCGGTTGTGTTGCGGTCGAGTCTGCCTACGGGGTAGATGCGCTCCGGGCACACGTTCTTCACGAGGTCCATCACGGTCTTACGCTGCTGCGGGTCGTCGCTTGTTGTCACGCAGTCCTTTGGTTTGTTGAGCAGCACGTACACCTTCTTCTCGAGGTTCACGGGCTGGTCGTGGAATTTTATCTCGTCTGTGCGCTTGATCTTGGTGCCGAGCTCGGTCACTACCTCTCCGTTCACGGTCACCACGCCTGCCTGGATGAACTCGTCAGCCTCACGGCGCGAGCAGATACCTGCGTTGGCGAGGAACTTGTTCAGACGAAGCGGTTCATTCGGATCGTAGTTCTCCTCCTTGTATTCAATGCGCTTTTTCATGCTGTACTTAGCGTTGGGGTCGTAGCCCGGTGTGCGCTGACGCTGCTGGTAGCCACCCTGGTTGTAGCCGCCCTGCTGTCCGTAGCCACCGCGGTTGTAACCGCCGCGCTGCTGATAGCCGCCCTGCTGACCGTAGCCACCGCGCTGCTGATAGCCGCCCTGCTGACCGTAGCCGCCGCGCTGCTGATATCCGCCCTGCTGACGCTGACCGTAGCCACCGCGCTGCTGATAGCCGCCTTGCTGACGTGGCTGGTATCCGCCCTGTTGCTGTTCGCCGTCCTGGTTGTAGCGTGGGCGATAGCCCTGCTGACGCTGCTGGTATCCGCCCTGCTGCTGTTCGCCGTCCTGGTTGTAGCGTGGGCGATAGCCCTGCTGACGCGGCTGGTATCCGTTCTGCTGCTGTTCGCCGTCCTGGTTGTAGCGTGGACGATAGCCGCCCTGAGGACGCTGCTGATAGCCGCCACGGTTGTAACCGCCCTGCTGACGTGGCTGGTAACCGCCCTGCTGACGTGGCTGATAGCCGCCCTGCTGTTGTGAGCCGAGACCTGCGCCGAAGCCTTCCGGACGGAAGCCGCCGTCTTCGCTCTGTGATGAGGCTGAAGCCGAGTGCTGTGTGTGAATACGCGGGCGACGTCCCGTCACGCTGCGATACTCTTTCTGATAGTTTCCTGCGGCACGGCCGTAGCTCTCGCTATTGCCAGTAGTCTGATCCGCTGTGTTCTGTTCCTGATTCTTTACGTTTTCTGAATCCATAGTTACTTGTTGGTTTTTATTGTTTATGTATATAGCCTCACGGCTATTGTCGAATTATATCGGGGGATTTAAATGCCTGTGTAGTTCATTGGTGTGATAGCCATCAATTCCGCCTTCACAGCGTCGCTCACGTTGAGTGTCTGTATGAACTCGTGGATGGTCTCCTCGGTCATGTGCTTGTTGGTGCGTGTGAGTGCCTTCAGTGCCTCGTACGGATGCGGATAAGCTTCGCGACGAAGTATTGTCTGTATAGCCTCTGCCACTACTGCCCATGTGTTGTTGAGGTCTTCCTGCAGCTTCTCCTCGTTGAGGATGAGCTTACGCAGACCCTTGAGTGTGCTCTCTATTGCGATTACGCCGTGGCCGAACGGTACGCCCACGTTGCGCAGTACGGTAGAGTCGGTGAGGTCGCGCTGCAGACGGCTCACGGGGAGCTTCTGTGCGAGGAACTGCAGCACGGCGTTTGCCATGCCGAGGTTGCCCTCTGAGTTCTCGAAGTCGATCGGGTTCACCTTGTGCGGCATTGCCGATGAGCCAACCTCGCCAGCCTTGATCTTCTGCTTGAAGTACTCCATTGAGATGTACATCCAGAAGTCGCGGTCGAGGTCGATGATGATTGTGTTGATGCGGCGCATTGCGTCGAACACCGAGCCGAGGCAGTCGTAGTTGGAAATCTGTGTAGTGAACTGCTCGCGCTCCAGACCGAGCTTCTCGCTCACGAAGCGGTTGCCGAACGCCTTCCAGTCGTACTCGGGGTAGGCTACGTGGTGGGCGTTGTAGTTGCCGGTGGCTCCACCGAACTTGGCGGTGAGGCGGCACTCCTTCAGCTGGCGCAGCTGCTCCTCCAGGCGATATACGAACACCATCACCTCCTTGCCCAAGCGTGTGGGCGATGCTGGCTGTCCGTGGGTCTTGGCGAGCATTGGCACTGCTGCCCACTCCTCTGCATACTGGCGGAGCTGTGCGATTAGCTCCTCGCAGAGCGGATAGTAGAACTGCTCCAACGCCTCCTTTATAGAGAGGGGTACTGATGTGTTGTTGATATCCTGTGAGGTGAGTCCGAAGTGGATAAACTCCTTGTAAGCGTCGAGTCCGCCGATGCGGTCGAACTCCTCCTTTATGAAGTACTCTACAGCCTTCACGTCGTGGTTAGTCACTTTCTCGATGTCCTTCACGCGCTGTGCTTCTTCTTCGCCAAAGTTGCGATAGATGTCGCGCAAACGCTCGAAGAGCTGATGGTCGAACGAAGCGAGCTGCGGCAATGGCAACTCGCAGAGCGTGATGAAGTATTCGATTTCCACACGTACGCGGTAGCGTATCAGTGCATACTCAGAGAAGTAGTCGGCAAGGCGTTCTGTCTTGCCACGATAACGGCCGTCAATCGGCGAGATGGCTGTCAGCAAATCAAGTTTCATAATTGCTATTATATATAATATGTGTAATTACGGGTGCAAAATTACAAATAAGTTTTTATTTGTGTGTAGTTTTTTTGTGAAATAATGTGATTTGTGGTGTTAATGCGTAGTAGGTAAACAAAAAAAGCGAACAAGTTTTATAACTTGTTCGCTTTGTGTGGGCGTTGACGGATTCGAACCGCCGACCCTCTGCTTGTAAGGCAGATGCTCTAAACCAGCTGAGCTAAACGCCCTTGCTTCACAATTGCTTTGTTCTTGAAAGCGAGTGCAAAGGTATGGCATTTTTTTGTAACCACCAAATGTTTGATGAAAAAACTTCTTGTTTTAACATCCTATAACTAAAAATGGTGCATTTGGGATTTTCGTTGGGCAGCAGTTTTATAACGCTCAAATTGCCGCAGCGTGGCAACATTGTTGTCCCGCTGCGGCAACATCGTTGTACATGCTAAGCAAACAATATTGCCACGCCGTGGCAATTTGAGGGTTGTTTTTGGCGGATGTGCAGATGGTTTTGTCTGCCTGCTTTTTTAGTTGCGCTTCTGCGTTATACCGCCGTTCTTGGTGAGTACGAGTGTAGCCTTCTGCAGTCCGCGCGAGTTGTGCTCGAAGATGAGGTTGGGGTTGAAACGGCGTCCTTTGAATATTGTTTCAAAGTGTAGGTGTTCGGTTGTGGCGCGTCCGGTGCGTCCGGTCAGACCGATAACCTGTCCGGCTTTCACCTTGTCGCCCACCTTAACGAGGTTCTTCGACTGGTGGGAGTAGAGCGTTTCGAGTCCGTTGGCGTGCTTGATAACGATGCACAGACCGTAGCCGTAGTGGGTCGCAGAGCGTGTCACTACGCCGTCGAAGGCAGCCACGATTTCGTCCTTCGGCTTCGTCTTCAGGTCTACTCCGCTGTGTCGGCGTTTGCCTCCGTATGGGCTTATCACCTTTGCGCCGGGCAGCGGGTATGCCCATGTGCCCTTCTTCATCTCTTCGAGGTTCCACTTGTAGGTAGATTGTTTGGTGAAGACGTCCTCGGTGGTGAAGTTCTTGCTGTCGTCGAAGTCTACCTTCTCGCCAATGGTCGACACGTTTATGTAGTTGTACTGCTTCTCGCAGAGCAGTATGTGGCGGTGGAGTCGGTGACTGCCGATGCCCACAACGGCGGTGGGGTTGATGCGTTTGCCGTCGATCATGATAGAGAAGTCGCAGTAGAACTTGCCACCGCGTTGTCCGACGATGGCTATGGTTTGTCCGGCGCGCACGTGTTGTCCAACCTCAATAATGTTCTCGGCGTTGTTGGCGTAGACGGTTTCGAGTCCGTTGCGGTGGCGTATCACGATGGTGTAGCCCATGTCGGGGAACTTGCGCGAGACACGTACCGTGCCTTCGAACATTGCCTTCACGGCATCGCCGTCCTTGGTGGTTATCTCCACTACGTTGTTCTTGCGCAGCGTCGCCTTGCCCACGGGCAGTGGGAAGGAGTATTCGTTCGGCTTCAGTGCATCGAGGTCGATGTTGAAGGCGTTGGAGCGACTGAAGAGTCCGGGTGTGGATACGCTTATCTGCTGCTGTTCGGCAGCGGTGAACTGATGTTTGACGGGGGTTGCCGACACGAGTGTGAGTGTGGCTATGGCTAATAGTAGTTTCTTTATTCGCATTATAGTTATTTGGGTTTATAGCATGATGCCCGTGTAGATGCGTCCCGACTCGGTGCCGAGGCGGCGTGCCGAGAAGTAGTTGTCTACGTTGTCGTATGTGCAGATGTTGCTTTCGTTGATGTTCTCTGGAGCCACACCTGCGAATTCGAGCAGCTGTCGGTTAGCGAGTATTAGGTCGATGTGCCACTTCTTCTCAAACAATTTGGAGGGGTCGGTGGCATCTGCGTTGCGCTTTATCTCCTGCCTTGCGAGTGTTGTCATGTCGAAGCCTGCAGCTTCAAAGGCGGCGTACACCTCGTCGCCCACCTCGAAGTTCTTCTGCGAAATGCCCGGACCGATAACCGCCTTCAGCTTCTTCGCGTCGGTCTTGTAAGCCACGCCCATGTCAGCAATCGCCTTGCTCACGATGCGTGCCTGTGTGCCGCGCCATCCGGCGTGTATGGCTGCCGTAGCGCGGTGCTCCTCGTCGTAGAGCAGCACTGGGATACAGTCGGCTGTCGACACTCCGATGCACACGCCCTCTACGTTGGTGAGCAGCGCGTCGACACCTTCGAGCAGCATCTGGCGTATGCGTTCGGGCAGGGCGCAAAACTCGGGTCCGATGATGCGTGTCTCGGTGCCGTGCGTCTGGTGGGGCAGTATGAGGCGGTCGGTGCTGATGCCCAACTCTGCAGCTAAAAGGTTGCGGTTTGCAGCCACGTGCTCGGGCTTGTCGCCACAGTAGGGGTTGATGTTCAGCGAGGCGTGGTTGCCCTCGCTGGTTCCGCCGTGGCGTGTGGTAGAGAATGCACACACGCCGTCGGCTATATTATAATATGTAGGGCGCAGCGCAGAGTTACTCATTGTCTGCCTCCTCTTCGTATTCAAAGTCGTCGAGGTCCTCCACGTCGTCAACGTACTCGATGTCGTCGTCGTCGACGTAGATAATCTCGTCCTCGCCCTCTGCTTCCAGCTCAGCCATGAAGCGTGTCATGTCCTTGTCGCGGTGTACGAGGGTGTCCTCGGCGGTGATGGTCTGCAGCTTGTTGCTCTCCGAGTTGAGTTCCTTCCACAGGGTGTCCTTCAGCTCCTGTAAGCCTAAACCGCTTACAGAAGAGATGAACACCACGGGGAGGTCGTCGGGCAGCGTCTCGCGCAGCATGTCCATGAGCTCCTCGTCGAGCAGGTCGCACTTCGTCACGGCGAGCACGCGGTGCTTGTCGAGCATCTCTGGGTTGAACTTCTCAAGCTCGTTCTTCAGCAGTTCGTACTCGCGTTTGATGTCGTCGGTGTCGCCCGGCACCATGAAGAGCAGCAACGAGTTGCGCTCGATGTGGCGCAGGAAGCGCAGACCGAGTCCCTTGCCTTCGCTCGCTCCCTCGATGATGCCCGGGATATCTGCCATGACGAACGACTTGTGGTCGCGGTAGTCGACGATGCCGAGCGACGGCTCGAGCGTGGTGAACGGGTAGTTGGCAATCTTCGGGCGTGCGCTCGACACGGCTGAGAGCAATGTCGACTTGCCGGCGTTGGGCAGACCCACCAGACCTACGTCGGCGAGCAGCTTCAGCTCGAGAATGATTGTCATCTCCTCCATCGGTTCGCCCGGCTGTGCGTAGCGCGGACACTGGTTGGTAGCCGAACGGAACTGGAAGTTGCCGAGTCCGCCTCTGCCGCCCTTGAGCAGCAGCACTTCCTGTCCGTCGTGCATCACGTCGCACACGTACTTACCCGTCTCGGCGTTGTACACCACCGTACCGCAGGGCACGTCGATGTATATGTCCTTGCCGTCCTTGCCGTGACATTTGTCGCGACCGCCGTTGCCGCCGTGCTCAGCGAAGACGTGGCGCTGAAACTTCAGGTGGAGCAGTGTCCAGTAGTTGTGGTTGCCACGCAGGTAGATGCTACCGCCGTGACCGCCGTCGCCACCGTCGGGTCCGCCGTTCGGGTTGTACTTCACGTGTCGGAGGTGCATGGAGCCTCTGCCGCCCTTGCCCGAGCGACAATATATCTTTACATAGTCTACGAAATTAGATTCTGCCATTGTCTGTATTTATGCTTTATTGATGAATAAAAGGACAACTATCAATCAATCAATCGATTGACAACTTGCAAAGTTACTGAAAGTCTTGCACATAAAAAAACTGCTTGCAGTTTTTTTTTGTCGAGACGCATCGTAACTTATCAAAAGTTACGTGAAATATCGCAAATTACGGCATTGTTTGCAGATATTATTTGTTTGTGATAGATGATAGAAAACAAAAACGGAGACCGCTTGGCCTCCGTTTTTGTTATTTCTTTGCTATATATCGCAGCGCATACACGAGCACGAAGGTGAAGCCTGCGAGCGGTATGAAGAACGGCAGCGTGAAGTTGTCGGTAGAGTCGGCTATGATGCCCATCAAGAGAAATCCGCAACCGCCTACCGGTGTCATCATCAGTATCGACGAAGCACTCTTGGTGAGTCCGCCGAGTCCGCGCAACGTCATGGCAAAGATTGTGGGGAACATGATAGCCTCGAAGAAGTAGTTGGCTATGAGTGCCAGCACTGATATGTCGCGACCGAGGTCGAGCAGCAGAATGGTTATGCACACCACGGTGCCGAGGGCACACACGGCGAGATACTTCTCGGCAGCGACGTTGCTCATCACAGCCGCACCGATGAAGCGTGCCAGCATGAATACGCCCAAGCCGATGGTGAGGATAGTGGAGCCTGTAGAGGCTTTCATCCAGTTCTGACCCGTTACGAAGTTGATGAAGTAGGAGTTGATGGATATCTCTGCCACCTCGTAGGCAAGCAGTGCGAGCAGTCCGAACACGAACCAACGGTTGCGGAAGAGCATCTTCAGGTTGTGCGCGCCCTGCTTGGTGTCGCCGTCGTTCTCGTGCACTATCTCAGGCAGTTGTACGCGTGCGAAGACCACGGCTATGAGCAGCACGAACGCGCCCATGATGGTGTAAGGTATCACGGCATCGCCGCCTGCGCTGCCGTCGGCACCCTGAAAGAGGAAGCTGCCCACAACGAGTGTGGCGAACATGGAGCCTACGCCGTTGAACGACTGCGAGAAGTTGAGTCGTGATGTGGCTGTCTCCTTGGGTCCAAGCTCTGTAACATATGGGTTGGCAGATGTCTCAAGGAACACCAGTCCGCAACCGATGATGAACAGTGCCACAAGATAGGCGTAGAACGTGCCCAACATCGAGCAGGGGATGAACGCCAATGAGCCCAATCCGAACAGGAGGAGTCCGCTTACCACGCCACGGCGGTAGCCCTGGCGGTTAATGAACAGTCCGGCGGGGATAGCCATGAGGAAGTAACCCAGATAGGTGGTCACCTGTATGAGAGCCGACTGTGTGATACTGATGTCGAGCGCATTCTGGAAATGCTTGTTGAGCACATCGAGAATAGCGCGTGCGAAACCCCACATGAAGAAGAGTGAGGTGATGAGGATGAACGGCACAGCATACTGCTTGCTGCTCAAAGATGCTTGATTTTGTTTCATGCGTGCAAAGTTACTGCAAACCGAAGACAATACAAAATATGCTCGCATATTTTTATTGTTGAGGTGCAGCGTAACTTATTTAAAGTTACTGCAAACCGAAGACAATACAAAAAAATATGCTTGCAGTTTTTTTATGTGCAAGACTTTCAGTAACTTTGCACCTAATTATAAATATTGTACCCTATGAGCGTGATAAAAATAAAGGACAAGACCTTCAAGGTATCAATCCCTGAAGCAGAGATTCTTAAGAAAGTAAAGGTAGTAGCCGATCGTATCAACAAGGATATGGCAGACAAGAACCCGTTGTTGCTCGCCATGCTCAACGGCTCGTTCGTGTTCGCTGCCGACCTCATGCGTATGATTAATGTGCCGTGCGAGATATCGTTCGTCAAGATGTCGTCGTACGAGGGCACTGCATCTACAGGCAATGTGAAGCAGCTCATCGGCTTGAGCGAGGAGATAAAGGGCAGAACGGTAATCATCGTTGAGGACATTATCGAGTCGGGACTCACCATGCAGACGCTGCTCAATCAGCTGAAAGAGAAAGAGCCGGAGTCGGTACATATTTGCACTCTGCTGCTCAAGCCGGAGTGTCTGAAGGTGCCTCTCGATACAGAGTATGTAGCCATCGAGATACCAAACGACTTCATCCTCGGCTACGGACTCGACTACGACCAGCAGGGACGCAACCTGCGCGATATCTATACAGTGGTGGAGTAGGAGTAAACAATAACATTACATAATAAAGAATTCAGATGAAAAACATCGTAATTTTCGGTGCTCCTGGTTCAGGCAAGGGCACTCAGAGCGACCTGATGATTGAGAAGTATGGTTTCAACCACATCTCTACAGGCGACGTTCTCCGTAGTGAGATTAAGAACGGAACAGAACTTGGCAAGACAGCCAAGGGCTTCATTGACAACGGACAGCTCATCCCCGACGAGTTGATGATCAACATCCTCGCAAGTGTGTATGACAGCTTCGGCAAGGAGCACAAGGGCGTAATCTTCGACGGCTTCCCACGTACTATCCCGCAGGCTGAGGCCCTGAAGAAGATGCTCGCAGAGCGCGGACACAAGGTGGCTGCTATGATTGAGCTCGACGTGCCGGAGGACGAGCTGATGACTCGCCTTATCAAGCGCGGTCAGGAGAGCGGTCGCTCTGACGACAACGCAGAGACAATAAAGAAACGCCTCGACGTTTATCACAACCAGACCGCTCCGCTCATCGAGTGGTACAAGGCTGAAGGCATTCACCACCACATCAACGGACTCGGCGAGTTGCTACGCATCTTCGGTGATATCTGCAGCGTGATTGATGCACTCTAATACATAGAGTTGAGAGTTGAGAGTTTAGAGTTGAGAGTTATGATTACCTTTTAATATTGTATGAGCAAGCATGAGCTTCTATACATATCATAACTATCAACTCTAAACTCTAAACTCTCAATTATAAAAATGTCCTCGAAAGTTGGTTGCAACCAACTTTCGAGGACATTTTTTATTCGTTGCTTTCGATGAACACAGTGTTGTCCATTTCGTCGAGCGACTTCTTCTTCTTGTTCTCCTTCGCTCCGGCTTTCAGCAGACTTTTTGCAGCGGTGATGATGCTTCTGCCGCTTTCCGCTGTCGACACCTTCAGCTTCGTCATCTTCTCCATTGTGTTGTTCATGCTCGTTTCCACGTCGATGAAGCGCATACCGAAGTCCTGCACGCGCTCCACTACGACGTTCGCTGCGTCCATCATCGCCTGCTGATTGCTCAGCTGTCGCACCTGTGTCCACATCATCTCTAATACACGCAGGTTCATGTACATGGTCTGCGGACCGAGAATCATCACGCCCTCGTCGTAAGCCTCGCGCCAGAGCGTGCTGTCGTTGAGCAGCGCAAGGTTCAATGCGCCCTCTATAGGCACGTACATGATGGCGAAGTTGAGGCGGTTGTAGCCGTCGGGCAGATATTTCGTGTACTCCTTGCGTGCCAGTCGCTTCACCTGCGCACGCACGCTTGCCACGTGTGCTTTCAGATACTCCGACTTCTCGGGCGTGCCGTCCTCGGCGTTCATGTATCGCTCGTAGTCGGTGAGCGACATCTTCGAGTCGACCACCACGTGGCGGTTGTTCGGGAAGTGGAGGATGAAGTCGGGCACGAGTCCACGACCGTCGTCGCCCTTTGCCTGCTTGCCCGCCTTGTCGCGCAGCGTTTCCTGCGTGTCAAACTGCTCGCCCTCCTTCAGTTCGAGGTCTTCAAGCAGCTGCTTCAGCTTCAGCTCGCCGAAGTTGCCCTGCACCTTCACCTCACCCGTTAGCGCACGTGTCAGTCGGTCGGCAGTCTCGCCTAAGGCTGCGCTCTTCTCCATGTTCACCTTTATCGTGGCATCAAGGCGTGTGAGTGCTTCGCTCTGCTGCTCCTTCGATTTGTCGAAAGCCTCCTTCATACTCTTCAGACTCTGCGTCAGCGGATCGATTATCTTTGACACCTGCTCCTTGTTGCGTTCGCCCAACTCCTCCTGGCGTCGCTTCAGAATTTCCTCCGATGTGGTCTGCATCTGCTCGCGGATGAGCTTCATCTGGCTCTGCATCTGCTCGCGGTTCATCTCGCGGAGTGCTTCTATCTGCTTCTCCTGCGCCTCTTTTGCTTGCTGCAGCTGCTTCTCCTGCGTCTCCTTTACCTGTTTGAGCTGCGCCTCGTGCGCCTCTTTCAGTTCGGCTATTTGCTTGCTGTGCGCTTCTTTCAGCTCTTCTGTTTGTTGGTTGTGCACGTCTTTCAGCTCCGATATTCTCTTGCTGTAAGAGTACACCACAACGCCAATGATGATGGCTGATACGATTACTATTATTATACTTTCTATCATTGTTAAAAGTGTTGTTTTATTAATTGTCAAATGTTCAACAGCCAATTGATAGCTGATACAATCCTTATTTGTTTGCTGTCAATCTCTACATTTCGTGTCTGTGTGAATGCTATAAGCGTAAGGTTATCGCAATGCAATGCTTTTGAGGCTTTCACGAGCGAACTTGTCTCTCTATTGAATGTCTTATCGCTGTCTATGTCGTATGCCACCTGAATAAGCTCCACTGCTTTGTCCTGATTGCATACAACGAAGTCAACCTCTTTGGATCGTGGAGAGGCTTTATAGTAGTATATGTCGAGGAAGTCGTTGCTGCATCTGCGTAGTAGTTCTGTATATACCACGTTTTCCAATCGCCAACCGATGTTCTCAGCTGCAAACGAGTTCTCTCTGTTGTTCTGAAGTCCCGGGTCGATGATGTATGCTTTTGCGTTTCTTATCCTTTCCTTACTCTTGAACGAGTGTTTGCAGAGTAGCTGTATAAGGAATGCCTGTCGTAGGTAGTCGACATATTTTTTCACCGTCTGGTCTGTTGTTCCCAGAAGTACTGCAATATTACCATAGTTTACTTCCTGGCAGACGTTGTTTATCAGATGATTGGCTATCTTCCGTAGCACGTCCACATTGCGTATCTTGAAACGCTGCTGTATGTCTTTCGTCACAATAGCCTCCAGAAGACTCTGTACATATCCGCGTTTGTTGCGTATGTTCTGTAATTCGGGAAAACCGCCATTCGTTATATACTCCATGAAGGCACGCTTCGTCTCTGCCTCCACTTTAGTAGTCAAGCCGTTTGTCTGTATATTATGGTATTCGCAGTATTCGCGGAACGAGAAAGGGAAGAGGTGTATTTCGTTGTATCTGCCAGTGAGATGCGTCGCCAATTCGCCGCTCAAGAGTTTTGCGTTGCTACCCGTAACAACAACGTGCAGATTGGTGCGAAGTAGTCGGTTTACAAACAGATGCCAGCCGTCTACATCTTGTATTTCGTCGAGGAATATATATTTTATGTCAACACCATATATCTGATAGATGCACGAGAGTACCGTGTTCAAGTCCTCCACTTGCATATTAGCCAAGCGGTCGTCGTCGAAGTTGGCGTAGCCATACTTTACGTTGTGCTCCAACAGTATCTTGTGGCAAAGCGTAGATTTTCCGCTTCGTCTTACTCCGATAACCACTTGGGCAAGTGGACTGTCAAACTCGAATAGCTGTTCTTCGCGGCGCTTCACCCACTTCTCGGGATGATAGCCTTCAACATATTCCTTTTGCTCAGCCAATACCTGTATTATAGTTTTCTCTTCTATCATATGTACAGCTTTTTATAATCGATTTATAGATTGTGCTGCAAATATACATAATTTAATTGATTTATAGCACTTTACACTGTCTTTATTTCGGTAAAATGCATAAATTGGGTGTTTCTATTTCGGTAAAATGCATAAATTGGGTGTTTCTATTTCGGTAAAATGCACAAAACGAATGCTTTTACTTTGCTAAAATGCATAGTATTTTCGGTTGTGTGGACTTGCTGTTGGGGGAAAAGAAAAGCCCGAAGTCCCAGTTTTATGTGGACTTCGGGCTGGTTGGTGAGGTGTTGAGATGTTGTTACAGGAAGGCGATAGTCAGACCTGCCATCACGATGCTCACCATCGACATGAGCTTGATGAGGATGTTCAGCGAAGGTCCTGAGGTGTCCTTGAACGGGTCGCCAACGGTGTCGCCCACGATAGTTGCTTTGTGGTTTTCGCTGCCCTTACCTCCGAAGTGGCCTTCCTCAATCATCTTCTTCGCGTTGTCCCACGCTCCGCCCGAGTTGGACATGAACACTGCGAGGGTGAAGCCAGCTGCCAAGCCGCCTGTGAGCAGACCGAGAACGCCAGCCACGCCGAGCACCAAGCCTACGACGATAGGTATGATGATGGCAAGCAGCGACGGGATGAGCATCTCGCGCTGTGCGCTGCGTGTGCTTATCTCCACGCAACGGCCGTAGTCGGGTGTCGCTTTGCCTTCGAGTATGCCCTTTATCTCGCGGAACTGACGGCGCACTTCCTGCACCATCGACTCAGCAGCACGTCCTACTGCGTCCATCGTTAGTCCGCAGAACAGGAAGGCAGCCATGGCTCCGAGGAATGCTCCTACGAGCACCTTCGGATTGATGAGGTTCACCTGGAAGAACTCGATGAAGTCGATAGTTGTGGCGTTGGTCGGGTCGAAGAGGTTGCCGGCTGCGTCAAAGTATTGCTTGCCGTTATCCACGGCGCGTACCATGGCTATTTTTATCTCCTCAATGTAAGAGGCGAGGAGGGCTAAAGCCGTGAGTGCAGCCGAGCCGATGGCGAAGCCTTTGCCCGTAGCTGCGGTGGTGTTGCCTAAGGCGTCGAGCGCATCTGTGCGTTCGCGTATCTCCTTGCCCAGTCCGCTCATCTCCGCATTGCCGCCGGCGTTGTCGGCGATTGGGCCATAGGCATCGGTGGCGAGAGTGATGCCGAGCGTAGACAACATGCCCACGGCAGCGATGCCGATGCCGTAAAGACCGGTGCTGATCGACTTCGCTGAGAGCGACATATCGAAGCCGTTGGCGCAGAGGTAGCTGAGCATGATGGCTACGGAGATGGTCACGACGGGTATCATCGTCGATATCATGCCCGTTCCGATGCCCTTTATGATAACCGTTGCAGGACCAGTCTGCGAAGCCTCCGCAATCTTCTGCGTCGGTGCGTAGCTATGCGAGGTGTAGTATTCGGTGGCTTGACCGATGACCACGCCTGCCACTAAGCCGCTGATAACGGAGAACGAGAGTCCGAGCCAGTTCTCGATGCCGAGCATATATAATATAATAAAGGTGGCAACGGCGATGAGTGCTGCGCTGACGTTGGTGCCGAGGCCGAGCGAGTGGAGCAGTTCCTTCATCGTTGCGCCCTCCTTGGTGCGCACGAGGAAGATGCCGATAGCCGCAATCACCATTGGTGCGATGACGGCACGCAGCTGCATGTCTGCGTTCATGGCGAACGCCGTTGCGCCGAGGGCAGCCGTTGAGAGTATCGAGCCGCAGTAGCTCTCGTAGAGGTCGGCACCCATGCCAGCCACGTCGCCCACGTTGTCGCCCACGTTGTCGGCGATGGTGGCAGGGTTGCGTGGGTCGTCCTCGGGTATGTTCGCCTCCACCTTGCCCACGAGGTCGGCTCCCACGTCGGCAGCCTTTGTGTATATGCCACCGCCTACGCGAGCGAAGAGAGCCTGCGTCGAAGCACCCATGCCGAAGGTGAGCATAGTGGTGGTGATGGTGACGAGGGCTGTAGCCTCTCCGTCGTAGAAGGCGTTGAGAGCGACGAACCAGATGGCGATGTCGAGCAGTCCGAGACCCACGACGACGAGTCCCATCACCGCACCGCTACGGAAGGCTATTTTCAAGCCCTTGTCGAGTCCGGTGCGTGCGCCGTTGGCAGTGCGTGCGGAAGCGTAGGTGGCGGTCTTCATGCCGAAGAAGCCTGCCAAGCCGGAGAACAGACCGCCGGTGAGGAAAGCGAACGGCACCCACGGGTTCTGCACCTTCAGCACGTAAGCCATGAACGAGAAGACGATGGCGAGCACTACGAACACCATTGTCACAACCTTATATTGCTGCTTGAGGTAAGCCATTGCGCCTTTGCGTACATGCTCGGCAATCTCTTTCATTCTGTCTGTTCCTTCGTCCTCCTTCATCATCGAACGGAAGAAGAACCATGCCATTCCCAATGCTACAACACTGGCTATCGGGATCAGCCAAAATACTGAGGGGATGTTGTTCATAACGTTTTATTTATTAGGTTGATAATAGATATTAGTGGTTTATCGTTGCATAACGATTGCGCATCGTTGCTTTACGGTTGTTATTTCTGTAAAATATTTTGCAAATATATGAAATAAAACAACACGAATGTGGAAAACGATGAATTATTTGCGCAAAAAAAAAGCCCGAAGTCTCAGTTTTACGTGGACTTCGGGCTGGTTTCTATTCGTTGCTCTGTTGCTTAGAGCATTATTTTGCGCACGTAGCTCTGCTTGCCTGTTTCTATGCGCAGCACGTACACGCCGGGGGTGAGTGTAGAGATGTTGAGACGGTGAGATGGTAAGGTGGTGATCAGCTCGCCGCTGATGGTATAGAGGCTTACGCTCTTGATGCCTTCGCCGGTGACAACAATCTGCGAGCCCTCGCGACTCACGCTTACAGGCGCAGCTGTTGAGGCAGCCGACTCAACGCTGGTTGGTATGTCGTGGGTGAGAGTGAGCACGTCGCCCTCGCGCTTGATGTATGTTGCTGGTGCGTCTGCCACCTTCAGCTCCATGTCTTCGCCGTTCTTCGCGCCCATCATCATCACCTTATATATATGTCCGTCCTCGAACGGCACGCTGCTCTTGCGCAGCCAATAGCTGTAGAGCGGAATGTCGAAGACAGAAGACACTGTAACGTCGTCGTCGATGCCGTTGACAGCCACCTGCTCGCAGCACTCCACGTCCTCGCACATCATCTTCACGTGACCCTCGTATGAGAGTTTCTCGTTAGTGCGCAGCAGAACGCCGATTTTGAACAGTCCGCTCTGCGACATATCGAGTACGCCCGACTCCACCTTCTGCTCCGAGTTGTCGCTGAAGAACACCTCCACCTTTGCCATGAGCGGCTTCTCCTCAGCCTTCACTACTTCGATGTAAGCTGCATCCTTGTCGTGTATGTTGTTGATAGGGTAGAAGTCGGTCTCCTCTTGGTCGCGTGTCGCCTCGAGCTTCACCTCGTAGCGTGCTGGGGCGAGGTCGGTGGGTATCGAGAGTTTAACGGGTATCTCCATCTCGGTGAAGCCCTCAATCTCCGTCAGTTGGTCGACACGTGTGTTGAGCACCACCTGCTTAGCCTCGTCGAGCAGCTGCACGCGCAGATAGCAGTCGCGTGGCACGCCGTTGAGGTTCTTCACGTTGAAGTAGGCGTATATGCTTTCGCCCTGCTCCGCGTTGGCAGAGAGGCGTGGCTGGTTCATAAGCTGGAACACCACATCCTCCGCAGAGCAGGTCTCGGAGATGCGTCCCTTGCCGTCGGTGAGCTCCACTTCGATTGTCGGAGCCTTCTTCATGCGCAGAAAGTCGCCCCATGTTCCGTCTTCGCCCATAGCTGCGCATACGGGCACGAGGCGGTAGTAGCCGTCTGCAAGTCCGTCGAAGCTCACCTTTGTAGAGAGTGTGTGCACCATGAGGTTGTCGGTGCCCATGCTGCCACCGTAGTCGCCGAAGATGCGCTGCGTAAATCCGCCTGTGGCGTGGTCGTCCGAGTAAGCCACGCTCTTGAAGTTGCCCTCAGCGTCGTATATAGCCACGCCCACGTCGCCCTTGAACGCCTTGCCCTTGTTTACGAACGACGACATCTCTATGGTCTGCTCCTTGTGTGCGTCGAACGCCTTGTCTGCGACATCTTTCATCGTGAACGTGCCGCCCTCGTTGAACATCAGCTGCGGCATATTCTCCATCAGTCCGGGGTCTATAGCCGGATATTTGCCGTTGTTCGGGTGGGCGAGTATGGCGGTGATGGCGCGGTTGAACGCGAGCGGTTTGTTGCCGAACTCGTCGCCCGTCTCCTGCAGGCTGAGGTTGGTGAGCGAGAAGTAGGCGTCGCCTCCGCCGTCCCATCCGAAGTTCATGTGGAAGAGTCCGTTCTCGTCGAAGCCGTCGGTAACCCAGGCGTGGCCCGAGCTTGAGCCGGCAGGGCGACCCTCCAGGTAGACGGGGCAGCCGTTGAGAAGCTCCTCGCGCAGAATCTCTGCGAAGCGTGTTGCGCCCTCCATCGCCTTTGTCACGTAAGCAGCCGTGTAGTCGAAGTGCTTCTGCAGCGCGTTGTATGCGTTCACGCCCTGTGTGCCGCTGAGTGCGGGAGTGTACTGCATGAACGATGCCACGCCGAAGTCTCTCATGAGCAGAGCCACAGCTGCTCGCTGCTCCTTCGTAGCCTGCACGGGATAGCGGTAGTCGTCGAGCATGTTGTCCCAGTCGTAGTGTGACTGAGAGAAGTCGACGTACACGTCGTCGTCATAGGCAGCCACCTTGTAGCCGTTTTCGCCCTTGCCCTGTGCTGGCCAGCGGTGGTAGTACATTATCTGCGCCATAGCCGTAGCCACGCAGCCCGTGTAGGGATAGCCGCAGAGCTCGTTGTACGGCTCAGACTGTCCCCACTTGCTCTTGAGCAGCGGTGTGACGGTCTTGGTGAACAGGCCGGTGCGTGCAGGAGTGTGTGCTACGACTGTTCCCTCCTTCAGCGCCTGGTAGCCTTGCTTGTAGCCTTCGAGCAACAACCTAACGCAGGGATTAGCGTTGAGCGTGTCGAGGGAGTGCTCTTTGCTGTATGCGAGCACTTCGCCCATCTCGTCGTCGCCGGCAACGAGCACGAAGCCGCGACCGTCGGCAGCGTTGAAGAGATGGTAGGGTGAGGGGGTGAGGGGGTGAGATGTTGAGGTGGTGAGGTGTTGAGATGTTGATCTTATTCCACATTGTTTCTCTATGAATCGTTTTGCGATCTGCGCCGCCTTTTGCGGGCTGATAGGGTTAGCGTTTGCTGTCTGTAGGGCGATGGCAAACGTGCACATGATTACCGATAATACGGTGCTGATTTGTTTCGGGTTATGTTTCCTTTTCATTAGTAATGTTATTGTTGTTGTATGAGGGTGCAAAGTTACTGACTCTTTTTCAAACGGATATGCGTTTGAGCAGTAATAATTGTTAAACACCATATACGGATACGTTTTTTTTGCGTATCTTTGCAGAAGATAGGCTGCACCTCAGCATAACACTCAAGCAAGCTTGGTGTTCTGCCTTCGGTTTGCACTATCTTTGCAGCAGTGTCTTTGTTGATACGTACATACAAAAATTACATACTATGCTATATTTGTTACAGTTTGCATGTCTGATATTAATGCTTATCAGCGCATTCTTCCTTGCCGTCACGCGCCTTCACGTAAGATGGACAAATCGGCGGTACGAGTATTCGCGCTGGATGATATCCTCGGCGTTGCTTTTGATGGCAGCACACTTCTTCCTGCAGATGCACTATGGCTTCCGCGCCACGAGCACATACTTAGGTGCTGTTATCAACATAATGGTTTATCAGCCTTGCTTCACGCTTTTCGCGATGGCTATCTACAACGTTGAGGCTACCCACACCAAGCGCCGTAAGATGAACCTTATCTGCTCCGCCGTATACGCCGCCATGCTTGCCGCCTTCGCTGTGGGCTACAGCTTTAGCGGTTCCCTGAACATTGGCGCATGGCTTTACGTGATGCTTGCTCTCTTTTTGGGCAATATTGTCTACTGCATATACATGATAATAATAGAGATGAACAAGCGGAAGAAGCTCCTTGAGACGATGACAGCCACCGACATGCGCCCTTTCACGCGATATGCTTATGCCTGCCTTACGCTGCTCTTTATCACAGCCACCATCATCCCGTTTGCCATCCTTTCCACTAAGTCGCTATATATAATAGGTCCCTTCGGACTCGTAGCCACGCTCTTCTTCATCGTCAATTTTGTGGCGCTCGGCTTCAATTATGTCCCAACTGAAGAACTGTTGGATAAGGAAAGAGGTAACAATCTGACCGCCGATGCTGTCAACGCTGAAAGCGAGGAAGAGTCTGTCAAGTGTGACGTGCAGCAGTCTGCGCCTGAGATCGGCAGTGAGCAAACCTCCAAACAGCTACCTACCTCACGAATTGCCTTCATCCGGTCTGCCCTCGACCATTGGTGTGCCGACTTAGGCTATAAGGACTGCACAGTCAATATGCTGACATTGTCAAATTTGCTCGAAATCAACAAAACCGAGCTGTCGCAATACTTCAGCCAGTGTCAGAACACAACGTTCCGAATCTGGCTTAGCGAGATACGCTTCAATGCTGCCAAAAAGATGATGATGGAAAATCCTGACTTCAGCAACGACATCATCTCCTCCGAATGTGGCTTCTCCTCACGCTCCTATCTCTACAGAGTGTTTAAGGAGAAAGAGGGATGCACGCCTATCGCCTGGCGAGACAAGCAAGCATGATAGCCCGTTAAGATACACACTGTTAAGGTGTCTACTTCATACGAAGTGGACACCTTTTTTGTTGGAAGTAGACACAGCGACGCAGCAATCAGACACTTAATTTTAATAAAAAAGTCTAATTTTGTAATGTGAAACGAAATCACATAATATAAATTAATCAATAACTCTAAAACATCATTAAAATGAAAAGAAGAAGACTTCAGCAACCTCCTCCTTATCTGGACAGGCGGTTTGCAGGCAATTCTGTGTCCATGCGGCGTTCCATGCGAACGTCTGCAGGAAGATTCATGCAGTTCTTCCTTTGTGTCGTGATGCTGATGGCGTTCTCAGTGCAGAAGGCGTCGGCAGGAGATGACTGGAAAAACGAATGGAACTGGGAAGTTTTTAATCCCGCTGACGGAACCCTTGATCTTTACATCCGTATCTTCCAATATTGGGGAGGAAGCAATGCCGGTCATTGTGGATTCTGTACGAAAAAGGGTAATCTGGAAGTAGACGTAGCAGGCTATAAGCTCGAAATTGACGGAGAAGACCCTTTCACGGATGGCAGTAAGGGATACGTCAAAAGTGACCCCGAGTTACCCGACGGATGCGTGAAATGGCTCGGCAAATATTCGGGCAATGCTTATTATGTACGTGTAAAGATACCTTTGAAACAAGCTGATCTTAACTCAAATGTCACTGTAAACTACAGCGGAAAGTGGTGGCGAGAAGGAACTTCAAGTGAGCAAAAGGTGAGCTATCCTAAAATTATATCTACTGCATATACTTGCGCCAAAACCAAAATAACTAAAGGTTATTATGGTGTGCAAGATGCCACTCCCGGATACTTTCTTGATATTGAGAAGGGCAACAGTTCTGGCAACAATTCGGTAGACAACTATGGCCATTATATACTTTGCAATTCGGCGGGCACAGCCATAGACGGTGTAGCCAAGATAAATGCGAGCAACACAGCAGGTACCTTCTTTGTGCCTACAAACAATTTGAGCCTTGACAACTCCTTGGACTATATCGTAAAGCAGGTGTTTACACCAAATTTCAACAATGAAGTTACATTTACCACTGACGGTCCATCGCATACTCGCCCTGCCTATCCGCAGGTGAAGGAAATCAGCGCCAACTATGATCAGGTGACGCGCAAGATAAAGGTGAACTGGAATCTTAGTGCGGCACCTACACAGAACTACATTCAGGACCAGATGGAGCTCACCATCAAGAGCACCGAAGTGGGTACCAGCACCGAAAAGACTACCACTAAAAACATTAGCTATCTTGCTGGCAGGACAGCATACAACTATGAGTTTGATGTGCCGTTGGGCAAGAGCTACAACTACGAATTCATTATCAGGCGTTTGCATACCAAGAATTATGCGGCATGGAACAACATGTACAGCAAGTCAACGTCTCTCTCAGCTTCTGCAAAGCACAGCAATGTTACGGCAGGTTCTGTACATGCTAAGCTTAGTGAAGACGACCAGACTGCCACTATCACTTGGCAGACTGAGGGCGACATCTGGAGTTCGGGCACCAAAGCTGTGCTCACACGTGTGAACGTTACAACCAATACTACCGACAACATCGAGCTGTCGAAGGAAGATTTCCTCAGCGGCAAGTATGTTGACGACATGATAATGGTGTGCAACGAATATCGTTACCGCCTTACAGTTAAGCCTGCCGAGGCTTACGGCACGTTGACACCAGTGGCTGCACCTGAGTCAATCATGCCCACAAGCATTGGTAATCTGCTGACGTTTACAGCCGGCAAGGGCTACTACTCAGACCGCGTTGAACTGGCATGGAGCAGCAAGGGCAACTTTGAACGCTTCGTAATCAATCGCAAGGAGCATGGCTCTCCTGATACAGACTATAAGCAGATAGCCGTAACTGAGGGCAACGAGGCTCAGAACGACTATTACTATAACGACGTGAACGCCATTCCTGGCATCGTCTACGACTATCGCATCAAGGGACAGGTGATGTGTTCGGGCAAACTGCTTGAGAGCGATGAGGTGCTCACGGACGTTGGTTTCCGCACACCTACGGGCGACATCTACGGACGCGTGACGTTCGAGAGCGGCCAGGCTGTGTCGGGTGCCAAGGTAAGTGCTGAGCCTACGGAAGGTTCTGGCGTTCCGGGCAAGTCGTACGTGTTCACTGGTGCGTCTAACCTTACCGTCGACAACGACCAGCTTCTGAATGACGCCACGCAAGCAGTTACGCTTCAGGCATGGGTGAGAGCAGCCAAGGAAGGCACCATCATCGAGAAGCCGGGCATGTACAAGTTGGCGTATAACGGCAAGAAGATTGAGTTCACAGCTGGCACTCAGACGCTGAAGACTCCGAAGAAGCTCAGCGAATACGTTTCTTCTGACCAGTTCGTGCATCTCTCAGCCGTGGCAAGCGCTACACACCTTATTATATATATAAACGGTGAGGCTGTGGCAGAAGCCGAGCGTACGGCTCAGATTACGGGCAACAACAATAAGGTGGTGATGGGCGAAGGCTTCGAAGGAGCCATCGACGAGGTGCGTCTGTGGAACAAGGCGCTCAATGCTGACACCATCGCAAGCGACTACAACCGCTACCTCGTAGGTAATGAGGACGGTCTGCAGGCTTACTACACCTTCGACTATTCGGTTGACGACGCCTTCTACGACATATCGTACAAGGGCACCAAGTACAACATGAACCATGGTGTGGCTACGAATGTTACGACCAGTTCGAAAGACATTCCTACTTCCGCACAGCTCGGCTACAGCAGCTACACAGCTACAGACGGTTCTTATCAGATTCGTTCGCTGCCCTACACCGGCAACGGAACTACGTATATGATTGTGCCGACACTCGGCATACATCAGTTTGCATCGGCAAAGGAGCTGCGCCTCATCAACTCGCAGGCACAGAGCCACACCGTGAACTTCACGGACAAGTCGTCGTTCAAAATCTCGGGTAAGGTGATGTACAAGGGTGGCAACGTGCCCGTAGAGGGAGTGTCGTTCGCCGTGGACGGAGTCACCGTAATGGACGGCAAGAGCAACATCGTGAAGACCGACGCTCACGGACAGTTCACCATAAGCGTACCTGTAGGACAGCACGAGGTGAAGGCAGTGCTCGCCAACCATACGTTTGAGAACGGCGGCAAGCTGACCAACAGCGACGGCACCGACCGCAACTATCAGGACGACGACAACGGATTCGAAATCTTTGACGTTACAACAGTACGTTACATCGGACGTGTTGCCGGCGGCACCAAGCAGGAAGCGTTCCCCGTGGGCCTGTCTCTTATACACATCTGACGCTGCC
>ERZ1026846.795-NODE-795-length-22879-cov-7.509069_pt1 | contig 22879 bp, 10 predicted proteins | sample MGYA00380153_ERZ1026846 | MGnify/ENA primary metagenome ERZ1026846 (study PRJEB33269, sample SAMEA4719789) | human gut metagenome | biome: human-associated habitat; feature: organic feature; material: feces | place: Cameroon | collected 2013-10 ...
GACCGAAGAAGTCAGTGTTACGGTAGGTCGCGAAGCCGTTACCACGCTGCTGCATAAAGTTGTCAGAACCGTAAGTGTCGCCACCGAATTCTGGCAGTACGTCGGTCCAGGAAGTTACGTCGTAAACTACGCCGTAGTTACGACCATAGTCGATAGAACCGATGTCCTGGAATTTAAGACCAGCAAATGCCACACGGGTCCAGGAGTTGTTTTCGCTTTCCGGAGCGTTGCCCTGGATCTGATATTCCCACTGGCCGTAACCGGTCAGCTGGTCAGTAACCTGAGTTTCACCTTTGAAGCCAAGACGCATGTAGGTCTGGTCGCCATCTACAGACTTGTCGTCAGAGAAATAGTGCAGGCCGTCTACTTTACCGTACAGATCTAATTTGTTGCCGTCTTTGTTGTAAACTTCAGCAGCGTTTGCTGCGCCTGCTACCAGCAGAGCTGGGACCAGGAGGGACAGTACTTTAACTTTCATGTTATTAACCCTCTGTTATATGCCTTTATTTGCTTTTTTATGCCACTGCATACTGATTAACCCTCATTAATCAGTCGGCAAGTCCATTCTCCCCAAAAATGCAGAATAATCCAACACGAATATGATACTAAAACTTTTAAGATGTTTCATTTATCGCTATAGATGTTTCAAAATGTAAATACAAGGGAACTTTTTAAGATTATTGCGGAATGGCGAAATAAGCACCTAACATCAAGCAATAATAATTCAAGGTTAAAATCAATAACTTATTCTTAAGTATTTGACAGCACTGAATGTCAAAACAAAACCTTCACTCGCAACTAGAATAACTCCCGCTATCATCATTAACTTTATTTATTACCGTCATTCATTTCTGAATGTCTGTTTACCCCTATTTCAACCGGATGCCTCGCATCCGGTTTTTTTTACCCTTCTTTACACACTTTTCATTATTCTGTGCTACCACAGAAAAACTATAACGCTTGTTAACTATTTCACAAATAATTAACATCAGCATAATTTCCAGCAATCTTCGTTTATTTGCAATTAATTTCGTTGGGCTTTTTGTAGGTTATTTGTACAGCAAAATGGCGCTTGTACATCTATTTCCCCCAATGCAGGATGATAAATATCACGGGAGAATAGAGAATCATCAATCAGGTAAGAGTCTGGAATTTCACACTGTACCCTTTATACTGCCCTATCACTTCGCGAAGTTTTAACAGGTCATAAACACGAATGCGTCAGAAAGAGACAACGGCCACGACCCGCTTTTCACTCCTACCGGGGAGCATTACCCGCTTCTTTTTACTGTTGATCATTGTGTTACTGGTGACGATGGGGGTAATGGTACAAAGCGCCGTTAACGCCTGGCTGAAAGATAAAAGTTACCAGATTGTCGACATTACCCACGCAATCCAAAAGCGCGTCGATACCTGGCGTTACGTGACCTGGCAGATCTACGACAACATTGCCGCGACGACCTCCCCCTCCTCCGGCGAAGGTTTACAAGAGACGCGCCTGAAACAGGATGTCTACTATCTGGAAAAACCGCGCCGCAAAACGGAAGCGTTAATCTTTGGCTCTCACGACAACTCAACGCTTGAGATGACTCAGCGGATGTCCACTTATCTGGATACATTGTGGGGCGCAGAAAATGTACCGTGGTCGATGTATTACCTGAATGGTCAGGATAACAGTCTGGTGCTGATCTCAACCCTGCCCCTCAAAGATCTCACCTCCGGATTTAAAGAATCGACCGTCAGCGACATTGTTGATTCACGTCGTGCAGAGATGTTGCAACAGGCCAACGCCCTCGATGAACGCGAAAGCTTTTCTAACATGCGCCGCCTGGCCTGGCAGAACGGTCATTACTTTACCTTGCGTACCACCTTTAACCAGCCGGGACATCTGGCAACGGTTGTGGCTTTTGATCTGCCGATTAATGATTTGATCCCACCGGGTATGCCGCTGGACAGTTTCCGCCTTGAGCCAGACGCGACGGCAACGGGAGACAATGATAATGAGAAAGAAGGGACGGATAGCGTCAGTATCCACTTTAACAGTACGAAGATTGAAATCTCCTCGGCACTCAACTCTACCGATATGCGACTGGTCTGGCAGGTTCCTTATGGCACCTTATTGCTGGATACGTTGCAAAACATTCTGCTGCCACTGCTGCTGAACATCGGTTTGCTGGCGCTGGCGTTATTTGGCTATACCACATTCCGCCATTTCTCCAGTCGCAGTACAGAAAGTCTACCCAACACGGCGGTCAATAACGAATTGCGCATTTTACGGGCAATCAATGAAGAGATAGTCTCACTGCTGCCGCTCGGCCTGCTGGTTCACGATCAGGAATCGAACCGCACTGTCATAAGTAACAAAATTGCCGATCATTTGCTGCCGCATTTGAATCTGCAAAACATCACCACCATGGCGGAACAGCATCAGGGGATTATTCAGGCGACGATCAATAACGAGCTGTATGAGATCCGCATGTTCCGCAGCCAGGTCGCGCCGCGCACACAAATTTTCATTATTCGCGATCAGGATCGCGAAGTGCTGGTAAACAAGAAACTCAAGCAGGCGCAGCGTCTGTATGAGAAAAACCAGCAGGGGCGGATGACCTTTATGAAAAACATTGGCGATGCGCTGAAAGAACCTGCACAGTCCCTGGCGGAGAGCGCGGCTAAACTCAACGCCCCGGAAAGCAAACAACTGGCGAATCAGGCAGATGTGCTGGTGCGGCTGGTCGATGAAATACAGTTAGCGAACATGCTTGCGGACGATAGCTGGAAAAGTGAGACGGTGCTGTTCTCCGTGCAGGATTTGATTGATGAAGTTGTGCCTTCAGTGTTGCCTGCCATCAAGCGTAAAGGTCTGCAACTGCTGATTAACAATCATCTGAAAGCACACGATATGCGCCGCGGCGATCGCGATGCCTTACGACGTATTTTGCTGCTACTGATGCAATATGCCGTGACCTCAACGCAATTGGGAAAAATCACCCTTGAGGTTGATCAGGATGAGTCCTCCGAAGACCGCCTGACGTTCCGCATTCTGGACACCGGAGAAGGCGTAAGCATTCATGAAATGGATAATTTGCACTTCCCGTTTATCAACCAGACCCAAAACGATCGCTATGGCAAGGCGGACCCGCTGGCATTCTGGCTGAGCGATCAACTGGCACGTAAACTGGGCGGCCATTTAAACATTAAAACGCGGGATGGGCTTGGTACACGCTACTCTGTGCATATCAAAATGCTCGCAGCTGACCCGGAAGTTGAAGAGGAAGAAGAGCGTTTACTGGATGATGTCTGCGTAATGGTGGATGTTACTTCGGCAGAAATTCGGAATATTGTCACTCGCCAGTTAGAAAATTGGGGTGCAACCTGTATCACACCCGATGAAAGATTAATTAGTCAAGATTATGATATCTTTTTAACGGATAATCCGTCTAATCTTACTGCCTCTGGCTTGCTTTTAAGCGATGATGAGTCTGGCGTACGGGAAATTGGGCCTGGTCAATTGTGCGTCAACTTCAATATGAGCAACGCTATGCAGGAAGCGGTCTTACAATTAATTGAAGTGCAACTGGCGCAGGAAGAGGTGACAGAATCGCCTCTGGGCGGAGATGAAAATGCGCAACTCCATGCCAGCGGCTATTATGCGCTCTTTGTAGACACAGTACCGGATGATGTTAAGAGGCTGTATACTGAAGCAGCAACCAGTGACTTTGCTGCGTTAGCCCAAACGGCTCATCGTCTTAAAGGCGTATTTGCCATGCTAAATCTGGTACCCGGCAAGCAGTTATGTGAAACGCTGGAACATCTGATTCGTGAGAAGGATGTTCCAGGAATAGAAAAATACATCAGCGACATTGACAGTTATGTCAAGAGCTTGCTGTAGCAAGGTAGCCTATTACATGAACAATATGAACGTAATTATTGCCGATGACCATCCGATAGTCTTGTTCGGTATTCGCAAATCACTTGAGCAAATTGAGTGGGTGAATGTTGTCGGCGAATTTGAAGACTCTACAGCACTGATCAACAACCTGCCGAAACTGGATGCGCATGTGTTGATTACCGATCTCTCCATGCCTGGCGATAAGTACGGCGATGGCATTACCTTAATCAAGTACATCAAGCGCCATTTCCCAAGCCTGTCGATCATTGTTCTGACCATGAACAACAACCCGGCGATTCTTAGTGCGGTATTGGATCTGGATATCGAAGGGATCGTGCTGAAACAAGGTGCACCGACCGATCTGCCGAAAGCTCTCGCCGCGCTGCAGAAAGGGAAGAAATTTACCCCGGAAAGCGTTTCTCGCCTGTTGGAAAAAATCAGTGCTGGTGGTTACGGTGACAAGCGTCTCTCGCCAAAAGAGAGTGAAGTTCTGCGCCTGTTTGCTGAAGGCTTCCTGGTGACCGAGATCGCTAAAAAGCTGAACCGCAGTATTAAAACCATCAGTAGCCAGAAGAAATCTGCGATGATGAAGCTGGGTGTCGAGAACGATATCGCCCTGCTGAATTATCTCTCTTCAGTGACGTTAAGTCCGGCAGATAAAGACTAATCACCTGTAGGCCAGATAAGACGCGTTAGTGTCTTATCTGGCATTTGCACCGATTGCCGGATGCGGCGTAAACGCCTTATCCGGCCTACGATTCCCATTATTTCAATGGATTACAACAAAGTAGGCCAGATAAGACGCACCAGCGTCGCATCTGGCATTTGCACTGAATGCCAGATGCGGCGTAAACGCCTTATCCGCCCTACGAATCCCGCGATTTCCTGACCCTCTCGGCATATACCGTTAGCGTCTGTTTTATCACATCCAGCGTTACCGGCTTCGACAGGCAGCTGTCCATACCAGACTCCAGACACCGCTGCTTCTCTTCAGCCAACGCATTAGCAGTTACTCCGATTACCGGCAACGTCAGTCCCAACTGACGAATGCGTTGTGTCAAGCGGTAACCATCCATATTTGGCATGTTGACGTCGCTAAGCACGATATCAATATGATTCTTGCTAAGTACATTAAGCGCATCGACGCCATCATTCGCGGTTTTACATTGATAACCCAACGATCCCAACTGATCTGCCAGCAGACGTCGGTTAATCGGATGATCATCCACGACCAGAATCATCATATCGTCATTATCGCTGACCGCTTTGTCCGTTAACGGCAGAGCGTTAGCAGGATCGTCGCTCTCCATCTCGATCAAATAAATACGCGCCAACAATGCCGGTAGCTCATGCGGGGCAGCCACACTGTGTACCCACTCCCCTGGCGCTTTCTCCAGCGGAATACCAATATGGCGACGACAGAAGGTCACTACCGCTCTACCCTGCCATTTTTTACTCACTACCTCGTCAGTAATTAACACATCTTCGGGAGTCGGTTCCTGCCCTTCGTATGTTGTAACGACGATGCCGCTGCGCTGCAAACTGGTTTCCAGGAACTGACAGAGCGACGCATTGCGGACCGCCAGCCAGCAGCGTTTACCACTCAACCCTTCCACGCCTTTTTTCTGCGGGTACTGAGCGCCGTACAACGGAATACGCACGGTAAACTGGCTGCCCATTCCCGGTTCTGAATCTACCGAGATGTCGCCGTCCATCATGCTGATCAGTTTTTCACAAATCGCCAGACCCAGACCGGTCCCCTGGAAGTTACGCTGTACGCCCGTTCCGACCTGGAAGAAGGGATCAAACAAGCGCACCACTTCTTTCGCCGGAATCCCTACGCCGGTATCGCGAACGCGGATAGAGAGATAATCGCCATCAGCACGAACATGCAGAACTATACAGCCGGTATCGGTGAATTTTATGGCGTTACTCAACAGGTTGGAGATGACCTGCTGTAAACGCATTGGGTCGCCATTTAAGGCCACTGGCACATCCGGTTCAATAAAGCAGTACAAGCCTAGCTGCTTGCGTACCACCAGCGGCAAATAGTTGGCGGTGATGTGGTTCATCACTTCACGCGGTGAAAACTCACGCGGTTCGATCTTCAACTGTTCCGATTCAATCTTCGAGAAGTCGAGAATATCGCTGATAATTTTCAACAACAGGCTGGAAGAGTTGTTCATTGCCGTCACCAGACGATCGACGCCTTTCGGTAACTCTTTGGTTTGCAACAGATCCAGGTTACCGATAATGCCATACAGCGGCGTTCGCAGCTCATGACTGACGGTGGCAAGGAACATCGATTTTGACTGGCTCGCCTGTTCCGCTGCTTGTGCCATCTCCTGCAACGACTCTTCCATCTTCACGCGCGAAGAAACATCCACCAGCACACAAATGGCCACGTTTTCATTACGATAGCGCGAATGGACGAAGCTGATTTGCAGATTGGTATTGTTGCTGGTCAGGACATCAACAAAATTAACCTGCTGCCCACAGATAATTTGTGTCAGCCGTTGGCGGTCCTCATGCGTAAGCATATTGAGATAGGTATGCGCCAGTTCGTTACTTAAAATATTGACGCCATCAGCGGTACGCAAAATGCAGATACCCACTGGCGCGGAGGCGACAATCTTGCGATTAAACTGCTCATGTTCTTCCAGTCGCAAGGCGTCGCTTTCCGCCGGAATGAAAATACGCCGCTCGTACATCCGCGCGAGAGTAAACAATGCAGATCCGGCAAGCACATTCAGCAAAATTGCGTTAAGGATCAACATGCGAATGCGTTCCAGCACCTTATCAACCGGCACCGAATACACGATGCTTAGCGATGAGGGTGGCAGATTTTTCTTCAGCACCAGCTCCCGGAACCCTTCCGTATAGCCAAACCAGGAGCGTTCCTGCATCCAGCGAGGATCGCCCTTAATTTTACTTTCTGGTCCGGTAAGCGAAATCAGGGTATGACCATTTTCATCAAGAATGGTAACCCCCATCGGCAACGTACCAGGTAAGAAAAAATTCTCCATCCGGATAGTCTGCTCGACACCCAAAAGCGCCTGCAACCGGTTCGCCAGATAAACTGGCGTCAACGCGTAAAAATACCCGACGCCAGGGCGCGGACCTTCGCTGATCCAGTAGAGGTTACTGCCGCTATCATCTTGTGGTGCATTTCGATATTTATTGATGCGTTCATGCAACGCTTTCAACGCGGTATCGCGTTCCACTGGCATATCACGCAGACCGAAATTGGCCATGCAGAGGTTATCGCTGCCGATTAAAAATACCCGGTTGAGATCGTAAGCCGCAGAGAAATTATCGCGCCAGTAGCGCATAAACCACGCCAATGACTCCAGAGAGCCTCGCCAGGTGTTACTCATTGCGGAACAATCGGAGTCGGCAAACAGCGGTTCAAACGCAGGCACATCCGCCTGCGTTTCTCGTCCACGCGGGGAAAGCACACCGTTTTCTGCCGATAAGCGATTTTCGGCGATGTACTTCAGCTCTTTCATCACATCAGAGGTGCGTTGAATAAAGCGCTGAGCCTGATCGGAACTCAGATTAAATTCCTGACGAATTTCCGATTCTCGCTGATGTAACGCATTAACGATGTAAAAAACGGATGAAAAAGCAATCAACAGCCAGAGCACTAACGCCAATGCTCTGAACATGTAGCGCGAGGCTTTCAGGGTTGTACGAAAAGAAGCAAGGTATTTCAAAGGGGCGAAGCTCCGCCTCAGGTGACCGATGGAGTGTGGTTAAGGTAGCGGTAAAAGCGTGTTACCGCAATGTTCTCTCTTCTCTGGAATATGATACACCGCCGAGAAATCATCATCTTAACCTCTGATAATCGTCATATACCGGACAAGACTAGTGGATTTCAGCATGCATTATATGAAGTGGATTTATCCACGCCGCTTACGCAATCAAATGATTCTGATGGCAATCCTGATGGTCATTGTCCCAACGCTTACTATTGGTTATATCGTAGAAACAGAAGGACGTTCAGCAGTCTTATCTGAAAAAGAGAAAAAACTTTCTGCCGTGGTCAACCTGCTTAATCAGGCGCTAGGCGATCGCTATGATCTCTACATCGACTTACCACGTGAGGAGCGTATCCGCGCATTAAATGCAGAACTTGCCCCCATTACCGAAAATATCACTCACGCCTTCCCTGGCATCGGCGCTGGTTATTACAACAAAACGCTGGATGCGATAATCACCTACGCGCCTTCAGCGCTATATCAGAATAATGTCGGCGTTACCATTGCCGCAGATCACCCTGGTCGCGAAGTCATGCGTACAAATACCCCTTTGGTTTATTCAGGCAGGCAGGTGCGCGGCGATATTTTGAATTCAATGATCCCCATTGAGCGTAATGGTGAAATCCTCGGCTATATCTGGGCCAATGAATTAACCGAAGATATTCGCCGCCAGGCCTGGAAAATGGATGTGAGGATTATCATTGTGCTCACCGCCGGTTTGCTGATAAGCCTGCTGTTGATTGTCCTTTTCTCCCGTCGCCTGAGCGCCAATATTGATATCATCACCGATGGCCTCTCGACTCTGGCGCAAAATATTCCCACTCGATTACCACAATTGCCCGGTGAAATGGGGCAAATCAGTCAGAGTGTTAACAACCTCGCCCAGGCACTGCGTGAAACGCGGACACTTAACGATCTGATTATTGAAAACGCTGCCGATGGCGTCATTGCCATTGACCGCCAGGGTGATGTAACCACCATGAACCCGGCAGCAGAAGTCATCACTGGCTATCAACGTCATGAACTGGTAGGGCAGCCTTACTCCATGTTGTTCGACAATACTCAGTTCTACAGTCCAGTACTGGATACGCTGGAACATGGCACCGAACATGTAGCGCTGGAGATCAGTTTTCCAGGCCGTGACCGCACCATTGAACTCAGTGTCACTACCAGTCGTATTCATAACACGCATGGTGAAATGATAGGTGCTTTGGTGATTTTCTCTGATTTAACTGCCCGCAAAGAAACCCAGCGCCGCATGGCGCAAGCAGAACGCCTCGCCACACTGGGTGAGCTGATGGCTGGCGTCGCGCATGAAGTACGTAATCCGCTAACGGCTATTCGTGGTTATGTACAGATCTTGCGCCAACAAACCAGCGACCTAATACATCAGGAATATCTGTCCGTAGTACTCAAAGAAATCGATTCAATTAACAAAGTTATTCAGCAATTGCTCGAATTTTCACGTCCACGCCACAGTCAATGGCAACAAGTCAGTCTCAATGCATTGGTTGAAGAAACTCTGGTACTGGTACAAACCGCCGGCGTACAAGCGCGGGTCGACTTCATAAGCGAACTGGATAATGAATTAAACCCGATTAACGCCGATCGTGAACTGCTCAAACAGGTACTACTGAATATCCTGATCAATGCCGTCCAGGCTATCAGCGCACGAGGGAAAATTCGCATTCAAACCTGGCAATACAGCGACTCACAACAGGCCATTTCGATAGAGGACAACGGCTGTGGCATTGATCTCTCGCTGCAAAAAAAGATCTTCGATCCCTTTTTCACCACCAAAGCCTCAGGAACCGGGCTTGGTCTGGCGTTAAGTCAACGCATCATTAATGCCCATCAGGGTGATATTCGCGTCGCCAGTTTGCCGGGCTACGGCGCAACCTTCACGCTTATTTTACCGATCAACCCGCAGGGAAATCAGACTGTATGACTGCTATTAATCGCATCCTTATTGTGGATGATGAAGATAATGTTCGCCGTATGCTGAGCACCGCTTTTGCACTACAAGGTTTCGAAACACATTGTGCGAACAACGGACGCACAGCATTACACCTGTTTGCTGATATTCACCCTGACGTGGTGTTGATGGATATCCGCATGCCAGAGATGGACGGCATCAAGGCACTCAAGGAGATGCGCAGCCATGAGACACGGACCCCCGTTATTCTGATGACGGCCTATGCTGAAGTGGAAACCGCCGTCGAAGCGCTACGCTGCGGGGCCTTCGACTATGTTATCAAACCGTTTGATCTCGATGAGTTGAATTTAATCGTTCAGCGCGCTTTACAACTCCAGTCAATGAAAAAAGAGATCCGCCATCTGCACCAGGCACTGAGCACTAGCTGGCAATGGGGGCACATTCTCACCAACAGCCCGGCGATGATGGACATCTGCAAAGACACCGCCAAAATTGCCCTTTCTCAGGCCAGCGTCTTGATTAGCGGTGAAAGCGGCACCGGGAAAGAGTTGATTGCCAGAGCGATTCACTACAATTCGCGGCGGGCAAAGGGGCCGTTCATTAAAGTCAACTGCGCGGCGCTGCCGGAATCGTTGCTCGAAAGTGAACTGTTTGGTCATGAAAAAGGTGCATTTACTGGTGCACAAACCTTGCGTCAGGGATTATTTGAACGTGCCAACGAAGGTACTCTGCTCCTCGACGAAATTGGCAAAATGCCGCTCGTACTGCAAGCCAAATTACTACGCATTCTGCAGGAACGGGAATTTGAACGGATTGGCGGCCATCAGACCATAAAAGTTGATATCCGCATCATTGCTGCCACCAACCGTGACTTGCAGGCAATGGTAAAAGAAGGCACCTTCCGTGAAGATCTCTTTTATCGCCTTAACGTTATTCATTTAATACTGCCGCCTCTGCGCGATCGCCGGGAAGATATTTCCCTGTTAGCTAATCACTTTTTGCAAAAATTCAGTAGTGAGAATCAGCGCGATATTATCGACATCGATCCGATGGCAATGTCACTGCTTACCGCCTGGTCATGGCCGGGAAATATTCGAGAGCTTTCCAACGTTATTGAACGCGCCGTCGTGATGAACTCAGGCCCGATCATTTTTTCTGAGGATCTTCCGCCGCAGATTCGTCAGCCAGTCTGTAATGCTGGCGAGGTAAAAACATCCCCTGTCGGAGAGCGTAATTTAAAAGAGGAAATTAAACGCGTCGAAAAACGCATCATTATGGAAGTGCTGGAACAACAAGAAGGAAACCGAACCCGCACTGCTTTAATGCTGGGCATCAGTCGCCGTGCATTGATGTATAAACTCCAGGAATACGGTATCGATCCGGCGGATGTATAACGCCAAAACTTGCTATGCAGAAATTTGCACAGTGCGCAATTTTCTGCATAGCCGCTCATTCTCCTTATAAATCCTCATCCAATTTATCCCTTCATATTCAATTAGTTAAATAACAAAACCCAATAATCTCATTCTGGCACTCCCCTTGCTATTCCCTGACTGTACCCACAACGGTGTATGCAAGAGGGATAAAAAATGAAAACAAAATTGATGACATTACAAGATGCCACCGGCTTCTTTCGTGACGGCATGACCATCATGGTGGGCGGATTTATGGGGATTGGCACTCCATCCCGCCTGGTTGAAGCATTACTGGAATCAGGTGTTCGCGACCTGACATTGATAGCCAATGATACCGCGTTTGTTGATACCGGCATCGGTCCGCTCATCGTCAATGGTCGAGTCCGCAAAGTGATTGCTTCACATATCGGCACCAACCCGGAAACAGGTCGGCGCATGATATCTGGTGAGATGGACGTCGTTCTGGTGCCGCAAGGTACGCTAATCGAGCAAATTCGCTGTGGCGGAGCTGGACTTGGTGGTTTTCTCACCCCAACGGGTGTCGGCACCGTCGTAGAGGAAGGCAAACAGACACTGACACTCGACGGTAAAACCTGGCTGCTCGAACGCCCACTGCGCGCCGACCTGGCGCTAATTCGCGCTCATCGTTGCGACACATTTGGCAACCTGACCTATCAACTTAGCGCCCGCAACTTTAACCCCCTGATAGCCCTTGCGGCTGATATCACGCTGGTAGAGCCAGATGAACTGGTCGAAACCGGCGAGCTGCAACCTGACCATATTGTCACCCCTGGTGCCGTTATCGACCACATCATCGTTTCACAGGAGAGCAAATAATGGATGCGAAACAACGTATTGCGCGCCGTGTGGCGCAAGAGCTTCGTGATGGTGACATCGTTAACTTAGGGATCGGTTTACCCACAATGGTCGCCAATTATTTACCGGAGGGTATTCATATCACTCTGCAATCGGAAAACGGCTTCCTCGGTTTAGGCCCGGTCACGACAGCGCATCCAGATCTGGTGAACGCTGGCGGACAACCGTGCGGTGTTTTACCCGGTGCAGCCATATTTGATAGCGCCATGTCATTTGCGCTAATCCGCGGCGGTCATATTGATGCCTGCGTGCTCGGCGGTTTGCAAGTAGACGAAGAAGCAAACCTCGCGAACTGGGTAGTGCCTGGGAAAATGGTGCCCGGTATGGGTGGCGCGATGGATCTGGTGACCGGGTCGCGCAAAGTGATCATCGCCATGGAACATTGTGCCAAAGATGGTTCAGCAAAAATTTTGCGCCGCTGCACCATGCCACTCACTGCGCAACATGCGGTGCATATGCTGGTTACTGAACTGGCTGTCTTTCGTTTTATTGACGGCAAAATGTGGCTCACCGAAATTGCCGACGGGTGTGATTTAGCCACCGTGTGTGCCAAAACAGAAGCTCGGTTTGAAGTTGCCGCCGATCTGAATACGCAACGGGGTGATTTATGATTGGTCGCATATCGCGTTTTATGACGCGTTTTGTCAGCCGGTGGCTTCCCGATCCACTGATCTTTGCCATGTTGCTGACATTGCTAACTTTCGTGATCGCGCTTTGGTTAACACCACAAACGCCGATCAGCATGGTGAAAATGTGGGGTGACGGTTTCTGGAACTTGCTGGCGTTTGGTATGCAGATGGCGCTTATCATCGTTACCGGTCATGCCCTTGCCAGCTCTGCTCCGGTAAAAAGTTTGCTGCGTACTGCCGCCTCCGCCGCAAAGACGCCCGTACAGGGCGTCATGCTGGTTACTTTCTTCGGTTCAGTCGCTTGTGTCATCAACTGGGGATTTGGTTTGGTTGTCGGCGCAATGTTTGCCCGTGAAGTCGCCCGCCGAGTACCCGGTTCTGATTATCCGTTGCTCATTGCCTGCGCCTACATTGGTTTTCTCACCTGGGGTGGCGGTTTCTCTGGCTCAATGCCTCTGTTGGCTGCAACACCGGGCAACCCGGTTGAGCATATCGCCGGGCTGATCCCGGTGGGCGATACTCTGTTCAGTGGTTTTAACATTTTCATCACTGTGGCGTTGATTGTGGTGATGCCATTTATCACCCGCATGATGATGCCAAAACCGTCTGACGTGGTGAGTATCGATCCGAAACTACTCATGGAAGAGGCTGATTTCCAAAAGCAGCTACCGAAAGATGCCCCACCATCCGAGCGACTGGAAGAAAGCCGCATTCTGACGTTGATCATCGGCGCACTCGGTATCGCTTACCTTGCGATGTACTTCAGCGAACATGGCTTCAACATCACCATCAATACCGTCAACCTGATGTTTATGATTGCGGGTCTGCTGCTACATAAAACGCCAATGGCTTATATGCGTGCTATCAGCGCGGCAGCACGCAGTACTGCCGGTATTCTGGTGCAATTCCCCTTCTACGCTGGGATCCAACTGATGATGGAGCACTCCGGTCTGGGCGGACTCATTACCGAATTCTTCATCAATGTTGCGAACAAAGACACCTTCCCGGTAATGACCTTTTTTAGTTCTGCACTGATTAACTTCGCCGTTCCGTCTGGCGGCGGTCACTGGGTTATTCAGGGACCTTTCGTGATACCCGCAGCCCAGGCGCTGGGCGCTGATCTCGGTAAATCGGTAATGGCGATCGCCTACGGCGAGCAATGGATGAACATGGCACAACCATTCTGGGCGCTGCCAGCACTGGCAATCGCCGGACTCGGTGTCCGCGACATCATGGGCTATTGCATCACTGCCCTGCTCTTCTCCGGCGTCATTTTCGTCATTGGTTTAACGCTGTTCTGACGGCAACCCTACAGACAGAAGGAATAAAAAATGAAAAATTGTGTCATCGTCAGTGCGGTACGTACTGCTATCGGTAGTTTTAACGGTTCACTCGCTTCCACCAGCGCCATCGACCTGGGGGCGACAGTAATTAAAGCCGCCATTGAACGTGCAAAAATCGATTCACTACACATTGATGAAGTGATTATGGGTAACGTGTTGCAAGCCGGGTTGGGGCAAAATCCGGCACGTCAGGCACTGTTAAAAAGCGGGCTGGCAGAAACGGTGTGCGGATTCACGGTCAATAAAGTGTGTGGTTCGGGTCTTAAAAGTGTGGCGCTTGCCGCCCAGGCAATTCAGGCAGGTCAGGCGCAAAGCATTGTGGCGGGGGGTATGGAAAATATGAGTTTAGCGCCCTACTTACTCGATGCAAAAGCACGCTCTGGTTATCGTCTTGGAGACGGACAGGTTTATGACGTAATCCTGCGCGATGGTCTGATGTGCGCCACCCATGGTTATCATATGGGGATTACCGCCGAGAACGTGGCCAAAGAGTACGGAATTACCCGAGAAATGCAGGATGAACTGGCGCTACATTCACAGCGTAAAGCGGCAGCCGCAATTGAGTCCGGTGCTTTTACAGCCGAAATCGTCCCGGTAAATGTTGTCACTCGGAAGAAAACCTTCGTCTTCAGTCAAGACGAATTCCCGAAAGCGGATTCTACGACTGAAGCGTTAGGCGCATTGCGCCCGGCCTTCGATAAAGCAGGAACAGTCACCGCCGGGAACGCGTCTGGTATTAACGACGGTGCTGCCGCTCTGGTGATTATGGAAGAATCTGCGGCGCTGGCAGCAGGCCTTACCCCCCTGGCTCGCATTAAAAGTTATGCCAGCGGTGGCGTGCCCCCCGCATTGATGGGTATGGGGCCAGTACCTGCCACGCAAAAAGCGTTACAACTGGCGGGGCTGCAACTGGCGGATATTGATCTCATTGAGGCTAATGAAGCATTTGCTGCACAGTTCCTTGCCGTTGGGAAAACCCTGGGCTTTGATTCTGAGAAAGTGAATGTCAACGGCGGGGCCATCGCGCTCGGGCATCCTATCGGTGCCAGTGGTGCTCGTATTCTGGTCACACTATTACATGCCATGCAGGCACGCGATAAAACGCTGGGGCTGGCAACACTGTGCATTGGTGGAGGCCAGGGAATTGCGATGGTGATTGAACGGTTGAATTAATCAATAAAAACACCCGATAGCGAAAGTTATCGGGCGTTTTCTTGAACATCGACGGCGAAGGTAACCCCATTAATCACCAGTCAAAACTTTTCACCAGCGTCAGCTCGCCAGCATTACGCATCGGTACAATAAATGTTTCCTGTTTCTCATTGACCGATCCTTCATCGGTGATCAGCGTCAGTTGGGCGGTCGTCAATTCCGTTTCGCTGCGTCCGCCATAGTAGTTGATATACACCTGATAACGTCCGTGAATCGGCGCTGGCATGGCGAAAATCTCGGGGCCGTACCCCGTCGTGACATCCATATCCAGTGCACCACTGTTTTTCAGCACGGTGTTACCGTACCAGGCGTGTTCGCCATCAGGTGTAACAACGTGAAGGTCGAGGTCGGTATTGTCCGTATCCCAGGAGAGAACCAGCCGTAAACGCGCGCGGATCACTCCAGCGCCCGGCGTTGAGTAAAACTGCATTTTTTGTCGGCTTTGCCCATCTGGGCTGATGACCTGCACGCTGTTGCTGCCTTCAGTGAAAATATAAGGGCGTGCAAATGAACCATCGGATTCAATTCTCTGCGGCATACTGGCACCGTTGACCACCAGCCGGCCCTGCTGAACTTTACCCGCCGCAGCATAATTCTTTATTTTGCCGCGGATCTGCGCTGAGATATTTTGATCATCTGCCATGTTGACGGACGACGCCGGGTAATTGATCGATTGTGAAAAACTGGCATCTTCGCCCTCTGCCGGATGCCAGCCAGAGAGCGGTGCATCAATCTCGACTTCCTGCACACCTTCACTGTGAGCGACAGGCGAAAGCGCCACCAGTAACAACGGAAGAAAAATCTTTCGCATAGCATTAGTCCATTAATAATTGTCGGGTCAGCGTTTCGATATAGTTCTCATCAAGCCCGGTGGGATAACCATCAAAGGCCAGGTGCAGATACTCATGGGTTAAATCCAGCCGATCCTGAAGCGTAAAGAAGTTACGAATAAACAGCCGTTTCTGCTGCCGATCGGTATAGGGGAAACCTGAGACTAAACGACAGACCGCAAACACGTCTGGTTCGTTGTACCCCGTCTCGCCTTGTAACATACGCCGCCACTGCGGCATTTTTTTCGCCAGCCAGGCTTTCGCTTTGGGTAATAACTGGCAGGTTGAGCGCGGCGCTCCCCAGCGGCTAAGGCTGTTGTCGGGATAAGCAAACGCGAGTATCTGGTCGTAACGCTCTCCCTGCCCCGCCTGGGCCGTGGCTTGCCGCCAGGAAAGCGTCCCTTCGGTAGCGCGACTGCCATGATAATGAACCGGATCGCCAGCATAGATAAGATCCTGCATCCAGGCGGTCATCGTTCGCGCCCCCGTGGTCGCTGGCGAAGCAGAAACACGCTGCGTGGCGCTACTGTCGGGGATGGTCAGGCAATCGCCTTCCCGATTGGCGTTTTGCTGTAAAAAAGTGCGAATCGCCACGGTCATGGCTTTCGCTGCCTCAGGGGGCGTACTTTTCGCCTCGCGATCCAGAACTCTGGCAACGTACTCTTCACGATCAAGATGCGACTGCAATTTCAGTTTGCCCTTTTCGCTCAGTAAGGTCGTCTCACCGTGGCTGACAAACGTAATGTGGTTACCATTGGCAAATGTCACACGATAGCGCCCATTAAGTACGCCGGGTTTTACTGCCGTCGTACTCTTTTCCGCTGTGATTTTCTTCAGCGGATAGCGGGCAAACAGCTCCACCTCTACACATTGCCCACTGGCAACCTGCGTCGGCACTGGCAAAACCCGATTAAGCACCGTCGCATAACGGGTTAGTACCGTTTTGCTGGTGCCACTGCCAGTAACCCACAGCGGTGTACCATCGGTTAACCAGCCGGCAAAACCACCCTGACGGATTTCCTGTTTATCATCGGCAAACCAGCTCCAGGTTTTCACCCGTACCCGACTACCGAGCATGGATGCGACACCGATTTTCGCCTCGTCCAGCACCACATCCAGTAAGACTTCCTGAGCTTTGTTTTGCGCGGGTAACGTCGCTAATGAATCAAGCAGTGATTTAACCGTTACCGAGGTTTCTGGCTTCAGCGTAGTAAGAGACGCTAACCACGCAGGTGCCTGACGCTGTTGCCAGTATTGCCCCCACACATCTGCGCTAATATGCAACCGCTGCGGCGCAAAATAGAGCCCACAGGAACGTACCAGCGCGGTATCGCGCGTTATGCTCTCCCCAGCCTGACAACAATAAACCTCTTCCGGGGAGTTTCCACGACACTGGTAGGGCTGCTCCGGTTGATGGGTATCCTCCAGCCAGGCGTAAACATACAGTTTCCACAAACTCCCTAACGGCGTGGTGAGAGTGTCAGGTAATGCTGAGACTTTGGTCACGCCTGATGACGACAGCTGATACAGTTGATCGTGCTGCGCACCGCGCAGCACCAGTTGTAACGGCGTCTCCTCCGCAAGCGTTGGCAGAGTAACCAACGCCAATAGCCAGACGATTCTGCGCCAGTTCACTTATTTCACCTGCATCCCGGTCCATTCACTCCCTGCCGCAACACTTTGCTGTGCAGGTGCATAGGAACGCACATAACGAGCAGGAGGCAGAACGAATTGCCCTTTTTGCGAGAAGCGCAGCAAATGGCGGAAAGTGACCGTTCCCGTCAGTTCTTTCACCGGCACCATATAGGCCAGTTCGCCCATTTCATTTCGCGCTTTTTCCAGCAATTGCCCCTGCTGTTTCGCGGCGTTGGGTTTATTGACCGAAATGCCCCATGTTGTGCGCTCAACATCGGCTCCCGGCGGGAGCGGTACTTCCACCTGACCATAGCGCAGAACTGCATCCTGCTCGCTGGTAAGCGTGATTTCATCGAGATACAGCGCATCGCTGTCAATCTCATTGCTGGTCATCGGCTGCAGAGTAAAGCTCATCTCTTCTTCACCGGGGATAAGCCGATACAACTGGCGTTCAACGGTCATCGGAATGTTACTTTGTTGAGCCGTTTTTGCCGGTTCACGCCAGCGGACCTGCACATTTTGCGGCGATAATTCGTCACCAAAAGAGAGAATGTCCGGCACGCCCTGACCAACCCAACGCCAGTATTCGCCCCCTCCAGTTAACTTATGTTTGGCCCATGCGCCCGCAGGCGCAGGCAACACAACTGGAGGCATTGTCGCCATATATTTCGCCAGCCAGTTCATGGCCAGCGCGCGCTCAATAGTAGATTGCTCAGCGGTCAAACCACTTAAAATAGCAGCCGCCTGGGTAGCGTCGCCCCCGCTATTGAGCAGCACAACCGTGTGCGCCAGCGGCTGATTGCTGTTTGCCGCTTTATCCCACGCATATTGCTGAACCTGTGGCATCACCGTGGACTTCAACTGCGCTTTTTTCAGCAACGTCATGGTTAAGACGTTTGCCACCGCATCTGCTAGTGGAGATTCCGGTGTATCGAGGATCAGGCTGTCATTGATATCGCGGGTGTCTTCCTCAGAGAAATCTTCAGTTTTAGTTCCGCGCCGGGCGATAGCTTCATCCAACCCTTTCAACAACGTTTTGCACGGCAGATTCATCTCCTGTGCCCACGCCAGCACCAGCGCCCGATGCAATAACGGCATGTTATCTGCCTGCTCGGCATAACTGTCGAGCATATGCTGCCAGTATTCCGGTTGTTGCGTTACGACGAGCGCCTGGCTGGCCTGCCAGTCGGCGTACCATGCCCATGCCGTAAGGAAGGCGTCGCCATTGCCATCTTCACCCCACCAGGTAAAGCGTGCTCCGGGCCCCGCCAGTTGCATCAGCCGCAGACGGTTATCCTGAATCATCTGACGAATGTCGTTAGCGGCGGCACTTTGATGATCGGCAAGTGAACGCCAGGCGAGACTGAGCGGGATCAGACGGCTACCGGTGTTGATCACGCCACCCCACGGTTCATCGACTAACGCATCAAGATTGTTACGGAAAATCTCCTGCGGCGTTTCACTACTTTGTAGCCGGATATTGCTCGCCTGCTCGGGCAACATCAGCGCGTTATCGCCACCGGCGAGCATGACATTTTTCTGCTGTTCAACGGGCCAGCTGTTATCCACAAAAGACAGTTTTGTGCTAATGCTGTCCTGCACTTGCCCATTTTGTTGCAGTTCTGCGCTTAACAAGCCAGATTGCTGAATGTTCTGCGTCAGCGAAATATAATTCGCCCCTTTGTGCAGCGTCAGCGTCTGGCGCATCTCAGCGCCTGCAAATTTAGTCACCAGCGCCACCGGTTCGTTATCCTGCTGACTGAAGATAAACAGTCCTGCTGCCGGTTTGTCGCCCATGCGATACACCGTTGGCATACTCCACTTCATGTAGAGATTTTTTTCCGAACGAAGATAAGCACGCCCCTGCCCGACCAGCCCGTCGCCGTTCATCCCTCTGGCGGTAATGCGCCAGCGGGTTAACGAATCAGGCATCAGGAACGTGAAATACGCTTTGCCTTGTTTATCGGTTGTGAGTGACGGCATCCATGCCGCGGTATCCACCTCTTCACGCCGTGGACGTTCAAGCATTTTTACTCGCCGCTCGCTGCGGTTAGTTGCGCCAGGCGCAACCGGCTCGCTGGAGAGCGCCTGGTCGTAGCTGATAAACGACAGACTGGAGCTGGTACGCACATTGTTACGCCCCAGCGGATAGAAAAATTTGCCGATATTCGGCGCGATTTCCGGTTGCAGCGCGTAGATCATTTCATCGACCACGCCAACCGTTAGCTGCGCAGAAACAGGTTTACCTTTCAGCGACGAGGTTAATTCGACATTGACCAGTTCACCAGGCTGGTAATGGGTTTTGTCCGTTTTCACCCGGATATCCAGCTGGGGAACGGCAACTTTGATCCCGGCGTTCTGAAAACTGTACTGACCGTTACGGGTATACAGCACCGAAAAAGTGATATTAGGCGCAAAGGAATTGCTCACCGGTACGCGGGCTTCATACTGGGTATCGTTTAAACGTTGTAACGTCAGCCAGTTTGCCGGATGCGATAGCAGCGACTGCTGTTCAACGCGATCGCGTTCCAGCGTCAATAATGCTTCATCAATTGGCTCCGGGAAGGTAATCAGCATCTTCGCGGTTTCGCCAGGCTGGTACAGCGTTTTATTTGCCACAATATCTACCGTACCCGCATGCGCCATGCTGCCCTTACCACTGACCGCATGACTTAACCCGGCGAGAATTAAGCCGTCTTTATCGCGTAACGTCAGATTGTAGTTACCTGGTTTATCGAAATTAACGGTGAAGGATTTACCGCCAGACGGTAGATCTCCGCTGTAGCTTGTTCGGTCTTCCAGGCGTAGCCACTCATACTTAACAGGCACCTGCTTTGAAGATTCCAGCGCGGCATAACGGAACACAACCGACTCGCCGCTATTACTGTATTGTGCGGAGGTGCTTAGAGAGTAATGCGCCAGACCGCGTTCAATGAGGATCTCTTTGGTAGTAGTAACACGATATGCCGCGCCATCGCTGGCGGAGACGGTCAGTAAATAGCGGCTCGGTTTATCGGCGGCGGGAAGGTTTAACGCTACATTGCCTTTATCGTCAGAAACAGCGTCGCTACCTTCCAGCGACACCGGGAAACGTCCGGCATAACGCAAATCGTTACCAACCATCGAAAGTTGCTGAGCGCGCAAACTTAACTGCACGCTGGCATCTTTTACCGGTTCGCCATCCGGATAGAGTAGTTGCAGTTTGCCGCTGACCGCTTCGCCAGTTTTGAAATCTTTTTTGTCGAGGGCTAAGCCAATCTCAAAATGTGGTTTGATGTAGTTGGCTACGCGAAAACTGCTGCTATAGACCTGTTTGCGGTAAGCCAGGCGTAACTCATAACCTCCGGCGACGGCATTTTCTGGCAGGCGGAAACTCCCCTGCCCGCCATTACGCGCATCCAGCGTGACATTGATGGTTTGCAACAGACTGCCGTTGGCGTCCAGCACTGAAAGCTTCGCCGGGGCGCTGACGATGGGGGATGAATGCAACGGGTCGTGGAACTCGCGGCCCATCACTTTTACATCAACACGATCGCCTGCACGATACAGAGGGCGGTCGGTAAAGATATACAAGCGGGTGTTGTAGATTTCGCTTTCGTAGAAAAAATTCTCGGAGACAAAAACGCCGCCTTCAGCATCTTTACCCAGAATGTATGAACGTTCCGGCGATATATGTTGTAACTGCAAGGTACCGCTGTCATCGGTCACACCGCGGGTCATCACGCCAAGACCGTCAGTCCACAAGATCTCTGATCCCGGCTTCGCTTCACCCTGTTTTTTACCCGCGGTCCACACCAGGAGCTCGTTACCCGACACTTTGCTAAGCGCCACGGTATCAGAGACAAATACCACCGTCGTCGCCCGATATCCACCGACCATCGCCTCGACGAGGTACAGTCCCGGCTCTTGTTTGCCGAGAGGAATATAGATGTTACCCGGCTGCGGCGAGATGAAATTGCTGGATGCGCCTTCCAGTTTTACCCCTTGCTGCGGCTCGACCGGTTTAGCCTGCCATAGTGGGTAACGGAACTGTTCCACCAGTGGATATTTTTTCAGCGGTGAAAACTGGCTGTTCTGTACATAACGGGAAGGTTTAATAATGGCATTGCCGAGCTGTAATTCGGGTAACGCCTGAGTCACATTCTGCCGAGACTGAGAAGAAAAAGTACGCTGCATCACGCGGCGAGATTTGCCGTACCAGTTATCCCACAGCCAGGTCAGCGTATTGTTCAGCCCGTCGCCCAGATATTGCGGTTGCACCACAATGCGATGCAGATTTTTCTGCTGGCGCAAAAATGCCATCGGGTCAGGAATACGATACAGACGAACGTCCACACCGCCGTACTCTTCCATCTGATAGCGCCGATAATCACGCCCCGGCGCTTCCAGTCGCACTTTCGCCTCTTCACTGCTGCTAAAACTGCTGTCAGCGAGCAAAAAGAATGTTCCCCCGGCGGGCGGCGCATAGTTGCTGGAAGGAAGCGAATCATCAGCATTAGCAAGCCCTGTTCCCACAAGAGACAGGGACAAGCACGCTGCTATCGCGCCAGAAAATTTAAACGATAAATGCCAATGAAATTGGGATTGGAATCGTTGGGTATCCATCGGGTGTCCTTCCATGTCATAAGTTGTTGCAGACTGACTGCGCGCATTCCGTTGTCAGTTTTCGTGGCGCTTCCGGTGTGGTAGATGACGTAACGCCCCATCCAGACCATTAAGTGCTGGGCATCGCCCTGATCGAAAAAAATCATATCGCCAGGCAGCGCCTGGTTTATGTCCTGGCCAATAAACTGGCTGTTGTACTGAATCAAATTAATCGCGGTCACGTAGGGGCCGGTTTTCCCGTTCCCCTGATTCCAGTTTTGCGCCAGTTGACGCTGTTCAGGTGTTAGCGTCATTTCAGGCGGCAAATACTGACTTGCTATACCGTTACTTTTTAGCCATTTGCTGTCGTGAATTTTCAGCGCCTCGTTCGCCGCAAATCGCACCAGGCCCGCACAATCCTGCTGATACCAGCGTGGGCTTGGCCCCTGGCGGAGTTGTTCCTGTGCAATGCGTACAAACCACGCGCGAAACAGCCCGGATTGTTCGACATTCAGCATTTCGCTATGGGCAACAACACAACACAGCCAGCAAATCAGCGCCAGCAGCCCGTGCCTCATAGCGGCTGCCAGGTTATGGGTAGCCACTGCCAGGCGGCACCGGGTTCCATCTGGGCCAGCTTCATGACATAACGCGGTTGTTGAGATAAAGCGTCCAGCTTCGGCATTAATAAAGTTTGTGCGGCGTTATAAAAAACCGGTTCGAGATTCTTCGGCAGACTGGTCAACGTTTCGTTACGCAGCAGTTTCGC
>ERZ1026846.801-NODE-801-length-22769-cov-69.518491_pt1 | contig 22769 bp, 19 predicted proteins | sample MGYA00380153_ERZ1026846 | MGnify/ENA primary metagenome ERZ1026846 (study PRJEB33269, sample SAMEA4719789) | human gut metagenome | biome: human-associated habitat; feature: organic feature; material: feces | place: Cameroon | collected 2013-10 ...
TATCGAGAAACTGAAGGAATGGTTCTGCATGGCAGATTATCACGTTTTCTCTTCTTCCAATCTTACTGAGTGGCAGGATCATGGTGTCATCGTTTCGCAGGACAAAGTACCTTGGGTACAGGATGGAAGCTATACGATGTGGGCTCCAGATTGTGTGGAGAAAGACGGAAAGTATTACTTCTATTTCCCTGCTGCTCCCAAGGGGGAGGAGAAGGGGTTCGGAATAGGTGTGGCTGTTGCCGACCATCCGGAAGGACCATTTATGCCGATGTGGAAACCCATAGAGGGGGTTCATGGTATAGACCCTTGTGTGTTGATAGATAAGGACGGACAGGCTTATCTCTACTGGGCTGGAGCAGGTTTGCACATGGCTAAGCTGAAACCAAACATGACGGAACTTGCCTCGGAACCAAAACTGGTAGAGGGGTTGCCTGAGGGATTCAAGGAAGGACCATTTGCCTTCGAGCGTAACGGCAAATATTATTTCACCTTCCCTTGGGTACGTGAAAAGGATGGAACCGAAACGCTGGCTTATGCCATGGCTGACCATCCGATGGGACCTTTCACGTTCAAGGGCATCATCATGGATGAGTCGCCTACGAAGTGCTGGACCAATCATCATAGCATCGTAGAATATCAGGGACAGTGGTATCTCTTCTATCATCATAATGATTATTCGCCTAAGTTTGACAAGAACCGCTCGGTGCGAATCGACTCTCTGAACTTCAATCCTGACGGAACGATACAGAAGGTGGTACCTACGCTAAGAGGTGTGGGATTGACGAAGGCACGTTCGCATATTCAGATTGACCGTTATTCTGCGCTGCAAGGCAAGGGTATTGGTATTGAATATCTGGATAAAAACAATTGTTTTGCCGGATGGAAGACTCTCTTCTCTAAATCGAATACTGCTCTTATATATAATAAGGTGGATTTCGGTAATGAGAAGGTGGAAGAAATCACCGTTCGTGCCAAGTCGGTTAAGGGCGGTGTGCTCGTAGTCAGAGCCGATGGCAAGAAGGGTAATATCATCGCTAAGGTGAAGATTCCGAAGTCGGCAGCCTGGAAGAATGTCCGTGCCCAGGTGCTCCATGCTCCTCAGGGCGTTCATGCTCTCCATGTATCCTTGCAGAGTGGAGCCGATGTTGAGGTTGACTGGCTGGGCTTTGATGCGTTGCCTTGGGAAAAGGGAGCTTTTGAAACTCACCAGTATCGCAATCTCTTTGCCGAAATGGGCTATAAGCAGGCTGATATTGACAAGAAGGTGAACGAAGTGTTCAATGATGTGTTCTACGGTAAGAACAAGGTTTATTTCGAGGTGGGCGATTCCATGGGATATGTCAGCGATATAAAGAACAATGATGTGCGAACCGAAGGCATGTCGTATGGAATGATGGCTGCCGTGCAGTTTGACAAGAAGGACATCTTCGACCGCCTCTGGCGATGGAGCAAGAAATACATGCAGCATCAGGAAGGACCTTATAAGGGCTATTTCGCATGGAGTTGCAAGACTGATGGAACGAGAAATGCGCAGGGAGCCGCATCGGATGGTGAACTCTATTTCGTAACTTCGCTCATCTTTGCATCCAACCGATGGGGCAATGATACGGGCATCAACTATCTGAAGGAAGCGCAGAATATTCTGGATAGCAGCATGCAGAAGGTGGGAATGGATCGCACAGCTCCGCTTATCAATCTCGAACATCAGCTCATCACCTTTACGCCAGATCATTGGGGCGGGAAGTTTACCGATCCTTCTTACCATCTCCCTGCCTTTTACGAGGTTTGGGCTAAATGGGCTAAGGATGGACGTTCGAAGTTTTGGCAGGAGTGTGCTGATAAGAGTCGTGAGTTCCTGCATAAGTGCATCAATGAAAAGACGGGCTTGAACCCAGATTATTGCAACTATGATGGCAGTCTAATGAAGACCGGTCAGTTGCTGGGTGATGCATTCCGCTACGATTCGTGGCGAGTGCCTATGAACATAGCGCTCGATTATTCCTGGGCTTGTAAGGATAAGGAGTGGCAGCAGAAATATGCCAATACGCTGCAGAACTTCCTGTATAGTCAGGGTATAGATTCTTTCCTGGACCAGTATAATGTAGATGGAACGATGGTAGAAGATATTCTGCCGGCAGGTACGGCTCCTAAGGCACTCCGCCATTCCATCGGTTTTGTTGCCACTGCGGCTGCGGCTTCATTGGTCAGCAATCATGTGAAGGGCAGGGAATTCGTCAGTCATTTCTGGAATGCCAAGCATGAGCCAGATAAAGAAGGCTTCTTCGATGGCTACTACGACGGACTGTTGCGCCTCTTCGCCTTCATGCATCTGAGTGGCCGTTATCAGATTATCGAACCTCAAAAATAAAAAGAATAGTCTATGAACAACTTTTTCAATAAAATAGTTAGATTGTTTTGTTTATGTGTATTCCTTTTTGGGCATTCCTCTGCGGATGCCCAAAATAGGAATTTACCTGCAGACATCAATCCTTATTTCGGACCAGTCGGCAAGCTGGCAATCATGCCTAATGCGGCTGGCTTTATTCAGAGATGGTTGCTCTTGGAGCCAATCTCTGTGCCGGTCAAGAGCAATGTCGTTTTTACTGATTCTTATCTGAAGGAGATATTCCATACGCAGTATTTCCCTAAACAGATGGAAATAGTTCCTAAGGATGGAGCCGTCGTGAAGGTGGGCAAGGAAAAACTGAAATGGCATGCGCTGGATAGTAAACTGTTTAATGTGAAGCTCTTCCGTTTCGCTACTTCGTTTAAAAAGCCCAAGTATGGTGTCTTGTTCTGGGCGGTTACCATTATCGATTGCCCTGAGGAGATGAAAGACGTCCGCTTGTCTGTTGGCTCGAATGGTGCTTCCATGTGGTGGCTCAATGGTGAGGAGGCGGTGATGCTCGAAGGCGACCGAAGGATGGTTCGCGATGATGTGGTTTCTAAGAAGCTTACCTTGAAGAAAGGTAGGAATATCCTTCGTGGTGCAGTCATCAATGGACCTGGTATGAGTGACTTCTGTGTCCGATTCATCGACGGACAAGGCAAGCCAGTAAGAAACCTGTCTATTCACGTGAAGTAGTGCAATCAATATAGTAAGTTATGAAACAGAACAATATATTTTTCAGATATTTTAGCCCGGTTGCTGCTCAGCAGAAACTTTATGTCGCTGCTTTGGTTGCCTTGTTGTCTTCTTCTGCTTACAAGGCAGAAGCCCAGATTGGCGAACCTTTCATTCATGATCCTTCTACCATTGCCCTGTGTGATGGAAAGTATTATACCTTTGGAACGGGTGAAGGTGGAATCTGGTCGGAGGATGGCTGGACCTGGCAGGGTGGTGCTGTTCGTCCCGGCAGAGGAGCGGCTCCTGATGTGTTGAAGATTGGCGACCGTTATCTTGTAGCCTATAGTGCTACGGGTGGTGGATTGGGAGGCAGTCATCGCGGTGATGTCCTGACGATGTGGAACAAAACGCTCGATCCGAAATCGCCTGATTTCAAATATACTGAACCGGTGGTGGTAGCTTCTTCTTTGGATGATGAAGACTGTGATGCCATTGATGCGGGCTTGTTGCTCGACCCTACTACCGGCAGACTCTGGCTCAGCTATGGTACCTATTTTGGATTTATCCGTCTGGTAGAACTCGACCCGAAGACGGGTAAGCGGATGGAAGGCAACGAACCCGTCAATATCGCCATCGACTGCGAAGCTACTGATTTGATTTACCGCAACGGCTGGTATTATCTTCTCGGCACTCATGGCACCTGTTGCGATGGTCCTAATTCTACCTACAATATCGTGGTGGGACGTTCGCGAAAGATAACCGGTCCATACGTAGATAATGTGGGCAGAGAGATGTTGCAGGGCGGTGGAAAGATGGTGATTGCTGCCAACAATCTGAAGACGGGTCCCGGTCACTTCGGACGCTATATTGAGGAAGAAGGTGTAGAAAAGATGTCGTTCCACTATGAGTCTGATTTCAGACAGGGAGGACGAAGTGTCTTGGCTATCCGTCCTTTGTTGTGGAAGAACGACTGGCCTGTGGCTGGTGATGAATTTCATGCCGGAACCTACGAGATAGAATCGGAACGAAGAGGCTATGCCCTGGAGATTGCCGTAGATTTCGTGAGAATGCAACGGGATATAGAACCTTTCTGGATCAAGCCGACCAAGCCTCTGAAGAATATCGAACCTCAGACCTTGAAGGAGGTAGAGGCAGAATGGCCTAAGGGAGAAGTAAAGGTAAGAATGAGCGATTACATGTTCCGTCCTCATCAGAAGTGGAGTATCATGCCTGCCGGAAAGGGTGGTTATCTGGGTGGTCCTTATTATAAGATCTGCATAGAAGGCACTACCCGCTATCTTACCGCAACCGCTCAGCATGATGTCATTGCCAAACCTGAGTTTACGGGTGAAGATGCCCAGCTTTGGCGCATCGAACAGCTCACCGATGGCACCTATCGCATCATGCCGAAGGCTGTGCCAGGCACAGAAGAGAAACTGGCATTGGTTTCACTCGGCGACTGTACCCCAGGCTTGGCTCCCTTCGATTTCAACAGCGATAATTCTAAATGGAATTTCAGGCAACAATAAATTCATGATGAATAACAATTTAATATACTAATAGCTTAATAGTAATTACAATGAACAAGAAAGTTATATACGCAGCTTTGATGTTTGTGCTGACTATGTCATCCGGCAATGCTTCAGCACAGCAGTTTCCTTATCAGAATCCAGCCCTCTCGGCTCATGAGAGAGCGGTAGATTTATGTGGTCGTCTCACTTTGGAAGAGAAAGCTTCTCTGATGCTGGATGATTCGCCGGCTATCCCACGATTGGGAATCAAGAGATTCCAGTGGTGGAGCGAAGCACTGCATGGTGTGGCGAACATGGGAGATGTAACCGTCTTTCCGGAACCTATCGGAATGGCAGCTTCGTTTAACGACAGAATGGTGTATAGAGTCTTTGATGCAACATCTGATGAGATGCGTGCCAAATGGAATGAACTGCAGCAGAAGGGAGGAGATGTAACCCGTTTCCATGCTTTATCTGTCTGGACTCCAAACGTGAATATCTTCCGTGATCCTCGCTGGGGACGTGGACAGGAAACCTATGGTGAGGATCCTTATCTTACCAGTAGGATGGGATGTGCCGTGGTGCGCGGATTGCAGGGACCTGAAGATACGAAATACCGCAAACTCTGGGCTTGTGCCAAGCACTATGCAATTCATAGCGGACCAGAATGGGCTCGCCATACAGACAATATTACCGATGTTACACCGCGCGACCTTTGGGAAACTTATATGCCAGCCTTCAAATCACTGGTGCAGGATGCAAAGGTGCGTGAGGTGATGTGTGCCTATCAGCGTTGGGATGATGAACCATGCTGCGGCAACACCCGCCTTTTGCAGCAGATTCTCAGGGATGAATGGGGATTCAAGTACCTGGTAGTTTCCGACTGTGGCGCTGTTACTGATTTCTGGTCCAGCCATAAAGTTTCTAGTAATGCCAGAAATGCGGCTGCCAAGGGCGTTCTGGCTGGTACAGATGTGGAGTGTGGATATAATTATGCATATAAGTCTGTGCCTGAGGCTGTGAAGTATGGTGCCTTGACTGAAGATGAAGTTGATAAGCATGTGATTCGTCTGCTCGAAGGTCGTTTCGATTTGGGCGAGATGGATGACAACAAGATCGTATCATGGTCGAAGATTCCAGTATCGGTGCTTTGCAGTAAGGCGCATCGCCAGCTCTCGCTCGATATGGCTCTGCAGACCATGACGCTGCTCCAAAACAATAATGAGGTTTTGCCTCTCGATAAAAAGGTAAAGAAGATTGCTTTCATCGGACCAAATGTGGATAACGAACCGATGATGTGGGGAAACTATAATGGTACTCCACGACAGACAATTACCATCCTGGATGGTATCAAGAGTCGTTTGAAGAAAAACCAGGTTGTCACCTTTAATGGATGCGACTTGGTGAACGACCAAGTTTTGAATTCTTACTTCGACCAGTGTAGCATGGATGGCAAGATGGGCTTTAAGGGCACTTTCTGGAACAATCGCAAGATGGAAGGCAAGCCTGTTGTCATCACCCAGGAGAAGAATCCTGTGCAGGTAACGACCTATGGTCAGCACTCCTTCGCTCCTAATGTGAAGCTGGTGGGCTTCTCTGCAAAATATGAAACCGTGTTCCGTCCTAAGCAGACAGACAAGGTGTTGCTCGACGTGGCTGGTTGCGGTCACTACGAGGTTTATCTGAATGGTGAGAAGAAGGCAGAGCATTCTATCTGGCGCACTACCGAGAGTCGTATCGAGTTCCAAGCCGAGAAGGGCAAGGAGTATAAGATAGAGATTCGCTATCACGAGATGCCTAACTATAATGCGGACATGAAGTTCAATATCGGGCATGAGAATCCTATCGACTATCAGGCTTCGCTCAAGCAGTTGAAGGATTGCGAGACAGTAGTCTTCGTAGGTGGCATCTCTCCACAGTTGGAAGGTGAGGAAATGCCTATCGAGATTTCTGGCTTCAAGGGTGGTGACCGCACCAACATCGAATTGCCTAAGGTTCAGCGAAATTTCCTGAAGGCTTTGAAGGAGGCGGGCAAAAAGGTTGTCTTTGTCAACTGTTCGGGTTCGGCTATCGCCTTGACTCCAGAGACAGAGAGTTGCGATGCCATTCTCCAGGCCTGGTATCCTGGTCAGGAAGGTGGTGAGGCAGTGGCTCGTGTACTCTTCGGGGAGTATAATCCTGCCGGCAAGTTGCCTATTACGTTCTATAAGAATTCAGAGCAGTTGCCTGATTTCAAGGATTACAGCATGAAGGGCAGAACCTATCGTTATATGAATGATGCGCTCTTCCCATTCGGTTATGGCAAGAGCTACACCTCTTTTAATATAGGAGAGGCTCAGTTGTCAAGCAATACCTTGAAGAAGGGAGAGCAAATCAAGTTGACCATCCCCGTAAGCAATGTAGGTAAGAAAGATGGCACCGAGGTGGTGCAGGTGTATGTGAAAGACCCTTCTGACACCGAAGGACCATTGAAGAGTTTGAAGGCTTTCGAGAGAGTGGAGGTGAAGGCAGGAAAGACTGCTGAGGCTGTCATCACGCTGGATAGCAGAAACTTCGAACTCTTCGATGCTGTCACTAATACCGTCCGTGCCAAGGCAGGTAACTATGAAGTGTATTATGGCAATAGCTCGGCAGATAAGGACTTGAAGAAGATAATGGTAAATTATGAATATTAGTTAAAATACAGACTCGGAAGGCAGACTTACAAGTGTAGGAGACCATTTAGATGTTTTGCACAGATATTCATATAATTTTAGACGATAATGAGTATGGAAAGAACTTTAAGTATGATGTTGCTTCTTTGTGCCTTGGCCATTTCAGTCAAGGCACAAAGTCCTACTCAAAACTATGTGCTGAGTAAGGACGTGCTTGACGTCGATGGAACTCACGCCATAACGACTGTTACGTATTATGATGGCTTGGGTTATCCTGTAGAGACGGCAACCAATGGTCTTGGTGGTACAGGAAAGTATGCCTATACATTACTGGAGCATGATGCACTTGGTAGGGAAAAGCAAAGCTGGCAAGTATTGATATAAACATAAATCCAACTTTATCCCAGTTGGGTGCTGCGGAGGCTTTTTCTCATAAAGGATACGGACATGCCTATTTTTATGAATTAAAGCAGAAAAATCCATCAATAGAACCTAGTCATACTTTTGGAGTCGTGGGATATGTTAAAGAGTTTGATCCTTATTTCAATCAAGTTGTTTCTTGTCCAGTTTTTGGTAAGAATAACACAGATTTAGAAGAGAAGATAACTATTGTTGAACAACAAGCTATAGATAATTATGAAAAGAATAATCGTTAATGGTTGGCTAATGATTAGTATGGGGGTGTTTTATTCTTGTGCTAGTCATAAATACACAAAAGAAACGTTGAATTTGCATCCTGTTCAAGTCGATTTATCTATGGAACAGGGAGTAAAACGCCAGATAGAATATTATGAGGAAGGAGTTGTTTATGCTTTTTCATTTAGAAGTGGCGGTGTCTTATTGATATTGCAAGGTCCTTTAATGAAAACTCCTATAGATGATTTTAAGCCTTCGACATCGTTGAAGGATAAGCATCTTATAGAAAAAGGTATGGACAAGAAAGGCCTTAAATGGAGACGAGATACCTATTCAGGTTTAAGAGTTTGTTATTTTAATGTAATTCCAGCAGAGGAAAGAAAATTTGATAGAATCTTAAATGGAATCAAATTTAAGGCTACGATGTGTGAATGGTAATTTGCATAGACTTTATATTATGAGGATTTAAAAATGGATTAAAACGAAAATAAAATTTTATGAAGAAATTTATACTAAATTTGATTGTAGTGGCATATTGTAGTGCTACAGCGTTTGCGCAGCAAAAAGTGATGCTTTCAGGTGTCTCCAATAGCTTCCGTGTTGGAGATAGTATCTGCTATGATTTAGTGGATATAGATAATATCTGTGACATAAGTCTTAATGAACTGGTTTGGGATTTTTCTAATCTTAAATATTTAGGACAAGAGAATAAGGTTACTCTTGTTAGTGGAGACTCTAGTAATGTTAGAATGATAGGGCAAGAAGAAATGCTAGATTTCCAACAAACAACTGATAGTCTGTTTTTATCTCAGATACAGACAGCTTTGGTAAAAATTGATTTTGGAGATACTTTTCGCTATCTCTGCTATCCCTTTAGGGATAAAGATTCTTTGGTATGTGCCATGGACGGACAAGGAATTTATAGTTCAAAGAATAAGTTCCGATTAAAAGGTAAATGTAAAGTTGAAGCGATTGGTATAGGAAAAATTATTCTACCAGACGATGAAACTTTGTCGAATACGTTATTGGTTAAGAGGAGTGTCATAGGCAATATCCTTCCCATAATAAATGATTCAGAGTTAGTGCTTGATGTTGGTGGATTGCGCTTAATGGTGGAAGACTATGAATGGTATGACCAAGGCTATCGCTATCCCGTGTTCAAAGTGTTACAGGCATCATTAAAAAATGGTGGACGAGAAATAATGCATAGAGAATATGCTTGTGTGGCTAATATGGATAGCTTCGAAATGTTGGACGATGCAGAAAATGAAAAGTTGCGAGTTCAGCAGCAAGGTGAGAATGTAAAAGATAAGAAGTCTTCAACTCTCATCAACTATCAAGTGACGATGTCGGGTAGACAATTGCACATAGCCTATTCTTTGACCTTGGACAGCCAGTTGCGATTCGTTCTCAGTAACACTTCTGGCATGATACTGAAGTCTTTCAATCAGCATCAACCTGCAGGAAAAGGATACAGGCAAGTAATAGAACTCGGTGACTTGTCTCGTGGTGAGTATGTCTTATATATTAATGTAAACGATCAGAAGTTTTCGGAGAAAGTCTCCGTTGAGTAATTTAACTATAATAATGCGTTTCTTATGAAAAGTTTTATTTTCTATGATTTCTATTCAATGCAGCAAAGGAGTTGTAAAAATATACTCTGTTTGTTGTTGGTTGTTTGGTGCAATGTTCAATTTTCATTCTGCCAAGAAAATTCTTTGAGCATAGACAAGCTGTTGCCAGATTTTAATCATCTAACTCCTGAGGCGGCTTCGTTAGGGAAATACGGAACGATTGCAATGTCGGAATATTCAGGAACGCCGAATATCCGAATTCCATTGCTTACGGTAAAGTCGGGTGAGGTGTCATATCCAATAGAGCTTTATTATGATGCATCCGGAATAAAGGTAGAGCAAAATGCAACTTTTGTAGGCTTGGGATGGAATTTAAGTTGTGGTGGCTATATAAAACATATTGTTTGTGGACACGATGATTTTCAGCAAACACCTAATAGTCCTCAAAGTTATTTTGAAAGCAATTTTCAGGTGTACTCGGCTTATAGTCCTTTTTATGCCCATTATATAGCTAATATGGGTGTGGTTGTGTCGGGCTCATCCATTGATATTGGTTTGCCACCTGGAAATGAAAAGTACTATTTAATGTATTCGGATTTAGTCAAGGGATTTTATACTCCAGATGTTTTCCAAGGTAACTTTTGTGGAAACTCGGTTTCGTTCTATATTGACAGGGAAAGTAATGTAGCAATCCCATTGGATGAGAACACTAGCAAGTATAAAATTGTTATTTCTGATTTTCAATATCATTATCCTGCAAATATTATATTGACGGATGATCATGGCGTCACCTATGAGTTTGAGGCATTTAAGGAAAATTCGAATAAGGATTCATATTTTTTGACTCATATATACGGATTGGATGGAAAAAACGGTAAGAGCCATATAGAACTTCAGTATGTTCAGCAATTGATGGATTATGGTAAAAGTATGAGAGGCGTAAAGACCTTTTATTCAGAAGCAAAGCTAGAGGAAAAAAGCAATTATCCCAGTGATATAGGGGAACAGATGATGTCGCTTATGGGAGAGCATGAAACGTATGTTAATACTATTGGTGACCCTACAGGCTTATTTTACAAGGTGTATCCTTCCAAGATAATCACTTGCAGTGATTCCATCTGTTTCAACACTGCAGATAGAAAGGATTTAGTTGGTGCAAAATCAATTGGCAGCATTGTAAGAAAATCAGCCGTTGGGGGGAGAGTCCTTGATAGAATATCTTTTAGTTATGATTATTTTAACGAGTCTTCTCCACTGTACGGAACTTCGGGTAAGCGTCTGAAACTTACCGGGTTGAATGTTAACTCACGGAAATATGAGATGTTTTATGATAATTCAGAATTGCCATCCTCACAGAGTTTTTCCCAGGATTATTGGGGATATTATAATGGGGTAGACAATGAACGTGAATTATGTGGCTCGCCAAAGTATTGCTTGCAAGGTGAATTGGTGAAGTCTGTATTTTCTATGGGAAAAGCCAATCGTTATGCATCGGAAAAGTATTCCAAAGTCGGAATGTTGACAAAGCTTACATATCCAACAGGAGGATATTCTTGTTTTGAATATGAGCCAAACCGTTTTGATGACGAATATTACTATCCAGATGCAGCCGATAGGTTTGCTGTTTCTGTTGTTGGGTGTAGTGCCAATGCTTATGGTACTGGAGGAATTAGTCATCAAAAGAAGGAAATCACCGTGACGGAAACAACAGAATATAGCTTTTGTGTTTCTTTGTATACCCCAGACTTGAAAAGATATACAGCAAAAGCTTGTTTGAAAAATGAGGATACAGGTAAGGTAATTGAAAGCTATTCAACTTCTGATACTTCGATTGGAAGTCCGTTTGGAATCACTAAGCGATTGACATTGGCTCCTGGAAAATACTCTTTGGAGGTTGAGGTGCCGGAGTGTAAAGGTTCTTCGATACCAGTGGCAGAATGTTCCTTAAGTTATCAGATAGTAAAAGTAAGTGATACTTCTGGAAGAGAAAAAGGAGGAATGTCACTTGGTGCTGGTTTAAGAATTAAGAATATCAAAAATTATGATTTAACTAATGAATTGCTTGGTGAAACCAGATATGAATATCAAAATGGCAAGTTGCTGGTACCTACACTAAGATTGGAAAAACATTTTGTGGATTATTCATATATAGGTGTTAAAGACAATGTGGAAAAATCCGTAAATGTTGCTTTTGATTATGTAAATTCGGAACCAAGTTATTCTTATATATGCTCGTTGGGTAATCCTGCAACGGTTGGTTATTCTAAAGTTACTAAATATGACTTAGATACTTCTGGGAAGTTGCTGAAAAAGACTTTGACAGAGTATTATAACCAAGGGTATAGTCTGGACAATAGTATCAATGCGAGGGTTAATAATGCTTTCTTTTATAATCCGAAGGGTTATTTGAATGGAAAAATAAAAAGTGAAACGGTGTTTTCTACAGATGGCATGCCTTTGCGTAAGTTGGAGTATTAGTATGATAAGAAAGAGTTGGGATATGCCTTGTTTCCAAAATGTGTGCCTACTCATCTGCCAAGTCAATACTTAAGAGTTGGAAAATTTGATTTAGCTATATTGAGGAAACCTATAGAATGGTGTTATTTGACAGAGATGAAAGAAACCAATTATGAACAGGGAAATGTCAAGTTCGCAAAAGACATAAATTATTCGTATAATCAACAAAATATGCAAATATCGTTAGAAAAAATCACAGATGAGTTAGGGAAACAAACGGCTGATACGTATTATTGGTATCCGTGTGATGATAAATCAGCAGGCTCGGCTTTACTTGTTGACAAGCATTGCATGAGCAAAATCACAGGGCAAGAGTTCTATCGTAATGGTACTTTTACAGGAGGAGGACGATATGATTTTACACAATCAAATGGATTGCCTGTAATAAATAAGTGCTATTCGATAATTTCAGACAGATCATTAGTATTGGAAGCTACTATAGATGCCTATGATGAGCATGGTAATATATTGCAATATGAGGGAAAGGATGGTGTGCCTGTAACATTGCTATGGTCTTATAATTATCAATGTCCTGTTATGAAAATCGTAGGGGTGACCTATGCAGAAATGAAAGGTCTCTCAAGTTATGTCGCATCATTGGGTGGTCGGAATTACTTATCAAAAAGTATGCTGCTGTCTATTTATGAGGCTGCGCGAAATAAGGGATGCCAAACGACTGCTTATGTGTATGATGAACGTTTGAATATATCGTCTGTCATCAATCCAAATGGATACGAAACGAGTTATTCCTACGACTCGGAAGGCAGGTTGGAAAGCGTTAGAGATCATATTGGTGTTTTGCATGGATATTCATATAATTTCAAACAAAGATGAGAATAGTAAGAACTATAAGTATGTTGCTTCTTCTTTGTGCCTTGACCATTTCTTCCAAGGCACAAAGTCCTACTCAAAACTATGTGATGAGTAAGGAGGTGCTTGACGTGGGCGGAACTCACGCCATAACGACTGTTACGTATTATGATGGTTTGGGGAATCCTGTGGAGACTGCAACCAATGGGCTTGGTGGTACAGGAAAGTATGCCTATACATTACAGGAACATGATGCGCTTGGCAGGGAAAAGCAGAGCTGGCTTCCTGGAACAGCGCAGTCAGGTTGCTCCTTCGTGTCCCCCTCTGAACTGTCTTCCTCTCTCATAGCTTTTCATAACGACCAAAATCCGTACTCATTGAATCGTTATGATGTCTTGGATAGACAAATCTCCACATTAGGGGCAGGTGAGTCATGGCACAAGGCGAAGAAGTCTGTAAACCAACGCTACAGTTCGAATGAATCGAATAGCGTGAAACGTTATCAAGTGAGTGGGTCGGGTACTTTAGAGGAAAATGGCTATTATGCAGCCAAATCCCTTTCTATGTTGGAAGAGACAGATGAAGATGGAAAAACTAAGCAGACCTTTAGCGATTTATTTGGTCATAAGGTGTTGGAACGTAGGGATGGACACAACGACACCTATTATATATATGACAATATCGGTCGGCTTCGCTATGTGCTTTCTCCGTCTTATCAGGAATATTCAGATTTGCAAAAGTTTGGCTATGAGTATCGTTATGACAAATATGGCAGATGTGTGTGGAAACGTCTGCCAGGCTGTGAATATCAACAAATGTGGTATGATGCGGCCGACAACTTGATGTTCTCTCAAGATGGCGAACAACGCAAGAAGGGGTTGTTCGTGTTCTACCTCTATGACAAAATGAAACGCGAGGTTCTCATGGGTACGACAACCAGCATGAATGCCTCATGCACTTCTGCTTTGGCTACTTATGGAGAGCTGTCCTCGGGCTTGTGCAACAGTGGCTACACCCCATTAGGAAACTTAGGTCTTAGGAATGAACAGCTTCTAAGCGCCAAGTATTATGACAGCCATAGTTTTTTGAATCGTCAGATGGTCAAGAAGCTGACCTCGAAAAGTTTGTCAGCGAAGACTTCCGGTTTGCAGGAATCCTACAATATTGGCTCACAAACAGGTATTGTGACACGAAACACGGATGGTGACCTCTTGGCTTCCGTGTCCTACCATGACTTGCGTGGGTTGGTCGTTGAGTCAATGCAGATCAAGCCTGATGAAGTATTTTTGAGGCAATCCATCAAGTATAGTTTTACAAGAAAACCAATTGAAGTCAAGGCGGAATTGACGAAAGGCGACATGACAAAGAATGTTACTCAGCTGTATGTTTATAATCCAAACAATGACAAAATCGAGACAATGACAATACAAGTTGGAAATGTAACAAGGACAGTGGCATCGTATAGCTATGATGACATTGGCAGGCTCGTCTCTGTCAATCGAAGCGGCAATGCAGGTAGTGTGCGTTACGACTACAATATCCGCAACTGGCTGAAGGAGACGAAGTCGGACAGGTTCAAGCAGAATCTGTATTATGAGTCCACAAAGGAAAATCCATCCTTCAATGGCAACATCAGCCGTATGCAATGGCAATCAAGCAAGGACAATGTGCTCCGTGGCTATGACTTCATCTATGATGGCTTGAACCGCTTGGAGGAATCTGCCTATGGAGAGGGGGCGGACTTGAGCCAGAGCAAGAGCCATTACTCCGAGCATGTGTTGTCATATTCTCCGAATGGCTCCATCGAGCGATTGCAGCGATATGGTAAGAAGAACAATGGGACGTTTGGTCTCATTGACGACTTGACGTATGCGTATAATGGCAATCAGATCAAGTCGATTTCAGACAAAGCAGGTAGTCTGCTGTATGATGGCTCCTTTGATTTCAAGGATGGAGCCGATGCGGACGTGGAGTATTTCTATGATGCCAATGGCGCATTGGTCAAGGACTTGAACAAGGGCATCAGCAATATAGAGTATGATGTCCTTGGCAACTTGAAGTGCATCACTTTCAACAATGGCTTCAAGACGAAGTACGTCTATGATGCAGCAGGAAATAAGCTGCGAACCACTCATGAGTCTGCTGTGACAAACACGACCGACTACATCGGTAACTTCATATTCGAAGATGGCAAGTTAAGTAAGTTCCTCTTCGATGGTGGCTATTGTTCCTTTGACAATAGCCAGAATCCTACGTTCCATTATTACGAGAAAGACCATCTTGGAAGTATAAGGATGGTGGTGAATGAGAATGGCACGATAGAGCAAGTGAATCATTACTATCCTTTCGGTGGAGTATATGGTGATTTATCGTACAATGCAGAAATCCAGAAAAGCAAATACATAGGTAAAGAGTTCGACCACATGCATGGCTTGGATTTGTATGACCATGGGGCAAGAATGTATGATGCTGCCAAGGTGGCTTGGGATAGAGTGGATAGACTTGGTGAAAAGTATACTCAACTTAGTCCGTATCTATATTGTGGAAATAATTCTCTCGTAAATGTTGATGCAGATGGCAAAAGAGTAAAAACTATTTATTTCAAAGATAAAGAGGATCCTCAATGGTATAGAAGTTCAAAGTCTTTTTATTTGGCGATGATGCAGTTTGCGCAAACTGATTTTGGAAAACAAATATTGTCAGATTTTACTCCAAAAGGTTCATATTTCTTTGGGGTGAAAGGTAATGGAAAATATTCAAAATATGATTTAGAACTGCAAGAAATTGACATTACTGAACCTGAAAAGAAAACTGCATATTGGAGAGACATAAATGCTCAAACACAATTGTTAGAAACTGATCAGGGAAAGCCAAGATTTGTTGTTATCTTTGATGTTGATCGCTCTACAAATGAATTGACAAAAACAATAGCTCACGAATTGGCTGGTCATCTTTATAATTATGAACGTGTTTTGAAACTTTATGAAGATACAAAAGATTTTCAAAAAGCTAATTTTGAATTTCGCAAAAAAAGCAGTAAACAAGAACATTTAGAGATGGAAAATAAGAAATACGAAAAAGTTAATCTCTATCAACAAGTTATGAATCAGATAGAACAATTTTTTAAGCATAAATGACATGAAACATATTATTTTTTATATTGTTGTAAGTATTTTGTTTGTAAGTGTATTCTCTTGTAAGCAGAGAAAAAATATGCAGTACTTACCATTTTTCTATATGAAGAATTATGAAGTGATGCATTCTAAAAAGTATATATCAATTCGAGAAAATGAATATAGTGACATTGATGATACTGGTTTTGTTTGGAATTTATACAACAAAAATGGAGAGTATTATCTTAAAGAATATGGTAAGTCTATGATTTTTATGACAACCAAAAGAGAAATTGATACAACATTTCTAATTGGTGGTCGTCAAAAACGAGTTGTATCAGCTAAACTTAATGATTCTCTATTTGTATCAGCTCTACATAATATTGCCATTTATGAAACAGTAGACTTAGAATTAGTTTACGATATCAAATATAATATCAAGCAAATTCGTTGCCAAACTTTGTGGGTGGATTATCTTCAAAAAGGAAGTAAACGGATAAATTATAAACCTTTGTATCTTCAAAAACCATATAAAAGGAATAATGTATCTTGTAAAGAATAGTCTTTAGATAGTTTTTTAGCAAATAAATTTAAGGTGTTATGAAGACAATATTATTTCTAAGTTTAGTGTTTGGGTGTAATTTGATTGCAAATGCCCATCAAACAGTAAAGTCAAGTGATATAGATAACTTGCACTTTGGCGATAGTATCCATTATGACTTGGTGGATGCGAGTAAAATTAGTGCAATTAATCTTACTGGCTCACTTTGGGATTTTTCCAATATCAAGTATCTTGGTCAAGAGAAAGAGGTTTGTTTTATCGGTGATATGGAAGGGCATGTCAAGTTGATAGGGCAAGATGAAATCTTGGATTTCTGTCAATCAAATGACTATTTACGCTTATCTCAGATACAGACTCCCTTAGTGAAAGTAAGAAAACTCCTTGGGTATAGATAAGCTATTGCCAGATTTTAATCATCTGACTCCAGAGGCGGCTTCATTAGGTAAATATGGAACAATTGCAATGCCAGAATATACAGGTACACCGAACATTAGAATACCATTGCTTGAGGTGAAGTCTGGTGATGTATCATATCCGATAGAACTATATTATGATGCCTCTGGAATAAAAGTGGAGCAAAATGCAACTTTTGTAGGCTTGGGGTGGAACTTAAGTTATGGTGGCAGCATTAATCATGTAGTTCGTGGACACGATGATTTTTTGCAAGCGCCATATTGAATATAAGGGAAAGGATGGTGTGCCTGTAACATTGCTTTGGTCTTATAATTATCAATGTCCTGTAATGAAAATAGTGGGAGCAACTTATAATGAAATGAAAAGCCTCTCAAGCTATGTTGCATTATTAGGAGGGCGTAATTACTTGCCTAAAAGTATACTACAATCAATTTATGATATAGTGCGAAATAGGGCATGTCAAACGACTGCTTATGTGTATGGTGATCGTCTAAACTTATCGTCTGTTATTGAGCCAAATGGATATGAAACGAGATATTCTTATGACTCGGAAGGCAGATTAGAAAGTGTTGAAGACTATTTGGGTGTGTTACATGAATATTCATATAATTTCAAACAAAAATGAAAATTGAAAGAACTTTAAGTATCATGTTGTTTCTTTGTGCCTTGGCCATTTCAGTCAAGGCACAAAGTCCTACTCAAAACTATGTGATGAGTAAGGACGTGCTTGACGTCGATGGAACTCACTCAATCATTAAACCGCTAGGATTAGGTAGAATAGTTAGACGAAATAATCATTTTGAATATGTATATGGTACAAAATAGAAAAAATGATTTTGGAATAGTAAAAACGGTTATGTTTTTATGTATAATGGCTATCTTATGTTCTTGTAAGGATACAAAGAAAATTCTTACAAGAAATAGTTATCAATATTGGCATTATATAGATAGTAAGCAGAATGAGGACGAAACAAGACACCCTTATTTTTGTAGGGAGGATTCTTTCTATTTTTATGTCGATAGCAAAGGTGTTTTTATCGAGTTTCGAGCAAATTGGCGTTTTAGGGAATATAATGGTTTTCTTGTTTCTCATTATCTTTATGAACCAAGTTGGAATTTGTTAAACCGTAACACAATCCGTTTTGGACGCTTTCGCTATAAAATTATTTCTGTTTCCGATAATAGAATCTTGATTCGTAATGACATTGATCCCAAAAACGCTGTAGACACTTTAGAGTTGGTTCCCAAGTCTCATATACCTAAAGATTATAGAGATTTTCAAAAACCATTTCAGTACAAAGAAGAAAAAAAGATAGAGAGAAAGGTAAATATTTCTTTATATTTTAGGATAGTAAAAAATAATTAGTGCGTATGAAGAAATTATTTTTTTGCATATTTATGTTGACATCTTGTTCTTTTAAAAAGGACATTATGGTTTCTTACCTTTATGATGGGGTGGAGACTCCTTTTTCTGTCGAACCCAAAAAATTTGATTCAGATTTTCAACATTATAAAGTTGATATGTCTTATATACCTAAAAATGAGTTTGATAGTATTTATAATGGTTTTAAAAAAACAAATGATAAAAAGATAGAAGAATTTGATGTGCGTTTTAGCGTAAAAATTGGCAATGCTAAATATTATATTAATCGCTGGTTTGATGTTGTAAATGTTCATCATGATAGTATTTCTGTAAATCCGCGAGTCATATATCTGTTAAGACAATATTCTGGATTTTATAATTACATAGAATCAGAAGATTTAGTGTCTCCTGATATAAAATTATATGGTATTCCTAAAAATTACCAATATATGTATCCTTCTAAAAAAAGAGGTAAAAAAGTAATATTGTACCCTCAAAAGTGAATGGGTGAGTTTGAATTATTGTGAGAAGTAATACAATGCGGATTTGCATGGAGTATATAATAATTGGTAGAGATGGAAAAAATAATAAAGTTTTTTGTGGCTTGTTTGTTCTTTATAGCAGGTTGCTTTTGCAATTTTTTGTTTGTCAAGTATTCGTCTGAAAACAAAAAATCAAAGAAATGTGTAGAATACAATTTCGTAGGATATTGTACTGATTCGCTAATTCCTGATAATTATAGGGAAAGACTTTCTGGTATTAGTTATGATAATAATGCTGATCCGTATGGAGTCTACAATCATAAAAATGGTGTTATATCCAATTATCGGTTGGCTGGTATCATTGCTAAAAATGTCTTGTCAAATATTTATGGGGAAAAGCAAATCAATTCAGAACTTCCCCTGAAAATTTCTTTGATAAATAATAGATTTTGGCAAATTGAAGGTTCGTTGCCACCAAATATGACAGGTGGTACAGCCATTATCGTGATTAAAAAAGATGATGGGCAAATACAATATATTCGCCATACAAAATGACGGTTGGGTATTTATAGATTTAATTTGCCCCTTCCAATAAGGGTAAGGAAAAACAAGATAAAGTTTTTGCAACATGAGACAAAGTGTATATGAAGGAAAATATGTAACTTTGCAGCATCAACTAATAATTTTAATATAAAAGAATGAATGTTCGAAATATAATGAGCTGCATTGCTTTGGCTGTTTTGTCTTATGGCTCAGCTTTGGCGCAGAATCCAATTATCAACAGTCAGTTTACGGCAGATCCAACGGCTCGTGTGTTCAATGGGAAGATATATCTCTATCCTTCTCATGACATACCGAGTCCGATAGAGAAACTGAAGTCGTGGTTCTGTATGCCTGATTACCATGTCTTCTCTTCCAGCAATCTGGCGGATTGGGAAGATCATGGTGTCATCGTATCGCAGGACAAGGTGCCTTGGGTACAGGATGGGAGCTATACAATGTGGGCTCCAGACTGTGTATGCAAGGATGGTAAGTATTATTTCTATTTCCCTGCTGCTCCCAAAGGCGAGGAGAAGGGATTTGGAGTGGGCGTGGCTATCGCTGACCATCCAGAGGGACCATTCATGCCTATGTGGAAGCCGATAGAGGGTATACATGGCATAGACCCTTGTGTGCTGATAGATAAAGACGGACAGGCTTATATCTACTGGGCTGGAGCTGGTTTGCACATGGCTAAGCTGAAACCAAACATGACGGAACTTGCCTCGGAACCAAAACTGGTAGAGGGGTTGCCTGAGGGATTCAAGGAAGGACCATTTGCCTTCGAGCGTAACGGCAAATATTATTTCACCTTCCCTTGGGTACGTGAAAAGGATGGAACCGAAACGCTGGCTTATGCCATGGCTGACCATCCGATGGGACCTTTCACGTTCAAGGGCATCATCATGGATGAGTCGCCTACGAAGTGCTGGACCAATCATCATAGCATCGTAGAATATCAGGGACAGTGGTATCTCTTCTATCATCATAATGATTATTCGCCTAAGTTTGACAAGAACCGCTCGGTGCGAATCGACTCTCTGAACTTCAATCCTGACGGAACGATACAGAAGGTGGTACCTACGCTAAGAGGTGTGGGATTGACGAAGGCACGTTCGCATATTCAGATTGACCGTTATTCTGCGCTGCAAGGCAAGGGTATTGGTATTGAATATCTGGATAAAAACAATTGTTTTGCCGGATGGAAGACTCTCTTCTCTAAATCGAATACTGCTCTTATATATAATAAGGTGGATTTCGGTAACGAGAAGGTGGAAGAAATCACCGTTCGTGCCAAGTCTTCAAAGGGCGGTGTGCTTGTAGTCAGAGCCGATGGCAAGAAGGGCAATATCATCGCTAAGGTGAAGATTCCGAAGTCGGCAGCCTGTAAGAATGTCCGTACCCAGGTGCTCCATGCTCCTCAGGGCGTTCATGCTCTCCATGTATTCTTGCAGAGTGGTGCCGATGTTGAGGTAGACTGGCTGGGCTTTGATGCGTTGCCTTGGGAAAAGGGTGCTTTCGAAACTCATCAGTATCGCAATCTCTTTGCCGGGATGGGCTATAAGCAGGCTGATATTGACAGGAAGGTGAACGAAGTGTTTAATGATGTATTCTATGGTAAGAATAAGGTTTATTTCGAAGTGGGCGATTCCATGGGATATGTCAGCGATGTAAAGAACAATGATGTGCGAACCGAAGGCATGTCGTATGGAATGATGGCTGCCGTGCAGTTTGACAAGAAGGACATCTTCGACCGCCTCTGGCGATGGAGCAAGAAATACATGCAGCATCAGGAAGGACCTTATAAGGGCTATTTCGCATGGAGTTGCAAGACTGATGGAACGAGAAATGCGCAGGGAGCCGCATCGGATGGTGAACTCTATTTCGTAACTTCGCTCATCTTTGCATCCAACCGATGGGGCAATGATACGGGCATCAACTATCTGAAGGAAGCGCAGCATATTCTGGATTGCAGCATGCAGAAGGTGGGAATGGACCGTACGGCTCCGCTCATCAATCTTGAACATCAGCTCATCACCTTTACGCCCGATCATTGGGGCGGGAAGTTTACCGACCCTTCTTACTATCTCCCTGCCTTTTACGCGGTTTGGGCGAAATGGGCTAACGACGGACGTTCCCAGTTCTGGAAGGAGTGTGCTGAGAAAAGCCGTGAGTTCCTGCATAAGTGCATCAATGAGAAGACGGGCTTGAACCCGGACTATTGCAACAATGATGGCAGTCTGATGAAGACCGGTCAGTTGTTGGGTGATGCATTCCGCTACGATTCATGGCGAGTGCCAATGAATATAGCGCTCGATTATTCCTGGGCTTGTAAGGATAAGGAGTGGCAGCAGAAATATGCCAATACGCTGCAGAACTTCCTGTATAGTCAGGGTATAGATTCTTTCCTGGACCAGTATAATGTAGATGGAACGATGGTAGAAGATATTCTGCCGGCAGGTACGGCTCCTAAGGCACTCCGCCATTCCATCGGTTTTGTTGCCACTGCGGCTGCGGCTTCATTGGTCAGCAATCATGTGAAGGGCAGGGAATTCGTCAGTCATTTCTGGAATGCCAAGCATGAGCCAGATAAAGAAGGCTTCTTCGATGGCTACTACGACGGACTGTTGCGCCTCTTCGCCTTCATGCATCTGAGTGGCCGTTATCAGATTATCGAACCTCAAAAATAAAAAGAATAGTCTATGAACAACTTTTTCAATAAAATAGTTAGATTGTTTTGTTTATGTGTATTCCTTTTTGGGCATTCCTCTGCGGATGCCCAAAATAGGAATTAGTAGAGAAGTTCCTTTTTAATATAAGCAAATATAAATAGTTAACAATCAGTAAGGTACAGTCTTAGTACCTATACCACATATCCATTTTCTATGTTCTGTAGCTGATTTTGCTTTTTCTTCTTTCCGCCAACCTTGAATGTATATTTCCCGTCAATCAGAAAATCTGATATAGGGGATACTGTGATCAATTTCAGCTCCCTTGCCCAATCCTTGTATTTATGGATTTCATCAATGAAAAGATACTTTCCTCCCATCTTTGCAAATGAATCTGCCAGTTCGGTGAGTCTGTGACAGGCAAAATAAAAATCTTCTGCCTGTACATAGAGAGAGTCTTTTCTTGGTAGTTGTTCTTTGATGTGTTGAAGCACCAAAGTTGTTTTACCGACACCTCTTGGTCCCATTAATCCAATCATACGAGCATCCCAATTGATGCGATTATACATATTTTTAGAAAAAAGTCTCATAGTCTCATTTTTAGCCGCAAATATCACGTTATGTTGTTGATATAAAGATATTTATAACTAATGAGACTTCTTGCGAAAAGTAGAAAGAAGTATCATAGAAGTATCATTAAAAATCATAGAAGTATCATTAAAGATAACACAAAGCATACGAAAATCCAGTTTAAACGTTTTAAATATCGCAAAGAATCAAAAGAATATTGCCCAAAAATAATTCTGACTTATACTGATATAGATAGACACATTTATGGTTAATTAATAAAATGTGTT
>ERZ1026846.816-NODE-816-length-22441-cov-16.326990_pt1 | contig 22441 bp, 18 predicted proteins | sample MGYA00380153_ERZ1026846 | MGnify/ENA primary metagenome ERZ1026846 (study PRJEB33269, sample SAMEA4719789) | human gut metagenome | biome: human-associated habitat; feature: organic feature; material: feces | place: Cameroon | collected 2013-10 ...
AAATAATGGTCAAAACATTTGGATTTTAACATAGAAAGCAGAATTGATTGCTTGTATAGTGTCGTTGAGGTTAAGCATGGTTCGCCGCCTATGGCGGCGCAAGCAATCATTTCTGTGGATTCTTGCATCGCGAAGCGTAGGCCATTCTGTGGATTCCAAAAGCTTAAGCCCGTAGGCTTCTGTGTAGTCTGTGCATTCTGTGGGAACTGCATACAAAAGAACTACAAGTAAGATTGTACGTCCATTATACGAACATCAAGACGCCAACTTCCACGATAAACTCCAGCTTGTATCACTCCAAATATCGGATGAACATTTGAATAGTATAGTATATGTCTTAATCTGTTAAATAAATATAAAACTCTTGTCCCTCTATACATCTCTATTCTTCATGTCATAAAAAATGAGTAATTTTGCAGACCGATTAATCGGGGATACACTTAGAGTCCCCTGCATGAGAGTGTTAATAGCGTGCGCTAAAGAATAGGCCAAGCGGCGTGGTTAGTGAATCGCTCGTGCAAAAAAATGAATGTTTTTTAGTAGTAATATTTTAATTTAAACAATGAACACTTTAAGTTACAAGACTATTTCCGTAAACAAGGAAACAGCTAAGAAGGAGTGGGTGGTTATCGATGCCACAGACCAGGTAGTAGGTCGTCTCTGCTCTAAAGTAGCAAAATTAATCCGCGGAAAGTACAAGCCAAGCTTCACACCTAACGTAGACTGTGGAGACAACGTAATCATCATCAACGCAGCCAAGGCTGTTTTCTCTGGCAAGAAGGAAACAGACAAGGTTTACACACGCTATACTGGCTATCCTGGAGGTCAGCGTTTCAATACTCCTGCAGAGCTCCGCAAGCGTCCTGATGGCATGGATAAGATTATCCGTCACGCCGTTAAGGGTATGCTTCCTAAGGGTCCTCTCGGTCGTCGCCTCCTCGACAACCTCTACATCTATGATGGAACAGAGCACAAGCACGAGGCTCAGCAGCCAAAGGCTATTGATATTAACCAGTATAAATAAAGCATAGAAGATGGAAATGATTAATGCAATTGGTCGCCGTAAGAGTGCCGTAGCTCGTGTATATCTCACAGAGGGCACCGGTAAGATCACTATCAACAAAGTAGAACTCGCTAAGTACTTCCCATCAGCAATTCTGCAGTACGTGGTTAAGCAGCCGCTGCAGTTGCTCGGTGTAGAGGAAAAATACGATATTAAGTGCAACCTCGACGGTGGCGGCTTTACAGGTCAGAGCCAGGCTCTTCGCCTTGCTATTGCCCGCGCTCTCGTTAAGGTAGACGCTGAGGACAAGAAGACGCTTAAGGTACAGGGCTTCCTCACTCGCGATGCTCGTGAGGTTGAGCGTAAGAAGCCAGGTCAGCCTAAGGCACGTCGTCGCTTCCAGTTCAGCAAGCGTTAATATTTGGACTCTGGCTGAGACACCTTATTATATATATAGCACACCGTGCACGATATGTGTGGCTTAGCTATCTCCAAAGTTTAGCATCCAAACTCGCGAGACCGAAATGGAATGACGAGTTACGAATGACGAGTTACTAATTATAACTCCTAATTCTTAATTCTTAATTCCTAATTCAACACTCGTTACTCGTGGGCTGGTTCAATTCAACTCAAAGGAAAGTAAACAATTTAACAAAACAAAGAAATGTCAAGAACTAATTTTGACCAGTTGTTAGAGGCAGGCTGTCACTTTGGCCACCTCCGTCGTAAGTGGAATCCCGCAATGGCTCCTTATATCTTTATGGAGCGCAACGGCATTCATATCATTGATTTGCACAAGACTGTAGCTAAGGTTGACGAGGCTGCTGAGGCTTTGAAGCAGATCGCTAAGTCGGGCAAGAAGATTTTGTTCGTCGCTACTAAAAAACAGGCTAAGGACATCGTTGCCGAGAAGGCTGCGAGCGTAAACATGCCTTACGTTATCGAGCGTTGGCCGGGCGGTATGCTCACCAACTTCCCGACAATCCGCAAGGCTGTGAAGAAAATGGCGAACATCGACAAGCTCATGAACGACGGAACATTCTCTAAGCTCTCTAAGCGTGAGCTTCTGCAGGTGACACGTCAGCGTGCTAAGCTGGAGAAGAACCTCGGTTCTATTGCCGACTTGACTCGCCTTCCTAGCGCTTTGTTCGTTATCGATGTAATGAAGGAGAATATTGCAGTGAAAGAGGCTAACCGCCTTGGTATTCCTGTATTCGCTATGGTAGATACTAACTCTGACCCACGCGATATCGACTACATCATCCCTGCTAACGACGATGCTAAGGATTCTATCGACGTAGTTCTCTCAGCTTGCTGCGGTGCTATCGCAGAGGGTCTTGAGGAGCGCAAGGTAGAGAAGGCTGATGAGAAGGCTGCTGCTGAGCAGAAGGAGGGCAAGGCTCCCCGTAAGGCTCGCAAGGAAGAGGCCGCTGCCGAGTAATCAATAGACTATTATACAAAATCGGAAATTCTTTATCAGGAATGGAGAATTTCCGATTTTTGGGTTAATGGCATAAGCGTTTATTAAGAACATTATTAATTAATAACTAATAAGTAAAAAACAATGGCTATTTCAATTGAAGATATCAAGAAGCTTCGCGCCATGACAGGTGCTGGTCTTGCTGACGTTAAGAAGGCTCTCACTGAGGCTGAAGGCGATTTCGATAAGGCAAAGGAGTTGCTCCGTGAGCGTGGACTCGCTATTGCTGCTAAGCGTTCTGACCGTGAGACTTCTAACGGTTGTGTTCTTGTTAAGAAGGAAGGCAATTTTGCTGCTATGATCGCTCTTAAGTGCGAGACCGACTTCGTTGCTAATGGTGCCGACTTCATCAAGTTGACACAGGATATCCTCGACGCTGCTATCGCAGCTAAGGCTCAGACTCTTGACGAGGTTAAGGCTCTTAAGCTTGGCGAGGCTGACGTTCAGGCTGCTGTTACACAGCGTTCGGGTATCACTGGCGAGAAGATGGAGCTTGATGGCTACAACGTTCTCGAGGGTGAGAACATCGAGGTTTATGACCACATGAAGAAGCATACTCTCTGTACTATGGTTCAGCTCAACCAGAACAACGAGGAGGCAGGTCATAAGATCGCTATGCAGGTTGCTGCTATGAAGCCTATCGCTCTCGACGAGGCTTCTGTACCTGAGGCTGTTAAGGAGGAAGAGCACAAGGTTGCTGTTCAGAAGACTAAGGAAGAGCAGATTGAGAAGGCTGTTGAGGTTGCCCTTAAGAAGGCTGGTCTCAATCCTAATCACTTCGACTCTGAGGACCACATCGAGTCTAACCAGGGCAAGGGATGGATCACAGCTGAGGACGTTGTTAAGTTCCGCGAGATCAAGGAGACCGTTTCTGCTGAGAAGGCTGCTAACCTCAACGAGAACATGATCCAGAACATTGCTAAGGGTCGTGTTGGCAAGTTCCTTAAGGAGAACTGCCTCGTTTGCCAGGAGTTCCAGTTCGGCGATGGCGACAAGCAGAGCGTTGCCGACTACCTCAAGAAGCAGGACAAGGATCTGAAGATTGTTGCTTACAAGCGCTTCACTCTTGCTGCTGAGTAATTAGAGCAATCAATTACGCATATTATTATATTGGGAGTTGCGAGGAGTGAAAGCTCTTTCGCAACTCCTTTTTTGTTTTTGCCACCATATATCATTGCATTATGAAGATATTTGCTGTAGGTATGAACTACCTCGAACACAATAAAGAGCTTCATGGCTCGTTATATAAACCAGAGAGTCCTGTGATTTTCACTAAGGCCGACACTGCCTTGCTTAAGGATCACAAGCCTTTCTTCATCCCCGATCACCTCGGACGTATCGACTATGATACCGAGCTTGTTGTGCGCATCTGCCGATTAGGCAAGACTATTCCACAGCGTTTTGCTCATCGCTATTACGATGCTGTAACCGTAGGTATCGACTTCACTGCCCGCGAACTACAGTCTAAACTACGTGCCGAGGGCAAGCCTTGGGACTTGTGCAAGGGCTTCGACGGTTCGGCTGCTTTGGGCGAGTGGGTGTCTATTGACAAATTCCGCGATATACAAGCCATTCATTTCCATCTCGACATCAATGGCAATACCGTTCAGGAGGGATGCTCCTCAGATATGCTCTACAAGGTCGACGAGCTTATTGCTAACATCTCGCAGTACTTCACTCTTAAGACTGGCGATATTCTCTATACCGGAACTCCGGCTGGCGTAGGACCCGTTAATATCGACGACCATTTCGAGGGATATATTGAGGACCGCAAGGTGCTTGAGTTCAACTGCAAATAGTCACGCCACTGACTGTCACCCCTAAAACAAAATACTAACAATATAACTAATTATGAAAATAAACTTGCGAGCCATATATATAATAATGTGTCTGTGCATGACGTCCGTGTCGGCTATGGCGCAGAAGTTCTACAACCTTACTTCGCAGGAAGTGAAGGTCGACTCTGTTTTGCCTCTCTTTGCCCATACCGAGAGCCTGCCTGCTGCCTATCGCGACTCCACATACACGTTCGAGATAGTATATCCCGAGTTTGTAGATATGCCCTCTGCCGATATTGTAGCCTATAGCCGTCTCGCTACAGCTTTGCCTCCTGCATTGCCACAGGTACGCAGCTACGTGTCGTTCGACCGCAAGCTGCCTATGCTCCATGCCGAATTCTGCCCTGTCGTTATGCGTAATGGCAAATATCAGGTGCTCGCAAGTTTTATGCTTCGCCGTGTAGCCCAAGCCAAGGCTGCTTCTATTACGACGCGCCTTGCCCGGGTCAACTCGCCTATGCAGTCGTCTCAGTTGGCCGAAAATGTTGCTCCAGCCGATAGATACGCCAAGAAGAGCGTATTGCGCAGTGGCAAGTGGGCTAAGATTCGTGTACCTTCTTCTGGCATCTACCAGCTTACCGATGCCGTTGTGCGCAAGGCTGGATTCAGCAATCTTGCCAAGGTTAAGATTTATGGATATGGTGGAAACCTGCAAAACGAGAAGCTCAAAGCCGACGATCTTATCAGCTGCGACGACCTTCGTGAACTTCCAACATACAATACTGCAGACGGACGCCGACTGTTCTACGGTCGTGGACCGGTGTCTTGGTCGGCCGGTACCGACAATCATGTGCGTATACGCAATCCATACTCCGATTACGGCTACTATTTTCTTACCGAAAGCGATGCCGATCCCACCTACTATGCAGACTCTATACAGTTTGTCGCCACTATTCCTCAAGCCGATTTGTGCCACGATCTCTACGAGGTCGACGATTATGCCTATGCACAGTTGGGTCGCAACTTATGTGGCTCCAAGCTACTTTATGCAGGCGATTCGCTTGTTGTCGAGTTCGACAGTTCTCTGCGTTTTTCTTCATCAAGCTCTGCTCTCACAGTAAGCATTGTGTCTGATGCGCCTACTCTTATGTCTGTCACTCACAACGGCTACACCTTTCCGACGTATGCCTCTATATACAGCTCGGCATCGGGATCTATCAAGGCGCAGAGTCAAACCGTAACATTCTCACAGTTGCAAACGCGCAGCGCGTCTGGTCGCGAGCGCATTGTGTTGCGTGTCATGAGCGGATACACACGTCTCGATTATGTGTCGCTCTCTTGGGGTTCCCCGCAATCCGTTCCTTCTCTTTCAGCTACCGCCTTTCCCGCACCCGAGTATGTGTACAACATAACCAACCAGAACCATCATGCCGACCCGCAAGCCGACATGGTTATAATTATACCTACATCCCAAAAACTCCTTGCTCAGGCGCAGCGCATAAAGAAGATGCATGAGGAGCGAGACGGTATGAGTGTCAACATTGTGCCTGCCGACGAGCTGTACAACGAGTTTTCAAGTGGCACACCTGATGCCTCTGCCTATCGCCACTATCTCAAGATGCTGTACGACCGAGCCTCTTCGCAGGCCGAACAGCCTAAGTATCTATTGCTGCTTGGTGGCAGTGTATGGGACAACCGATTCAAAACTTCGCTTTGCCGACAGTACAATGCCGACGACTATCTGCTTGCTTTTGAGAGCGAGGAATCGTTCGATCTTATCAATAGTTATGTTGACGATGGCTTCTACGGTATGTTGGACGATGGCGAGGGAGCCAATCCTCTCTACCGCGACAAGGTGGATGTTGCCGTTGGACGTATGCCGGTTGTCAATGCTTCTGAGGCCAAGGCAATGGTTGACAAGTTGCTTTCGTATGTCGACAATGCCAATCGCGACGCTTGGCTTAATACGGTGTTCTTTATGGGCGACGACGGTGACCAAAACACGCATATGACCGATGCCAACACTGTTGCCGACCAGGTTATAAGCTCGTACCCAGGATATCTTGTAAAGAAGCTTATGTGGGATGCCTACAACATGGAGAGCACAGCTACGGGCAATTCGTATCCAGATGTCAGCACAGCTATAAAGAAGCAGCAAAGCCAGGGGGCTCTCATCATGAACTATGTGGGTCATGGCTCCGAGTGGCAGTTCTCCCACGAGAATGTATTGCGCATTGCCGACTTCCAAAACTTCACCAACACCAACCTTCCGCTTTGGATAACGATTGGTTGCGAATTTATGCCTTTCGACCGTCTTGCCGATAACATCGGCATGAAAGCTGTGCTCAACCCCAATGGAGGTGCAGTTGCGCTCATAGGTTCTACACGTACCGTCTACTCCAACTATAATGCTTATCTGCACAAGGTTCTTATGCGTTATCTGCTTTCTACCGACGACGACGGCAAGCCTATGGCTGTAGGCGAGGCGCTGCGACGTGCCAAGAACGCCGCCAATACCGAGAGATATGCCAACAACTCCTTGCAGTTCTCGCTGCTTGGCGACCCTGCCATGCGTCTTAATCTGCCTACCGCACAGATTGTTATCGATTCTATCTGTGGCGTTGATGTCAGTCAGACTGCCTCTATGCCTAAGATGAAGGCAGGGGCTCTTGTTAAGGTGGCAGGACATATCGAGGGTGCCGATGCGTTCAACGGCAATCTATCTTTGTGCGTGCGCGATAGTCGCGAGACTATTGTCTGCCGTCTCAACCAGCCCCTAGAAGCTTCTAAGGCCTTTACTTATACCGACCGCACCAAGACCATATACAATGGACGCAACCGTATTGTTGACGGACAATTCAGTGTAGAATTTGCTGTGCCCAAGGACATCAACTATTCTGACGATACTGGTCTTATCACGGCATGGTCTGTATCCGACGACCACAGCATTATAGCCCAAGGCTATAGCGAGAGTTTCACGGTAGGCGAGAGCCAGCTTGCTGCCAACGACTCTATTGGTCCTTCGGTATACTGCTATCTCAATTCGCCCTCGTTCCAGAATGGAGGCACCGTAAACAGTACGCCATATTTTGTTGCCGAGATAACCGACCGCGATGGCATCAACGCCTCAGGCGCGGGCATTGGCCACGACATGCAACTATGTATTGACGGACGAGCCGATATGACCTATTCGCTCAACGACAACTTCCTCTTCGATTTCGGCTCCTACACCTCAGGCTCTACCTATTACAGTCTGCCACAACTCGACGAGGGATGGCATTCGCTAAGGTTCCGTGCGTGGGACATTCAGAACAACGCCACTGTATCCGAACTGCGCTTCTGTGTAGCCAAGAGTCTTAAGCCTACGTTCTCTATATCTTGTACCGACAATCCGGCTCGCGAGTCTACCACATTTATAATATCTCACGACCGACAGGGCTCCAACCTCGACGTCACTGTTGAGGTGTTCGACCTTAGTGGCCGACGCTTATGGTCGCATAACGAGAGTGGGGTGGGCAACGGTTCGGCTTACACCGTAACGTGGAATCTTACTACCGATGGAGGTGCCAGCCTTGACAGCGGCATCTATCTCTATCGTGTAAAGCTTGGTGCCGACAATGCCGTAAAGACATCCAAGGCCAAGAAACTCATCATTACAGGCAATAAATAGCACATTGCTGCGTTTTTTATAAAGATAATTTAAGTTTCGCAAGCGAAAGGAGTTAAGAAGTTAAGGAGTTATCGCGCCATACGGTCGCTAAGGAGTTAAGCCATTAGTTTTTTTGCTTGATTTATAGCATTAAAAGCATTTGGCTTAACTTCTTAACTCCTTTAACTACTGAATTCTCTGAACTTGCGAAAGTTCAGAAGATAATATAATAATAAATGAAGAAGATATATCTTGCGGCTCTCACCCTTATGGGCATCTCGCCGCTCACTGCCACTGCTCAGGAGAAGGTGGATATGTTCAACCCTGAGAAGAACTCTGTAACATCGCAGTCGATAGCTCCCGATGCCCGTGCTGGTGGTATGGGTGATGTGGGTGCGGCTACCGACCCTGATGTGGCATCTCAATTCTGGAACCCTGCCAAGTATCCTTTTACAATATCGCGCGCTGGTGTGTCGCTCAACTACACACCATGGCTGCGCCAGCTTGTTAGCGACATCGACCTTGCCTACCTTGTGGGCTACTACCGCATTGGCGACTATTCGGCTGTGTCGGGTTCGTTGCGCTACTTCTCACTTGGTGAGGTGTTCTACGGCGATACAGACGATACTCAGATGACACTCAACCCGTATGAAATGTCGTTTGATGTGGCTTACTCCATCATGCTTAGCGAGAAATTCTCTATCGCAGCTGGTGTGCGCTGGATATACTCCGACCTTACTTATAACTACTCCGACACCTCATCGCCGGGTAGTGCTTTTGCGGTGGACCTTGCTGCATATTATCAGAACTACGTAAATATAGGGCAACGCGAGTGTCAGCTTGGTATTGGTCTCGACATATCCAACGTAGGTTCGAAGATAAACTTTGGTGGCGACGAGAACTCAGAGTTTCTTCCTGCCAATCTTCGTCTTGGTGCTTCGCTCATGGTTCCGGTTGACGAGTACAACCGTTTCTCTATAGCTGTCGATGCCAATAAGCCTCTTGTGCCAACTATGCCAGTTAAGATGGACGGCGAGTCGGACGAGGATTTCATCACACGCAAGCAGAACGATTACTACGACGTATCGCCTATCAGCGGTATATTCAAGAGCTTTGGCGATGCTCCTGGCGGTTTCAAGGAGGAAATGCAAGAGATACGTTGGAGTGTTGGTGCCGAGTATGTATACAACGACAAGTTCTCGCTGCGTGCCGGTTATCATCATGAGTCGGAGAATAAGGGCAACCGCAAGTACTTCACAGTAGGTGCTGGCTTCAAGATGAATGTCTTCTCGCTCGATGCCGGATATGTTATAGCCACAGCCAAGTCTAACCCGCTCGACCAAACCCTTCGCTTCTCGCTGTCGTTCGATATGGATGGCTTGAAGGATTTGTTCAAAAGGAGATAAATGGAATTCAAAACTCAAAATTCAAAATTCAAAACTCATGAATATTCGTACCGGATTTGGATACGACGTCCATAAACTTGTAGAGGGCCGCGAACTGTGGCTCGGAGGTATACGTCTCGACTATCCTCTTGGCTTGCTTGGCCATAGCGATGCCGATGTGCTTATTCACGCCATTTGCGATGCTTTGCTTGGAGCTGCCAATATGCGCGATATAGGCTATCATTTTCCCGATACTGCTGCCGAGACTCTCAATGTAGACAGCAAGATATTGCTGCGTAAGACCATTGATCTTATTGCGACCAAAGGCTATCGTCTTGGCAATATCGATGCCACTGTATGTGCCGAGCGTCCCAAGCTCAATCCGCATATCCCCGATATGCAGCGCTGTCTTGCCGACGTTATGCAGACAGATGTAGATAATGTGTCTATTAAGGCTACCACAACCGAGAAGCTTGGCTTCACTGGACGTATGGAGGGAATATCGGCATATGCTACTGTACTTATTGTAAAATAAAAGCCATACCCCTAAGAGGGTGTGTCAAAAGTCTCAAGTGGTACGCCCTGGGCTAGGAGCAATTTAGGCTTTACCTTTCCGCTATGCGCCGGTGACCGTTGGTTCAGCCCGCATTGTTTGAGTTTTGACACACCCTCAGTTATATGTTCTCTTGTCTTTCTAAACCCTCATGTTCTTCTGTTCTCCTGTCTTTCTAAAAAACCATGTTCTTCTGTTCTTCTGTCTTAAAAAAAACTGTTCTTCTGTTCTCCTGTCTTAAAAACCTCTGTTCTCCCGTCTAAAAACAACTTTTTTACAGTTTTATTGAAAAAAACTGCCAAAATGTTTGGCGGTTACAAATAAAACTCTTACCTTTGCACTCGCTTTAAAGAACTAAGCAATGTAACTAAAGCAATACCGATAGGTTTTATCGGGCGTTTAGCTCAGCTGGTTTAGAGCATCTGCCTTACAAGCAGAGGGTCGGCGGTTCGAATCCGTCAACGCCCACAGGGGTGTTTCCTCGTGGCTTTCTCTTCGGAGAGGCTGCGGGGATTTTTTTGTTTATATACTTTTTTATTTCCCATACAGTAGGAGGTACGGTCTCCGAACCGTACCACTCAAGTAGCATATTTCGCCAAATATGCACTTTCAAAAGTGCACATTCTTATCAAATATGCACTTTCAAAAGTGCATTTAACTAATTTATCAAACCACTCCAAATATCTTTTTTTACACCAAAAAGAATCCAAATCTCTTGGAACTACCAGATAAAAGTAGTATTTTTGCCACAAACAAGGAATAAAGAAAGGATTGATTATGAAATACGAACCAGTAAAGTACAATAGTCGTGAAGAGGCTGTTACAGCTTTGCGACGTATGATTCAGCGTAAAAGAGAGTTGGAGAAAAGGGTGCAAGAAGAATTTGTAAAAGCACGTAAGGAAGCAGATAATTGTTATGCAAACCTTTAATTTAACTCGTCTGAATTTTCATTCGCCATATAAAGTATGGATTGAGGATAATGAGTATAAGTTTATAACAGATTATGATGTCTCATATCGTATAATTTTCTCAGATAATCAAGATATTTGGAAGAATGGAGCCTATGAGTTTAGTATCTTTAATGATAACCATAAATCATCGCCAAACGACCCTAAAGTAAAGGGTACTATAGAGGCAATCATTGAAGAGTTCTTTCTGACAAACCCCAATATCCTGTTGTACCAATGTGAAACTGGTGACAACAGGCAGGCTATGCGTGCACGTTTGTTTACCAAGTGGTTCAACGATTATGCCTATAATAATAATTTTTGTGTCAAGGTTTCAATATTGAAAGACGATGAGGTCGACAACTACATCGCTCTAATTGTACAAAAAAGCAATCCAGAGTTGACTAATATTTTGCAGACATTTGATGATTTTGTGGGTTTCTTTACTCACAAACCCGTATAAGACTATTATTTATTCATTGGCGAAAAGCCATTTGCGTGGTACGGTTCGGAGACCGTACCTCCTAAATGTACCCAATACAGCATATTGCTCCCCTCCCTATGGGGGAGGGAGAAGGGGGGCTTCTTCTATTTTCCTTTTTTAACTTTATTTAATCTCCACGTAACCCCTATGTAATATAAAAATCCTACTTTTGCATTTGTAAAGACTTAATGTATGTCAACTAACGAAAGACTGCACTAACTGGATACTAATCAATCTTTAAATACTTATTATTATGACAAAACATTTACGATTTCTATTTGTTATGCTGCTGGCTATGATTTGGTCGGCTGGTTGGGCACAAACAACGATTTGGTCGGAAGACTGGAGTGGTGTAAAAAAACAACAGACTCCAAGTGCATATAATAGTGCTATTTATTCTCAAAGTAATAATAACACACAAATATATGTTAATAATACAGCTTATGCAGGTGGTAAATTACCAGAATTACTATTGAAGGGGGGGGCAAATAGCACGTGGACTGTTAAAATTAATGAATTAAAAGGTTGTAAAGGTGATGTCACCTTAACTTTAAAAACAAATAAAATTGGAAATTTAAATGTATCTGTTGGTTCTTCAACTATAAAATTAGCCACTGTTGAAGGACAGACAAATACTTATTCTGGATCTTTTAATGTTGATGGATTAGCTGTACCTTTTAATATAGTTTTTTTAAATACAGACAAAAATCTACGACTTGACGATATTAGCTTGACAGGTACTTCTGTAGAAGAATCAAAAACCGACACAAAGGTTTCTTTCGGTTCTAACTCTGGCAAGACCTTCACTTTCACAGAAGGAGAAAATGCTGATGGTACATTCACTGCTCCTACTGCTACAGAGACAAAAGGTGTAGAAGGTACTATAGTGTATTCAAGCGACAACGAGTCTGCTGTAAAGGTTAATGCTTCAACTGGCGCATTGTCTTTCCCTGGATATGGCGAGGCTACGATTACTGCTACATTCACTCCGACAGACGCAGATACCTATGCTGTGTCTACAGACAGCTATAAGGTTAAGAACGAACGTGGTGTTGTCGCAGGTACTATAACGTTTGACAAAGCAAATGGTGCATTTGATTTGTTAAATGCTAATGGTTATGGAACTGCTAAGTATGATTTTGTTTCTGATACAAATGAGTCATATACTTTTGATTGTAAAGGTGTTATGAAAACTTATGCAAATAAAGGATGCTTACAGATTCAGAAAAATACTGGTAAGGTAGCGTCCCCAGCTTTCCCAAAGTTCACTAATGGATATAAGGTAAACATAATTTACAGTAGTAAAAAAGCTTTAAAATTGTCTGCTGGAGATGCGAATGTTGTAATTGGCACGACCACAAGTTCAAACAATACTAATGGTTTGGGAGCAAGTGTCTCAATTTCCGTTCCTGCTAACGTACCATTTGTTATTACTTCTGGTGGAAGTGATGTTACTTACGTCAGCAAGATAGAGATTATACCTAATAAGATAGACGAGACAGAAATCCTAACCCTCAACGAATCAGCCACCAACACCATTGAGGCAAAGACTGGTGTGAATGTAACTCTCAACCGTCCTATGAATGTAGGTAGATGGAATACATTCTGTGTACCATTCTCTATCGATGCAAAACAGATTGCAAGCCAGTTTGGTGAAGGCACACAGATTGCTAAATTTGTAGATTCTATTGATGATGAGATTCAGTTTACAACCCTTACATCTAATGAGATTGTTGCAGGTGAGCCTTATCTCGTAAAACCTATTAATGCAGCTGATTCATACAGCTTTACTAATGTTAGTGTTGCAGCTACAGATCCAATTACCAAAGGTGGAGGTGAGTACATTTCGTTCAAGGGCATCTACAATCCGACCGATATAACTGTAGGTCTTCCTGCTAACACATTCGCTGCAGGTATTGTAGGCAATGTTGTTAAGAAGGCGGTTAATGGCTCTAACATGAAGGGCTTCCGTGCATTCTTCATCATACCTGAAGGTGCTGGTGCACAGTCGTCTTATATGCTTAAGATAGATGGCACAGCCACATCAATCAACTCTATCAATGGTGCAGATGTTGTGGTTAACGCTCCTGTATACAACCTTCAGGGTCAGCGTGTCGATGGCAACAACCTTACACCAGGTATCTACGTTAAGGCTGGCAAGAAGTTCGTAGTTAAATAATACGAGAGATCTATTTACATAACAATTAAAAAAAATTTATAGCAATGAATAAGAAAATATATACAGCCCCTAATATTGATGTAGTTGAGTTGCAGGGCGAGGTAGTGCTTTCTGCTACTTCGGGTGGTGACAACACCATTAACGATGGTGGCGCAGATGGTCCTACTATCAATACCAATAATGGTACAATGGGTAGTGTTAACACCAACGGCGAGTTTGAGTCAGGTGCCTACTTCGACGTATGGGAAGATGAATAATCGAATCATTTAGCCCAGGGTTTCTCGGCTCTGCCGCTTGCCTAAGCAAGAAATGCGTTGGGATACATGTAATATAAAGTAGCGTTACGCCCTGAATTCGGCTTAAGTCGGATTCAGGGCGTAATTGCTTAAAGTACATCAGCATACAAACTAATACAAATTACGGATATGGAAACAGCAACATTATACTATGAACCCAATGTAACAACGATTGCGGCAATAGAGGAGGCAAGGTCTGGAAAAGAACTTGAAACGCTTGACTTAGACAACTTTAAATCTTTCGTTGATTCTTTATGATTACGCTCTTCAAATAACTAATATAGTAGGAGGTACGGTCTCCGAACCGTACCACGCAAGCCATCTGTTTGACAAGAGAACATGTTTTTTTAAGACATGAGAACAAGAGAACATGTTTTTGTTTTTAAGACATGAGGACATGAGAACATGAGAACATGTTTTTTTTGAAGACATGAGAACAAGATAACATGTTTTTTTTGAAGACATGAGGACAAGATAACATGTTTTTTTTAAGACATGAGAACAAGAGAACATGTTTTTTTGAAGACATAAGAACAAGAGAACATGTTTTTTTAAGACAGAAGTATCTGTAGGAGGTACGGTCTCCGAACCGTACCACGCAAGCCATACCATCGCTCCATATTCTGTAAGAATATTATTCATTATAGGAACACGAACTACCGTAAATTATCCACGAATTAACCCACGAATTGAACAATAGAAAATTCATGGATAATTCATGTTTTAATTCATTCTTTTATATCTTTGTCCTAATATAAATCTCTGTTCCGTGTCACCGAACGTCCGTTCCGTGTCACCGAATGCACATTCCGTGTCACCGAACGGCCATTCCGTGTCACGGAATAGAGATTTCAGTTATTCTCGCATATTAAAAGTAAAAGAGCTATTTAAAAGTAAAAAGTAAAAGAGTAAAAAAGCTATTTAAAAGTAAAAGAGCTATTTAAGAGTAAAAGAGTAAAAAAGTAAAAGAGTAAAAAGGCTATTTAAAAGTAAAAGAGTAAAAAGTTCAGATATTGTAGGAGGGTATGGCATCCCTGCCATACCCACTCAATCGGCTGTACACTCATATTGTCAGTGTGATTGCCACCACTCAATCGGCTTGTATACTCATGTCTGTGTGGGTATGGCAGGGATGCCATACCCTCCTACAGATACCCATTCTTCTTTTTTTAAAAAACCTGTTCTTCTGTCTTTTCAAAAGCAACATGTTCTCATGTTCTCATGTCTTCAAAACAAAAACATGTTCTTCTGTTCTTCTGTCTTTTCAAAAACAAAATGTTCTCATGTTCTCTTGTCTTTCAAAAAAACATGTTCTTCTGTCTTTCCCCCAAAAGAACCATATCCTCCATCCAATCCTGTCTTTATGTCGCCAAAAAAAAACGGCTGAGAGCAACGCTCCCAGCCGTTAAGCCTTGAATTATGCTTATTATTCAGCAAGGCTGATAGCCTCCTGAGGACATACGCTTGCGCATGTACCGCACTCTGTGCAGAGATCAGGGTTGATAGAATACTTTTCGCCTTCTGAGATTGCCTCTACTGGGCACTCGCCAATACATGTACCGCATGCGATGCAGTCGTCACCAATTACGTAAGCCATAATTAAAATAAGTTTTATTTGTTATAAATGTTAATTCCTATGTCGTTAAGTAGCAACGGGGTTTAGTGCTCGCTACCTACTTTCGAACGATGCAAAGATAATAATTTTCTATGTAATACCTACAATTAGGTACTTATTTTTAACTTATTTATACAATAGCTGTCGCTGCTGGTCTTTGATACTTATGCTTGTGTGGCTGGGCTTTTACAATAACAATTAAAACCCCGTATATATTTTCCGAGTCTTCGACTTGCTTTACATTCAGATAAAGCTGTCGAGAGCTTGCTCTCGTAAGGCTTTATCTGAATGTAAAGCAGTGCACGATGTGCCGGAAAATATATACGGCTATAAACATAAAAAACATTTGGTAGAGCGTTACTTGCATGGTACGGTTCGGAGACCGTACCTCCTACCGGTAGTTGCAGCCTAATGTTTTTTATGTTTATCGCCCTATTGTGGGCAAAGTGCAGCTTGCTGCACTTTGTCCACAATAGGGTGTTTTGTCAGTTTTTTGTTAAAGCCCTGCCTGTGTGAACAATACAACAGTCAATTTCTATTGCTTTATCAGCGAAACGGCGAAGCCACCACCTCGTGCCTGCTTTACCTTTATCACGTCGCCCTTCTTTACAGTGCGGTGTATGATGGTATATGCCTTAGGATTGGTTTCGTAGTCGGCATCCTTACCGTCCTGATAGATAGCACACTTGTACTTAGCTCCCTTGTCAAGGAAGTCGAGCTTCACTGTTGTCTGGCGTGCATTGTTTGTCTTGCCTCCTACAAACCAGTTGTCGGTGCCTTTTGCCTTGCGAGCTACGGTGATATATTCTGCTGGCTCGGCTTCAAGGTAGCGTGAGTCGTCCCAATCGCATGCAACATCGCGTATAAACTGGAATGCGTCATCGTACTTTTCGTAATGTTCGGGCAGGTCGGCTGCCATTTGCAGTGGCGAGTACATTACGAGGTACAGCGACAGCTGTCCGCATAATGTGCTGTGTACATACGACTTGTTGTCGCTCCACTCCGATAATTTTGTTTCGAAGATACCCGGTGTGTAGTCCATCGGACCGCCCTGCAGACGTGTAAACGGAAGCATTACGGTGTGGTAGGGCACAGATCCGCCAAAGGCTTCGTATTCTGTTCCACGTGCCGACTCGTTGCCTACGAGGTTAGGCCATGTGCGGCAAATGCCTGTAGGACGTGTAGCTTCGTGTGCGTTTACCATTATATGGTGTTTGGCTGCTTGCTCGATAACGCGCTGGTAGTGGTTGTTCATAAGCTGCGAGTAGTGGTATTCGCCACGTGGAATAATGTCGCCTACGTAGCCCGTCTTTACGGCATCGTAGCCGTATTTGTTCATCAGGTTGAAGGCGTCTTCAAGGTGGCGCTCGTAGTTGAGTGCAGCTGACGATGTCTCGTGGTGCATCATCAGGCGCACGCCTTTAGAGTGGGCATACTCGTTGAGATACTTGATGTCGAAGTCGGGATATGGTGTAACGAAGTCGAATACGTCGAGCTTCTGGTGTCCGAACCAGTCTTCCCAGCCTTCGTTCCAACCCTCTACAAGCACTTCTTGCAGTCCGTTCTTGGCTGCAAAATCGATGTATCGCTTTACCTCGGCTGTTGTGGCGCCGTGTGTTCCGTTAGGCTTGCACTTAGAATAGTCGGTCTGGCCCAGGCGTACTGAGGGCAGGTCGTTGGTGTAGGCCCATGTCTTGGTGCCTACAATCATGTTCCACCATACTCCACAGTATTTTGTAGGGTGAATCCATGACGTATCCTCTATCTTGCAAGGCTCGTTGAGGTTGAGTGTAAGCTTCTTTGAGAGCATGTCGCGTGCATCATCGCTAACGAGGATGGTTCTCCATGGTGTGTTGAAAGGAGTTTGTATAAATCCCTTGCGTCCTACAGCGTCGGGTGTAAGCCACGACTCAAAGGTCAGAGTCTTCTCGTCGAGGTTGAGGTGCATTGTAGGATAGTCGAGACATGCAGCCTCGTGTATGTTGATGTACAATCCGTCCTTGGTCTTAAGCTGAAGTGAGGTCTGCACACCGGTATCCGAGAATACTGTTGTAGACGAATTGGCTTTATATGCCTCGCGGTTTTTTGCTATAACAGGACGAATTCCGGTAAGTGGAGTAATCTGATATTCATATTCCTGGGTGTCGTAGTCGCCAGGAATCCAGTAGGCAGTATGGTTGCCGGTCATGGCAAACTGGGTGTGCTCCTCCTTTATTACGAAATAGTTGAGGTCGTTTTGCTGTGGGAATTCATAGCGCAAGCCCATTCCGTAATCGTATACGCGGAATCGCAGTGTTATGTTGCGGTTGGAAGATGGCTGGTTAAGGTCAACCTCCAGTTCGTTGTAATTGTTTCGGATGGTCTTTGTTTCTCCCCAAACAGGTGTCCAAGTTTCGTCGAACGATGTGGTCTTAGAGTTGGTCTGTTTGAATCCGTCCATAAGGTCGGTCTCTTGCATGCCTTTTGATGCGTGCTTGTCCTTGGCAAGCTCGAGTCCGAGATGCGAGGGGTTAACAACTTTCTTTCCCTTGTAAGACATTTCGTATGTGGGTTTGCCACCCTCTGTGAGCGAGAAAGTGAGGCTCACATTACCGTCGGGCGAGCTGACGGTTTGTGCCGATGCAAACGCAGGAATGAGCGCAAGCATGGCAGCGATACTCTTGATGTACATATTGCTTAATGTTTGATTTTTATGATTAAGGATGTTTTGGCGATGCGAATTTACTAATAAAAATCAAACGGATAGGAATGGGGGAAGGGAAAAAAGAAAAAGAGGTGTATGTAAACGTTTACAAAAATTATTATAGCTCATTTTTTGAATATTTCCTTTACGCTTTTTATATCGTTTTCCTTTTTACCCTTGAAAGGGTGGATTTGAGAGACCTCATAACTAAGCCAAAGGACTCAATCGTTCAAAAACAAGATGTCAAAGAACTCACTTTATTTGATGAATTTTAATAACCGTGCGATTTTGTCGCATCAGTACTAGTTAAAATATTTTAAAGAATTTACGATTTATAACTTACGAAATCCTTTTTATAGTATTTTTGCAGCATATAATTAAAATTTTTAATATATGAGAAATTTTCTACTCACTTTAGTATCTCTCGCGGCTACGACAGCTGTCAATGCACAGTCGTTGTACTCTACTGACTTTGCCACAGAGAGCGAGTTTGCAAAATGGACAGTCATCGATGCCAACAACGATGGTGTAACATGGGTGTTTAATGCAGAAGGTTCGCAATCTAAGGTCTTTTACGCTTATTCTTCAGTCAATGCAGCAGACGATTGGTTTATCTCTCCCGAGATTACACCTTCTGTCACAGGCAAGTTGATGGTGAAGTACACCACATACGGCACATCGTATGGCGAAAAACTTGCGGTGTATACAGGTAGCACTCCTACAGTGGAGGGCATGACCAAGTTGCAAGCTAAGAACGACAAGGTGATTGGCGAGCGCACTTCGGAGTCTTTCTTTTATGATGCCACAGCTGGTGTGCCATTCCGTGTGGGATTCCACACCACCAGTCCTAAGGATCAGTGGCGTTTCTACATGTGCGACTTCAATGTCGTGCAGGTGAACAAGGCAGTTGACCTAATGGTGGACAATGTGTTGAGTCCTGTGTCGAGCGACAATCTTGGTAATGCCGAGACGGTGAAAGTACACATCGTGAATAAGGGAATAGATGCTTCGAATAATTTCAAGGTGGCTTATCAAATAGATGACAAAGAAGTTGTCACCGAGGAAGTGGGTCGTTCGCTTGCGCCTGGCGAGGAGATGGAGTATACATTCAAGACCAAAGCCGACTTTTCTAATGTGCGTCATAAGTATACTGTCAAGGCTTACACCATCGACCCTGACGACATCAATCCCGACAATGATGCCACTACAACTACCGTGCGTCATGGCGGTCCCGTTACTCTTCCGTACACATGGGGATTTGAGCCAGGCGATGATGCCGCAGACTTCAGAATATACAATCTCAATAGCGATAAAGGCGACTGGGAAGTTTACATGTCACCCTACATGAATATGGCACGCACTGGTTATGGTTGTTTGGCATATAACTATGATAAGCAGAATGATGCAGACGATTGGGTAATGCTCGATCCTATTAAGGTTGAGGCTGGCAACTATGTATTGCGTTATTGGTATTCGGGTTCTGATGGTCATACAGAGAAACTTGGTGTGTATTGGGGCAATGGCAACACGCCAGCGTATATGACAAATCATATTGACGAGCAGGTTGTCAAGCAGGGCAGATACCAGGAGTCGTTCAAGGTGATCAACTTCGACAAGCCTCAGACCATCTACCTTGGATTCTATGCTCATAGCGACAAGAACGAGAACTGGCTCACTGTAGATGACGTGCAGTTCTATAAGGCATCCAACGATGCTGTCGATCTCGTAGCAAGTGAGATTGTAAAGCCTTATGACTTTGTGCGCTCTCCTAACAATACAGATGTGGAATTTGTCATCCAAAACGTGGGCATCAAGGACGCCGACGGCAAGGTGATTGTAACTGTAGATGGTGAGAAGAAGGCTGAGGTAACTCTCAACCTCAAGGCTCAGGAGATAAAGAACCTCACAGCTAAAAACGCACTCAAGGGACTTGCTGAGGGCAAGCACACTGTTAAGGTGACTATTGAAAGCGATGACGACAATATGCCTGAGAACAATGTTGTAGAGAAGGAAGTCAATGTGCTCGGCAATCCAAGCTTGTTCTACGACTTCGAGGCAGAGAAGATACCTTCCGATCTCAGCTTCTATGTTGGCGACAATGGTACAGTCAACCCGAATGCTGGTGAGGAATTCAATGAAGAGGGATGGGGATTGTTTAGTATCGTGCAGCATGCCATGTTGGGCAGCCAGGTGCTTGCTGGAACAAGCTGGATAGACGGAGATACTCCAAACCGCTGGCTTATCTTGCCACAGGTTCATGTCAATGGCGACAACGCAAGCTTTGTATGGGATGCAATGTCGTTCAACCAGCTGTTGCTTGAGGAATACAGTGTTAAAATATCTGATGGTTCGGGCAATCCTGCCGACTGGTGGTATTCTAAGGCCACAGAGGTGAAGGGCGAGACAACTGTTCCTAAGACACGTGGTATCAGTCTTGACAAGTATAAAGGCAAGGACATCTACATTGCTTTCAACCTTGTTACAAAGAAGGGCGAGGTGCTCTGTCTTGACAATATCGGTGTATATGGCGACGCTACCACTACAGGCATCAGCAATGTCAACGGTGACGCAAGCGGAATGTTCATTGTCGACAACGACAACTTTAGTGCTGTTAATGCCAAGTCGGTGGCTATTGTCGACCTAAGTGGACGCACAGTTCTCAGTGTTAATAGCAGCTCTGCTAAGCTCGCTGGCTTGCAGCCTAGCGTATATGTAGGCATAGCCAAGTATGCCGACGGCAGCTCTAAGACACTCAAGTTTGTTAAGAAATAAGTTTTTTTGCCGAGATATTCATAGTTCGTCCCTTCCACGAAGGGGCGAACTATTTTTTGGGGGGGCTCATCCTATATTTGGAGTGATACTAACTGTTTTTTAGATTTAATTGATAAGCTCCTAAGGTTAATAGATATTTTTTTTTAGAATCTTGTCATAAACTCTACAACAATCTTGTCCTTCTCGGATGTCTTGGCTATGCCCGACTTGCGATAGAAGTATTTCTCGTAGTTAAGGCGTATGTCGCTGACGAATGGCTTGCGCAGACTAAGTGTTACACCACCAGTAAGGCGCGAACGCTGGTAATCGTTTATCATCAGCTTACCGGCTTCGTTGGCTTTGCCGTCGAGATAGCGTGTACCATCACTATGGTCGCTCATGAAATCATAGCGTATTAGAGGGGTGACATAGCGTATTGCGCTCTTCTTGCTTGTAGGTATGTCGTAGCTTGCAAAGGCATCCACGGCGTGTACAGCCTTGAAGGCATCGTGTGCATAGTGCTTGTACAGGTACTCGGCTTCGAGGTGCAGACCCTTATGGTGCCAGTACATTCCGCCATCGTACATCATAACGTCTACGTTGTCGGGCTTTATCTTTTGCATACTAAGCGTAATGTTGAAACCGTGTGGAAAGAGAAACTGTGCCTTGGCAGAGAAGTTCACGCTCTTTGTCCAGTAGTCTTTCTGGTTGGTAAGACCTGATCCATTGAACAATCCTGCCTCAAGAATGATGGGGAATCCTACATTGGCTGTGTATCCAAGCGCAGCACCAACATCGCGCACATTGCCTACTTGCTTGGCTATGAACGAACGGTTGGCAAAGTATTGCTGGTGGGGCGAGCGGTGAGCATCGATGGTGAACGGCACACGCATCTGACCGATAGTGAACTGAAGCCCGTTTACTGGTTTCAGTCGGGTATATGCGTCAAGCATCTTTATCTTGCCCTCGTCGCACAGGTCTATTTCTGCCTTGTAGAAGACAATGGGCGAAAGCTGACCGTCAACGCTGATGCGGGCATTGCGTACCTCGAAACGACCTTCACCCTCTTCGGTCTGATATTCGTACTTTGAACGTATTGTTCCGTGAATGTTTACAGGTGTTGGCTTGAAGTTGTCCTCGTTGGTGTCGGTGGTTTGCTGCGCTTTTGCGGTTGTGCAGCAGAGACACAATAGGGCAGATGCTGCGAGTGCAGTTCTCATTCTTCTCATAGTTTCTTTGTTTTGTTATTGTTTTGCGCTGCAAAATTAATGCTTTCCTTTTGTCACGCTGTGTCAAGAGTGTTACAATAGTATTACATTGCCTGTCTGCTTTATATTTTGTCTGCCTCTTATATATTATATAATGTGTAACTGTTATCGCACACACTACTTGTGTTGACGCAAATCAATTATTAACGAAAATGTAATATAAATGCAAACTTTTCTCGTGAAAGTTTTGGTGGTTCAAGAAAAAGTCGTACCTTTGCATCCGCTTACGAGAAACAACAATACATCAAGCAAAACGAGAATTAGTTGTATTTCTGTAGGTGGATAAAGAAAAAGAGTTCTTTGAAAAGATTTATATAAGACAGATAAAGTAGTACAAGAAGCGAGAATGATGAAACACTCATTCTTGGG
>ERZ1026846.817-NODE-817-length-22429-cov-25.945428_pt1 | contig 22429 bp, 22 predicted proteins | sample MGYA00380153_ERZ1026846 | MGnify/ENA primary metagenome ERZ1026846 (study PRJEB33269, sample SAMEA4719789) | human gut metagenome | biome: human-associated habitat; feature: organic feature; material: feces | place: Cameroon | collected 2013-10 ...
GTCTCGTGGGCTCGGAGATGTGTATAAGAGACAGCAATAGTTTCTTTATTATATATATTATCATTATACATGAGCCATAACCCAAGAAGTATGGATGAGAAAAGAACGAAGACATTCTTGTCATTTCATAAAAAAGCTGTGGATTATCACTTAAATCACCCAACGAATTATACCTAAAAGCTGAATACCATCCAGGAGGGAAAAAGTATAAAACAATGCCACTAACAATTATAAATAGCATGGGCCACTTGAAATTTTCTATAAAATCATCGTTTCTGAATTTACCAGTTCTTGCAATAAAATATAAAAACATGACTGAAAGCTGGTTCTTGATTCCGAAATAAAACAGTTCTATCCGGTAGTCGGAAAAAAAATATGAAAATATACTAAAAAACATTGAAGCAGCAACTGCCACATCAATTTTATTCCATTTTATTTTTGTCATGGAATCAACTCCTAACAGCCACATTACTACTACAAGTACAAAGTAAAAATCTCGAAATGAGAAGACTTGTAATATTGCATTTGCAATAAAAAAGTAATACCAATGTTGAATAATAAAAGATAGAAACTTTTTCATGATTGTAACAAGGATTTGTAACACTTAATATATTTCTGTGCAATTGGTTCCCAAGCCATTTGTTTCTGCCAGACATTTTTGATATTATCGCGCATGGATGAAACCAACTGAGGCTTTGCAAGCAAATCTTTTATTGCTTCTGCTAAAGCTTTTGAATTGCAAGGAGGAACGACCAATCCATTTTGACCATTCTTCACCACTTCGGGCAAAGCGCCGACATTTGTCACTACCATAGGAACATTCATAGAAAAAGCAGTTTGAACAACTCCACTTTGCGTGGCGTCCTTATAAGGACACACGGAAAATTCGCAATCATGGAGTAACCCTGACAATTCTGGTAAATCAATGAAATGGTTGCGAAGGATAATGTAATCTTTATTCTGGAAAGGTTCCCAGTTGAAGTATATATTTCCGCCTCCTGCTATGACAAGCTTCACGTCTGGATATCGTTTGTGAACCTCATTCATTGCTTCACAAAGATATTCCAATCCTTTGTACGGTGAAATATATCCGAAGAATAAGATGTACTTAGATGCAACATTCGAGGGTATCTGCTTAATTTCTCGCAAATAGTCAAATTCTCCCATTTTGTTAACTATAACCTTTTCTTTGCTTATATTGTAGTGTGAAAAGAAGTCATTCAGCAAAGGTTTACTCAACAATACCAATTTATCAAAAAACTTAAAAGATTTTAGCCGAGCCTTCTCATTTTTAGCATTTTGCATGTTTGAGTGACTTATAGGGTCATGAACCGTTAGGACTTTCTTACATGGCAAATGAAACAAAATGGTTGCATGTCCAGACAAGGGCCAGCACGCATGAAAGATGTCGGCATGTTGCTTTTTCATATGCAAAAAAACTTTCAGCCATAAAATGCGGCTTGAAAAAAGTCTTTGGTGAGTGTTGTTGTCATTGATAATGATAATCTTATCTAAATCAATATAGTCTGCGTAAGGTTCCATTTCCGAAAAAGCTGATGCTTTAAAAAGTCCTGACTTGGGTATTAATTTCTCAATGTTAAATAGCCCTGCTTTATGAACGTACTTTGTCAATGGCACATACGCCAACCAATCTACCCCTTTGCGGCTATATTCTTTTAACAACGGAAAGTCGCTATCTGACGAATGGATTGCTCCAAAATATATTACTTTCATTTTTCTAATTGCTTAATTATTAATTCCATCATATCATTATATTTTTGAAGGTAGTATGCCGCTTTACGTCTTACCACATTTTTAGGGAAATTACGAATTCCATCATAGATTTCCGAAATTGTGACATTACATTTATTACGATTTATCATACGATGGTTATCTTGCACTCCAAAAACTTCCATAATATGCTGGATTTTACTGGAACCGTCATCCACTTTTTCCCCCCAGAAATTAACCCGCCCCCAATTATCCAAACTGAAACAAGGCACGGCATTATGAAGACTTACCACTATCGGGTGCATATTACTTCCGATGTAGCCCTGTGAATATTTTATTAAAGCATACCAGTCTATGGGGGATAATGGGAATTTGATTTCATATCTTACGCTATAGGCATAAGCCTGTCCTGTCGGCATTGGCAAAATCACAAGTGCGATGTCATCTTTTGCAAAAATTGTCTCTAAATCCGTTATTTGTTCCTTAGTAAGAACTTGAGTAAAAAGACTTAAGAGTATGTATTTTGGGGGCAATCCAAAACGCATCAAAATCTCATCCTTATCCGGAACGAGAGTTCCTACATTTTGATTGAAAGCGAAAACTGGATCAGGAGTAACTAGCACATCCTTATGAAGTAAAACCTTTAACATCTCTTTTGTCCATTCATCTCTCACAGAAATAAATTTCATTTGAGACAAACTTTTACGCATAGCCACTTTAGTCCATGGCATAAAATAACGATAGGCACTATTTTGAGATGATACAGACATCAACGCCATTGGAATTTTACCTGCCACACCACATCCCCAAAATACATTTGGAAACATTCTGTCAGATGTTACATGAGAAACAAAGAAAGGCTTTCTTCGACCCTTATGCAATCGAGATAATAATGGGTGATGCTGAAGCAAAGCGTCCGAGCCTACGATAATCCCATCTATTTTACATTCATCAACAACTCTAAGAACATCAGCTGCAGTTTCACAAATTGTAGTCTGATTCTTGATTATTCCATTTACAAAGTCAAGTTGTTCTTTCCATTGAGGATCGTTTTCCCCATTTGTGATTGCTGTTTGCGCTTCCTTGCGCATATAATTGATAAAAATCGGTTCATAACCATGATTCTTCAAATAACAATATGTAGATACTGCCTGGAGTGTTGCACCGAAATTCATAACTTTATAATATGTTATTATTCCTATTTTCATGATTTTTCTATTTACCAAAACATAATTTTTGTAGCAAAGGGCTTCTTTTCAGAACTCCAGAAACTAACAAAGAAAGTACTATTGCTATTATAGTTAGCAAAAATGAATATATAGACTGAAGAACTACACACGTCATACCATTTTGTTCTATTATAAACTCGCCAATAATAGGTAATTGTATAACAAAAAATACATGCAATATATATATATGCAAAGACTTCTGACCTAACAAAGATAACAAGTTACCTATTTTCTCTGAAACGCCCATTTTAAAGAGGTTTACAACTAAAAGTGTCCCTACTATAGGTGTAATCAAGCCCTGCACATATCCAACTATTTTTAAAATCCATTGGCTATCGACTATAAACGGAAGGTATCTTGTAATAAAAGAAATTACGAAAGTAAAAAGCAAAAGCGTGAAAGAACTGAAACTTAGTTTATCCAATACTGAGTACTTTCTCACTATAATTCCCAAAAAGAAACAAGGTAAAGAGAACAGACATCTATCAAATTCTACAAAAGAACAGGCAGGAATCATTCTCAAGTAATGGCTAAGCACTATATACGTAACTCCAAATATGCCTATATCTACCAACATGCTATTATTTTTGTTACTAAAATGAGAAATTGCAATCGGAATTATCGCCAACAAAGACGTTTCCCACAAGGAGAATAAGAACCAATAACCATAATATCCACGAGCTAAAATCATTAGAAACCCCGTAACAATATAAGGTATTAACAATCTTCTTGTCTTTTTTAACACATAATCTTTCATTGTAGTTTTATATATGGGGGGTAAAAAAAGCTGATATAAAAAAGAACAGTGGCATATGGAAAGAATATATAATACTCCAAAGCAAACTTCTTTCCCAGAAACAAGGTTCTGAATAATCCAGAAGTAAGACCTGTTGCCAATTAGACAAATTCCATCCTATAGCATGAGCAAACACAACTAAAAATATGGCAAAACCTTTTATTTGATCTATATACTGTATTCTTTGATGTGACATTTTGTTAATATTATCTTAATAACCTTTTTAATTGTTCTTATTTTTTTCTCTGCAAAGTATTTTTTATAAGCCTTCCTAAAACCTTTCCTATGATAATACTCCCAAAAATCCTTCCTCTTAGGATTTTGAACGGTTGGATGTACAAGGCAAGGTTGTAAAGCCTCTTCTCTTGTAATAGTCCAACAATCTGCAGCGTTTTTGAATTCATCGAAGATGTGTTGGCCTTTTTCTGTATTAACCAAGAAGAGGGACGTTCCTTCTTTTGAGTAAATATCTGGGCGTTTATGGCTATCATCCCAAAAATCAGCTATTGTAAAATCTCCAGGGCGATTAAGATTAGTATATTGACATTCTCCGCATGAAGGACGGTTTATCAATTCTGAAAAAAACAATTTACCCCAATTGACAATCCATAAAGGATCGATGGTACTCTTACCGTTTTCTAAATGAAAACGGTAAGAGAACCTATGGCTCCAGCCATAGGTTCTCTTGTATCTCATATCGATACCAACAATTCTTTGGCCCAATATTTTGGATGCATATTCAGTATATTCTTTGTAGATTAAAGGACTTGGTATTGAATGACACACCAAATCAACAGTTATTAGTTTGGTGTAGTCTTTCATTAAATATTTTTTCAGACCATCAATTTGGCAAGGTGTTCCTGAAAATAAAACATACCTATCAGCCTTTAGAAACGTCTTTATATCTCTGAATGTTCCTCGAATATCACTTTGTGCATATTTTGAACCTCTGAATTTCTTTAAATCTTTTAGGTTCTCAGCAAATGCATGGTGTACAACACCATCAGAAGAATACTCCACACCACAAACAACTCCTTTTTTCTTTAACACATATTCTGCTATCAAAGAAAAGGCACCTCCACTGGAACTATTGTCTAAAATATCTTTATTCTTATGCCGTAGTGCATAATATTCTTTAACAGTAACTGTAGAACTCATTTGAGGGTCTGATAGTCTTCTTTTTAAAGGACAAACTTTGTCACATAATCCACAATTCACACAATTGTCTTTATTGATTACTGGATATAGAAATCCCTCTTCATCTTGTTTGAATTCTATTGCGGATTGATTGCAGATTGATACACATGCAGAACAACCACAACAATCTTCTTTTCTTAAAATCTCTATCATATATTATTGGTGCATTATTTTATGACGTATCTTTATCACTTGCAGGTTTATTTTATGTCGCTCTTCTTTTGTGCATCCCACAAAATAAATAGAAAGTGATGAACAAAGAACTGCAACTATACTGATAAGTAAAAAACTACCAAATGTCTCTTTAATATAAAAAGAAATGAACAATGGTACTATTGATGCCAAAATAGCAACAACTATAATGTTAAGATAAACTTTCTTAGTGAACTGCCAAAAAGAAATATTTATCATCCTTCTAAGCATAATCAATCTAGCAAACAAACATAGCTGGGAAAGTACAATTGCCACAACCAAAATAGTCTCCGGTATAAATCCAAGTTTTAACAGAATGTAAGATATCGGTAGATTAAGCAATTGTAATCCTCCAACAACAAGTTGATAATTTTTAATATTACCAGTTGCAAGCATTGCTGTTATCAACGGATAGGAAATTGATTCACACATAGCAAATATTAGAGTCAGTTGGACAAAATTTACAGAATGCTCGGGAATCATATTTAACCATAAGACTAAAATATAATGGGTATTCGCCAAAATAGGAAGAGATAGAAACAACAACATATAAAATGACAACCTTGCTCCTTTATATATAAGGGTCATCATATAATCAAAATCCCCAGATGCATAGGACTTCGTAATTTGAGGATTTAGTGCAATTGTAAAATTGTTCACAAAACCCAAAACAGCCGAATTCACCTGGGCTGCTATACCTTTTGCTGCATTAACGGATGGACCACCAAAAATATTAATTACAATATTTCCTCCCTGATCACGTAATACTCCCGAAGCTGCTCCTATAAAATTCCAACCAGCAAAACCAAACATCTTGTACAAAATTTCCTTATCCCAATGAAAATGATATGTACTTTCTGGAAAATGTTTACTGCAATAATATCCATAAGCAAGTCGTACGATTACTGCAACAAAACACATTAAAATTGCATAATATACCAACCTATCTATTGGTGAGTACATCATCAAAAATGCTATTGCCAACTTACCAACTGCTTCCAAAATACTGATATAGGCAAATGCCGACATTTTCTCATGCGCAACAATTAAGGCATTATATGGAACACTTATCAAATTAATGACAAAGGTAATAATAGAAAATTGCAGTACCCAGTTGGCTGCCGTCATTCTCGTTTCAGGTATCGTCATCTTGGCATTCAAGAACCATACGCCAATAGACTCAACCAACACCACTATAATCAATGACAATAAAAGCTGTATTGTTACTGATGCCGAAAAAATCTTATTGAGTTTATTTTGGCTTCCTTTTCCCAACTCGTATGTTATGAATCTACTGATTGCGCCTGACAAAGATCCAGAAATGACTGAGAATATCGCCACAACGCCACCTATCACATTATATATACCAAAGTCTTCCACTCCCAAAGCATTCAATATGACACGACTGGTATACAGCGCTATCAACATTAAAAAGAGCATTCGGAAATAAAGGAGCAATGTATTCTTCGCTATTCGTTTATTATTATCTGATGTTTGAGACATAACTATATTTCATTCATTTTTAGTAATTCATGATATTTACGAAGTTCCTCTTTGCTCTGCATTAAGTTCAGCATAATGTCATCTGTTGAAATGGAACTCTTACCTCCTGAGATTTCTTTTCTGACAATCAACATGAAATCAAGCAAAGGTTTAAAAACATCACTACCATCAGAATTTGGAGTGCATGAGCAAAGATAAGCTGTAAAAGCTCTGAAAGCTTCATCAGAACCATATACAAACAGGTCTTGCTTGACTTTCAACAAATCATGAAACCTTGCGTCGGAATTTACAATCTTCTTTTGTCTACCTTCTTCTAAAAGGGTAAAGACCAAATTTACGGCATCATAATATGCCTTATATTTCTTATCGGACACATAGCTTTCAAGTATTTTTCTTAACTCTGTCCTCATTTGCCATTTACAGGTCATTACCGCTACAACAATAGCAACTATAGATGACAATATCGGAACTATCCATTCTTGCAAATTACCCATATTACATCAACTTTCCCTTCTTTAGGAAATAAACTATACATGATGTTTCCGCAGCTCCATTACCTGCTGCATTCTGTCCTCCAATATCATACCCAGCTTCACCTAACAAGCCTTCTACTTGCTTTGCGACCTCAACATTTGCGCATACATAAGCACAAGCATGTTCTTCTGCAATAGAAAAATCACTCGTTCGATGCTGCTCCATACGTACATCGACATCATTGGTTATACCACAATAAAATGATTTTTTCAAATCTCCAGACTTAAAATCCATAAGCATATTCTGCTCTATCAATTCGATTATTTCACTTATTGACAGAAGCTTAACATCAGTATATGTATATTGATAGCTGTCACTCTCTATATGCAATAGCAATTGCTTGATATTATAATCCTGTGGTTCAACCTTGCTCGCATTGACTATGATGTCGTGAATATGCTTTTTGATTTGATTATCATTCCCTCCATTGCTCATTTGTAAATAACTTACAGTCTTTGGGCTGTAGGCATCAGTCATAAAAGAAGAAATGAAACTTCTCTCTTCTTCATTGGAACCACCAAAAATACTAAGAGACTCTTCGTACAAATTTATCTTACCCAACATTGTTTTATCTAAAGTCGTGAACGATCGATATAGAACATAAACAATGTTACTATTCTTATTGTCATACCAATAAGATATTGGCTTATCTAATCTTTTTAACTTCATATTTTTAATATTTTTCGATCTTTAGTATCATCTAAGAAATCAATAAATTTATCTGGAGTAAGTTGTTTGTCCAATCCTATTTTAAATGCTGCTTGTTGGGAAAGGTTGACATCATAATGAAAACGAGGATGACGCTTTGGTGTTTCTGCGTTACATGCTACTCTAAAGCCTTCTATATCATCATCATATCTAACATATCCAATTTCATAAGTTAGCAAATGTTTTAGGACTATCCAAAAGTCATTAGAAGAACTGTTTTCCTCTTGCTCCAATATCGGTGTAACAAAGTCAAAGCTACTGTTTGCCTCAAACTCTGATGAGTTCAGAAAAGAACATAAATTTGAAATCATAGAAGAATCAATATCAATGCCTTGATAATTGAAATGAATTGTTGGATAATATTCCGTATTGAAAGGAAAGCTAATTGAATACATTTTCTTTTCTGTGCAAAAGAACAATCTATTCATATCATTTACCACTAATATAAGCAAGTTGTCTGCATGGTTAACAACAGGATTCTGTATCATAAATCTACAAGATTCCAACAAAATAATCAGCAAATCTCGCCTATTCTTCAATAGCGTATCAGGAAATGCCTGATACAACAGATTTCCCATCATTCCAAATTTAAACTTTTTCATGAATAAAATGCCAAATTTGTCTCAATAAATTTTTTGACTAAATCCTTGTCAAATTTATCTATCTTTGTTGTTTCCAAGGCTTTCAATAATTGGGTTCTTTTCTGATTATCTGTTATTTTTAACTCCTCAAAAACGCTATCTAATACTTCTTGGAAGGACTCAACTTGATCTGTTTGTAATTCCAATATCTGCTGATTTATATTTCTTTTCTGCTCAAAAGACGGAATGTGCGTCCTAACACAATTATTTTCATTGATATACTGAATGCCATTTCTAAACACATCAAGTCCTTCGTCTGAAGTCACCAAAAGATAAGACTTAATAAAAGATCTTGTCAACATGGTGTAAAGAGAATTGCGATACCTGTACTGCCATTTTATTTTTTTAGTTATACAAATGACAAAAGGAAATTCCAAACCTTTAACATTATTAGCATTCGTAATATAGACCGAATCTTCTGTTGCAGACTTAGATTCATACCCTCGTTTTACAAGATAACCAAATTCTTGATTGATAGCATTACTTAGTATATCCATATAATCATATATGTCTCGACTGTCATCAACATAAATAATAGCTATATCGCCAGGAACTACATCAGGATTTTCATCCTGTATCTCATGGATTATTTCCTTAACCTTCCTAATCGTAGAATCATTTATGATAACTAAACTTTGAGCAGCTTGAATATCATCAAAACGCTTAATTGGGAATCTTGACAGTTTGAGGTAATTACGTTCAGAATAGTCAGTTTTATAGCCAAGATTCTCCCATCCTTGCTTGTCAAACCAATTAAGTTTGTTTTCTTCAAACAGACCTAGTCCGACAGCATGTGCAAACATTAAAGTTCTTGGGTCTGTGCGATAACATCGGTTCAATACAATATCTACACCCCACTTCTTCTTTTTAACCGAATCAAAAATATCTTGGAAAACATCACCTGCCATATATACTTTTTGACGTACTACTTTCTTGCAAACATCAAAGAATACTTCTGGAAAATCTTGACTTTCATCCACCAAGATATAGTCAAAGCACGGTTTGAAACTCTTTTGAGGTATGGCATTTAATGCGTCAAGAACCTTTGAAAAAATGAACTGATAGTTAACACCGGGACTAAATCGGCAAAAAGGGATATTATAGTAATCACATAGATATGAATACAAACCTGTATCTGGATTATTTTTTGAACCCCAAGCCCGTGTCATCCACAATCTTTCATTCCATTTGATTTGTTTGTTCACCATCATAAAATCAAAAAATCGTGGTATTCTTTGTCGAAGTTTGTCCGCCAATGCTATGTTATGGCACGTAAAGAATATGGTTGATGTATCATCTTTAACATAAAGCTCTTTTAGTTTATGCAGTAAGAGTTCTGTCTTTCCTGTGCCAGATAAGCCTTGGACAGAAATCATCTTCTTGATAGCGTAATTTCTGAAAATGAAACGAGTTTGCTCACCATCAAAAAGAATAATATTCTTCTTTACTTTTTCGAGTATCGTCTCAGGTTGAGCAACTCCGACTTTATCTATATCATTAATACTACCAGTCAGAAGAGAAATTAACAAATCTGCTTTACGTGCTAACTCTCCATGTAAATGAGTTTGAGCTAATAATGTGTCTATGTCAAAATGATGTTCATCATATTGAATGGACTCGACAACTTCTCCTTTCCATTTTCTTGCTCTACCGATATGCTCCATATATTTATACTTGTCAGAAATAGAATTCAAGTCTTGGATTACGTCCTCGACATAATCCTCAAAAGAATCCGTATCGTCTGTCAAATTCAAGAATATCAATTTATGATTTGGTATCAATGCGATTAACGCATTTTCTTCATATTGATATTCATATCTTTCACCTAAAGGAGAAGTAATGAGGAATATCTGAAATTCTGGATGTAGCTTAGCATATTTTTCAAATATACTAACCACAGGCTTATTTAGATTATTGTCCTTTATTTGCTTGTAAAACAAATCATTTCTCATAATATCAAAATAATTTTGTATAAGTATAGATTACCTATACTATATTAAAATCATGCTAATCTCTTCTGAATATATCTCGTGTATAAACCTTATCCTTTACATCATCCAAACAAGTATCGTAGCGGTTAGCGATGATGGCATGACTCTGCGCCTTGAAGGCTTCGAGGTTGTTCTCAATGCGGCTTCCAAAATCACCTTTATTCTCCCATAATCCGTTTCATCGCTGCCATCATGCGGAGCTGTTTAGCTGTTGGTCCTTTCTGACCTTTCTCAGCCAAGTCAAGATAGAACTTGTAGTTGCTTGCCAAAGCCTCTCGAAGTTCATCAGGCATGAGCATGTGCCATTCTTGATTTTCCTCATCACAATAGGTGGCAACCAAATATAGTTTCTGAAGCTTGTACTGAGTCTTGCGCATCTTGCGAACGACATAGGTATTGGCACCGCCCTTGACAAACTCATCGATCATTTGTAACTCTTGCTTGTTGAGGTTGCTCAATATCTCAATAGGACTATTGAGCAGTTCCTGCGCTACTCGGCGTGCCGTCTCGTCCTTCTTCAAGTTAGGGCTAACATACAAGTCGAGATTGTCACACACCTTTAGCATATTTGCTTTTGTGACACCTCCTACGAGTTGCACCAAGCGTATGCTGGAATCAAAAGTCTTTGTATCAGGTAAAACTATCATGGGTTATCTGTTATTCATGTCCATACAAATCTACATTGATATCGAATGGAGAATCGAAGTCCTTCAGCATGTCATGCTTCGTATCTTTCTCTGAGAGATTAGCATGCTCAGTTGGGATTTTCCAATCGATACCTAGGGTATCATCAAGGATAGAGATACCTCCATCTGCCTCTGGATGATAGAAGTTATCACACTTGTATTGGAAAACGGCTGTCTCTGAGAGGACAGCGAAACCATGAGCAAAGCCCTTAGGAATGAAGAACTGGACATGATTATCTTCTGTCAGTTCTACTGCCGCATGCTTGCCATAGGTTGGTGATCCATTGCGGATATCTACGGCGACATCGAGTACTCTGCCTTTTACGCAGCGAACCAACTTGCTCTGAGTATAAGGTGGGCGCTGGAAGTGCAGGCCTCGCATCACGCCATAGCTGCTCATAGACTCGTTGTCTTGGCAGAAGTGAACACTGTGCCCCAGGATTGGGGCAACCTTCTCTTCAAACTCTCGCTCGCTGAAGCTCTCGAAGAAGTAGCCACGAGAGTCGCGGAAGAGGCGTGGCTCTATAATGAGGACACCTTCAATATCGGTTTTGATTATATTCATCGTTTCTAAAATTCTAAGTTCTTTTTTAATGTATGTTCTTTCTCTTCAAGTATTGAGAGGAGATACTTGCCATAGTCATTCTTCAACATCGATTGAGCATTCTCTCTCAATTGTTCTGCCGTAATCCAACCCTGGCGGTATGCGATGCCTTCCAAGCAAGCTACCTTCAAGCCCTGGCGCTTCTCCAAAACTTCAATAAAGGTGGATGCCTCAGAAAGGGAATCATGGGTTCCGGTATCGAGCCAGGCGAATCCTCTTGCCATGTTCTGTACCTTCAGCTCCTTATCCTTCAGGAACTCTTGGTTCACTGTTGTGATTTCCAACTCACCACGAGCGGAAGGCTTGATATGCTTGGCTACTTCTACCACCTTATTAGGATAGAAGTATAAGCCTACTACGGCATAGTTGCTCTTTGGATGCTGAGGCTTCTCCTCGATGCTTAAGCAATTGCCTTGCTCATCAAACTCTGCGACACCATATCGCTCAGGATCGCTAACTCGGTAACCAAAGACTGTTGCCTTGTTATTCTGCTCAGCATCAATTACTGCTTTTGCCAAAATCTGGTTCAATCCGGCACCATAGAAGATGTTGTCACCTAATACAAGACAAGCAGAATCATTACCAATAAACTTCTCACCGATAATGAATGCTTGTGCCAAACCATCTGGCGACGGTTGCTCAGCATACTCGAACTTCACTCCAAACTGGCTACCATCACCTAAGAGTCTCTTGAAACCAGGTAAATCAAATGGTGTTGAAATAATGAGTATCTCACGAATACCTGCCAACATCAAAACCGAGATAGGATAATATATCATCGGCTTGTCGAAGATTGGTATCAGCTGCTTGCTGATACCCTTAGTGATAGGATACAAGCGAGTACCGCTTCCACCTGCTAATACTATTCCTTTCATAATCTTAATGTTATCTTCTCGTTAACTTTGCTGCAAATTAATTGTAAAGTTAATATTCAAATTATCTAGATTCATCATAATATTTAAGTAAATCAAGATGAGACTCCAGTTTTAACTCCATCTTATTAATCGTTTCATCATCCCATTTACTGGTTTCTTTCAAATATTTGCCAAAAATATCTAATGAGAGCTGCTCCTCATTACGATGCAAACTGATAACAAAGTCATACCAACGCTTTAAGTCATGAGGATGACCAGATAGAGGATAGCCATCCAGCCATAGTCTAAGAGAAGGATATGATTTTGGAATAACATCTTCTACAGAATATTCTTCTGATGTTTCTTCTACCTTAAATTTTCCATCTTTGCACAAAGAATCTAGAACATCTTTTTTAAAGAGATCTAGAATTTGATTGTACACATCAATATCGATATGCGTAACACCACTTTCTGGCATAGGGATAACATTTACAACATACACAGCATTTTCTCGCTGTGAACCTGACACGATGATTCTGGAATATGGCAACTCTGGTTTCCTAAAATAAACCATTACTGTATCATCAATACGAAGACATGAATTTCGTTCTGTCTTGTACGATTTAACTCTAGCAGACTGTTCAACAACCTCCAAAATCTGCGATATCGAAAGACCTTCACTACTTATTATTTTACAATCTTTGTAACGTTTCATAACATTGCCTTATTTATTTGTTTTCATCAATATAAGTCTCAAATAATTTTTCAACTTCTTCAGCATAAGTATATGATAAAGAAATCAAATCTTTATTTTTTGCACTGCCTTTAGGAATATCCATCGAGAGAGTTATTTTATGATCTAACTTAGATTTGAGCTTTTGAAGAGTAAGCAAATTGTAATCTTTAAACGTGCATTCTACAGATGTCAATAATCGTTTTAGCATACACAGAATTAGTAAAATACTTACAAATATCGTTTCATCATTATTGTCTTGTGGTATGTTTTCCTTAACATTACCTAATTCAGACACTAAATTCTTTAATACTCTAATGAGCAAGAATGGCTTCGTAAGCGTTCCTTTATCTTGAGAATCAAACTCTTGTAATTCAGAGATTACTCTCATATGTACAGACAAGTCTGAGAGAGTTTGATTTATTCTTGATAATTCAGTAAATTTGTAGTTTTCTTTTATCGTCTGCTCCAACTTATTAAGTTTACTCTCTGTATCAGATGATATTTTTCTCAATTTTGCTTCTGATTTATTAATGGAATTTTTAATTTCCTCTTCTGTTTTCTTTTTTGCTTCTTTAAGTTGTTTTTCCGTTTCTATTCTTGTTGCTTCGAGCCTTCTTTCTGCGTTTCTGGCAGTATCCGTTGATTTTTCCAACATTCGTTTTTCTGCATGTGCCATATCATTTTTAAAGTTCAAATTTGTATTGATACCCAAAACTACAGGAAGTATTGTACAAATAGCAGCAATAAGTCCTATCCATATGGACAAAGAAGTGGCGATTGTTCGTAATGTTGTTCCTATCTCTTTGTGCTCTTCATCCAAAATGGAATCCCATTTAGTGAATAGAGCATTTAAACGTTTGTTGTATTCTTTTCCTACAGTATTGGAGTAATCCATCAACTTTTGTCTTTCTACTTTGTCTTTCTTGTGCAAAGTTTTATCAGGATATTCTTTACCGTAGAGGCTTGTGCTAAACAGTATAGCAGCAACCACTATAGCAGATATGATTATAGCCCATATTGCAGGCCACCATTTTTGATAACACTTACTCATATAGTTTAAAATATAAGTTATGGTATTTTTCTTCATTACCATTTAGGGTAATCTTTTCACATTCAAACTTCTCGGCAAACTTCGGCTGTGTAAGTCTGGCAAAAGTAGTTTTCCCATCGTTGCTACCTGAAAATTTTGTTGAAAAGCATGATACGATTTGTTCATCATGAGTAAAAAAGATTATTTGTAGATTTTGCTCTTTTTCTAGAGTTTCTCTTGCATATTGTCTAATTTGCTCAAAATATTTGAACAATTCACGCTTGTTTCTATAGTCGTTAGCGTAGAAAACATCATCCAAAATGAATGGAAATAAAAAATCTTCACCTTTCATCAGCTTTATATTTAATACAGCTTGTAATGTTAGACAGAAAAGGCGGTATCTAAATGTATTGAAATATTTGTGAACAGGCTCTTCATTGATACTGATTGAAATTTTGTTTGTTTCTTTTAAGCCAGAAATGTCGAAAACAAAATTTTCTTCACCCTCAGTGATGAAGGTCTCGTCAAATATGGATTTTATCGCTTTGACAAGACTCTCATCTACATAATCAACAACTGTCTTGTGAATAAGATTTAATAAATTCTCTTTTAGACTATCTATTTTAGATACCAATATATCCAATTCTTTAGACGTTTTATGTCGTTCAACAATTAGCTCAACTTGTTCTTTGTGAACCAACATTAACACATCTTTCTTTATAGTATCTAATGAAACTATACCTGTTCCATTATTTAATACATTTTCAATATGTGATGAGCATTCTTCAATGGCATCTGATAATTTGTTGATACTACCATCTTCTGACTTTTTCTCTTCGAGAATGAGTTTCTTTGAACGTGCTCCCTGTAAAATGCTGCTAAATGTTGTTTGTGCAGTTATAGTTTTGTAGATTTTTTGAAAATCTTGAATGAAATAAAATGATGTTAGATTATAAAAATCAGTTTTGTCAAAGATACCTTGCATTTTATCATCACCGATTTTGTCTTCTTTGATGTCTTGTTTTACTTCTAAAAGTTTGGATCGTAATTGATATAATGCTTTTCGTTGTGACTCTGTAATTTTATAACTACCATCACGCAAAAGGTCTTGCAATTTCTTTCTTGTTTGATTAACGTCTTCAGACAATTCTTGTATTGTGTCGTATACCTCTTGCTTTATTTGATTAAGTATACCATCATTATTGCATGCCTCATATAATGCTCCCAGTCCAAGCATATAACAGAAAAAAGGAAACCAGTTATTGGAGTTGTCACCATTTCGTTGTGTATATTCAGCAAACTTCAATATACTATTTTCAGAGAAAAAGAAATTAGTGACATCATATTCTTTTATAAATGTTTTATTTTTATAACTATCATCATTCAAGTCAAAAATTAAGCCATTTGCCAAATTTACCTTTACGGATTTTTCTCCACTTCTGTTTTTTATATATGTAGTCGGTATTATTTGCCTGATTTTAGCTTCACTGATATTGCCTGTGAACATATATTCTAAAGAGTCAACAAGCGAACTTTTCCCGACTCCATTATCTCCAAGTAAGGTTAAAAAATCTATCAGTTTAGACTCATTCTTATCAGATGAGACTTCAAACTGCAAACCATAATATACATGGTCTGGTAAATTACCAAACTTTCTGAAGTTTTTCAGAAGCAAATGGCGAAAACGAAAATCGTGATTGGCAATAAAATACTGAGGAGGCATCGTTTCCTTGTTCCACTTGCAAATAGTATCGAATGTTGCTTGCGCCTCACTTGTTCTAGGCAAGAAAATGCGTAAGTCTTCGATTGCAAGTTTACAATTATTCAATGCTTCCTTCAGAATCTTTGTAGGAAGTGAACTCATTATAGTAATTATTATTTAATTACAGATAGGAGACTTTTTAATGTTGTTTGTATATAGTCTCTTTCTGGTGAAAGACGGTCTATTGACAATTTAGGACCACAAGTAGACAACATCTCAACCATATTGACATCACCTTCTATATGTCTAAAGCAAGATACTAATGTTCTAAAACTATCAAACATGCTTGGATTATAATATGTTGATGGCGATGCGCCATTATATTTATTCCATAAGTTGACAATGTAGAACGTCGCATGCAATTTATCAACCATAGTTTGTGAGAAACGATGGATGTTATCGGATGCAATTTGTTCTTTCATCCAGGTTCCAACTTCACTACTTGCAAACAAGTTATCACTAACTTCTAATTGTGGTTCAGGAACTGAAAGATACAGGTCTGCAAAAGCTTCATTCAAGCTATTAAAGCTGATTTTTATGTCGTCTTCAATGAATTTCTCCACATTCGATTTCCATATACAGAAAGATTTATCTACTGAGTCTTCCGAAAAGCATGCGTAATTTTTCAATTCACTAATGATAGCCTCGTCAATGTTTCGGTGTGCGTATACTACAAAATCTACAATACGTAGAATTTTATTCCTTTGTTTTTCAGACAAAGGAAGTCCATTGGACAATAAATTAGCAAATACTGACGAGGTTACATCATAATTATACTTTTCTGTTTCAGAAATAACATGATATCTTTCCAATTTTTCCAATAAATCAGTGCCTTCGTCATTTTCCCAAACAAGTATTTTGTATTCACCTTTTTCAAAGACCACTTTCATTTGAGTAGCAAAAACACTGTTATATGCGTTCGTTCCTTTATTAAAGATGTTTTCAATCTTAGCTAATAGAGCAAACAAAAGTTTTAGCTCATCTGCTGATATACTTGTACTTTTAATTTTTGACAGGTATAGATTCAAAACATTGACACAAATTCTAAAATGTTGGTCACGTGTCAAGTCTTCATTTTCGCCGGAGCGAAACATGCGTTTCCAATAGCTATTGAAAGCATCATTAACATAGACATAATCTGGAACCATAGAACCGCGATCGATACGCATATCTATATTCTTATGGACATTTTGAATAGAATAGCCTTCTGTTAACAGACTAGCACACAAGTCACTTATCGAAGATAAACTTTCCCCGAACTCCAATCGATTGTAAGTATCACGTGACTGTCTACGTGATTTTACTTCTACCATCCAATGCAAATCGCAGAAAATGTTAGAAATGATAGAACCCACAGTCTTGTTGTCAAACATGTTGTCTAGCGTCAACTGCATGAGAAAGTCCTTTTTATAGGAGGCAGGTATTACTGAATCAACTGTGTCAGAATTCGTGAATGGCGTATAAATGGCCTCAAACTCATTTATTGTTGACAACATCTTTTGTATTTTGTCTGCCATTTCTGTTCCGACTAGCCATTGTATGTCCTCACTTTTCAAATACAATTCGACGTCGAATCCGAATGCTGCTGCAAACAATCTCTCCAACTTCCTCTTAAAGTGCATGAAATGATTGACAGATAAGAGATAATTGGCTAAAACAACTAGGCTTTTATTGAGCTGATGTCTAACAGTCTTATCTTCTATATTAATATTTGTTAATGATTCTAACAACAAATTCCATATGTCATCCAATATGCCATTAAACAAACTGTTGTTTGGTTCAAGAACTCTTGAATTGATTGTATGCGGAGCCATGGAGGCTATACACACAGAATTGTTTGTGTGGAATATCCTCAATTTTGAAAAATCAGGCTTGATGGCATCATGTGAATCTCTATATACATAATCCGTACAAAGAGTATAGGCTGAGAACACTTGTCCATCTTCTCGGCGATAGTTCATGTTTTTGAAAAAGACAGGCCTAGCCTTGTATTTTTCTTCATCATATACAGCCAATTGCATCAAGACAAATTCTATATTTTTGTCAATGTTATCTTTAGTATACTTCTCTTTCGGCAAATTAATATAGAACAAAGGATATTCTATATCGTATGGTTTGCCAAGGTCGAAGAACTTGGTAATAATACTGTCTATGAAGAAATTACATTTGTCTGTATCAATGAGACTCCATCCTTCTTTTAGGGAATCTACGATATTTGGTGCACTAAGTGCATCTTGTGTAATGACTAATGGAAGTCCGCTTATGTCAGAATTGTCATCTTTGATGATTCTTTTTGCTACTTCAAGTACTTTTTCAAAAGTTGTACCGTGATATATTGCCTCATCAACAACAATGCATTTTTTCTCTGTTTTCCCCCAATCAACAAATGGTATGGCTATATCAGATATAACCTTTACATTTGGATTGTAAAGGTTTGGAAACTTTAGTTCGCAATAACTGAGCAGTCTTGGAGCTTTGCGCGCAATAGCGATGATGATGGCATCTTGTGCCATCAACGTTCTATACCAACTTTCTAGTTTGGTATTCAGTATCTCAAACTTGTTTTCCAAAAAGACATTTAAGTCTTTCTCTGATGTATATGCCATTTGTATTATTGTCGTTTGCTCATTATAATATATATTATAAAAAGCAAAATATAGACATTTATTGTAGGAACACGCATTTTTTATGAAATGTTATGATTATATAGTTAACATTCCATATATACGTTCCATTTTTGCATAAAGAATTTTATTCTTTGTTTTCCAATGGTGGAGGAGGTGGTGGTGTTGTGTATTTGTAATCAGGAATACTACTACCGTTCCTCAACGTAGTACCAATTCTACTTGGCTTTTCTGTATTTGTAATTTTACTCATAATCTTTTCTATTTTGTGTTATACATTATAGTTACTTTTAAGATATGCTGCAGTTTCTTGGTTAGCATATTCAATATCGCTTTTCTTTGGTGCTATATTCATGTCATCACCAAAGAAACAAACTTTTTCTGCTTCTGCCTTCAAATTGAAGTATTGATCAGCAATCTCATCTGTTGTGAGTGCCTTATAGTCAATATTGAAGAACAAACGCTCAAAACGTCTATTGGTGTCATGGAGAAGTTTGCTCTTCTCATTCAATGTCCTTATATATTTTGAATATGGAAAGTAGGGCTTGACAGCTTGTATTACTTGGGTCATGGCAATAATACCTGCCCACAACTGTGGGACTATATACCAAACTGTCCATGCTGCAATACTGCTTGATGATACGATTGCAAGCCAAATGTTTATGCGCTTATCGTATTTCTGATAACGCATTATCATTGCGTCCATCACGTATGCCTTGAACACGAAATTACTTAAACTTCCCCAAACTCGATTTCTCATCTTATGCATCAAAAAGCTAGTGTATCTGTTGGAAAAGCCCCTTTGAAATCATCCTCCGTATGAGGATTATCATGAGAGAAAGTTAAAGTAGGCATGTTTGTATAGAGAAGTGCATCACCAATGTAACCTAATCGGTTTTTTGCTACAATAATCAATGCAACATTATGCAAATCATTACCTTTATCATCTTGGTAGATGTGATAATATTCTGGTCTATGCACAAAGCAAACCACATCACTATCATCGCAAATAGTTCCGCTATCTCTGAGATCTGTCAAAACAGGTCGATGATCAAAACGCTTTTCGCCCTCTGAATTTCTATTCAGTTGAGAAAGCAATACTATTGTAATGTTGAACTCTTTTGCCAAGGCTTTTAATCTCCTTGTTATATAGTTCAACTCCAGGTATCTGTTTTCTGTGAACCCAGCTTTGGCAAAAATCAATTGTAGATAGTCGATGAAAACGACCTTTACTTGATGTTCTTGTACCGATTCTTCGACAGTTTTACAAATGTCATCTATAGTGTAAGTTGACTTTGTATCCAGATAAATGGGTGCGTTTACTATTCTAGATAATCCCTTGTCCAATTTTTCCCATTCCTCTGCAACCAGTTGACCACTAAGCAATCCCCTATACTTTATGTTAAGCGTACATGTAATAAGCATATTGGTACATAACTGCTCTGTGCTCTCTAATGAAATATACAGCGAAGGAATATTCTTTTCAATAGAGAGATTCCTCAACAAGTTAAAGGCAAAAGCAGTTTTGCCCATGCCTGTTCGTCCTCCTATAGTGACAAGAGTACCATCTACAAGTCCACCGAGAACTTCATCAAGTCTTGCAAAACCTGTTGACAATCCAATCAGATGGTCAGGTGTTGCCTCCTGTATTCTTTTTACAGAATTGTATATAGTTTCTTTTATTTCTTTCATGTGATTTTCTTTTTTATATGACCTCACTCACGCTCACCTCATCCATAATCTTGCGCCATAAGTCTTTGGTCATGGCGATGGTGGGGGATACGCTGAATTTATATTGCTTGCCAATAGAACGCAAGTTGTACATCACATTATGACGACTTTGCGTTATTTGGTCTATGATGTCTGCGCTTCCTTCTTTGGTGATGATAGGGAACATATATTCTGTGTCTGTGGAATATCTGTTGGCTATTTGCTGCATGGCCTTGTCCCATTTGATCGTGACAGCAGGATTGTTGTCAGACGCATGGGAAATATAGGTCAGCATTCCGTTTTTAACGTCGGATTTCTTCAGATAGGCTATATCCACAAATTTCATTCCTCTTGTATAAAGGGAGAACAGGAACATGTCTCGTGCGAATGCTTGCGATTTGTGAAGGTCGAGTGTTCGCAAATAATGCAACTCTGCTATTGATGGGAACTGTTGTGAGGTACGCTTGGGTTGTGGCGGTCTCTTGTTGACCAACCGAAAGATGTCTCGTTCCTGAACAATTCCACTTTTTACAGCTAGCTTATAGAATGTGCATAGTTGCGACAGGTAATAAGCAGTGGTAGATGCAGTCAATCCTTGTGCCTTCATCCATGCCTCATAGTCCTGGACAAACAGTTCGTCCCATTTATCCATAGATGTGGGGTTGTCGCCCATAAACATCAATATGCGATTGGCTGAATGCTTGCGAGTGTCTGCTGTGTGCTTTCTTCCTTCTTTCGTTAGTTCGTCGATGATCTGTTGCGCAAAAACTGCAAAATCGGTCATAACAAAAAATGTATTTTTGTTAAACTACTCTTCTACAACTTCGAAGTCTTCCTTATGCACGCCACGGATAGCTACAGCTAGTCCACCGAAGTCGAAGACGAGCTGGCGGTCACGGTCTATGCGGACAATATAGCCTTCATAGTCTTTGAATGGTCCTGAAATGACACGCAGCTTCACGTGGTCTTTGGCAAACTTCTCAAAATCATCACGAAGGAATGTAACCTGCTCCGGATGGGTCTTCATCACATTCATAAATGGTTGCATGATGGAGTCCTTAATAGAGACCGGTCGTCCTAAACTGCGGTCGTTGACTAAATGAAATTTGGGAAAATGATCTGCAAGAAATTCTTGTAGGTCATTCACAGTACCTTGCAAGAAGACTAGTCCGCTGACAGATTGCTCCAAAGTCTTTTTCACTCCTTGTTGCCTTTCCTCATCCTTGTAGGAATAACGAAGGGTTTTATGAATGAAAAAAGGTTGTTGGGTATTTTTCTCGTCAGCATTAAAAGCTTCAAGCCATTTCTCCATCCCTTTAGCTGCCATGTGAAGAATAAATATATAACTCCATGAAGTTGGGTCAGTGGAAGGGTCTTCTTTCTTTTTTATCCGTTTACGTCTGGATATTCCTTCTACACTCGGATCCGAAAGTCTTTCAGCCCCGATAACGTGGATGCCCTTTGGTAAGCGCTTGCTTACGTCGGCTGTAGAAGGTGAATTCAAGCAATCCTGCGTCATATTCTCGTTCTACTTTATGTCCTTAGCTGCAACCATATATGATGGTTGTGGAAGCCTAGTCCATTTATTATTGTTGTGCATAATCTTAATCGTATATATGAGTGCTTGGCATGCTGCCTCTGCACATATATCTTTATTTTACATTTGTCGCACACTCTTATGGTAAGAGATACAACTTAATGCAAAAGTACGAAAAATAGTTGGATTACATGTCAGATTTTATCATTTTCTATATGATACTCCCCAAATTTAACACAAATGTTTAGCAAATCTGCCTCGGGAGAACTCTCTAAATGGCAGATTTGCGTTTAATTCGACCGTTTTCACTCTCTTACCATAAGAAAGGGCGAAGTTTGCTAAACATTTTACCCTATCATTTCTG
>ERZ1026846.827-NODE-827-length-22179-cov-12.518939_pt1 | contig 22179 bp, 26 predicted proteins | sample MGYA00380153_ERZ1026846 | MGnify/ENA primary metagenome ERZ1026846 (study PRJEB33269, sample SAMEA4719789) | human gut metagenome | biome: human-associated habitat; feature: organic feature; material: feces | place: Cameroon | collected 2013-10 ...
CTATTAGCGATACAATCAAATTTGAAGCATTTTTGTCTATTTGTGATTCCGTTGGAATCCAAGTGATCCGCTTGGAATCCAAATTCTAACACCGTTGTAATCCTGTGTAAATCATATCATTACATGGCTTTAGAAGAATTTTTTTATCTTCTACAAAACAAACGTCAAAGTAGTTTTTTTCAAAGTGTCACACAAGTGTCACACATTTTACTTACATACGTGCCTACATACATACTGAAAGCAGACAGACGTTTAGATTTTGAACTATTATTTTAAAGAACTCTTTTTATTGCTTTACTATCGACAAGTATCATTATGTCGCATAGAAAGTGTTAAATAGTAGGTATGTAGGTACAAATAATTTACATTTTGCAAATCAATCTTTCTTTTTCCTTATAATTTTGCCGAAGAAAGTTCGACAAGTGTTAAGGCAGACTGCAAAATTCGGGTGGTGTTCTATTCGTAGAATATCCTCTATATAACAATGCAAAGATACGAAAAAAGTGCGATATTACCAATGGTTTTCACGCTTTTAACCTTTACTTTGATATAGGTCTAACCCGACATGGAATACACTACAGAAGGACTTATTGTAAAACAACAAATAAGTTATCTATGAAAATTGAAAGAGTAACAAATATCACTGAATGGATAAATGCCATCAACCCCGGAGAGGTGAAGTCTGCCTACCTCCCTTGTGACAAAGTGCAGTCGTTGAACTGCCTTGCTTCACGTCACAATCAAGGCAGAGGCAAGCAGAGAGGCAAGTTCGTACACTATCATTATTGTTCCGACTTAGAGGTTGCGACAATAATTTGTGAAACAAGAGAAGATTATCTAACAAATAAAGAGAATGGAGAAGAGAACAGTTGGAAGACCCAAATCCCCAAGGATTTCAGATGATGACATGAAGAAGATTGTCATTGACCAGGAAGAGACCGTCATGAGTGTCGCTGCACTGGCTAAAGAGCTCGGCATATCGACACAAGCAGTAAGAAAACGGATTGAGCGAAAACTAATCCCTGCTCATAAAAAGGGACGTTTATGGTACATTCTAAAAAGCGAATACATAAACGCTATAAGAGCATTGTAGAATCATCCTCAATATAACTGTTAAGTCCCTATATCCAATGTCGGGAGATAGTGGATATAGGGCATTTTCCACTCAACACCACATTATGATACGACAAGAAACCATCGACACCATCTTGGAGCGCACAGACATCGTGGCGCTCATCGGCGAACACGTCCACCTACGGAAGTGTGGCTCGCGCCATGTCGGCTGCTGTCCGTTCCACAACGAGAAGACGCCTTCTTTCTATGTTTCTCCACAGACCGGCAGATTCAAGTGTTTCGGCTGTGGCGAAGGTGGCGATGCCATCCATTTTATAGAAAAGGTGGAGAACAAGACGTTCATTGAAGCCGTCAAGACGTTGGCACAAAGGGCTAACGTGGAGATTGAGCAGGAGCAGGAATCAGCGGAGGCAAAGCAGAAGCGACTGCATAAAGAAGCGTTGTGGATTGCCAACAAGCAGGTCGCCGACTTTTACCGCAAGCAGTTCCTTGAGTCGAAGGAGGCACAGGCGTATGCTTACAGACGTTGGGGAAAGGACTACTCCACTCTCAAAGAGATTGGATATGCACCAGCTGATGGGCACGCCCTGCAGCTGCTTCCAGTAAAGGCGGACTTCTTGAAGGAGTTGGGACTTCTCAATCGTGGTGGCTATGACTTCTACCAAAATCGTATCGTCATACAGATACATGACCGTTTCGGGCATGTAATCGGCTTCACCGCTCGCTGCATGGATGAGCAGCAGCCCAAATACCTAAACAGCTCGGACTCGCTAATCTTCCATAAGTCTACTGTCCTCTTCGGCATCGAGGATGCTTGGAAGACGGCAGCTAAGCAGGATAAGATGTTTCTCGTCGAGGGGGCACCGGATTGTATGCGCCTACAGTCTATCGGCATATACAACACGGTGGCTGCGCTCGGATCGGCGTGGAATGAAACGCATTTCTCCACCATCAAGCGCATAGCAAGCAAGGTGTGTTTTCTTCCGGATGCTGACCCACCCAAGAACGGAGAACCGTATGGCCATGGCATACAAGTCGTCATGGAGGCAGGAACACTGGCTATGGAAAATGGTCTATCTGTCAGCATCAAGGAAATCCCGGACACGGACGACAACAAGAAGCAAGATCCGGACACGTTCTTCAAAAATACCAATATCTTCAACGCCACCGAGGAGACGGACTTCATTCTTTGGATGGCGGACAAACTGTTTCCGCAGACGAATACCACGGAGGAGCAGCGCCTGACTATCAAGAAGATTGCTTATCTACTGTCGCTGATTGATGACGAGACGGGCGTGTCCATGTATATCGGCAAGCTCACGAAGTATTACCAGGGCAGACGGCTCTGGCTTTTGGCGGTTGATAAGGAGCGGAAACTGCGTGAGGAGCAGGACAAGAAGCATAAGGAGCAGGATGAGGACGACCTAAACCACAAATACGGCTTTTACATTGACCACGGCTGCTACATGTCCATAACGGAGAAAGGCAGTGTCTATGAGTGGTCGAACTTCACGATGGTTCCGCTGTTCCACATTAAAGATACAACAAATCCTAAACGTCTATATAAAATAAAGAATGCAATGAAACATGAGGAAATATTGGAACTGAAGCAGGAGGATCTTATCGCTCTCGCTAAGTTCAAGCAGAAAATCGAGGGCCTGGGCAACTTTATCTGGAAAGGAACAGAGAAGGAACTGACGAAGCTGAAGTCTTACCTTTATGAGAAGACGGAGACGGCAACGGAAATCACTCAAATGGGTTGGCAACGTGCCGGATTCTACGCTTTTGGCAACGGTGTTTTCCACGACTGCCACTTCATCCCGGCTGATGAATTTGGCATAGTACGACTGAAGGATAAGGGCAACTTCTATCTGCCATCCAGTTCGTCTATATACAAGAACGACCCGAAGCTCTTTACGTTTGAGAAGCAGTTTGTGCATCTCAATCTTTCTTCGGTTACTCTGAAGGAGTTTACAGAGCAGCTGTTCAAGGTGTATGGGGACAACGGACGTGTGGGCTTCTGTTTCTATCTCGCCACCCTATTCCGCGACGTGGTGACTTCTACTTCTGCCAACCACTGGTTCCCAATCCTCAATCTGTTCGGTCCGAAAGGTAGTGGCAAGTCGGAGCTTGGCCACACGCTGCTTTCGCTGTTCACAATCAGCTACACGGCACCGAATATCCAAAACTCTACACCATCGGCTCTGAACGACACGGTGGCGCAGTCGGCTAATGCCCTGGCACATATCGACGAGTACAAGAACGATATCGACCCGAAGATGATTGAGTTCCTGAAGGGTCTGTGGGACGGCACAGGTCGCACTCGCATGAATATGGATCTTGACAAGAAGAAGGAGACGACGGCCGTTGACTCCGGCATCATCCTTTCTGGTCAGGAGATGCCGACATCGGACATCGCTCTCTTTACCCGACTCGTCTTCCTGCAGTTTCCTCGAAGTGAGTTCTCGGACAAGGAGAAGCAGAATTATAAGGTGCTTCTTGAAATGCGCTCGCTGGGACTGACGCACCTAACTCTCGAAATCCTCAAACAGCGCAAGCACTTTGAGCAGACGTGGTCTACGGCGTTCCATGATACGCAGAATATCGTCGGCAACGCTCTCGGTGGCGAAAAGGGCGAGGACCGTATCATGAACAACTGGTGTGTGCCGTTGGCTGCACTTCGGGTGCTCCAAAAGGTCATCCCTACGCTGACTTTCGACGAGATGCTGCAAGTCACTATCGAGGGGATAAAGAAGCAGAATGGTGAATGCAAGACTAACGGTGAACTGGGCAACTTCTGGAACGTGGTTCAGTATCTTGCAAGCGACGGCGAGCTGATTGAGGGTGGCGACTTCTTCATCCGTTATTGCAGCAAGTTCAAGACGGACATCATCAATGCCACTTGGCAGACTGAACGTCCGGTGTTGTTCCTTCAGAAGACTCGTATCTTCAACCTCTACCGCAAGGAGGGACGACAAGCTAACGAGAAGGTGCTGCCTACGGATGCGTTGAAATACTATCTTCAGAACAGCCGTGCCTACCTGGGCGAAAAGGTGGCGCGATTTGATGTGTACAAGAAGGGCATCATCCAGTACGACCATACCAGGGCTGCTTTGGGTAGCACGCCTCCAAAACTTACTATGACACAACGTGCCTACTGCTTTGACTATGACTTGCTTTGCGAGACGTTTGGCATCAGTCTGTGGACTGCGCCTAACCAGTCCGACAGCGACGAGCCTTTCTAAGGGCTTTTTACCCTTTTACTTTTTTACTCTTAAAAGCGGTATCTTACTACGAATATATTTCTTTTCAATAGGTATCATAATCAGGTGGACTGCCGGGGCGATTGCATCGTCTCGGCGGTTTTAATTTTGCGGAAGACATGGCCATCCTCTGCAATGTACTCCGTTTTTTCAGAGGTCTTGCACACGATTTGTAATCTACCTACATACATATTGGTAGCCCATCACACGCTCCAAAAAGCATAAAGTGGTAGTCATTGACTATATATATGGTGAAATCCTCATTATTTTTGTCATCATTCATTTTTCAGAAGAGAAATGCTGTAATTGTTGTAACTTAATGTAACTTTCTGTATGTCATTTATTTAGGTTGGCTTTTATCTTGTAATTTCTTATAACTTCTTGTAACATTTCATTATGCTTTCTAAATACCAAAAGGGAAATAGGTACTGAAAATCCTTATTTTTAGTTGTAGTCCGGCTTCTCCTCATCTGCTACTGCTTGCTTGTTAAGCGGTATCGTAAGTGTCACCGTGCTTCAGGAGAACGTGCCTGGCACTTGTGAGCCTTTTCGTCATTGTTCTTCTTTGATGTATGTGCCACATGCCAGGCTTTACCCGTCGATAATCAAATGAAAGAGGTATTGCTGACTCCTTTTTTACTGCTCCGCTCTTGTGGACATAGGTGATGGATTTCTACAGCATAACATTCAAATTGTCAGACATGCAGCCCTGGCTTCGTTCATGGGATTTTTCCGCGTGCAAAGTTAGCGCAAGCGACATTCCGCAAGGGCACGGCGCTGCCTTAGCTCGAATATTTTTTCAAGATTTTGGGGTGCGGTAGCTCCTGGTCCAAATTCTCGTTCCGCCAAAGGTGAAAAAATATTCGGCTATCTCTTGCCTTAAATGTCTTCTTCTTGCGCTGGGTAAGGCAGCGTAAAAAGTCCTCATTTCGAGGGCTGCATCTAAAAGTCTAACAATTTAAATTTCTAAGTTATGCAAGAAATGGTTCTAACATCACCTAAGTCGGCTCACAAGAGCATGAAGGAGCAGTTTGAGAGTGTCAGCAGCTATATCGTTGATTATCTCTGGGATCTGCCTGCCATCTACTGTGGCACATACAAGAAGTACAATGAAGGCTCACTCTTCGGTGCCTGGCTCGATCTCCGCACGTTTGACTCTTACGAGGAGTTTATCGATGTATGCAAGCAGCTTCACGCAGATGAGGAGGATCCGGAGCTTATGTTTCAGGATTATCAGTGCTTCCCTGCTGAGTGGTATTCAGAAAGCTGTATGGATGAAGAAGTTTTCGACAAGATAATAGCTTTCATCCAAATGGATGATGACAAACAGAAAGCGTTTAAGGCTTATGTTTCCGCCACTGGCGATGACAGCATTTCGGATTTTGAAGATAGTTATGAGGGCGAATATGATTCGGAAGAGGATTTCGCCACACACATCGTCAATGAGAGCTATGATTTGGAGCGCATGATGGGCAATCTCTCATATTACTTCGATTACAAGGCGTTTGCAAGGGATTTGTTCATCTCGGACTACATCTTCGAGGATGGCTATGTCTTCCGCAGATAAAGGTGGAAGCCGGACGAGGCAATCGCCTCGCTCCGGCAGCCCACCTTTTTATGGCGCAACCTTTGAAATATATTCTACATAAGGGGTGCTTATCATTTATTTTCTTTATCTTTGCAGAAATTTAAAAACAATAATATGAGAACAAAAATTTTTCTTTTATTTATTGCTTTCTTTTCATTCTTCCTTTGTTCGTGTTCAAAGGACGATGATAATGGAGGTGATAAAGTCACTAAAAACAAAGTGGTTACAATTACCGAATACGAATGGAAATTCGGTGAAAAGTCTGCTTATGGTGAATTGTATGCAAAATACACATACAATGAGTTAAATAAATTAGTAAAAAAGAGACCCATTACTACAATTCTGTAGTAGGTCGTATACCTAACTATTATACTTATTTATATGACGACAAAGGTAATCTTATAGAATCTATCCAAGATGGTTTGTCATGGTACAAACATAAATATACGACAAATAGTATCGACTCAATTGCTACTATGGAAGAGTATAATAGAGATGGTAAACTTGTAGAATCGTGGGCTTATACTTATGATGACAACAAACGCTTATCACAAGCAAAACAAACATATGCCTATGCCATTGCGTATGTTGACAATTACTCTTATGAAGGGAATCTTGTAACTGTAGTTAGACACAGGGTTGACAATAATGAGTTGTATGGTACAACATACTATGAGTATGATAGTCATAAAAATCTTTTGAAGAAAACGTGGGTTAATGGAGATACTGGTAAAAAAGATTTGGAGATATGGAATGAATATTCATATAATTCAAATGGATCAATTTCTAAAAAAACGACTCATGACTATCTTAATAAGACTAAATTGAAATATGAAGATTATACATATAATCCTGATGGAAGCATAAAATCAATACATATTTCTTATTCTTGGAACAACGATCAATCTGATTTGGATTATACATATTCTTTTGAATAAATTTTGAAGAGTGCATAAAAATCTTTATGCACTCTTTTACATACATACCTAATAACAAACCTTAAACGTTCCCTCCTTTCCATACAGCCTACACAAAACTATAGTATCTTTGTGCTCGTAATCAATTTACAAGTATTATGAGCGACTATCACATCTATATCAAAATGCCTTCCTATCTGCGCCAGTGGTTCGTACATCGGCACAGTGGCACGGAGCCAGTGCGTCTAAGAAACGGCAGCATCGAGTCAAAACTTATAAAGCTCGCTGTTGTCAAACCGCCTGTTTCTGCTGTTCCTACAAGGCAACGTGAGGATGAAGTCGCCATTTGTATTCCGTATTCAAAGACTCGCGACCCTCGTATTTACAACCATATCACGGACACTGGTAAACGTGCGTTGCTGGAGAACGTGAAGAACTCGTTTGATGTAGACTGCTGGACGTTCCTGCACGACTTCGGCAAGATCGGCAAACAGCAGAAAGACCTCATTTATCTCTACATGGAGCAACGGGGCATAAAGGAGGACGGCACTTGCTGGGACTCCATCGCGAAAATATACCAACGCTTGCGTAAGAATTATCTTACTAACCAATGCAAGCGAAAAAACAGCACGATAAAAAACGGTAGCAATAACAAGGTTGAAAATGAAGAAATAGTAGAATAATATGCAACGTCTTCCCGGAATCATCAATATATATTACGTGCTTGCCTCGTCGCTCATGGCAAGCATCACCCAGAAAGCGTTGGCGGATGCTCCTGTCGGAGTGTTCGCTGACACTTTCCTTGTGCCACATATCGGGGACGCAATTTGTGAAATGGAGACGCAGTTTGACAATAACGACACTTTGGAAAAGGTGAAACTCTCTTTCTCTACTACTTCGCAGCTGCCAGCTCGTGAGCATCTTGCTTTCGTCATCCAGACGGTGGATGGAAAGCAGTATCTCATCGGTACAGCTGACAAACCTTATCCTGTTATCAAGGTAGACGACTCCACAGGCAAGGTGGATGGTGATTCGGCTGCTACAAAATACACCATATCTTATACAAACAAAGTGGCACTTGTGCCATGCACGGCGTGATGAGCGCCTTTTTTCATGCCTTTTTGTAACATTTTGTATGCAGTTGAAACATTGCTACAAAACTTAAAACGCTGATAATCAGTATTTTCTTTGTTTGTTTACAATGTTACAAAAGATACAGCCGAAATCGGTTGAGTTTTTGAAAAGGCTATTTTTTCTTCGTCCTGTTTTTGCGCCCCACCTTCTTCCAATAGATAATTCGCAGTTTGCGATAACTTCTGCGTGATTGCCCAAATAGTGCAAATAAAAATACTATTGCAAGTAATGCAAAACGATAAGATCTGCGAATATAAAAATATCCGCCTATCAGAATTATCAATATGATTACAATGTCTCTCACCATAAGTTTATCGTTTTACATCGCAAAAATACAATTTTTTTGTCTTTCTCCAACATTATTATATAATATATCTTTGCCCTCAAACAATTTTTGACAATCATGGCAAAGACAAAATACAATCTCCATCTTAAAGGCTACGTCGGTGGTTGGGACTTCGATTCTGACTACGTCGATTTCGTCCTAAACAAGAACACCGACAAGGAGGTTGCTGTTCTCATCGACTCTCTCGGCGGACAGCTCAACACCGCTCTCTCAATATCATCTGCATTCAGGCGACACGGCAATGTTCACGTCCACTTTGTGGGCATGAATGCCAGTGCCGCTACCATTGCGTCTATGGGTGCCAAGCGCATCACCATGGATCACTCGGCTATGTATCTCGTGCACCAATGCTCACAATCGTTCTTCGAATGGGGCAGCTTGAACGCTACGGATATGCAGAATCTCATCGACAATCTGGAGAAGCAGAAGTCTGACCTTAACAAGTTGGATGCCAACGTCGCAGAGATGTATGCCGGACGATGCAAGAAAAAATCTGCCGACTTGCTTGAACTCATGAAAATGGGTGGATGGCTGACGGCACAGGAGGCACTGGCTTGGGGCTTCGTTGATGAACTCACGGAGTTTGATGATGACTCAGCTCCAGTTCTTACGGAGGCTATTGCTGCGGACTTTACCGCTCACGGCATACCGCTTCCTAAGATGCTGACCGACACGAAGGCGGAAGACATCACGGCGTTCAGACGATTCCTGCAGGCTTGTGCCTCTGTTTTCCACTCGCAAGAGAAACCAAATAAAATTGTTCCAACCATATCTTCTGAAGAAAAAATGAAAAAGACCTATTCTAACATTTGCAAGACTCTCGCTTGCGACTCGCTGGAAGCTAACGACGACAAGGTTACGCTTACCACGGCACAGCTCGAATCTATCGAGGCGGACATCACAGCGAAGTACAAGGAAATCACCAATCTCTCTGCTGACGTTGACCGTCTGACTAAGGCTAACAGCGATTTGGAGGAGAAACTGAAAAAGCTCCCTGCTGACACTACAAACACGGTTGTTGATGACAAAAAGGACGGTGGCAACAACACCGAAAAGTCTGACATCGAGAAGTTCTACGACACCACCAACTCGGCTCAGGCTCTCTTTGACTCATTACCATAAGCCTCGCCTCCATACCTCACTAATCATAATTCAAAATTGATTAACTCCAAATCGGCATCGCCGATAATTCAACACTCAAAAATCAAAATTCAAAACTCCATATCATGGCAGGAAAACTACAATTTACCCTACAAGAATACAAGGATGCTGCTCGAAAGTGGCGTTCTGACTTCCTTCGTCTGCCGATTATCGGCTGCGACGAGACTCTTAAGTTTATGACCGGTCGCCCTGGCATCCGCTACAAGGAGAGTGTGGGCACGCTCAACGCTTCGGCACAGTTCGCTCCTTACTCACCAACTCACTCGGAGGACGTGAACTTGCAGCTGGACTTCCGAACTCTTGAAACGTTCTTCGGTTCGGTGGTCGCTAAGTTCGAGCCTAACTCGGCTATCTCTACGCTCCTCGGCACTGGTGCCACTAAGGGCGACGGACAGAAGTCTGTGCCTACGGCTCGCGAGGTGCTTGGACTTATCGCCAAGTCGCTCTCCGAAAAGCTCAATGATGCTATCTGGAGCGGTGTGCGCAACGCAAGCGGTACTACCACCCAGGATCTTTTCGATGGCTTTGACACCATCACAAAGAAGGAGGTTACTTCCGGTGCTCTCGCTAAGGAGAACGGCAATTACCTCAAACTGACGGATGCCATCACCTCTGCCAACGCCGTTGACGTGGCTAAGGAAATCCTCTTCTCGCTCGATCCTCGTCTTCGCTCGCAGACTCTCTTCATGTACTGCTCGCAGGACTTCGTGGATAAGTATAACGAGGGTTATCTGCTCACACACAGCGGTATTCCATATAACACGCAGTACAATCAGCCTACTGTCGAGGGTTCTAACGGCAAACTCATCTTCTGTCCGCTCGCTAACAAGACGGACTCGAAGTATATCCATATCTCGCCCAAAATCAATATGCTTTATGGATATGATCAGATGGGCGACGTGGAATCGGTTGACGTTGAACGTTTCGATGCGTTCCTTCTCTCGTACATCGCCACCATGTTCTTCGGTGTACAGTTCGAGTCTATAGACAAGCGACGCCTGAAGGTCGTTGAACTGGCTGGCTTATAGTCTAACTCTTAACAATAGTAATTATGGCAGCATCTAATACAGACGTACAAAAATCTCTTGCATGGGCGATGGGCACACCGGAACTTCCTGGTGTGCGTCGCCGTGTTTATTATACCTCCAAGAATGATATTCTTGTTTGGCCTAAACTTCCTCATAACGAGGTCGGACGTGTCACTTCTTCTGTCTACGACGGCTCCTTCACGTTGAAGGAAAACGCTGTATGGAAATACATCGACATCCTTCCTGAGAAGTCGCAGCTCACAAGTGAGGCACAGGGTGAACTGCCGTCACAGACGCAGCTCAACAAACTCGTGGCGGTTCATCCTTCGGTAAGCGAAGCGGCATCGGCTGCAGCTGCTTACCTCAATAACAACGACAACGTCTTCATTGTCGAGGACATGAAGGGCAAGCACCGTGTCGTGGGTTGTGACAAGTGGACTACCAAGACCACTGTCACACAGGATCTCGGACAGGGTGCCACTGGCACCACTGGCACCACTATCAACGTGGAGGCATCGGACGAGTGTCCGGCTCCGTTCTATACTGGTACTATCACCACTGAGGACGGGGACATTGATTGCGCAGCGTAACGGCGAGTAAAGTTATAATCATAGTTGACCATGGACAAGCGGACTCCGATAGACATGCAGGAATTCTTGAATGACATTTCCGTGCCGGACTTATCGGGTCCGCTTGATCTGTCTTCACCCACTGCAGCGCATGAACAGAAGGATATATTCGCCATTGAGAAGCGTAAGGCATGGGATAAGTCGGTCGAAGCGCGGTGCGACTTCACCCGACGCATCCGGCTTACTCGACGGGCGGACACGTTCTTCATCTCTCTATGGCAGAAGTCGCTGTATGGCAGAACGCTGACGGATATAAAGGGCGACGACAGCATGGTGGCGTTCTTTGCTGATAGCATCTCGCCACTTATCCGTGACATCCTCGGTGAGGAGTTGAATACGGGGGCGTGGTGTATCGTCACCACTCCCAAACGTCGCCATCTCGTCAAGAACTTCGCTACTCGTATCAGCGAGCTGATAGCTGAGCAGCTGGATATTCCGTTCTACGAGGATGTTGCTTTCTGCCATTCCAAGCAGCGTATCGGGGCGGTGTTCACCATGAACAATCTCCCCAAAGAGCCTAACTGCATCGTCTTCGACGACTTCGTTACTACAGGCTCTACGCTGAAAGCAATGCGCAATGTGCTTACCGAACATCACAAGAATTGTGTGTTCTTTACTGGTATCAATAATAAGTTATAACAATGAAGTTAAACTCTAAAATATGAACAATCTGACTGACAAACTCCAGCAATGGCTCGACACGCCATTTGCTGAGCGTGACTGGAACGAGGGTGCTATACTCCTTCTCCAACTCACCAATAACACTATAATGTATCGTAATCTCAGCATCAATCCTAAGGGAAAGGCTGAGTTCATCGAAGGCAAGCTCCGTGCCTTCCTCAAAGCTCGCCGTGAGGTCGAAGCCCACGACGAGGTGAACATCATGCAGGAACAAGTGGATGCTATCGTGGCAAGTCGAACAGAATTTAAGGAACATAACGAGGCTACAGACTTTAAGGCAGGCAAGCGTGCGGATCACGACTCGCTGCCTGAGGATATCCAGGTTCTCTATGTCGAGAACCTTGACATCACTCACCGTATGCGTGAACTCCACTTGCGCCTACGCTTGTTGTCGGACTCTACTAAGCAGGTGCCGGCTTTGGAACGCAAGCCGTTACTCGACGAGTTTATAAATCTCGATAAAAAGTTGCACGCAAATTGGGACACTTATGACCATTATGTGACAAAGGCAGAAAGTGCAGCCAATACCGAAACCAACGAAAGCGAAAAGGAGCAGACTAAGGAAACTGAAATTGGTCAGTCGCCAACTGACCAATTAGCTGAGCAGCCTGAGGATGCCGCTCCTTCCAAGCCGAAGTCCAAGTCTAAATCCAAGAAGTAGTGAAGCGCAACATCAATATAGATGACATCTTAAAGCCACTCTCGGAATGTCCACACCAGGCGTATCTCTCCAATGCTCTTCAGGTGGCGGACGTCTTAGAGTGGATTTTGGGACAGGTTGGCAAAGCGGAGATTTGGCAGACATCGTTCTCCATCTCCGAGGAGTTCCTACGCCGTCTCTTCTTTATCGAGAAGTCCGGCAACATTTCTGCCTTTAATCTTGTTCTCGACCATAAGGCTACGAACAAAACGCTAAAACTTTGGGCATTCATCACACAGACGATGAAGCGCACCTATCTTGCTGACAACCATTCCAAAATCCTTCTCGTGCAAGCGGAGTCTGGTGAACAGATTAGTGTCGTCACCTCGCAGAATCTCACACGAGGCAACCGCCATGAGTCCACGTTCATCTCCACTTCGCCCGACATCTTCAACTCTCTTCATGTGTCCGTCATGGATCTTATAAAGAACCATTCCGTTCCGCTAACCGACCTTTTCCAACAGCGCATCAACGCTGCTGGTGCAAACAATTAAAATATGGTATATTCAGAAGAAACTCTTACGCAGATTGAGCAGTATGCTTCAATCTACCTCAAAATAAGCGATATGGCTGTCATTCTTGGCGTACCGCCTGAGACACTACGCCGTGACATCGCAGACCGAAGCACGCCAGTTTCGCAGCGTTACCACCGTGGCAAGGCTGCTTCACGTGTCAAGCTGTTGCATCAGGAGATGCAGCTCGCCTACGTCGGCTCTCCTCTCGCTCTTGAAAACACTCGTAACAACCTCCTCGATATGGAGGATGATGAATAATTAAAAATTCTCTTCATGTCACAATTAAGCATTATCGACATCGCCAAACAGGACCTTTACACCTCCCAATCGGAATTGGAAGGTAAATATCCTGTTCCTCAAATCGAACATCTACTTCGATTAAGGGATATGGTCACATGGTCTATCGCCAACCATGACATGAAGGATCGTCAGTTTGTCGATGAGTTGCGCAGTCGCTACGGACTGTCGCAAGTCACGGCGTATGCTGACTTGAAAATCGTCAAGGCTCTGCTCCCGAACCTATCGGAGTGTACGCGCGATTTCCACCGCTGGCGGTATAACGAGATGATTATGGAGACGTACCAGATGGCAAAGAAGCGTAAGGACACGAAGACGATGGAGAAAGCGGCCACTTCTTATGCGAAGTTCAACCGCATCGACATCGAGGACGAGCAATCTGTACCGTACCACATGATTGTCGTCCAACCGTTCTTCCCGACTACTGACCCTCGTGTTGTGGGTATCACGCCGGTTCCGAACATCGACGACCGCATCCGAAAGCTCACGCAGGAGCTTACCACGTCGCATCCGGACACAGAAAATATCGAATACGAACAAGCGGATCTTGTGCTTGATGACATCTTTAAGCCTGAAGACAATGACGAACAAAGTTGATACTTCCCTTTGGGACATCGAGGCGAAGCAACACTCGAAGCGTGTGTACTTCAACAAACCTCAGCTCCTGACGCAATACATCGGCGCGAAGACTACGGTAATCGTGGCCGGACGACGCACTGGCAAGACGGACTCCATCGCCTCGCCGTTCGTGCTACGTAACATGCAGCGTATGCCTGGCTCCACTGGTGGTATCGTCGTGCCGACGTTCAAGCACGGACTTACCAACACGCTCCCTGGTCTGCTCGCAGCGTGGAAACGTTGGGGGTATATCAATGGCGTGCATTATGTGGTAGGAAGAAAACCGCCGAAGTCCTTCGCGAAGCCTATCACCGAACCGGCTGATTATGAGCATGTCATCACGTTCTATAATGGCTCGGTGGCTATCATCATCAGTCAGGACCGCCCGGGCTCCTCCAACTCGCTCACGCTCTCATGGCTGCTCATCGACGAGGCGAAGTTCATTGATTACAACAAGCTGAAGGACGAGACTCTGCCTGCCAATGGTGGCATACGCTCGTACTTCGGACACCACAGCTTTAACCACTCCATGATGGTGCTTTCGGATATGCCTCAGACCACCAAAGGCTCTTGGTTCCTGCACTACGAGGATAAAATGGACACGGAACTGATTGACACCATCAAGGGCACAATCTACAAGATATGGCAGACGAAGGAGCGCATTGCCCAACTCAAAGAGCAGCGCAAGCCCATTCCTTCTTATCTGCCCAATTACCTCAAATGGCTCGACCAGTCGCTTAACAAGATGCGCTCGGTGGCTGTCTATTACAAGGAATACTCCACACTCGAAAACTTGCAGCTTCTCGGTGAAGAGTATATCCGGCAGATGAAGCGCGACCTCACGCCAAAGACGTTCCAGACTTCTATCCTCTGTCAGAAGATCGGCATCTCGCACGATGGCTTCTACTCGTCAATGCAGGAGTACCACAAATATGATGCTTCGGATTTCGACTACCTCGACTCGCTCGGCTACGAGCGCATCATCAAGGAGGCGCAGCAGGATCTCTACACCATCCACGCAACTAACCAGTTCTCCACGCTCAACAGCTCGCTCGATTGTCGCACGGACTCGGACATTGACCCTATGCAACCTCTCTGCATTGGCATGGACTACAATGCCAATATCAACTGGATTGTGTGTGGTCAGCCTCGTGCCAACCGCTTGAACATCCTCAAATCGTTCTATGTGAAGTTCGAGCGCAAAATCCCTGCGCTCGTCGCCGACTTCTGCACCTATTACGCACCGCACCCTAACAAGACGGTCATCTACTACTATGATGCCACCGCCCTCGGCTCTAACTATGCCGTGAACGACCAGGACTTCCATTGGGTGGTAGTCCATGAGTTCGAGCGCCACGGATGGCAGGTCATTGACGTGTACCTCGGCAACCCGATGCGACACGATGAGAAATATCTTCTCATCAACCAGGGCTTTGCCGGGAAGCAACGCCTTATGCCGTACTTCAACCGCCAGAACAACGATGACCTAATCCTCGCCATTCAGTCCGCAGGAGTGGAGCGAGGACGCAACGGCTTCCGCAAGAACAAATCCATGGAGAAGCAGCCGGAGTCCGAAGAAGACCTTCTCGAACACCGTACCGACGGCACCGATGCCTTCGATACGCTCTATATCGGCTGCGAGAAGTTCCCACAGCACGATTTATATCCAATTGCGCTAAACGGAATAAAATAATTGCTACATCACTCCTTGAATGAGAAAAAAAACAGTACCTTTGCGAACAAGAATTCAAAACAAATTATAGATATGAACAAGCTTTTAATTATGCTATTTTCATTGCTTACTGTTGTGATATTAAGCAGTTGCGATGAAGTGAAAGACTCGCCCCTTTTGTTTAAGGCTACTTCAAACACTAATCCTGAATATATAAGTGTCAGATATTATCCCGAAGAAATAGGTTATACTCTTTACCCTAAGGAATCGAAATACTTCATCTATTCGTACACTTATATTGATGGTGATTTAGAGCTGACATGCACTAACTGCGACAATATTAACTATTCATTAGATTGCAGTTTTGGAATAGTAAAAAACAGTAAAGGGGAAAATATCTCTGCCACCGAGGAAGAGGTTGGTGTCTCTGTGAAAAATACCGATAATAAGACACTTCGCATTCACTTTGCCAAGTTGAAGGATGAAGATTTGCCGTTGGGCTTCTTAGGCGCACGAGCCACTATAAAAGTATATGGTCGAGTAGGAGGAAAAGATGTAACCACAAATATTTCGGTTTATCGCTCAAACCTTCGTAAGCAACCTGATGATGACATTAGTAAAAAGTAAAGACATCAAAGACTATGAAACTTCAATGAAGTGAAATCCCTGCCTAATCACCCTTTCCTATACGCCTTTGTCTTGCGCCCAACGCAGGATGAAGGCTTTTCTTTTTTCAGTGGTATGCTCCGCCTTCAGCACCTCCTTCGCTTCGCTCTCCGCACCTTTGGCTTTTGCAATCTCTCAGGCGTGAGAGTCAATAACGAAAGGTAGCCAATCCCGATTTTCAAAGGAGTAAGGCGTGGCGCACCGCTTTGTATGCACTTTGTGCATCTTTCCTATGCTGTTATCTTGGTAGCTTGCTCCATCGTCCCTGTCATTGTCTGTGGAGTAATTGGCTTTTTATTCGCAGCAAAATGACAAGTATTCATATTTGCCTTTTCTCATCCGTTCCACACTCTCATTAGTGAATGAACTTCAATACTGCTGATGTTCATTTTTTGTAGCCACAAGCACATCCACCTTTCTGCTTGCCTTAAAGATAGGTATCTGTCTGCCACGATTTCATCATGGAAGAAGTAGCCATCCCATCCTATAATGACAACAGAGATTGCACAATTCATATCACCAGTCTTCTTCTTTTATTATTCCGGAGTAATATTCTGAAGTGGTGTTTTTCGTACCAAATCATTTTATTTGTTCGACGTGAAGCACTTACCAAATGTAATGCTTATGATTTTTCCTTTGCAAAGTTAGCGCAAGCGGCATTCTGAAAGGGTCGCGCTCCACGCTTAGCCTAAGATTTTTTCAAAAGTTTTTGGGGCAGGTTTGCCTCATTCCAAAATCTTTCAAGCCCTGAAGGATGAAATAATCTTGGCTATCCCTTGCATTTACATGCCTTCTCCTTGCTGCTCCTTGTATGCACGTAAAAATTACAAAAGCACTTCGGTGCTTCACTTTTAAGTCGAACAAATAAAATTTTAAAGATTATGGTACACACCACTTTTAATTCAGAATATCACTTTGGTAAAAGAAGTTCAAGACAGGTTGAATTGTCAAGCAATCTCTATCAGGTTGTCATCAATGGAGAGGATGGCGAGTATTTGGAATATGAAATCGAGGCTGACAGCCATTCTGAGGCAAGCGCTAAGGCGGAAGCACTCGCAGCAGACAGCTTTGTAGACATCAGCTATATCGAAGTCTATCTCATTCACTAATCAGATTGTTTCACTCTTAAAATAAGAAAGTTATGAATACTTCAAATTTCATTTTAGCAGCTAAAGCCAATTCCGGCAAGTCCACAAACAATGTATGGGTCGTTTACACAAGCGATAACAGCTCTGACAAGATGTATTGCACAAGTGCATACAAGGCTATGCGCCTCGCCTTCCTCCTCAAAAAGAGGTTGGGATTGAACATCTCTGATAATTGCCTCGCACGCCTATCACAAGAGATTGCAAAAGCTAAAGCCCCACAAGGGGCTGCGGTGCAGGAGGTGCAGAAGCCGGAGCCAGCTCCTGTAGAGGAAAAGCCTAAGAAGAAAAGAGGGCGCAAGCCAAAGGCTGAAAAGGCTGCTTAGGCAGTCTTCCACTTCCGCCCGGCTCGAAGGAGTCGGGCTTTCTTCTGTCGCTGCTGCAAGATCGTAGCAAGTCCACACTTGCCTCCGCTCCATACTAAAGCCCTTTGTCCTTAGAGCCGTGCAGGGAACGCAGCGGTTGGGTCTTTTCTTATATCGGCAAAGCCGGTTATCTTTGAAAACAAAAAGGTTATGCTGAAAATTAATTATACTCCTTCTCTATATGTCTTCACTTGCAACATCCCATCAGAGATAGAAATCTCTACTGATGCTGCTTCGGTATATGTCACTATCGCATGTGGTCCTGACACTATCTTTGAGTCTACGCTTTATCCTTACAACAACACCGCCACACTCTATGATGCTCGCTCCATCATCGAGGGGCACTTGCTGGATAAGCAGCGTGTCTTCGCCAACTTCGTCATCACGGCGGACACAAAGACTGAGGAGGCGACCACGCCGGAGCGCCATTTCATTTACTCTCGTCTGAGCCTCGCTACAAATGCCATGAGCTTCGTACAGTTGTTCTTCCTCACCACACGCTCGATGTTCACTATTCCACGCAATTCGTTTCAGGCTCTTTCAGCGTTTTACTTGCCTGATGTCGCGCTACAGGGCTACACTGAATGCCTGGTTCTCTTCGATGGCGAGTCAATACCTCGCATGGTTCGCATCGAGGATGCTAAGGTGGACACCAAGAACTCCACCTTGATACGTAACATTATAAGTCCTATTGCTATAGAAACCCGCATCGGCAGCAAGTGCCGACTGCTCCAGTTTACCATACATCGTGGCTTTCTTGCCAAGACGTTCTATGTCACTGACCGCACGCCGAACCTCACGCTGCTCGTGCGCAATGAATTCAACTGCGACGAATACATACATCTCACTTGCGTCACCAAGAGCAAGCTCGACCTCGACCGTTCCACTGCCACCTCGCTCGGTGTCACCACCTTCTATGATGACAAGTCAGCCTACGAGTATGACGTGGAGTCCTCGATGCTTACCTTCGAGGAAGCCAAGCACTTCTCCCAGCTCCTCCTTTCTCGCTATGTCAACATCGTGGAGATAGGTGGTGCTCTGGCACCCATCACCATCACTGACATAAACAGTGAAATCTCCGATGCCGACAATGCCACGAACAGCATCAAGTTCAAGTACAAATATAGCAGCCACCATTTCCCAATCACCATCGACTACGGCAACAACATCTTCGATGATCCTTTCTACCGCACCTTCGATTAATCCACATCACTATGCAATCAATCCACATCACCACCCTCCGCAAAATCCTCTCCAGTCCCGAACCCATCGACATCCGTCTATGGACTCGTAGCGGTGAAATACAGTCTTGGCACCGCTGCATCTCCCTCAAATATGACTTCTACAAAGGCACAAGACGAATGAAGCTGCTGGACTCTAACGAAATCCGGCAGCTTCGCGATGTGTGTATATTTGAGGTGAATGGGATTGAGGTGTATATGTAGTGTGTCACAAGAAGTATCTTTTTTTGTAACAAAATCAACATTTGTGTTTGCATGGCTGATATTGTATATTTGTGGTTTTATAGAATATGTATCGGGCATTTTTTAGTTAAACATTGCTACTTTTCTAAGCCTTTTCTTTGTTTTGTCACAAAAAGTTGCTAATTTTGTGACAAAATTAAGGTTAGACATGGAAAGTATAGCTCATAAAATTGAAAACAGGATAAAGGGATTTGGTAGGGGAAAGATTTTCTTTGCCGATGACTTCCTTGATTTTGGCTCTTCTGATGCTATCCGACAGACTTTGCTTAGGCTTACAAAAAGCGGGGTAATTATTCGTGTGGCACAGGGCATTTACTGTTATCCCGAAATTGACGAAACTTTGGGATTGGGGGTGATTTATCCTACTGACATCCAAATTGCTGAAGCCTTGGCTGAACGCTCTCATTCCAAAATTGTCCCCACTGGCGACTATGCGCTGAATGTTCTTGGACTTTCTACACAGGTTCCGTTGAATAGTGTTTTCCTCACAAATGGAAAGTCGCGCAGAATATCAGTGTCAGGGAATAGATCTATCACATTTAAGAATACGGCTCCACGCAACTTGGCTTTTACGAACCGACTTGCCATGTTGGTTAATTCTGCTCTAAAGTCGATAAAGAACGTCAATGTTACTACTAAACAGACGGATCATATTTACTACTTATTGAGACAGGAGAAAAAAGAAGATGTGCTTGTCGACTTGAAACTGATGCCTGTATGGATTAGAAAAATTGTACAAAACGCTTATGAATAAATTTTTTGAACTTTCGTTTGACGACCAACGACGTGTGCTTCAACAAGCATCTGCACGATGTGGGTTGCCTCCACAGGCTATAGAGAAGGACTTGTGGGTTTCTAATATTCTGCAAATCGTTTTCGACTTGCCTTTTGCTGATAAACTCATCTTCAAAGGTGGCACATCTTTGAGCAAGGTCTGGCATCTTATTGAGCGTTTCTCTGAAGACATTGATTTGGCTGTCGACCGCTCTTTGTTTGGGTTCGAGGGCGACTTGACGAAGAAGCAGATAAAGAAACTGCGCAAGGCTTCTTCGCTATTTGTCAAAGACACGTTTTGCCCGGCATTGCAGGAGGCTGTCGAGAAATATGGTTTGCAGGACTTTTGCAAAATCGAGTCTGAGCCAGACGGTGAGGGCGATAGCACATATCCAGAACCGAGAAAGATTTTCGTGAGGTATAAGAGTGCTTGGGCTGAGCCGTCTGAATACCTTTCGCCAATAGTGATGTTGGAGATTGGAGCAAGGTCTTTGCTGGAGCCAAACGAGCAAACACATATCAACAGTATGGTCGAGAGCGTGTTTCCTACCATACAGACAACAATTGTCGATAGCAAGGTGGCAACGGCTCTTGCAAGCAAGACTTTCCTTGAAAAGGTATTCCTCTTGCACGAGTTGTTTTCCGTAGAGGGACGTGGCGTCATTGCCGACCGCAAGTCAAGACATCTTTATGACCTCTCTCGTATGATGGACAAAGACTTTGCTTTGGCTGCAATAAAGGATGATGAACTGTGGGAGTCCATTCGTCATCATCGCGAGATATTCACAAGCATTAGTGGTATGGACTACACCCCAGACATCCGTCGTCGCATCGTTCTCGTTCCTCGTGAGGATATACGCAGCGCATGGGAGGCTGACTATAAAAGTATGTGCTCTTCCATGATTTTCGGAGAGAAACCTTCTTTCATTGAACTCATTGAGAATATGAAAGTGCTTGAAGATAGATTCCACAGATTTTGAAATGTGACAAGAAATGAAAAAATGCAATAATTCATGCAATATATTCAAAATCTACCGTTTATTTTAAGTAGTACTATTAAACGTAAAATGAAAATGAAAAAGACTTTAAACCTTTTATTCCTGCTACTTGCAGTTTTTGCTATTTCAAGTTGCAGCAGCGATGATGACGAGAAAAAAGATTCCGTCAAGGAGATAACAATATATGTTTCTTCTGAAACGGGTGAAAGTTACGGATTTAACTCTACCCCAGAGGAATGTATGCTTGTAAAGTTTGATAATCCAAATGGTGAATGGGAACATCTTGGTCTATATCGTATCGAGGGTTTCATTTATGTAAAAGGGCATGAGTATGAATTGCGGGTAAAGATGACTACACTTGCCAATCCGCCCGCTGACGGCTATAGCCACAAATATTTGCTCGTCAAAGTTGTTCAAGACAAACTCGTCAAAGAGACGGAAACTCCAACCGACAATAGTGTAAAGTCAGAAAGCGACATTGAGTATCAGGAGCTGTGCCCGTACAACAAATACGAGACAGAAGACAACTATATCGTAGATGGCGAAGGAAATATCTATAAAGGCAATGGGTGGCCAAAGCCTTCTTATGAACATAGCAGGATATACGTAGAAAATGTTTTGGATAAAGGCGATGACAACTGGGTCAAATTCAATAGCATCCCATATCAGGCGTATTGCTCATACGTCATTTCTCCGCTGACAGACAATATAAGAATGGTGTATAATGAGGACGGCGGCCCGTTGTTTAAGGATGTAATACCGGAAAGCGAATTTGAGTATATTACAAAAAAAATGAACTCAGGTGAGAAACTGCAGTATTTTCTCATCTTGGCCAATGTATACAAAAAAGGACTCCAGAAATTGAAATTTACAATTACGAAACAATGAAACGCTGTTTGTACGAATAATGTGCCATAACAAATAAGTGATTATGAAAAAGCGTTTCCTCTTACCAATCGCTTTTCAGATGGTTTAATGGAATAACGTTATTTTAGAATTTTTCGTATAAACCACGATTGATTTTCACGCATTAAAGATTAGCCTTTTAATATAAAAGCATATAATTCCTACCCGTTGGCGGAATTAATATAAGTTGATAAACATGAATAAGAAGTTGTACATAT
>ERZ1026846.834-NODE-834-length-21955-cov-13.470868_pt1 | contig 21955 bp, 15 predicted proteins | sample MGYA00380153_ERZ1026846 | MGnify/ENA primary metagenome ERZ1026846 (study PRJEB33269, sample SAMEA4719789) | human gut metagenome | biome: human-associated habitat; feature: organic feature; material: feces | place: Cameroon | collected 2013-10 ...
CAAATGCTTCCGTACTTTCGCAGTATGGAAGCATTTTTCAATTTATCCCTACCCAAAGATTGGCAGTCATTATCTGACAGCCAACTCCAGTATTTCTTCACGCAGCTCTCGCATGATCTGCCAATGGAAGAAATACTCACTCTCTGTCTGTTCAAATGGGCAGACCTAAGAGTGTTGTGCAAGACGCATGACGGCAGCTATCTCGTAAAGCACCGCCAAGCGTCCAAGCAGGAGGCTACGCTCACCATCAGACAAATGCAAGCAGCCACGGCTTCATTGGACTTCTTACGACAATTCGCACCATTGCCGGTTCGCATCACAAAAATCGGAAGAGCCAAAGCCATCGAAGCCGACTTCCAGGGCGTGCCGTTCTCGACGTTCATCTCTGCCGACAACTACTATCAGGGTTTTCTCCACACCAAGAACGAGGCTTTATTGAAAGACCTCGCCACGCTTCTGTACCCAAAGGTCAAGAAGTCGCAGCTCACAACACCGCTTTTGCTCAACGCCTTCTATTGGTTTTCGTCGCTGAAGCATTACTTCACCCATCTGTTTCCGCACTTCCTACAGCCGATGTCCAGTTCCTCTGAAGACCTTCTGGGCTACGCACCGCCCATCGGCGAGGTGCTACGGACTGCCATGAACGCACAGATCCGTGCGCTTACCGGAGGCGACATAACCAAAGAGGAAGCAGTGCTCTCGATGGACACATGGCGAGCTCTCACAGAACTCGACGCTAAGGCTAAAGAAGTAGAAGACATCAAACGACAAACGAAATGACAGACAAGAACATCAATTGGGATGCCACCGCCTTCTTCGCATCCCTTACAGAAACAAACAAGTTCGCTCAAACCAATGACTTTGTCTTCGCAAAGGTCAGTGGACTCGACGGCTTCGAGGAAGCCTTGCAGCAGCTCCAGTCCGCCACGGCTCTCATTGCCGTCAGCGATATCAGCCAGGGTTATATCGAGGTGAACAACAGTCCGCACACTCGAAGAGTGAAGACGGTCTTCCTCGCTATGCGCCACGCCATCGATGACATGGCAGCACGTCAGCTGTGCATGGACACCATGCGCGAGCTGTTCCGTCAGTTTATGAGCAAGCTCATCCTTGAAAAGACGAAGCAGGAGCAGCATAATATCTATCTCGACTCTCGCATTTCCTTTCAGGAAATCGACCAATACTTCTTCTCTGGCTGCGCCTGTGCTTTCTTCCAAATAGCCGTTGACACTTATACCGATTTACGCTATGACCCCACAGAATGGCAATGACCCACAACTGCAAGAACGTGAAAAGTTCGTTCTTGCCTTCAACGATACGATGCTCAAAATATGGCGTGAGCAAATGACTCTCCTCGGTGTAATCGACACCGGACGTTTGCTTCACAGCCCTAAGTCCCTACCCGTAAGAGCCGACGGACGGTTTATAGAACTCGGACTATCACAGTCCTTCCTCGAATATGGCCTTTGGCAGAACTTCGGTACGGGTAAAGAGATTCCAAGAGGTAATCATGGCGACATCGGCCGTGAACGCAAGCGCAAGAAGAAACCCTGGTTCTCCCGTAAGTACTACGCTTCCGTCATGAACCTCCGTGACTTCCTTTCCGACAACATCGCTCACGAGTTCGTCGGTGTCGTCGCCCAGGCTCTTGACGACAAGTATGTGCGCTATAATCACTAACAATGTCTTTTCTCCATCTAAAAGTCAGCCATACCTTTGCTAAAAACAAGCAAAAGTATGGCTGACATTTCATCTATCACATCTCTCATCACCTCATTCCGCAGCGAGACGCGCGAAGAGGCTATAACGCCCGAAGTTCTGGGCGCACTGTTGCAGAAAATCGCTGACCTTTTAGGCAAAGCTGCTCTGCAGACGGATATGGGTCGCCTTGATAATTGGCGCTCAGATCTTGCACGCATCGGCTATGTGCTGACATCGCTCACCGTCGGCTCGGACGACCGCAACAACGTGTATTTCACGTTGGGAAAGGCGAACCTCTCTACTGGCATCAATCAAATTGCAAACAATTCCATTCTCATACGCCAGGCCACTACCGAGCGTGCTGGTGTCATGCGTGCGCAGCAGGTGCAGGACTTGAACAAATGCAAGTCCGAGCTATCTTCATGCATCGCTTCTATGAATAAGGTGCAGGAGGCTCTTGTGAATTTTCAAAAGGCTACTCAGAGTCTGAGCCTGCGCATTTCAAAGAACAACAATGAAATCGGAAACAACGCTGAAAGCATACAAGTTCTTCAATCTGACCTCAAATCGCTTGCGTCGCAGATAAAATCGTTGCAAACTGACATTCTGAAGTTTGCCACGATGAAGCAGGCTACGCAGATGCACATTGAATGTATCATCACTGACAGACACCTCGTAATACAGGATGCCCACCGTTATATCCGGCAAGGGCTTACCCCAGTCATTTTCCGACACTCGGTGCGCACAAGTCGCAAGCAGAAGAATGAAAATGGTGTACGTGAGTATCTTCCACAGCGACGTGGCTGGAACCGCTTTTATGACGACCGAAAGATTAGTGTGAATAATGGCGACGAGATTTCTTTCCGTTTGGATAAGGAGGGCGACCCGAACAGAGGTAAGTATTTTACGAAACCTGATGTGTTGTTCAATGACTGCCGTGCCATCATCGACCCCGAAACGCAACAGCTTTCGGAAGTGCGCATTGACTTTGGCAAACGCTCCTTTAACATTCTCGGCATCGACCGCTTTTTCCGCTTTGCCATCGGATTTTACAAGAAGTCTAAAGATTACGGTCCGTTCCAGTTCGGCGAACTCCGAACTAACCTTGCTGAGTTCAGGGTTATAGCAAAGGCTGATACGTTTGCTGATAGCAACGATTACACCGTCACCTTCAATTTCAGTATGTAAACGAAAAAAGCCATGGTTTCTCCGCAAGGAGATCACCACAGCTCGGATGCAAAATGGTGTTCGCGACACCACGCTGCCAAAGAGCAATGGTCCAATCGACCACAACTCAATCGCAAAGATAACCACATCATATTAACTCTCAAAAGACAATTCATTATGACAAAAGAAACTAAGGAAAACGTGCAGATTGTATCTGCCATAGCTATGCTCATCGGTGGATTCCTCCTCGCTGTCGCAGGATTCATCGTACCGCCCACCGGACAAATCCACGAGTCTGTCCTGGGTGTATTCGCAGAGTGTCTTATCTACGCCGGGTCTATCTTCGGTGTCACTATCTACATACAGACTAAGTATGCAGAACTACGCTCGTACCTCGACGACAAACTGAAACGGAAGGAGGAGAAGGATGCGCAAGATTGATCTCATCATCGTCCATTGCTCTGCCACGCCTGAAGGCAAGGACTTCACCACGGCAGACATCGACCGCTGGCACCGGCAGCGAGGCTTTGCCTCCATCGGATATCACTTCGTTATCTACCGCGACGGCTCTGTGCATCATGGCAGACCGCTCGCACAAGTGGGAGCGCACTGCCATGGGCACAACGCCAATTCCATAGGCATCTGCTATATCGGTGGTTTGACCGCAGACGGCAAACACCCTAAGGACTCTCGCACCGTGGAGCAGAAATCCGCATTGGTGGCACTTCTTCGTAAACTCAGAGTGCAGTTCCCCAATGCCAAAATCCGAGGACACAGAGACTTCGCTGCCAAAGCGTGCCCATCATTCGATGCCACGGCAGAGTATGCCAACATCTAAACCCAACGATATGAAACATATCCTAATCCTTATTCTTTGTGCATTTGTATTGTCATGCAAGAGCACAAAGACAGCATCATCCTCCAATGAAAGTGAGCGAAACGCCGTTTCGCAAGCTCAATGGCGATCCGCTCAGAATCTTTCATTCAGTTCTCTACAGAGGCTTACCGCCCTTTCATTCGATAGCTGCGTCTTCACATTCGGGGGTGTCGACACGTCGGCAACCCCTCAATGTTCCGACATCAGCTATCCATCGGGCAAGTCCCTGTTCTATGACAAGGCAAAGCCTCCATCTTACCACGGCAAGCCTTTAGCAATAAGTCACGGCAAGCCGTCCTCTCTCAAGCTCTACGGACTTCACCTTTCCCAAGAGGAAAAGGAGGAGTCTGCAGCTGCACAGCAGGTGGAAGACAGCATCGCAATAGCGAAGCAGTCTTCATCCGACAAGTCGCACGACATCATCAAGTCAAGGTCTTCAGTTCCCTTCACGGCAAAGCTCGCTATTGCCGTCCTGATGATGATAACGGCAGTAGCCGTCATTTTCTTTATCCGTCGCTATCTCGCCGGCAGACGACGACACTTCGGTCACAGGCTCCCGAATTCATTACCTGACAGCTCCGGCGGTGCATTGTTCGGTGGCGAGGACAAGCCATTGCATGGCTAAGTGAAATTGTGGGGTGTTCCATTGCGTTCCGTCGCTTTGGGCTTCTGTTGCAAAATAAGTATGCCACTTCCCTGATCCGCACCATGTCTCTTTTTCTCGGATGTGAGGAGGACAAATCGCCTGTAGTCGAATAGTCCTCCATACATTCGAGAAAAGTGCAAGCACACGAGTCACGGTATGGGGTAAGCAACATACACATTTCTCCACGGCAGCCCAAAGCCCCTCCACTTCATTACACGCCCCACAATTTCACGGCTACGCCAGTCCTCGCCACCGAACAATGCACCACCTACGCACATGATTGACGCATCACCCAGACAAGCAACGCCTCTGGGCGAGCTTGTCTGACCTCCTCGTCAATCATCAACACGCAAGCGCCATCCGTATTCCACGTCATTTCATTCCGTCATTCTTCTCCACATCTGCGATGTCATTTGGTTTTGGCACATCAAAGATGTCTATCTATCATCATCAAAGGTGAAAAGTGTTGCACACCCTTCACCTTTCTTAATAGGTATGGACACACGCTCCATTGCATTGCGCATAAGTCCGTGCAGCTTCGCTCTATTGTCTGTCATTTCGCTGCGCTCAATCTTCTCATCTTCAGCCGAAAGGCAGTGGCTCTCCACTCCCGTAGCCGTCCGTTATGCGCCACCTCCTTTCGTCCACTGTTGCGAAAGGATATTGCGCTACATTCCATTACGTTATCATTCCGGAGTTTCTCTATGACTCTGCGAGCCATGAAGAAGTCCTACATTACCACTTCATTACATTCCACTTCATACCCATTCGCTTCGGGTAAGGCAGAGCCTTCTGTTTCCTATAAGGCGATGCCTTCTTTGTTTGGTAAAGCTACGCTTTCTATTGTCTGTCAATGCGAGAAAGCCGTCTGACTAATGGCAATCAAGATTGCTATAAGTCTGACAGCACTCTCGCTTATTCAAATAGGTATGGCAGAGGTATGGGATAGAAAAGGTAGTGCGCCTAATGTCGGGCAAGACCGACAGGCGCATTACCTTTTTATCCCTCACCACTGCCGCATTACCGCCCGATGGGTCGGGCGTGGCGTGGTGGCTCGCTTGGTGTGGTGGGTGGTGGTTCAGTAGCAAGAAAGAGCGCAGTATAAAGCCGAAACCTTCGCTTTTTCTCGCATATATTGCAACATCCGCAAGCCATTGATGCCCATCCGATACCCAATAGCCTTTCGTAGTACGGCAAGACCCTCGGTTTGCTCGGCTTGGAGGCTTAAAGTGCCGAAAATAGAGCGTTTGACGCATCCGAAACCCTATGTCGTGCCGAAACTCAGTGCTTTTCCGAAACCTTTTGCTTGTTTCAGCCTTATTTGTTCAAGCCGAAACCCTCGCTTTTCGTGGAACTCGGAGCGTTTGTGCATCAGCGTGAAACCTCGGCTCGCTTTTGTCATCAGCGAAACTTGCAAGCCTTTTTCGTCACTTTCTGCCTTTTCGTTTTTTGGCGCAACTAAGGCGGTTTTGCGTGTGTGAGAAACTAAATATTAACATTTGTTTACATATTCCGCAAAGGTCGGGCGGTCGTAGCCGTCAGCAAGGACAGGGCGGTCGGGGGGTCTTTATCAAGACGGGTTAAGGGAAAATCCCTTAACAATCCCTTAACGGCTTGATACACAAGCCTTTCGTTTTTCTATCGCTTAAATTTCGTCGGTTTTTGTCGGCGCCAGCGTGCCTAAATCGGGCGAAACTGCCTTATTTCTCGTCTTTTGCGTGGTGTTTGGGCGGTGTTATTTTTGCGTATCATTAAACCATAAAAATTGAAAGACGTATGTCGAATATAAACACCAATGCGACAGTTACGCTTACTGTCAACGGAAAACAGGCGGAAGATATGCTCCTGAAACTGAAATCTCAGGCTGCAAACCTCGAAAAAGCCATTGAGAAAGTGGCAGCAGCAGGAAACAAGCAGCAGCTCACGAAGCTAAAGCGTGAACTGAAGGAAACCAATCGCCAAATCTCGCAGATTGAAAATGCAGCAAAAGGGGTCGAGCATGTTCTGCAACGCCTTGATGAAACTTCGCCAAAGGAACTGAACCGAACATTGGTACAGCTGAAACGAAACCTTAATGGGCTTGAACGTGGAAGCGACGAGTGGAACCGACAATGTGAGGCGATAAAGCGTGTAAAGGCGGAGATTGCCAAAGTGAACTCGCAGCTGCGAGAGAATGAGAGTCTATGGGAACGGATGAACCGAAAGTTGAACGACTGGCAGACGGCTCTTGCCGGCATCGCTGCTGCCATCACGGGCATCATCATGGCTGGACGCTCGGCGGTGAACGCTTTTGCGGATATGGACCAGGAGATGGCGAATGTACGCAAATTTACGGGAATGAACGCTTCAGAGGTGGAACAACTGAATGAGGACTTCCAGAAGATTGACACCAGAACGGGGCGTGAGGAGTTGAATAAGTTGGCGCAGGAGGCGGGTCGATTGGGCAAAACGTCACAGGAGGATGTCTTGGGATTTGTGAAAGCTGCCGACCAAATCAATGTGGCTTTGGACGACCTCGGTGACGGGGCTACGCTGACTCTTTCTAAATTGACAAACATCTTCGGTGACGAGGAACGCCTCGGCACGGAGAAGGCTCTGCTTGCCGTGGGTTCTGTGATTAATGAGTTGTCGCAGAACTGCACGGCTTCGGCTCCTTATCTCGCCAACTTCACACAGCGCATGGCTGGCGTGGGTGCTCAGGCAAAGATGACTATTCCGGAAATCATGGGCTCCGCTGCGGTTCTCGATAGCCAGGGACAGGCGGTGGAGATGTCGGCAACGGCTGTTTCCAAAGTCATTATGGATATGTTCAAGGAGAACGACAAGATAATCAAGGCTACGGGTCTTAATGCTAAGGAATTCAACGAAACGCTGAAAAAGAGTACTAACGAGGGTCTTCTTATGTTGCTGGATCGTCTTCACGAACTCGGCAACATCGACGTATTGGCACCAGTCTTCAAGGACATGGGCGAGAATGGTGCTCGTGCTGCGCAGGTGATTTCGGCTCTTGCTGGCAACCTCGATATGGTGCGTTGGGAGCAGGAGGAAGCTACTAAGGCGTTTGCGGAGGGTACTTCTGTCACGAATGAGTTTAATGTGCAAAACAGTACGGTTCAAGCCGGACTTGACAAGGCTCGCAAGGGTGTGACGGAGATGGCGGTGGCACTCGGTGAGCAGCTGCAGCCGATAATGAAGCATGTCATATCTTCCACCACCTTGTTGTTGAAGTTTATGTCTACTTCAATCACGTTCATAAAGGAGAACGCTTTTACTTTGGCTTCGCTGACTGCTGCTTTCATTGCCTATAAGATTGCGGTGAACGCTTCGAACATTGCTTTCAAGGCGCATTATGCGTGGCTTGTCATTTCTAAAGCAGCAACAACGGCATACAAGACTACGGTCGCCACATTGCATGCTGCACACCTTTTGTTGCAAATGGGGCTCGCCAAGCTGCAAGGCAATTGGGTACGCCAATCATGGCTGATGTCGGACCTCAAAAAGCAGGGTGCTCTGCTCGCATCGGGCTATGGTGCGATAGCAGCCGGAGCCATTGCTCTCGGTGCGGTTCTGTATAAGCTATACAAGAAGATGACGGAGGTGTCGCAAGCAGAGAAGGACTTGCAGGAGATACGCAAGCGTGGGCAGGAGGGCATCATCGATGAGAAGAACAAGATTGATGCGCTTATTGCGGTGGCTCGTGATGAAACGCAGTCGCTGAAGGACAGACACACGGCGATTGATGCGCTCAACAAGATTATCCCGAACTATAATGCCCAGTTGGATGATACTACGGGCAAGTATAAGGAGAACAAGAAAGCTCTTGATGATTACTTGAAGTCGTTGACTCGCAAGTATGAGATTGAGGGCGCTAAGGATAAGTTGCGTGATATCGGAAAGCAGCGTGTCGACCTTAATCTGGAAAAACAGAGGCAGGAGCGTGTCGTTGCGATGGATGAGATGGAGGCAAGGACGGAAACGGTTATGCCTGGTCAGGAGGGAAAGGTGGTGCAGTTGGGTGTAAACTCGTTGCGTGCCTCGAACAGACGTGCGCTTGCCAAAACGAATGAGAAGCTGGCGGAGCTCAAACAGCGTGAGGATAACATCTTAGGCATATATGGCGAAGACATCAAGAAGGATGCGCTCAATGATGCGAAGAAAGAACAGAAGCAGGAACAGCAGACGCAGAACCCTCCATACACGCCTCCAAAGACGGACAAGAAAACGAAGACAGAGGATGATGTGCTGAAACCGCAGAAGGACTGGAAGACCAGGGAGCAGGCTCTCAACCGTATTGCGTATGCCAAAGGTGAAAAGGATTTCGAGGAGTACACGAACCGCATGACGGAGATTGATATTGAGTACAATCAGAAGGTTATGGCTAATGGCAAAGCTACGAGTGAACAGAAACTGGAAGCGGAAGCTGCGTACTATGAGGCGAAGAAGAAGCTTGTTGATGACAAGAATGTGCAATCGGCTAAGCAGGAGAACGACTATTACAATGAACTTGTTGCTACGGAGAAACAGCGGTACATTGATGGTAAGGTGGACCAAAAGACGTTTAATGATGCGCTTGAACTCATGGAGTTGGAGCATCTGCGCCGTCTGACTAAGGTCTACACGGAAGGCTCAAAGGAGCAGCTGCAAGCGCAGAAGAACTATCAGAATAAGCTCGTTGAAAACCAAAAGCGAAATCAGAAGACCATTGAGGACAACGAGAAGAAGCATCAGAAGGAACTTGCCAAAATCAAAGAGGACTACTTCGGGGATAACAAGTCGGAGAAGAAGGAGAAGTATGATAAGGAATCTTCCGCTTTGGATGAAGTGTATGCCCAGGAGATAAAGGCTGCTGGCGACGATGCCAAAGAGAAGTTGCGTATCGAGGAAGCGTATCAAAAGGCAAAGGTGGCACTGGCGAAAAAGTATGGCCAGGAGTACAACGACACGAGTAAGAACTTCCTCGAAAACATGACTGAGGACATCACGGAGTGGCTGAACTCGGACCTCGGACAGGCGGTGCAGGGTTCTTTCGACACACTCACATCGGGCATGTCTTCAATATTTTCGGGCATGACTTCGCTCATTCAGGCGGAACTGGAGATACAGACTGCTGCCATCGAGAAGCGGTATGACAAGGAGATATCGCAAGCGGAGGGTAACAACTACAAGGTGAAGAAGCTCGAAGAACAGAAGCAGAAGGAGCTGGCAAAGAAAAAGAATGAAGCGAACAAAAAGATGTTTGCCATGCAGGTGATACAAGCAGTGGCGCAGACGGCACAGAACGCCATCTCGGCGTATGGCTCGGCAGCGGCCATCCCTCTTGTGGGTTATATCCTGGCACCAGTGGCTGCTGCAATGGCGGTGGCTGCAGGAGCAATTCAGATTGCAGCAATCAAAAAGCAGCAGCAAGCAAGTGAAAGTCAGGGCTACGCCAAAGGTGGTTTTACACCTAATGGCAGTAAATATGAGGAGGTGGGCGTGGTTCATGCCGGAGAATGGGTGGCTTCGCAGGAGATGCTTGCCAACCCGGTTGCGCGTCCTATCATCAACGCCCTGGACTATGCGCAGCGGACTAACACCATCGGATCCTTACGAGCCGATGATGTGAGTCGGACTATTGCGCCTGTTGCATATAGCACGCCACAACAGCAACAGCCTATCATCGTGCAGCAGCAGTCGGACGGACTGGCAACAGCTGCAATCGTGCAGAACACAAAGGCTATGCAGGGTTATGCTGATACGATGAAGCAGTTGGAAAAGCGGTTGAGCGAGCCTTTCGTCACAGTGAACACAGTCACGGGTGACACTGGCATCAAGCAAGCGCAGGATGAGTATAGTATTTTAATGAGAAACAAAACTCCTAAATCAAGACGTAAGTAATATGGAAATAATAATCAATGGCAAACAAGCCTATCTGAAGAAGAACACTTCGTTTGACTTCATCTTCGAAAACCGTCTGTTTACGGGTAGCGACAGCTACACCTTGACAATCACGTTCCCACTAAAAGGATGTGCACGGAACATTGCAATCTTCGGGCATATCCACAGAGCGGATGTTATCAAGTCAAAGGTGGTGTTTGACTGCGACATCCGTGACGGTGCCTTCCTGAAGTCTGGCTCCATCACTATCACGGAGATTTCTGACGTGGAGGTGAAGACGCAGTTCTTGGAGGGACGCAGTGAGCAGAACTTTGATGAGACGTTTGACGATATCTATCTCAATGAAATGGATTTGGGATATCCTACCAAGCGCGATAATCTTATAGCAGCAGAAGCGTTCAAGCCATATCCAACGAACAACTGGGTGCCGTTGCCGTGGGTAAACAACTATTCCGGCAATCTGCAGAATGCTGTTACCACATCCGTCCATTTCATCACTGGCTTCGAGAATGTCAAAAGCACTCTTTCGTTCCAGCCATACTTATTATATATATTGAAGCGTATCTGTTCGCAATTGGGGTATGAGGCGAACTTTGCTGAACTGGAGCAATCGCAATATAAATATCTCTTGATTTGCAATACGCTTCCTGCTGCATGGGCTGCGTGGAACTTTGCCATTGCATTGCCTCATTGGACATTGAACGAGTTTTTTGAGCATCTTGAAAACTTCCTTTTCGGAGATTTTGATATCAACCATAAGGCTAAGCGTATCGAATTCCATTTCTCTAACAGCCTGGCAAAATCGGCAGGAGAGGTAATCTTAAACAAGGTCTTGGACTCTTACACAACAGAGGTGTCGCAAGAAGATGAAAGCAAGTACATCGCTTCGGCTAACTTGAAATACGCTGATAATGATGCGCTTCTGTGGTCATATTACTCGTGCGACTGGTTTATAAGAGCCAACAAGTCAAAGGCTTTGGTCTATGATACATTTCGGGAATTGATAGACAAGGCTATGACGTTGAAGATAAGCGGTTATTACAAGTCCACGGGACATAGCGGACATGGATACAGCGAGTCTTTCTGCCGTGGTTATCCAGTTGGAAGTGACGGAAACAGACTGTTTTATTGCAAGGAGATTGATACATATTTTATAATGTACTGCTACAAATCTGAATTTGTCAGCAAGAACAATGATATGAAGTGGTACAAGTATTATAATCGTCTGATGCCTGTAAATCAGTTCGGAGATTATTTTGTTGATAATGATGCAGACGATATTGAACTGAAAATCGTTCCTGCATGGATAGAGGGTACTGACAGCAAGTATGGCAATTGTATGTTTCTCGACTGCGGAGAGTTGGGCAGTAGAGAAACATGGACTATATCGGAAGACGGTACAGGCTCTTCTGGCTCTGCATCATCTGGCATCTACATAGGACAAAGACCGAACAATGAAGGCCAATTATCATCGGTACGCTATCACGATGATGTCGACTATGATGCAGGAGAATTGGCACAAGGCACTGCAAGCTATGTGATTGGCAAAGGAGAAACCGAGAAGTCATCTGCATACTTTGATGTTATATATGTCGGTTTTTGGAGTGGACATTATCTTTTCGGCGGTAATCAGCCACATCCTATAATAGATAAGGTGGAGGTTACTGACTCATTTGGGTATAACAGAACTCAATTTACCTTGCGATTGAAAGACGGAATAGCCAATTCTATGCGCTTGTCAATGCACAAAATTGACGGAAAGCAGAAGTTCCATTTCTCTTTCCTCTCTGACACAATACCCAATCCCCGTGCATTGTTCTACATACGTGGGCAAAGGTATATATGCGAAAAAATAACTGCTACCTTCCATGAGTCGGGAAAGTCGCAGTTATTAAAGGGAATATTCTATCGTGTCTTAGCTGATTGAACGCTGCAGGGCTGTGGCATGGCGCTCGATGGTGGTGCGCAGTACTTTGGCGTAAATCTGTGTGGTCTTGATGTCCTGGTGCCCAAGCATACGAGCCACATTCTCTATAGGCACATCGTGAGCCAATGCCATTGTAGCAAAGGAGTGGCGAGCGACGTGGAAAGTCAACTTCTGCCTGAAGTGCAGCTCCATCTGTATCACATGAAGGTAGTCGTTGGCTTTCTGATTGCTTATCTTAGGCAGTTGGTAGTCGTACTTCTCAAGCACCTTCATGGCAGGAGAGAGGATAGGCGTGAAGAACTTTGTTTCAGTCTTGATACGGCTACCATCGATGTAGTACATCTTGCCTTCCTTCTTCGTCATGCTCTCGAAGTCGAAGGTCTGTGTGTCGCAGAACGACAGACCGGTGTAGGCAGCGAAGATGAAGAGGTCACGCACCCTGGCAAGTTTGCCCTCGAACTTGTAGTTGCGCATGAGCTTCAGTTCAAGTTCGGTGAGCGGTTCACGCTCACGGCACTTGCCTCGCTTCAACGTCACCACTTGATAAGGATCCTGTGGGATTTCGCCCATCTGATAAAGCTGGCGAACCCACTTGTGGATTTTCTTGTGGTAGCCGTAACACGTCACATCGGTACGGGTGCCATCATGCAGCCAGTTGTCAAAGGCGATGATGTTCTTCGGGGTCAAGTCGCCATAGGTGTTGAGCTTCCCGAATGTGCGCACGGTTTCGATAGCACATATCTTGTGCTTGCGTGTACCTTCGCGCAAATCCTCATTGGCGAGAGCTTCCTCCATAAAGTCGATAAAGCTCTTTCCACTTTTCTCCGGCTCTTTTGGCTGTTCCTCCTTCACTTCCACCTTTGGCTTCTTGTCTTCGCCATTGAAGTGATACATGAAATTATCGTAGGTACGCTCTTCATCAAGAACATCCATCGCAGCAATGATTTTCTTACACTTCGCTACCAAAGCTTGTGTTTCGGGCGAAGCTGCTGCAGCTTGCCAGTCGTCGGGTGAATACTTGCCAATCATAATGTATTTACGAGTGGCACGTCCAAGATAAACTTGCACTTCCAAAAATCCGTAACCCCTCTTCTCGGAGTTTTTTCTACGGTCGAAGACGACCTCTACCAATTCCTTCTTCATCGTTAAAGTAGGTTTTAGTACAGCGGACAAATAAGTGGAGAAGATGAGAATAATGGGAATTTAACAATTTTTAATTGGTAGTTTTACCAATTCCAGCTATTTAGTGGCTGAAAGTGTCACACGTTTTTAGAAAGTGTCACACATTTCAGAAAAGTGTCACACAAAGTGTCACACATTTATGTATCGTTGTGTCCCGTTATGTCATCATCAAAGCACCAGGTTCAAATCCGCTGCGTTAATTAGACATTACGCTCGTCCTCTAAATAACTGTCTGAATTTCAAGTTACTCGCTCGTAACTAACTGTATATAAGCAACAAAGAGGATACTACCGAAGTAGAATCCTCTTTGACGTTGTTTTGTTCCGATGTGACCCGCATGGGGTCACAAAGTGATTCCGTTGGGGTTCGAACCCAAGACCCACAGCTTAGAAGGCTGTTGCTCTAATCCAACTGAGCTACGGAACCTCCAAATCGACTGCAAAGGTAGTCTTTTAAATTTAAACTACCAAATTTTTAACAAGCTTTTTTACTTCATTTCCCCTTTTTCTTTGCCAGTCTGATGTTATATCCCGACCATAAGCACCAAATGGCGAGGATTCCCATAACAAATATAAATATGTATGTGGCGATATTTCCGATGAAGAATCTGCCACTATGAATCTCCAGAGCAATATTCCATAGCGACATTGGCAAATAGTTCATGCTTGATGGTTGTGCTATAATAGTTGTCCCATCATAATAATCTGCTATAATAGCAGATCTATTATATGTCATGCTTGCTTCAGATGACTTATGAACAAAGTCCTGACTCATGCCAGCAATAGCCTTCTTTCCAAATGGAGCTCCTGCTTTCTTGGGTGCAGGCATATGCGTGAAGTAGTCAATAGCCGTACCTTTTTGTCTATCCCAAACGAATAGTCCACTGAACGAGCCGCAGTACCATTTGCCATTTGCGTCTTTTTGCAGCACGTTAAGTCCCATAACGCTTACGGGCGGAGCAGACTCAATCTTTTTCATGGCACCATTGTTGAGCCTTAATGAATAGAAACCTTCTGATGTGGACACAAGCCAATCGTGTTCATCCTTGTCGTATCTAATCATGCGCAGTTTATCGTTCCATGGATTATTGCTTCGTAGTGTTGTGCCTGGTATTGCTGGAATCTTGTTTAAAACCAATGCTATCATAACAGGTGGACGAAGACACCAACCCGTCAACACTATCAATAGTGTTACAGCGATAGTATATCTGCCTATCTTGTCGTGCAGTTTCAGCGACAATCTGAGCAACGCCTTCTGCTTTGGTCTTAATGCAAACACAACTCCAGTTATGCAGAGCAATACAAGGATAACTGCAATGAAGTCTACTGCCACTTTTCCTACACTCCCGAACAGCTCACCACTATGCAACAGCCAAATGGTACGGAATAATGTTACTCTTTGCTTGTAATTCTTAGGAGCGCCAAGTTGTACGCGTCTGAAGTTTTTATAAGGAGGAACAGAGATGTATGCATACGATCTGCTTAGCACAACAAGCGTATCGCCATGTGAGGCAATATCCGTCAACTTCTCGTCATCCTCCAAAGGCAACTCCATTTTATGCCAAGTCTCGTGCTCGCCGTAATTGTATAGTGCAAAGGGCGAGACTGTCATTATCTCTCCATTATCCGTCTTTATAATGTTTCTTATCTGTCTGTTGTCAGCTCCTTCAGGCAGTCCTTTGTTCAAATCAGCGAAGAACGAAGCCGTTGAGTCAGTCTGCCATATACCACTATTTCCATACAGCAACACCTTGTTGTCCAAAGCAAGTGTGCCTCTTAGCAATCCCCCACTCCATTTTTCGTATTTATAGTTGCTTGGTAGATATTTTCTGCTTACATCCACACCCTTTATTAGCGACCGATGATTAAGCAAAATCCCCGACACACAAAACATCACTAAGAAGAATGTCATGCCAATACCTATCCACTTATGTTGTTTTCTCCAAGTTCTCTTATTCATATTACACCATTATTTCTACAAGAAGTGCAAAGGTACAGATATATGCTTAATTGAGAAATACCTATAAATTAGGATTTTTTTATTTGAAATTAAAAGACTTTTTTATTTGGAATATAGGTTATTTTTTCTAATTTTGCCATTGATAATAAATAATAGATTCGTGTGCGTTACATACACACAGGAACTTTGTATTAACCATTTAATTATTTTTCTTATGAAAAGTATCTTTTTTACCCCCCCCGACGATATTTTCGTAGGTTAGGGATTATTCTTTTTCTGTTGTTGACGACAACGGGAATCAAGGCAGGCAACATTCCCAATCAAGAGTCGGTAACATTAGCCTCAAGTGTGTCTTATAAGAACAAAAAGTCGGACAACGGATTATATTCATTGCCTTCTAATGTGCATCCTACCAGTGGTGATATTACGCACAACAATTATTATGACGTTAACGGAGATGGCATAATGGAGGTTATCGGAACTAGTCGCGTGAACTATGAAACTTTTCTCCATCTTGTTTCCACACCAACTGGCAATGTGCTGGATTCTATTAGGAACAAGGATTTTAAGGAATTCAAAAAATTTATAAAGTTAGACAACACAGAAGCTGTATATGCTTACACGGGAAATGTAACCTATGGTGCCGAACATTACATTGCTCCGTGGAACAACCTCGCCCAGACAACAGTCATATCTGTAGGAGATTGTGTGTTTGGCGACGTAAATGGTGATGGCTTGATCGACTATATTAGTTGGGACGATTACGAATCATTTAACTCAAAGAAGAATGTCATTAAGGCATACATACGTAAGGCTGATGGCACTTATGAGCAGCAACAGCTTGCCATTACCGATGATGCAAACGAACTGACAACAATAGCTTTGGGCAACTACACTCCTGGCTCAAGACTGCCTTCACTCTCAGACGGAATGTTTGTAAAAACTGGCGAAAGAGAATATATAGACGAAACGGAGGAAACAGATGCTGAAATGTCTTCAATGATGAAGAGCGTTGCATCAGACTCAGAGGGTTACGACTCTGCCGACAAGATATATTTTAAGGACATGAACGGTGATGGGCTGCAAGATATTGTAACCCAGAAATATGTTTTCTATAACCTCGGCAACAACCGCTTCTTCCGTAGCGCTCATGTAGGTAAGATATTTTCTGCCGACGTTAACGGCGATGGCATCAACGATTATGTTGACTTTGGCGCTGGAAAGGTGACACTATATCTCACAAAAGCTGACGGTAGCCTTGGAGATGGCAAAGAGTTGTTTGAGAACTCAGCCATGCAGAACGCCTTTTTCGGCGATTTCGATCGCGATGGCGATGTAGACTTGCTGTTCTTCATACCTAATAAAGACATCACATACATTGTATTCTATCGCAACGACGGCAACGGCGAGTTCAAGCGCAAAGAGACATATATCGACGGCAAGTACACAAGCTACACCTGTAAAGACTACGACGGCGATGGCTTGTATGAAATTATTGCAAGCTTAGCAGATGATAATTATGGTACTTACGACTATCTCTTAAAATGCGACCTAAAGAAAGTAGAGGTTACTGTAACCGCCTTGGACTATGCCAATATCGTTGTAGGCGATTTCAACAACGACGGATTTACCGAGTATGGTTATAGTACTGGTTATCCCTTATATACCTTTGTTTATGGTCCTATACCTAACGCAAAGAAGAACACAGCACCTTCAAAGATGCAGAAGCCTCAAGCGCAATTCTTTGCCGATGCCAACAAGTTGCGCATAACATGGCAACGCGGCTCCGACGCACAAACATCAGCATGCGACCTAACCTACGAGCTACGCATAGGCACACAGCCTGGCAAGGGTGACATTCTTTATGCAAACTCATTGGCAGACGGTAGACGCCGCAACCTTTTCGGTGGCAATATGGGCATGGCATTAAGCTATATGTTCGATGCCGAACGACTTGACGCTGGCAAATATTATATCTCTGTACAAGCAATAGATGCTGGTGGCTTGGGCGGAGCATGGTCAGACGAATGTGTGTATGAGCATAAACAGACTGCACCATCTATTGCACAGTTGCCTGTTAACATCACAGCTGCTGATACTCTGCAGCTACGCGTCAACAATCCACGTTCTGACGCAAAATACTCATGGAACGTAGAGAACGGAACCATCATCAGCCAAAGCAATAATGGCAGCACAGCACAAGCCATTCTGCATGCAGCAGGCAACCTAAAGGTAAGTGTTGCTATGGAGCTTGGTGGACAGACATACAAGAGCAAGGAAAAGACTCTCAGCGTGTTGCCGTTTACCAAAATCTTTGATTACTACACATTAGAATTTTATAACGTTTTTGATGCCAACCAAGACGGCAAACCTGAGATTTACAATAAAAACAACCCCATCTTCAACTTCAACGCAAAAGGAGAAAAGACAGAGATAAAGAAGAGCTTTAACTCAGATCTATCAGACAGAATGACTCCGTTTGATTACAACTACGACGGCTACCCCGATTTCTTGTTGGACAGAAGTTCAAAGAACGTATATCTCAATAGCGGCGAACAAGACAATGATTTTGAGTATATAACAGACGCTGGAGTATATTCGTCGCCGTCATACCCTGCCACAAAGCCTATATTAGACTACAATAATGACGGAAAAATCGATTTCGTAGGCTATCTTAACACAACTAAAGAAAGCGACACTTCACTGAAAACAACAGAACAAAATTTCGGCTATTATAAGAAATCAGGCACAATATGCGATTTCAACAGAGATGGCTATTGGGACATTGCTTTGGACGAGTATGGGAAGATTAACGTCTATATGAAAACCGCTTCGGCTAATTTCGCTAACGATTATGAGCAGAAGCTGGCAGTGAAAACAATTGACGATGGAAATGGACATCTTGAAGGCATTGCTGACCTGAACAATGACGGCTACCCTGACTTTTTGTTGAAAAATAACAACAACGAGCATGTTGTCATTAAAGGAAAGCCTGTTGACCAATGGCCATGTGACGAAGTGGTGATGACCATTCCTTCATCGTATCCACTAATGGTTTCTAATGATTTGGACAATAACGGATTTGTTGATTTAGTGACTGCAAGGCCTAGGTTTAGTCAAGTAGGTGGCGATGATACTCAATACTGTGTTTATCTAATTCAGCCTGATTTCAAGTATGCAAAGGTCAACTATCCTCTTTATGATACGGACTTTATATCCAATGAGCTTCTCTGGCAGCCACTATTCCCTGGCGACTACGCCAATGGTCTGAAGTCGAATATCAAGAATGAGGCACCTGCAGTTCCAGATAATCTACGTGTTGGAATTACCGATAAGGGTATGCTCTTAAAGTGGGACGATGCAAAGGATGACCGCACACCGGCAGCTCAGATGCGCTATAACGTCAGCGTGAAATATAAGAATAAGAAGGTTGGCGAAAAGAATGCTTTCCTCATATCTCCTCTCAACGGACTCGTAGACGAGGCAACAATATGTTCTAACGTTTACTACCACAAGGCTACACAGATGTACATCCCGCTCGACGTTCTCAAGTCGGGCGAAAGCTATGAGGTTCAGGTGCAAGCCATTGACCTTATGGGTGCACATTCGCCAATGACCAAGCCAGTAGAAATAAAAGTAAATACCAATGGCTATCTTAGTGCCGCACACGAGATGGTGGCTAAGGGTGAGACTTGCAACGTGCAGTTTGTAGGAACACAGCCTTCTAACTACACCATCAAGGCTGGAACCGACGCTACTGTTAACGATAAGAGCAACGGAAAACTGAGCATCTCATGGAGCACCAGTGGCGAGAAAAATATAGATATGATTGCAGACGGCTGCACATTCAGTACCATTGTAAAGGTGTATGCACCCGAAGATTTTGCTCTCGCCATTCCTTCTAAGGTGATGAAAGATACGCCTATAAGCGTAAAACGCCCGAAGACCATGTTCGACAACGACATCAGCTACTTCAATGTTAAGGGTGTTACAAAGAGCCAGACAACCAACGATGGCTTTATCCTTACATTAGGAGATGCGGGCTACAATGAAGTTGTTTCTTCGGTTGGCTTCAACGACGGAAGCGAATGTACATTCGTCAACAAGACTACTGTAACCGAAGAGACTATGCCTGATGCCAACATTACGGGCGTGCTTGCAGATGGCAACCATTACCGCGTAAACTGGAATACAAGCGTGCCACAAATGGTAGACCGTGTTGAGATATTGCGAGAAACAAACCGTTACAACGAGTTTGAAGTGGTAGCAACAATGCCTGTAAGCCAAGGTTCATGGCTGGACACAACAAGCGACAACCGCATACAGACACAACGTTACCTCATTCGTTTGCTTGCCAATAACAATATACAGACAAGCACATTCTCGGAGACACACAAGCCTCTTCATGTTACAATTTACAAGTCAGCCACAAAGGGCTATAGCCTTGTATGGAATGCTTATGAGGGAATGGATATTGAGAGCTACCGCATCCTGCGTGGCACCTCTACCGACAACCTTACACAGATAGCCGAAGTGGCAGGCAGCCTGCAAAACTATACCGATATCTCGGCTCCTGCAGGAACATGCCTCTATGCCATAGCCTACGTGCCCGCTTCTACACAACAGCTTGCTGAATCGTGTGCAATGCGTAGCAACACGTCAAACGCATACATGCTGTCTAATGCAGTAAGCACAACAGAGGCTACAGAGGCGGTAGCAGCAACAAGCATCGAGATAGGCATACTTGAGAAATACGATTCTAAGACTATATATAATGGCGATTGTCGCTTCCATCTCACAGCAACGATGCTGCCTACCAATGCTTCTCTGTCGGGCGTTAAATGGTCGATAGTATCGGGCGACAACATTGCCCATCTGTCTTCTGATGGTGTACTCACATCTAAAGGTCTTGACTGGGGTGACGTTGTGGTTAGAGCTGAAGCAACAGATGGCTCAGGTCTATATAGCGAGAAGAAAATCTTCATTAAAGGCACCTACCACTACGAGGACATAGACCTCTACATGCCTAAGACCACCATCGAGGTCGGCGAGAAGATGCAGCTAACACGTGTTGCCTATCCAAGCTATCTGAAGGCTAGCTCCATTCTTGTCAATGCAACGAACAACTGCATCTATATTGACCACGACAACTATGTTGTAACGGGAGTAGAGCCAGGCTCTGGCATTATAGCGTTGACAACACGCGACGGATCAAACATTTCGAAGCAAATAACGCTAAAAGTGGTACAGCCTTCAGGCATTGAACAAATAAGCACAGCAACATCTAACACAACCAAATATTATAATTTGGAAGGTGTGCGTGTGCAGTCGCTTCAAAAGGGACATATCTATATTACAGATAAAGGCAAGAAGATATTTATCAAGTGATAAGCATTGATGTTTGCGGCCAAACAAATTTTGTTTGGCCGCATTTTTTAATTTGCCATAACACATATTTATCTGTTTTGGCAATTTTATTGTTATGCAACATGCCTGTTTTTCCAAGAAAAAACATTATTTTTGCATATTAGGAAATTTACAATACCAAAAAACAATAATATTATGCCTATAAAAAACAAACTAACCGTACCGCACAACTACCCCGTTTGCCTACATCACGACTGCTCCATGGCTGCCTCTTGCCTGCACCACATTGCATTTGACAATCTGATAAAGCAGGAAGAGTTTCTGCGCCTTATCAGTCCTAACAAGTGCACCAAGGACGATGGATGTCCCTACTACCGCTGCTCTAATCCCGTGAGATACGCCCGCGGATTCACCGGATTCCAAAAGCAGATGTTCCCTCAGCAGTATGAACAGTTCATGACAACTCTTATTATGCAATTCGGACGCAACCAATACTTTGCACGCAGACGTGGCGAAATAATCCTTCCACCCGAGGAGCAACAAATAATACGAACGCTTCTGCAGCAGATAGGAGCCGACCCCTCAATGGACTTCGACAATTATGAGGAACTAATCTGCTGGGATGTCTAACCAGTAGCAATTATTCGACACGTCCAAGCCAGTTATTCGCCCCGTCCAAATAATATAATATACTTGCCAGTACCGGTTATATGAAACTGCAGTACCGGTTATATGAAACTGCAGTACCAGTTATATGAAACTCCAGTACCAGTTATATTAAACTGCAGTACCAGTTATATGGTACTGAAAATCGGTACTGGCAACTTACAAAGATATATAAATATAAAGTTAGGACACAAGTATCTGGGACTTATTTTCTATAACTTCCTATCTGACAATGAGGTGAACTATATTCTGAAGGATATGAAGGAAGCATCGGACGAAGACAATTTACTGAGGAATGAGATTAATCTGTATTCAATAAATAGGGAATATGGATTGTGCTGATTGAACTGAGGAATCAGATGAATCTGGATTCAATTAATAAAGAATACGGATTGTGCTGATTGAACTGAGGAATCAGATTAATCTGATGAATCTATATTCAATTAATAGGGAATACGGATTGTGCTGATTGAACTAAGGAATCAGATGAATCAGATGAATCTATATTCAATTAATAGGGAATACGGATTGTGCTGATTGAACTGAAGAATCAGATGAATCTGGATTCAATTAATAGGGAATATGG
>ERZ1026846.843-NODE-843-length-21866-cov-6.334969_pt1 | contig 21866 bp, 9 predicted proteins | sample MGYA00380153_ERZ1026846 | MGnify/ENA primary metagenome ERZ1026846 (study PRJEB33269, sample SAMEA4719789) | human gut metagenome | biome: human-associated habitat; feature: organic feature; material: feces | place: Cameroon | collected 2013-10 ...
GTCCAGGCGGCAGACGCTCCGAAGAAGTAACCCCACTTGTTCCCGTCAGCGAAGGCTGAGTAACCGTCACGACGGTAGTTACCTGTCAGGTAGTAGCGGTTGGCGTAGTTGTAGTTGATTCTGCCAAGATAGGAGATTCTCTGCCAGCTGGTTCTCTGACGGGCGGCCTGCAGATTGCTGGCGTTGGACAGATCCAGACCATAGGTTCCGAGGTCAGCGGCGGCAGGAATGTCGAATTCGCTGAAGTCGATCCTGATGGCTTCCTGGTTGTAGGCCTCGCGTGTGTAACCTACAAGAGCGTCGAAGTGGTGCTGCTTGATGTCGGTCGTGTAGGTGAGAATGTTGTCGATGTTCCAGTTTGACGTGTGGTAGTCGCGGACATAACCTTTGGCGCTTCCGACATATTTATAAGGATTGGCAAGGTCGCTCTCCACTCTCGTGTCAAGGTAGAGCTGAGGGTTGTTGAACAGATCCTGCTGTGAGGTGTTGCGCTGGGCATTGAGGGTCAGCTTGTACTGCAGTCCTGGAAGGAACGGGAAGTCGATCTGGGCATAAGCCACTCCGCCGATGTTGTAGTTGACGGTCTGGTTGTCAGTCCAAAGGTAGCTGGCGTTCTCGCGTCCCCAGAGCGGGTTGACCTTGTCCTCGCCTGTAGGGTTGGAGTTGATCCAGTCCTCGTAGCCGGCGATGTTGGCGTGGGTGTAGGAATATGGACTCATCCAGGTCGCGGACTGCATCGAAGGGGTGCATCCCCAGCTCTTGGCTCCGAGGTAACGTCCTGTGAGACCTACGGTGAGCCAGTCGGCCACCTTGGTGTCCACCTTGGACATCACGTTGAACTTGCGGTAGTTGTCGCCCTTGAGCACACCTCTGGTCCTGTCATAGCCGCCGGAGATGTAGTAGGATGTGGCGTTCTTCCTTCCGGAGATGCTCAGGCTGTAGCTCTGTGAAGGAGCGCTCTGTGAGATCTCGTCGAACCAGTCCACTTTCTTTCCGCTGTTGTAGACCTCAAGCTCGCGCTCTGAGAACACCGTTCCAGGGATAGCCTGATCCTTATCGGTGACCTTGCCGACGGCTTTCATCGCAAGGAAACGATGCTCGATGAAAGTCTGGTCATCGGTCTGCATCCGTGGTCTGCGTCCCCATCTGTTGAACTTAAGGTCGGCGTTGAAGTTGACGGTCGGCTTGTCGGAGCGTCCGCTCTTGGTCGTGATGACGATCACACCGTTGGCGGCGCGGGATCCGTAGATGGCCGCTGAGGAAGCGTCCTTCATCACGTCGATGCTCTGGATGTCGTTGGTCTGGATCTCCTGAATGGAACCGTAGAAGATCGCTCCGTCGACAATGATCATCGGGGCGTTGGTGCTTTCAGCACTTGCTGATGTGCTTGAAGGGATCGTGTTACGTCCACGAAGGGTCATCGTGCTGAGGTTGCTTCCCGAAGCAGAGTTCGTAGGAAGGTAGTGGAGACCGGCGACCTTACTTGACAACGCCACGAATGCGTTAGGGTTAGGCAGGTTGGCGATGTCCTTGTTGCTTCCGTAGTTGACGCTTGCGATGGCTCCGGACACGTCCTTCTTGCGGGCTGTGCCGTAACCTACGACGACAACCTCGTCGAGAAAGTTGGAATCATCGGTCAGAACGACATTGATGAGCTTCTGTGAGCCAACAGTTACTTCCTGTGTGGCGTAGCCGATGGATGAGAAGACCAGAACTGCGCCGGACTTCACATCCGGGAGGCTCCAGGAACCATCAAGTTCTGTCATAGTTCCGGTGGTCGTCCCCTTGACGAGGACATTCACACCTACGAGTGGATCACCAGTCTTGTCCGTGACCTTACCGGAGACAGACGACTGGGCGAATGCCTGCGCCCCGATTGTCAGGAGCACAAGCAGAGTCGTAATTAATCGTTTACCCATAACTGCTTTTTATAATGGTTTTGTTAAACTACTGATTTAGCAAAATCATAAATATTGTACATAAAGCACAAATATAAAACTAATAGTAGAATATATCGGAAAATTTTTGGTGAAAGTACTTTGAAAAATGTTCCTGCCCTCCTGTGTCGTGTCCTGATTTTCAATCGGATTTTTATCAAATCAGTAGATTGACAAATTATGAGACCGCAGTATGATTTTGGTCATAAATTTCACATTACGAACCCATTTTGCGCTGTTTTGCGAAAAGGTTTGCGTAAAATTTTAGGTATAAATCAAATTTCAAAGTATTTTTATCAATATTTCAAAAAGCGGGGGGATAATATTCCTTACTTTTACCAAAGTTTTTGGTTTAATGTCACAGACGTATAATAGCACAAGGTAAACTATGACCATATTCATACTTGTTTTTGCCGTTTTACGCCGCCGGCTTGTCCGGCAATATGTCCCCGCATATTCGTGACACTGTTGCATTCCACTTGACAAGACTGATTGAGAAAATCACAAAACCATTATTAAAAAACAGTTTATGGGTAAACGTTTCATCACAGCTTTGCTTGCGCTCCTGTTAGTCGGGGTGCAGGTATTCGCCCAGTCAGCCGTTTCCGGAAAGGTCACGGACGAGACAGGGGAACCCTGTGTCGGGGCCAATGTCCTCATAAAGGGCACGACCACCGGCACAATGACAGACTTGGACGGTAACTACAGCCTGCCTCACGTCAAGCAGGGAGCCATCCTCGTGTTCTCAAGTATTGGTTACAGCACTCAGGAAGTCAAAGTCGGCTCCTCGGCTGTCATCAATGTTGTTCTTCAGAGTGACAACAGATTCCTCGATGAGGTTGTGGTTGTCGCCTACGGTACTCAGAAAAAGAAGGATGTGACCGGTTCCATCACCGACGTGAAGTCCGAGATCGTGGCCATTCAGAACACCACGACCGTCTCCAGGGCACTCGAGGGAGCCGCTCCTGGTCTTCAGGTCTCTATGGTTGACGGTCAGCCTGGTTACGATATGGCCATCCGTCTTCGTGGTGTCAGCTCCACGAACGGCGCTTCGGCCGCCGCCCTCGTCGTGATCGACGGTGTGGCCCAGCAGACCAACTCCACCTACGAGAACCCTCTTTCACAGCTGGATCCTAACGACATCGCCTCTGTGACCGTCCTCAAGGACGCCGCCTCGACCGCCCTCTATGGATCAAGGGCCGGTAACGGTGTGATCCTCATCACCACAAAGAGAGGCTCCGAAGGCAAGTCAAAGATCTCCTTCCAGAGCCGCTGGGGATGGAACTCCATCGGTGACTACAATGTGAACTCAATCGACACCGCCGCCGAGTACTACGAGTATGCCTGGAAGTCCATCTACAACTCCTACCGTTACGGCGTGAACGGAACAGGTCTTCCTGGAGTTGATGCGAACGGCAACTACTACACAAACATCGCCACTCCGAACCACACAGACGAGGAGGCAAGGCTATTTGCCAGCCAGCACCTGTTCGACTACAACGGAAGCGAGACCCAGTTCCAGAAGAACGCACTCGGCAACAATATGGCCTACAATGTTCCTGGGGCGATCTACACGCCTACGGGATCCGGCTCGAACGCATCCGCGACTATGAGCGGTGCTTACCTTGTCGATCCAGTAACCGGAAAAATCAACAAGGACGCAAGGCTGCTCTACAATGGTGACGCAGCTGACATTATGTTCAAAAAAGCTTTCCGTCAGGAATATAACCTTTCGGCCAGCGGCGGATCAGACAAGATCCACTACTACGCTTCCCTAGGTTATCAGGACGAGCCTTCATTCTTGATTGCGAGCTCGTACAAGCGTTACAGCGGACGTATGAATGTCGATGCCCAGGCTCTCAAGTGGCTGAAGATCGGCGCCAATGTCGGCTATTCAAAGACCAGCACCAGAGCTCAGGCCGGTAAGTGGGGCTCCCGTCAGATCGGTGGAGCGTATGGCAACGCCATGCTTCACGTCAAAGGATGGCAGCCAATCGAGCCAGTCTACACCATTGACAAGAACGGTGACTATGTTCTCGATGCCAACGGTGACAAGATTCTGAACACCAAGAACGCCTCGTATTCACCGCTCGGTGTCGCCACAAGTCCTTATGGCAGTGACTTCAAGTACATCGCCGAGACCAACATCGAGCGTCAGGACATCTCAACATGGACAACCCGTCTGTTCGCCGATGTCAATTTCCTGAAGTATTTCAACTTCAACGTGAACTTCAATATGGACGAGTCACACTGGAAACGTACGATGTACGTGAACAGTGTCGCGGGCCGCGGAACTCCTAACGGAGGATTCGGTATCAAGACCTACCAGCGCCGAATCATCAACACCCAGCAGATCCTTACCTATAATCAGGACTTCGACAAGCATCACGTTGACGCTATGTTAGGTCACGAGTATGAGGATCTGAACAGGGATGACCTCAATTTCGGCACTGGTTACGAGCTGATTCCGGGTTATGCCATCGCCGGAAACTTCATCGGCCGCTATGTTAACGCTGGTGGTGAGAACTCCACTACCCCTGGCTTCAGTACAAACATCTACAGGACAGAGTCTTACCTGAGCCGTTTCAACTACAACTACGACAGCAAATATTATCTGTCTGGATCCCTCAGGCGTGATGCCGCCTCCAAGTTCACAAAGGACAACCGCTGGGGTACATTCTGGTCAGTCGGAGCCGGTTGGCGTTTCTCAGAGGAAAGCTTCCTTAAGGAGATGAAGACATGGCTTGACAACGCCAAGCTGCGCGCCAGCTATGGTGTGACGGGTAACTCCAATGGTCTTACCTCTTATTATCTCAACCACTACTGGTACTACGCTGTCGCCACGTGGCAGACAAGCTCAAGCGGTACCGGCGTTCCTGCCTCAACCGCCATCAGAACCGGCAACGACTTGGTTCGTTCCGACCTGACTTGGGAGAACATCCACCAGTTTGACCTCGGCCTTGACTTCAGTGTCCTGAGGAGCCGCATCACCGGTGCGCTTGACTTCTATGACCACAAGACTGTCAACTCTCTCTTCAATCAGTCAGTCTCTCCTCTCGCCAGCGCCGGCTACACCACCGTTCTTGGAAACGCTGCCAAGGTCCGCAACAGAGGATTCGAGATAGAACTCGACGCTGACATCATCCGCAAGAAAGATCTCACCCTCAGCGTTGGCATCAACGGAACACACTACCGCACCACGCTTCTGAGCGTTCCTGCCGACCAGATTCCGAACTACGACGAGACCATGGATCTCCCTAAGGGCTGCTGGACCGTCGCGACTGAGGATATGGCGCAGGCCGGAACTGCAAGCCACGCCGGACGAGGAATATTCTACCTCCGTGGAGAAGGGAAGGATCTTTTCAACCTCTATATGCCTAAATATGCCGGTGTGGACGAAAAATCCGGTCTTCCGCTTTATTGGCACAGAGTCACTTACTATGATGTGAATATGAACGAGACCACAGGTGTCTACGAGCACGGAGGACGTTACGCCAACTATAAGGTGGGTGACAATGTCAAGACAGACGTGGCGGCAGACGCATCTTACTACGAGGTAGGATCAGCCACTCCTGATTGGATCGGAGGTCTTACCCTCAGCCTGAAATGGAAAGATTTCGATTTCAGCGTCGTTTCCGCTTACCAGATCGGAGGCAAGTTCTTCTCTATGGAGTACTCCCAGCATCTGTTCCGCGGCTCATCTATGGGCAGACAGCGTATTCCTGTCTCAAAGGATCTCGTGGGCAACACCTGGAATCCGGACAACACCAGTGCCTATTACCCTATGCAGTGGTTCCCAAGTTCAGGCGCAAGCAGTTACTATCTTGATGGATCTTTGCTGCCAGGCTCTCACAACTACACAGACATGAGCCTCTTTGACGCAAGCTACTTCCGTGTGAAGAACGTGACCATCGGCTACACCCTGCCTAAGAAACTCACAAAAAAAGTCAACATCAGTGCCCTCCGTGCGTTCGTCTCAGCTGACAACGTGTTGATTTTCTCTCAGCAGAAAGGTGTGGATCCTACTTTCTCAACAATCGGAGGAAAAGAGGTTGACACCTTCATCTACCCACAGATGCAGACTCTCACCATCGGTTTGAATCTTGATTTCTAAAATTAAACGCGAATAAATATGAAAACATATAAAAGTCTTTTGGCTGCCGCGATCCTTGGCTTGAGCTTTTCATCCTGCACCTCACTGCTGGATGTCAACAATCCGAACTATTTCACGGATGATGAGATGGCAGAATTCATCAATGGAAGCGAGGAAGCTGAGCAGCAGGTTCTGACAGGTCTCGTTGGTTCTCTGCCGGGTTACATCAACATCTACAACGCTGCGATCGCCGGTGGCTATTCCAACGCTTCCGCTTACGAATCCAATTTTGAGTTTCGCCGTTTCTGCCAGTCTGGCGATGTGGTTGAAGGAGATAGACTGAATCAAGGAACATACTCGACTTGGTATCAGAATCTTGCAAACAACACTTATTGGAGAACAGATCAGGAGATCCAGAACTATGGCTACTATCTCGCCCCTGTACTCAAGCTCGGACCCGCACTCAAGGCGCTTGACTTCCTTACCGAGGAGCGTGTCAAGAAGTATCCAAGAATGGGTTCCAGCCGCGCCCAGGCACTGACAATGAAGGCTATCTGCTACATGATGCTGATGGAGCGCTACACAGACCTTCAGGATGTAACCTCCACTACAAAGCAGGGCTGGCCGATCTACGATGCCTACACCTATAATGCCGCCAAGGCTCCGCTTTCGGTCGCCGAGACCTGGAGTTGGATCAACACTACGCTCAAGGAGGCAGTGGATCTTTTCCACGATTCCACGCTCGGAGAGAAAGGCTATACCATCGGTAACGAGGCTGCCCAGATCTACGACATAGACTGTGCCGTGGCACAGTACTACCGTTGTCGCGCCGCCCTCGACAGCAAGGACTGGAAGACCGTGATAGAGGCGGGGAATGACCTCCTCAGCCATTTCCCTAACCTGATCAACGCCGAAGATTATGGTATGAAGGCAAGCTTGTTGGCCTCTGTGAACTCTCGCGCTGGTGTCACCGCATCCCTGCCTCAGGGAACCTCTTGGAACGGATCCGACTTCAACGCCACACAGAACGCCTTCTACAATCTGGAGAAGAATCCAGAGGCGATTTTCGGCGGTGCCAGAGGCTCATCCAACATCTTCTGGACTAACGCAGGTCTCAATGCCCTCAAGCGCAGCCCTTCAGGCTACTATCAGGTGGACAAAGGAATCTATGACGCACTTTCGGATGATGACTGCCGCAAGGCTTGCATTCTCCCTGAGGATTTCGAGGATTTCCACGTTTACACCAACAACGGAGCAGACACGACATGGTACCAGTACACTATGCCGAAATACACGTCTCTCAAATGGGCGGCATCCTCGGCTATCGGTTACAAAAACCACACGAACGAGGCTACCACATCCGACAACATATACCTCCGTTCCTCAGCCGTCTTGCTGATGGTCGCTGAGGCATACGCTCAGGGTGGGCAGGACGCTCAGGCAAAGGCATTGCTTGACAAACTGCTTGCGGCCCGCACAAAGAGCGGCGCCACCGCCATGACATGCGACAACACGATGCCTGGCAAGAGTGTTATGGAGATGGTCAAACTTCAGTGGCGCATCGAGATGTGGGGAGAAGGCGATTGGGCGTTCTTCAACCAGAAGCGCTGGGGCGTTCAGAACGCCCGTGGAGCGAACCATTGGAGCGAGACTCAGATTCCTGCCGAAGGCTTCACTTGGGAGATTCCTCAGAAGGAGCGTCAGGGCAATCCTTACTGGAACTAACAGTCATTATCCACAACTAGAATTATATTCAGATGAAAAAAATATTATTGACATTCGCTTGCGCTCTTTCCGCAATGGCAATGTTCTCAGCCTGCGACAAGGGAGAGGATGTGAAGGAGTTCAAGGATGAAAACGCTACAGTGAAGGCCTTGACAATCGAGGCTACCCTTCCGTCCGCACAAGGTGAGGGCATGAAGACTGCTTTCACAGCCAAGGATTTCCTCCGTATACGTTTCGCGAAGGCTGACGGTACTTCAGTGGGAAGAACCCAGATCCTCAGAGGCGAGGCGGCAGAAGGCAAGACCGCGTCATTCAGCAACCGTGTGGCCGTGCCGAATGACGCAGAAACGGCTTTCGTCTATGTTGACAACAACGAGACTAATCTCGTGAACTATGGATCCGCTCCGACATTTGTGAATTTGAGCGGTCAGAAAGGTACGCTTGCTGATGCCATGGCACATCAGGTGATTGTTGGCTCCACCCCTGTCAGCGGCCTGTCAGGAGGTAAGGGCTCCGTATCACTCGCCTACAAGACCGGTATCGCAAAGATCGTGGTGTCTTATCCGGAGGGAACCAGAGTCAAACAGGGCGAGACCACAATAACGCTTGGTGGAGACGCACAGTACAACAAGATTGAACTGATGCTTGATTCTCCTGAAAAGTCAAGCACGAAAGGTGCAATCACCGTCCCTGCCATTGTTGACACGGTGAAATGCACCTCCACCGCTTACGTCGCCATCTGGCCTGTAGGTGGAGAGTACACCAACACCAACCTCATCTCCCACATCCAGACTACCACCTACGGCAATGCGCTTGAGGTCACGAACATCACGGCAGGAAAGACGACCGAGATCGTTCAGGGTGTTGACGCCAAAGAGTTCAACTATTGGATCGGCGATGAGGAATATAAAGTCCATGATGTCTATGCGAAGGTTGAGAGCGCTAGCAAGTGGATCACAGTGAAGGATGGTGTCCTTACAGTCGGGGAGAACAAGACCGGTAGCGTACGCGTCGGAAAGGTTGTGCTTGACAACGGTCACACCTACATCTTCACCCAGATCGGAGCCAACGACTTCAAGGGAAGCTGGACGCTTTACTCGAAATTATTTGACCCTAACAAGACACTGGGTAAGGGTAACACCAATGCGGACAAAACTGTTGTCACATTCGGTGAGCCACGTCAGCGAGAGACCTTGAAGGATGCCGCTGGCAAAGAGCACACAAACAACCTTGGCATCAAGGGCCTTTATCTTGATTCGGTTCTGGACGCTTGTGTCGAGATTGACTACAATGAAAGGACTGTCAAATTCGGCGTGTTCTTTGACCGCCGCGCAGCCCAGAAAGCCGCAGACGGAAAGTTCTGCACATATATTCCTGAATGTTCTGGCGGAAACGGTTGGGGCAACTACAACTTTGCTCCTGGTGACAAGGGATTCTCCGATTCCAACTACGAGTGGCTCTGGTTCACGGTAAGCGAAGACCTGAAGACCCTAAAGTACCAGTACTATGGTGCAGGTCAGATGACCAGTAACGGCAAGTACTACATCTGCGGAATCTCTATTCCGAAGGCCACTTCAACCGACAAGGCTTCCATTGCAGGCAGCTATGACGTGATTTATCAGGCCAACTACAACGGAAGCAATGTAGAAAGCATGTACTTCAAGAAGTAATCCTGCATTCAGTCAATCCAACAAAAGAAGGCGACCGGAAACCCCGGCCGCCTTCTTTCTTTGGCAATGGCAGTTAAAAACATCACCTTAAAGCCCCTATCTGCTCTTTGGTAAGCCCGGTCAACTGTAGGATCTGCCCTATCGGCATACCGATTTCAAGCATGGCCTTGGCTACTTCGGTCTTACCTTCGGTTATTCCTTCAGCCTTACCTTCAGCCTTACCTTGGGCCTTACCTTGGGCCATACCTTGGGCCATGCCTTCAGCCATACCTTGGGCCATGCCTTGGGCCATGCCATCTGCGATTCCTTTGGCCTCTCCGTCGGCATAGCCTTTCTCGAAGCCCTTGCGCTCGGCGAATACGCGCTGCGCCAGAATGTCCCTCTCGTTCATCTTGTCGATCTCGTATTTAAGTTTCTTCTCCTTGTCGAACGCCGCCACCTCGCACGCCTCGGCGAGCCGTCTTGAGATCCCGCCGGCCTCCTCGATCCATTCGGGGATCCTTTGGAAGCCTTCACTGTTCTTGAATATGTAGAACAGCCTGTCGAACTCCGTCACGCACTCCTCCAGCGTCTTGGTGAACAGTGTCATCTCCACAAAGATAACACTAATTGTCTGATCCGCAACCATTCCGGTGCGTTTTTCGGAGAACCGCCAATACGAGATGAAGTGGTCGGTGTCCCAGAGCGACTCGTCGTCGTGCCTCAGGCGATAGTTCAGGAAGGAGACCACATAGACCGGGTGGAGCTTCCCGTACAGATCCCCCTCCGACAGTTCCAGATGGTACAGTCCTGACGCGTAATAGACGCACCTCTCGAAGAAGCTGTCCTCCTCCGAGGCCTGCATCTCCACGATGAACGTCCTGTCGTCCTTGTCCACACAGACCAGGTCGAGCACCGTCTTCTTCCCGTAGATCACATCCTGTTGCTGCTCCCGGTCGGAATATTCCTTGATGTCCTCGATCCTCGCCTCGGGAGGCAGGATCTGGTTCAGCACCCCGATGAGGATGTCCTTGTTGTTCCTGTCCGCGAACACGGCCTTGAAGCCCACGTCGCTCCGCAGGTTGACGAACGGAGCGAGCTCTTGTCTCTTTTCATTGAAATACATAGTTCAAATTTTAAACAAACATTTGAACAGCAATAATATGCACAATAAATGTAAAAAACGAAAAGAAACATATACGGATTATAAAAAACAGAAATATTTTCGGTTGTTACTCCCTTAAGTAACATGAAAAAAATAAGTTGCTTCAGATTAAGAGAAGATTTTCGAGGATAGATCTTTTTTTGAAGAAGGAGTGTGCCGGTGGCACATGACTGATGAGAAAAGAGATCTAGACCGAAAAGATTCCTTAAGATGATGCAGGTTATTTTTTGAAGGTTACTAAATACCACTTGGAACCTATCTAAGCGGCTAGCCCGATGGTTCGTGCTCACAAACCATGGTTCGGCAGACTCTGTTACCGTACGCTGGCAGACGCTTTGACGAGCTCAGCGACCACCAGCGTATCAGAACCGAAGAGCTGCACAGCGCCCAAAAACTTTCTCCGAACGCAGTGTGGAGTAAGCGATTGAAAATCAATTACAAAAGCGAAGCCCTTTAGCTGACATCAGCTGAAGGACTTCGCTTAATATGCTGTGAAACAGAGGCTTACCCTCCGCGGAAAGTTACTTTGCTTTTGCGGAAAGCGAGTATGGCTTGTCGGCAGGCTTCTGGCCGCGGGCCTTGTTCGGCTTGGAGGCCATGACGAACTCGAGGGTGCCTCCTTGGAGGAGGTCATCGTGGGTGATGTAGAGTTTCTTGAACTCAACGCCGTCGCGCAGTACCTTCTTGACATAGCGGTTCGTGTCGCTCACGCCGGCGGCCTTCACCTCAAGGGTCTTGCCGTTAGGAAGGGCGATACGGGCGTACGGAAGGTACGGAGCGCCGAACACGTACTGGTCGCTTCCGGGGCAGACAGGATAGAATCCAAGCACGCCGAAGATGTACCAAGCGGACATCTGACCACAATCGTCATTCCCACCCAATCCGTGAATATCAGGGCGATACATCCTGTTGATGATCTCCCTCATCCAGTACTGCGTCTTCCACGGCTGGTTTGTCCAGGCATAGAGATAAGGAATATGATGGCTCGGCTCGTTGCCGTGTACATAGCCACCGATCAGGCAGTCTTTCGTGATGTCCTCGTTGGTTGCGTAGGCATATTCAGGAAGATCGTGGTAGAAGAGTTCGTCCAGCGCGGAGATGAACTTCTTCTCGCCGCCCATCAGATCCATCACGCCATACACGTCCTGCGGAGCGTGGAACGAGAAGTTCAGCGAGTTGCCCTCTATGAAGCCCTCGCCCATAGTCTGCATGATGTCGAAATCCTTCTTGAAGGAACCGTCGGCGTACTTTGGACGGGCGAAACCGAGTTCCGTGTCAAAGACATTCCTGTAATATTGCGCGCGTGCGAGATATTCATCGGCCACTTTCTCATTGCCAGCGAGGCAGGCGGTGTGCCAGATTGTCCAGTCGTCGTAAGAATATTCCAGCGTGTTGCTGGCGGCGGTTGAGATCTTGTCGTAAGGCACGTAGCCGAGCCTCATATATTCCCCAAGCCCGGCGTACCAGTCTGCCTTTGAGGTTGTTACCATCGCTTCCAGCGCACGGTTGCGGTCGATGTCCAATCCTTTTGCGATCGCGTCGGCCAGCACCGGCACAGCGTGGTAGCCGCTCATACACCAGTTCTCGTTGGCGCAATGGCTCCAGACAGGAAGGAAGTGCAGCACGTTCTGGTCGTAGTGGGCCAGCATCGACTCCACCATGTCCCTGTCACGGTCCGGCTTGAACAGGGCCAGGAACGGATGCTCGGCACGGTAAGTGTCCCAAAGTGAGAACACTGTGTAGTTCGTGAAGCCGTCGGCCTGATGGATCTCGTGGTCGAGGCCTCTGTACTTCCCGTCCACGTCCATGTAGACGGACGGGTTGATCATCGTGTGGTAGAGGGAAGTGTAGAACATCCTCTTCTCGTCCTCGGTTCCCTGGATCTCAATCTGGGAAAGCTCTTTCTCCCAAGCGGATGTCGCCTCGGCGGCGATCTGGTCGAAAGACTTCCCGGAGGCCTCCGCCGCAAGGTTCTTCAGCGCCCCTTCGGCACCTGTGGCGGACAGGGCAACTTTCACGGTCAGCTCCGGGTTCCTGGAAGTCGCGAACTTGAACCAGGCCACCAACTTGCGTCCGGCCATCGCCGGGAAGTTGTGGTACTGGTCGAACTTGCTCCAGCCTCCTTTATAATTGATCTTCTCGCGGTCCGCGTAACCATATTCAGAAATAGGCTGCGAGAAGGAGATCGCGAAGTAGGTGTAGTTGGTGCGGGCCCATCCGTTTGTGATGCGGTAGCCCGTCAAGAGGGTGTCGTTCTGCACCTGAATTTCCGCCCAAAGGGTCTTGCCGTCGTAGTTGTAGATTCCGTGGATGAGGTCCAGAATCACTTGGCCGTCAGTGCCTTTAGGGTATGAATATTTATGGATTCCAACCCTGGTGGTGGCTGTCAGCTGGGCCTTCACCCCGTAGTCGCCGAGGGTCACCTCGTAGTAGCCCGCCGAGGCTTTCTCCGTTTCGTGCGAGAAACGGCTGCGGTAGCCGCTGTCCGGGTTGTCGCTTGTGCCGGGATTCAGTTTCAGCGCGCCGGTGGTAGGCATCAGCAAGATGTCCCCGAGATCAGAGTGACCAGTGCCGCTGAAATGCGTGTGGCTGAATCCGACGATCGTCGGGTCCGAATAGCGGTAGCCGGCGCAATATTCATAGACACGCGGCTGGTATTTGCCGTTCACATTGTGAGGGATGGTGTCCGTGTCAGGACTAAGCTGGACTCCGCCGAAAGGCACGCACGCCCCCGGAAAAGTGTGTCCCATTCCGTCGGTGCCGATGAAAGGATCGACATAACATGCCTTGGAGGAAGGCTGCTGCGCGGCTGCCCCGACGCAGAGAAGCAGGAACAGTCCTGCGTTAAACAATTTAAATTTCATAGGTCAAATATACGTAAAACTATTGTTTTTTGTTAAATTGTGGCTAAATTTGTTTTTCATATCTTTGCGCCAAGAGTTTTTGGTACGCATTGGTTAAATCGGTTTATCATCAAAGTAGGACTCATATATTAAAGATAGGTAACACTTTAATTAAACAACAAATTTTATAAAAACGTTTATGTCTTTCAAAAAGATCGCAATGACGCTTGCGCTCATCCTGAGCACCGTTGCGGCCGTGGCCCAGACCAAGACCGTCAAGGGTGTGATCTACGAGGAGGAGACTGGCGAGCCTATGCCGGGAGCGACGGTCTCCGTCGAGGGTTCCACCCGAGGTGTGATGACCGACCTTGACGGCTCGTTCGAGCTGACCGGTGTCAAGCCTACCGACAAGCTAAAGTTTGAGTGCCTTGGAAAGGAGACTCAGGTTCTGCAGGTCGGTACTATGACCAACTTCGTCGTGAAACTCAAAAACGCGGCAAACGAACTTGACGAGGTGACTGTGGTCGCCTTCGGTAAACAGAGGAAGGAGAGCGTCATCGGCTCCATCTCCACGGTTGATGTCAAGACCCTGAAGGTTCCTTCCAGCAACCTCACCACCGCCCTGGCCGGAAACGTGGCCGGAGTGATCGCCTACCAGCGTACCGGTGAGCCTGGACAGGACAACGCCGACTTCTTCGTGCGTGGTATCACCACGTTCGGCGCGAACACCAGCCCTCTGATCCTCATCGACAACATCGAGCTTACCTCCACTGACCTCGCCCGCCTTCAGCCGGACGACATCGAGAGCTTCTCGATCATGAAGGACGCCACGGCGACGGCCCTCTACGGAGCCCGCGGAGCGAACGGTGTCATCTTCGTTACCACAAAGCGCGGCCAGGAAGGTCCGGCGAAGATCTTCGCCCGTGTCGAGACCTCGATCTCCGCCCCGACCGATGTCGTGGAGCTCGCCGACCCTGTGACCTACATGAAGTCATACAACGAGGCCATCTCCACCCGTGACCCTCTCGGAGAGTTGATGTACACCTACGACAAGATCGAGCAGACCGGAAAACCGGATGCCAACCGCCTCATCTATCCGGCCAACGACTGGTACGACATGCTTTTCAAGGACTTTGCCACAAGCTACCGCGCAAACGTTTCAGCGCGTGGTGGAGGCAAGGTTGCGACCTACTATGTGTCCGGTGCCTACACCGAGGACACGGGTGTTCTGAAAGTCGATAAGCGCAACAGTTTCAACAACAACATCGACGACAAGAACTACACCCTGCGCTCCAACGTGGACATCAACGTCACCCCGACAACGAAGCTGGCTGTCCGCCTGACCGGTAACTTCAGGGACTATCAAGGCCCTCTGAACGGAGGTAGCGATGTCTACCGCCAGGTCATGCACTCCGACCCTGTGCTCTTCCCGGCCTACTACCCGGTGGACGACGAGCACGTGGGGATCCAGCACATCATGTTCGGTAACTACGAGGATGGCTCCTACATCAACCCTTATGCCAACCTTGTCAAGGGCTACAAGAACTACCAGCGCTCCCAGATGATCGCCGCCGTACAGCTTGAGCAGGATCTCAAGTTCATCACCAAGGGTCTGTCGTTCATGACATTGTTCAACCTCACAAGGTTGTCCGAATTTACAGTGAACCGCCAGTTCAATCCTTATTGGTACAGGCTGGATCGTTACGACTCCTACACGGGAGAGTACCACGTCAACCGCATCAACGAAAACGGAACGGACTACCTGACATATTCCGAGAGTGGGAAGACGGTGAAGAACACGATGTACTCCGAGACCCGCCTGAACTACAACCGCTCCTTCGGGAAGCACGACGTGACAGGACTTCTGGTTCTCACCGCCAGCGAGTCCCTGACCGCCAACGCCGGCTCACTCCAGCTGTCCCTGCCATCGCGCAACGCCGGCCTTTCCGGACGTTTCACCTATGGCTACGACAAGAGGTATTTCGTTGAATATAACTTCGGCTACAATGGTTCCGAGCGTTTCCACAAATCCCACCGCTGGGGATTCTTCCCTTCGGCGGGTCTCGCGTGGATGATGTCTAACGAGAAGTGGTTCAAGCCGTTGACCAAGGTGGTCAGCAATCTCAAGCTGCGCTACTCCTACGGTCTTGTCGGCAACGACAACATCGGCTCAAGCTCCAACCGTTTCTACTACCTGTCGGAGATGAGCATGAACAACAGCGGTCTGGGAGCATCTTTCGGCGAGACCAGAAACGTGAGCTACAACGGTATCGGAGTCGTGCGCTACGCCAACGAGGCCATCACTTGGGAGAAGTCCTACAAGAGCAACTACGCCCTTGAACTGGGTCTATTCAAAAAGCTCGACATCATCGCCGAGTACTTCACCGAGCACCGCACCGACATATTCATGCAGCGCGCCGACATCCCTAACACCATGGGTCTCCAGGCCTCCGTCTACGGCAACATCGGCCAGGCCCGCTCTAAGGGTATCGACATCCAGGCCGACTACAAGCAGGCCTGGGCCAGCGGCCTCTGGGCGTCCGCGAGGGCGAACTTCACCTACTCCACCGGCAAGTATGATGTCTATGAGGAGCCTACCTACCCTGAATCCTACCGCCAGCACGCCGGCAGGTCGATCAGGCAGACATGGGGCTACATCGCCGAGCGTCTCTTCATCGATGATGAGGATGCCGCCAACAGCCCTTCGCAGGCTGCTTTCGGCAGCCAGTACGGCGGCGGTGACATCAAGTACACCGACGTCAACGGTGACGGTGTGATCACCAACGCGGACATGGTGCCGATCGGCTATCCGACCTCCCCGGAGATCATCTACGGGTTCGGTGTGTCCCTCGGTCACAAGGGCTTCGATGTCTCGGTGTTCTTCCAAGGTCTGGGACGCGAGTCTTTCTGGATTGACGCCACAAGCGCCTACAGCACGAAGTACAACAAGTACGGAACAGCTCCGTTTGTCAACAACGGACAGCTTCTGAAGGCCTATTCCGACAGCCACTGGAGCGAGGACAACCGCGACATCTACGCCCTCTACCCGCGCTACAGCGCCTACGAGAACCACAACAACACTCAAGTCAGCACCTGGTGGATGAGGGACGGCTCCTTCGTCCGTCTCAAGCAGATGGAGTTCGGCTACACCCTTCCTCAGAAGCTTACCAACAAGATCCACATCGACAATCTGCGCGTCTACTTCCAGGGCAACAACCTCCTGTGCTGGAGCAAGTTCAAACTCTGGGATCCGGAGCTCGCCGGAGAGGGATTCAACTACCCGATCCAGAGGACTTTCAACATCGGTGTGAACGTGACATTCAAATAATCTTCGACTATGAACATGTGCAAGAATATTCATAAATCAATAGCGTCCTCCCTTGCGGCCGCGGCCTTGCTGCTGGGGTCGGCGGGCTGCAACGACTTCCTCAACGTGGTTCCTGACGACGGTCTGCCGTCGATCGAGACCGCGTTCAACCTCAGGTCCTCGGCTATCCGCTATCTGGCCACCTGCTATTCCTACATGACCCTTGAGGGTTCCATGGGCAACGACCCGGCCATGCTCGGAAGCGATGAGTACTGGGATCTTTATGGCCGTACCACGACCAACACCACCGGCCGTGTGCCGTTCACGATGTCCTACATCGCCAGAGGCAACATGACCGCCAACAGCGTGTTCGCCAACGACTGGGCAGACATGTACAAAGGAATCCGCTGCTGTGACATCTTTGTCGACAACATCGGTAAGGTCCCGGACATGGATGAGACGGAGAAGGCGCAGTGGATCGCCGAGGTGACATTCCTCAAGGCCTACTACCACTTCAACCTTGTCCGCAAGTGGGGACCAGTCCCGATTGTACGCGAGAGCCTCCCTATCGACTCCTCTGTCGATGAGGTTCGTGTCCACCGCAACAACATCGATGAGTGCTTCGACTTTATCATTGAACTTCTGGACAAGGCGATGCCTGACCTTCCGCTCATCAATCCATCGGTTGATGAATATGGTCGCGTCAACAAGGCCATCTGTGCCGCCTTCAAGGCCAAGGTAGCGGTCTACGCCGCCAGCCCGCTTTTCAACGGCAACTCCGAACAGGCGGCTCTCGTGGACACCGACGGAACCACGAGGCTGTTTCCGGAGAAGACAGATGATGAGAAGCTCGTCCGTTGGACAGCCGCCATGGAGGCCTGCCGCGAGGCCATCGCGGTCTCCGAGGAGGCCAACATCTCCCTCTACGAGGGCGACGACATCACCTACCGCATGACTGACTCCCTCAAGACCACTTTGACCCTCCGCAACGCGTTCAACCAGAAGTGGAACAGCGAGCTCATCTGGGGCAACACACAGCCGAATCCCCAAACAATGAATATGTACCACAAGCTCTGCATGCCGATCCTCAACGGGTACACCGACATGCTCGGAGGCTACATATTCATCGGCGTTCCGCTCAAGATCGCAGAGCAGTTCTACACCGTGCACGGGCTTCCTATCGCGAACGATTCCGAATGGGCGAACATCAACCCGATGGATCTCCGTGTCGGCGATGACCAGCATGCCTACTACATCTGCAAGGGCTACACCACCATCAAGCTCAACTTCGACCGAGAGCCGAGGTACTACGCCTCTCTCGGATTCGACGGAGGCAACTGGCTCGGGCAACTTGGCAACTTCAACGACCTCAAACCGGAGGATGTTCACTATGTGGCCTGCAGGATGGGTGGTACACATGCCAAGAGAGGCAACCAGACAGGTCCGGTGACAGGATTCTTCCCGAAGAAGCATTTCCCGATTCAGGCGACCTGGACTGGCAACAACACATTCACCGGCTCCGGCACCACATGGTACCCTTGGCCGATGATCCGTCTGTCCGACCTCTACCTCCTCTATGCCGAGGCGATCAACGAGGCGGAAGGCCCGAACGGAGCGCACAGTGATGACCTGTTCAAGTACATCAACGCCGTCCGTGAGCGCGCGAAGATCCCTGACGTGAAGACCGCCTGGGACACCTACAGCAACAGCCCGGGTTATTACAACACAAAGGTCGGAATGCGCGCCATCATCCACAGAGAGCGTCTCAACGAACTGGCTTTCGAAAGTCAGAGGTTCTGGGATATCCGCAGATGGAAGGAGGCCGCGGCTGAGTACCAGAAAGGAATATACGGATTCGACATTGTATCCGCTTTGCCTGAGGACTACTACGTAAAGAAGTTCATCTATGAACAGAAGTTCGGACTGAAAGACTACTTCTGGCCAATCCCGACAAGCTACATTGAGATCAACCCTAACCTTGTGCAGAACATCGGTTGGTAACTTAAGAATCATCGCAAATGAAAAAAGTAATATTATTATTATCAACAACATTAATCGCATCTTTGCTGCTGGTTTCCGGCTGTGCCGAGGACAACCACGGCAGAATTGACCAGCTCGACAAGGGCCTCCCGGCTCCACAGCCAGTTGAGGTCACCGGTGTCAAACCAACGAGCGGTGGGGCTGTCCTCTGGGTCAGGATCCCTGATGACAAGAACATAAAAGGCGTTGTCGCCACCTATAAACGTGGCGGAGTGGAAGTCGAATCCAAAATCTCCAGATATGTCGATAGCCTGGAGGTTGAAGGCTTCGCTGACACCCAGGAACATGAGATTCAAGTCTGCTCATTCAACATCAATGAAGATAAATCAACCCCTGTCACAGTCAAATTCAACCCTTTGAAACCGGCGATACAGACTGTCTCCCCGACTATCATTTCAGCCGCGGGCGGTGTCAAGGTGAAGATCACAGGCAATGAGAGCAAGGCGAACATCGCCGTCTGCATCCTTCGTGACGGGGATGTCAACAATGCCGGTAAGCCTGTCTCTGAAATCAAATGGAAGGAGGTCACGACTCTGTTCACGGCCAGTGACAGCATCACTCTAACAAGACGTGGAATCGAGCCTAAAGAGGCAATCTTCGGAGTCTATGTCAGAGATCGTTGGGGCAATGTGTCCGACACCCTGACCGCAGTGCTCACTCCGGCGCTGGAAGTGCAGATTCCTAAGTCCGGGTTCAAAGGTGCGTATCTTGAGGATGACAATGTCTTCTCTATGGAGGCTGAACGCTCAACTTATCCTCTCAAAGGCCTTTGGGATGGATCCGGCGCATCTTCGACAGGCCACTTTCTGGCGGTTGACAAGGTTCCTATTCCTTGCTGGTTCACGATCGACCTCGGCTGTGTGGCTGCGCTCAGCCGTATCGCGACACTCCCGCGTATCGCTTATCCGGAACTTTTCGGTGACGCGCACCCGCGCAACTTCGAGTTCTGGGGCAGCATGAACCCTTCAGGAAAAGAGGGCAAGGGCGAGCATGGTTTTGACGACTCTTGGTTCTGCCTTGGCAAATTCGTTCAGTACAAACCTTCCGGCTATAATCCTGACGGTTCAGTCGGAATTGTCACACCGGAAGACGTGGAGGCATTCAACGGAGGCAATGATTTTGAGCTGAACAGCGATGAATATCCTCACGCCTATGATCAGATTCGTTATTTGAGGGTCGTTCTCACATCTTTCGCCTCCTGGGCGATGCCTGACGCTACCGTCGGTGCTCTTCAGTTCGGCGAGGTCACACCTTACGGTGAGGTTGTGGAAGAATCCTTATAATACTTAAAGACTATGAATATGAACAAGATAGCATTCAATATTCTGACAGTGCCGGTTTTGGCCGTTTTGGCGGTCTCTTGCGGAGGTCAGGATGAAATCTATAAGGAATGGGTCAAGAAGGGCGGCTATGACTACCCTGCGAAGGCCATTAACCTGTCCTCCGTCATCGGCTACCAAAATGTCATTGTCAATTGGGAAAAACCGATGGATCCGGCGGTCCGGACAGCCACCCTGTTCTGGGATAATTATGCGAAATCCATCGATGTGGACTATGCTGATTACCCTGATGGCAAGGTTTCCATAGAAGTTAAAGAACTCGAGGACAGATCCTACACATTTGACATTGTCAATTATGACAATTCCGGTAACAAGTCCCTTGCCGCCGAGATCACGGTTTCTCCTTATGGAGACGGTTGGATGGTTTCCCGCTCGGAACGAACCGTCTCATCCGCAAGAATGGAAGGCAGGGACGCAAAAATCGTGATGTCCAAGGCCACCGACGAGATGGTCGCTACAAGATTCCGCTACAAGAACCTTCAGGATGAGTGGGTTGAAAGCGAGACTGTCCTCAAACCAGGAGAGAACGAAGTCACTTTCAAGGATGCCATGAAGGGCAAGAGGTTTGAATATTCTTCCTCTTTCTGTCCTAAGGCCGGAAAGGACACGGTTTGGCGCACTTGGACAAAGTCTGTTGACGGCATCTCCTATCAGATTGACGGCAGCCGTTGGAATGTTACCGCCACAAACGGACAGTATTTCGGAATCAACACTCCAGAGAAGATTTTTGACGGCAGGTATGATCGTCCGGCATACAGCTGGCACAGCTCCAAATCTGATAATAACAAACAAGCATTCCCAAAAATCCTTTCTGTTGACACTCAGACTTCCGCCGGAGAAGAGTTCGCTTTCACGGGATTTACCTTCTGCGAGAATAACACAGCGGCATCACTGCGTTATATCAAGGATTACACAATCTATGTCGGTTCATCCTACTACAATCCTGATGATGCTGATTATCTTAAGAATTTCGGTATCCCGTTCATCGGCGGGACGCTCTCCACATCTGCGGACCAATATTCAGTGAATGTGACCCAGGGCGCCACCGGCCGTTACATGGCTATTGTGTTCAAAAACTCTTGGAACGCCGATGACGGCTTCATCGATCTTTGGGAGTTCATTCCTTACGGTTATATTCCTTCGTTGGCTGATTAACGGCGGACCAGATGAAAATGTATCATTCAATACTACTCTCGGCTCTTGTGCTTCTCTCTGCGGCGGCATCCTGCAAGGAGAAGCAGGAACCGACTCCTGAGCCGGAACCGGAAGTGAATGCCGCCACATTCACGGCCACGCTTGACGCTTCCGCGGCCACACCGTTCAAGACATCCTGGACGGACGGTGACGCTATTCATCTCATCGGAGTCAAGGACGGCCAATCCACATCCGAGACCATCACGGCCTCTTCCGTGTCTTCGGCAAGTGCCACTTTTACATCGAAAGGGAGCGTCAAGGACGATTGTGATGAATATTACGCCTTCATAGCGGAGACCGGAGTCAGCGGATGTGATCCCGCTTCCTCTTGGACAGTCTCGTCATCGACCTCGTCAACCCGTTCAATCGCCGTGGCAAAGTGCGGCAAAGGCTCTTCAACCTTGAGCTTCAGGAATATATTCTCGTTCCTTAAGGTTGAGGTCTCCGACGCTTCCGTCAAGTCCATCGAACTGAAAGGCAACAACGAGGAAGATCTGAACTACGATGTCACGGTCTCGACTTCCGACTATTCCGTTTCCTTGGCCTCAAAACCTACGTTCGAGGCACAGAAAG
>ERZ1026846.845-NODE-845-length-21831-cov-10.515292_pt1 | contig 21831 bp, 19 predicted proteins | sample MGYA00380153_ERZ1026846 | MGnify/ENA primary metagenome ERZ1026846 (study PRJEB33269, sample SAMEA4719789) | human gut metagenome | biome: human-associated habitat; feature: organic feature; material: feces | place: Cameroon | collected 2013-10 ...
TGTTACAAGTAGTAATTCTACGGCGTCAGCCCATTAGCATATTACCACATTGACATATTAGCATATTAACTCATTGACATATTACCACATTGCCACATTAGCTTATTAGCCCGCATGCACAAACTTGCTATACTCTACACTTTTACAATGTAAACAGTTGATAATCAATACATAAAAGCGTGTAGACAACCTTGTTGTTTATCTGCACTGCCGTCTGTACGCATCAGATTTGCCACAGCGTAACAACAGTTATGGGGGCAAGAAATTCCTGTTTCTCCGACAGAAAAGTCTTGTCCCCATAACATGAATGACCGAGGCACAAAACGGATTGGCCTCCTGCCCCAAACAATGCGACGCAGTGCAAAAGTTGTGCAGACGCAGTGCAGATACTGTGCAGACGTGTCTACACGCCTAAAACGATTGATTATCAAATACTTTGTGCAGAAAAGTGCAGAGTGCAGACATTTCTTGACTTAGTCATTGTGTCGCCCAAATCAAAGGACGTAACTCGTGGTTCGTGAGTTATGAGATTTGCCGCTAACGCGGAGACATAAGGGCTGACGCCGTAGCGTGGCTTGTTAGTTGCTTAGCGCGTTAGCGGATAGCTATAGTTTTGCTCTTTTAAGAGCGAACAACCCTTAAAGGCACAGAACAAGGTTCATTACTCCAAACATAAAGGCTGACGCTCGATGGAGGCTGTTCATGAAAGGTTCCTCGTTACGTTGTCACACCAAAATTCAGAAGAGTCAGTAAATCTCTCATGCGGAAATCGTTCTTGACAAGATGGTGCTTTTAAGCACAAAAAAGCAACTGAATGTGATGATTTTTTGTGAATTATTTTTCCTTTTAAGAGGAAACATGTAAATTTGTTGGTGGACTATAGCATCTCAATAAAAATGTTGTAAACGGACGTGTCCTTAAAAACATTGTTGGGATGGCTCACGCCGTGCGGAGTGTGGCGAAGTTATAAAACTAATCTATACAAAGCGGGCTTGGGTGGGAAGATAGTCCAAGACATATTGAAGGCGTTTACTCAACGCTAAGTTTGAGACACATCGAAATCTAGCAAATTACGACAATCCTGTCTTGAACGTAGCAACGGTAGATGTCCCGGGTGTGATTACATCAATCCTGTGGAGACTTGTAAGCACGAATTGTACCCTTATGGGAGCAGTGCGTGTGTTTACTTAGGTCTCCGTGTGGAGGCGTATATCATATCGGCGTGGGCTCTGACGTTGTCTGTTCAACAGGATTAGGCAGTGCTAGGGCCTCGATGTGTGGGACGGACAATAGGACGACTCACGCTTTTTTTGTGTCTGTGTATCATGTTTTTTGAGCCATTAAATTATTCTGAAAGCACAGAGCAAAAATCTATATAACTATGAAACAATCTGAAAAGGCCAGCATATTTCGAATTGTTACAGACTTAATAAAGGCAGATTCTATTATTGATACACGCGAGATAGCAAAACTTGATTCTATCCGTGAAAGATTTGCCATTAAGAAAGAAGACGAGATGCTTGGCTTTTCATACACTTTTGCGAACGCTATACGTGTTTTATTAGAATCCCCCAAGAGTTTGCAACGCGAACTGGCAGCCATCTTCAATGAACTTGCAATGTCAGACAATTTTTGTGCAAGGGAAGAGGCCCTGTTGCTATTGACTCTGCGCCTGTGCATGAGTCTTGACATTAAATTGGAATGTAAAGCCGTTTCGATAGAAACCTCGAGTGTAAATATAGACCCTACCCAAATTCTTTATGTAGAAAGCGACTTTGACAATGATGTGAATTGGGAAATCAACGAAAAGTTCAGGGAGATAGTGGCAGAGGTACGTCTTGCCGGTTTTGACTTGGTATACCTTCCGAAAATTGCAGAACATTATAGGGCAATTTCCAATACAGACTTTCTAAAGATTGCAAGTTTTCTATATCCCAATGTGAGTTATGAAAGATTGGAAACAGTTGTGCAACACATGCATAATCTTTCGACTTCAGAATTTTGCAAAGACCAGTTAGCTGGCAAATTAGGTGTAAGGGAATTTTCAGTGGTGAACCCATCGTTAATGATTAAGATTGGGGATTCGCTTGTCGGTAATAAGAATATAGCCAATTTTCTTTTAGTTGAATTAGACAAAGATGTGATATCTTCAATAAGATATATTCTTGACTTATTTTCAGAATACTACCATACTTCCCGCTTGAACTATTTGAGGGAAGAAAAAGGGCGTTACATTTTTACTGGCTTTTACAAGCAGATATTCGACATCTATATGTTTCGCAAAGGCATAAAGAGTCCTGTTGTTATAGATGTTTACAGAGGTAGCATTCGTTTCTCTGAAGCCGACTTGAAAATAGAGAAACTTCATCGAAGGGAAAAGGCGCTTTATGCCTTATTCATGTTGGAATCGGCAAGTGGTGGTGTCAACTTCTCAAAGCCAAGCACTCCCAACGAACTCGCCCGATACACAAGACGAATGACAGCAGTGCAGGAGAAGTATAGATTGATATACAAAAAGTTTGGAGGTGAACCACAAAAGGCTCCAGACCTCAGCAAGTCAGAGATTCGACTACCAATGATAGCCCTTATAAGGAAACAGCTAAAAGCATTGGGTGATGTATTGTTTCATGTAGATGACTATATGATACAGCGCAATATTTTTGGCAATTACTGCATTAACATATCGCCCTCGCTATGCTGTTATTGCGGGGTAAACGCAAATGATATATACAGGCTATCGGACTCTGAAGAATGGCAAAGAATATCTGCATTGTAACCTTGCAACAAAACTACTGCCCACGTATTGTATTATGACTGCAACATTAGTGTTTCAAAGGTAGTATTGAACAAGATAGCGAAATTTGCAATCGAAATAAAGAACATATTTAATTAAAATCTTTTCATCATGATAAATCTCGAAAAAGGACAGCGTATAAGTATGGACAAAGGTCTTACCCTTGTTGGTGTAGGACTTGGTTGGGATCCGAACGAAGGTACGGGCTATGATTTCGATTTGGACGCTTCAGCATTTATGTTAGGAGATAACGGACAGGTTCCCAAGCAGGAGTTTTTCGTTTTCTATGGCAATCAGAAATCGCCTGATGGTTCGGTAGAATCTACCGGTGATGACTTGACAGGTGGCAACAGCGATGGCGGAGATGACGAGACACTGAATGTGGACTTGACAAAGGTAAGTTCCAATATTCAAGAGATAATCTTCACGGCCACTATTTATAAGGCAGACGAGCGCCGCCAGAATTTCGGGCAAGTTCGTAATTCGTATATCCGCATATATGATGCCAAAACCAATACGGAGATTGCCCGTTATGATTTGGACGAGGACTTCTCTGTTGAAACTGCAGTAGAGTTCGGTCGCTTGTATCGTCATAATGGTGAGTGGAAGTTCGAGGCTATCGGCAATGGTAACAAAGGTGGCCTTCAAACCCTGGTAAACAAATACGCTAAACAATTTGCATAACGGCTTATGATTAATTTGATAAAGGGACAGCGCGTAGAAATAGAAGCTGGACTTACCCGCTTGAGGGTAGAGATGGGGTGGAAGGTGAACCCTAACGCCAAACCTCCATACGACCTGGACGCCTCCACATTTTTGTTGGGAAGCAACGGACAGGTAGGAAACGAATACGACATTGTTTTCTATAATTCGGGCAATCAAGTACAGGCGTTGGACGACAACGGAAACCCACTTTACGATGAGGATGGCAAACCTGTGATGCGTCCTATCTCTGTAGATAAAAGCGTCCTCGGCTCTGTAGACGACCTTGGCGATGATGACGACGATACAGGTGAAGGCAACGAGGAGATTGAGGTTGATTTGACGAAAACTTCACCTGCCGTAAAAGACATCTTGTTCACTGCAAGTATCTATTGGCATCAATCTGACGAATATACATTCTATAAAGAAGAAGTTTATGGGAAAAAGTATCCTAATGCTCCACGAATGAACTATAATTTCGGTCAGGTTCGCGATGCCTACATACAGATAAAGAATGCAGTAAATGGCGAGGTAATATGCCGATACGACCTTGATGAGGATTTCTCAACAGACAAGGGCGTTGAGTTCGGCCGTTTGTATCGACGTGGCTCGGAGTGGAAATTTCAGGCTGTAGGCGAAGCACACAAAGATGGGTTGGAGCCTATTTGCCGCAAGTATGCATCTAAATTCATGTAGTTATGGCTATCATTCTTGAAAAAGGTGGCGACACCCACCGAATAAATCTTGAAAAGCCGAGCGGTAGACCTTTGATGGGGGAGATTGTCATCAACCTTGACTGGAACAAGGGTGGTTTCTTCAAAAAACTTTTTGGTGGTAATGCAGTTGACTTGGATCTTGGTTGTTTCTACGAGATGCGTGATGGCAAGAAATCGCTCATTGACGGATTGCAGTTCTCGCATGGACGCGGAGGTGATCGCCATCATGTGACACGGCAGGGCTGTTATGACCAAGCACCTTACACCTGGCACCAGGGAGATGACCGTGGCGGAGGCGCATCGTCGGGTGAGACAATACTTGTCAATCCGAACGGAGTGAGCCAGATAAAGCGTATCATTGTCTACACCTTTATATACGAAGGTGTGGCAAAATGGTCGGAAACAAATGCCGTAGTAAAAGTGAAGGTCCCTGGCAATGAAGATGTCATTGTAGAAATGGGGCAACAGAGCAGCAACAAAAGATTCTGCGCCATTGCCCAACTTGACTTCGGAACAGACAATTCAATTACGGTAAAGAAACTTGTCACATTCCATGATGATCACAGCGACTGCGATAGAACCTATAATTGGGGATTTAATTACTCCCCGGGAAGTAAAGATTAGAGCCTATGATAAGCTTAGAAAAATATGGTGACACAACTTATGTTGATTGGTCAAAGTCTACGCCCAATTCACTGTCAAACGGAATTGTCATTGAGCTGAGATGGACGTTTATCGAGATGCGAGAAAGAAGAAACTTCTTTCGAACTAAATATGACAAACTTGCCCATTTCATGAAAAGCATCTTTATAGGTGACGAAGATTTAGATTTAGGCATCTACTATGAGATGAAGGACGGCACGAAAAGTTTGATTGACCCTGTACAATTCAACAAACGTGGTGGTGCCCAGAATATGCAGACGAAGCAAGGGTGTTTTACCCAATTCCCGTTTGTTTGGCATCAGGGCGACGATCGTGGAGCCGGAGAAACGTCATGCGAGAGAATCTATGTGAATCCGAAAGGACTTAAGGATATAAAGAAATTATATGTGTATGCGTTTATATGGCGGGGTGTTCCACATTGGTACAAAACTGATGCAAAACTGGAGATTAAGGTGGGCGGCCAATCATGTGTGTTGGTAAACCTTGATCAAACAGAGCAAAAAGAACGTTTCTGTGTGGCTGCTGAAATTAGTACAAACGGAAATATGTTAGAAGTAAAGAAATTATCAACGTTCCATAAGAACCATTCAGCATGCGACAGTGCGTATGGGTGGAATTTCAAGTGGACATCTGGTACAAAATAAATACGCTTATGGCTATAAGACTTGAAAAAGGACAACGCATCAATCTTGAAAAAGAGAGCGGAACAAAGTTGACAAACTTCTGTGTAGGTTGCAACTGGGGGGCTATCATCGAAAAGAAATTCTTCGGCCTTTCAACTCACGTTGTGGACGTAGACTTAGACCTTAGTTGTATGATGTTTGATGCTGCAGGAAATGTGGTAGATCATATATGGTCACCATTGTACAACTTTAGAGGCAAACTACCACAGGGGAAATTGGACTCCAATGACCACGCTTTGCATCACACAGGCGACGACCTCACTGGTGACCAAAATGGTGATGATGGTCTTGACAATGAGATTATAACGGTGGACTTGAATCGTGTGAACCCGAATGTAAACTCTATTGTATTCTTCCTCAACATCTATAACAACAATGAATATAGTGGAGATTTCTCGGGAATACCGTATGCTTCAATCCGCATGTTTGAGGGAACACCTGACCGCCCGCCCAAGCAAGTTTTTGCACAATACAACGTGGCAACGAAAACGGAATGTGTAGGCAAACGAGCTTTGGTTATGGGCAAACTTTACAGGCACAATGGCAACTGGAAATTTGCCGCTATCGGTGATGCTTTTGAAGATCGAACTATCGCTGTAACCATAGCCCGTGTGGCAAGAGATTATTCAAAATGAATAAGAACCTAAACATGTGCTTAATATAAACAGATAGGTAGACAATGGGGTATTATCATGAAATAGTAGAATATCTTGGTACACGTGACGCCCGATTTACAGTTTATGGCACAGTGCTCGGTATATTTGTACTTTATCTGATACGAGTTGTATATCGTGCATTTGTCATTTGGAAGAAACTCTTAATTGAAGGAGGTCAACGTTCATTCAACCATTTCTTGATATGGATGCTTTATCATTATCGTCAGTGTCCGCGTTGGCTACGTTTTCTGTCGGTTAGGGTGGCAAGGGTTTTGGCATTGTTCAATATCAATTTGCTTAAGACTGCCAGAAGTGCCAGAAGCAAACAACGTTATGTGGCGAGCAAGAAGAAACCCATAAGTCAATCAAAAGCCCATAAGAGATAAAGGCAGAATAATATTACCAACAGAAAAATCATAAATCAATGAGAAGACTTCCAGTATATCTACTCCTCGACACCAGTGGCTCCATGTATGGTGAACCTATCGAGGCAGTGAAAAATGGCGTGCAGACGCTTATCTCCACTCTGCGTAGCGATCCGTATGCGCTCGAAACAGCATACATCAGTATTATAACATTCAACAGCTCGGCCCAGCAAATATCTCCGCTTACGGACCTGGCAGCTTTTCAACAGCCAAACATCAACGCAAGCGGGTGCACGGCATTAGGCGGTGCCTTGGAACTCCTGTCACAGAAAATAGACACAGAGATAGTCAAGACAACGGCTGAGGTAAAGGGCGACTGGCGCCCATTGGTGTTTATCATGACAGATGGCGAACCTACCGACTCCATGACCAAGGGTTTGGAAGAGTTCAAGAAACGTAAGTGCGGAATGGTTGTAGCCTGTGCTGCAGGACAAGGTGCCAACACCAACACGTTGAAGCAAATCACCGAGAATGTGGTTCAACTCGACACCGCTGACAGTGCCACTATCAAGGTTTTCTTCAAGTGGGTATCAGCTTCGATAAGCACGAGCAGCAAGTCTGTGGAAGAGACTGCTGCTGAGGCCACTACCATGAGCGAACTTCCGCCTCCACCACCAGAGGTGAATATCGTGGTATAAAGCTATAGCCATTGGCAAAATTCTTGGTTGACGGGTTTACAAGTTGACGGGTTAACAAGTAAGTATGCTACTCACTTAAAGTCAAAGTGCTGAGAAGCTCAAAAAGAACTTGGCAAAACTACCTGTTACCCCGTTAACCTGTTATAATAACATACAATAATGAGCAGAAGATTACCTGTATACATACTGATTGATACATCAGGCTCCATGAAAGGCGAACCTATTGAGTCTGTCAAAGTAGGCCTTTCTGATATGATAGCCTCCTTGCGCCTTGACCCCTACGCTTTGGAAACGGCATGCATCAGCATCATTACATACGACAAGGACGTGAAGCAGATATTGCCTCTGACGGAACTTGAAAACCTGCAACTACCAGACATAGCGTGTCCCGACTCAGGCCCCACGCATACCGGTGCAGCTCTAAACATGTTGTGCGACTGCTATGACCATGAGGTGAATATGGGCTCCAAAGAGCAAAAGGGTGATTGGATGCCGTTGCTGTTTGTGCTTACAGACGGTAAACCATCGGACTTGATGGTATATGATGAAGCTATCAAAAATGTAAAGCGCCATCAATTCACCAATATCGTAGCCTGTGCTGCAGGGCCCAAGGCAAAAACAGATCCATTGAAGAAACTCACAGACAATGTGTTCACACTCGACACTATGGATAGCAGCACGTTCAAGAAATTCTTCCAGTGGGTGACAATCAATGTGCAACAAGGGGGGCGGACTATGGGAGTGACAGATAGTGTGGAACTTCCACCGGCTCCGGCAGAGGTTAATGTGGTGATATAAGAGTAAGTATGAATTGCAAGATTGTAGGTTATGAGTATAAGACCCTTGAGGTGGTGCTTTCACCTGGGGAGTCGTTTTATGCGGAGCGTGGCAGCATTGTGTATGTAGACGAAGCTCTGCAACGTGAAGCTGAATGGAATGGTAGTGGTTCGGGTAACGGGCTCGGCAACCTTATTGGTGGCGTGTTGCGCTCAGCCCTGTCGGGAGAGTCGGTGCTGATAATACATTTCTATAACCCTACCAACACCGACAAGAAAATGGTGCTGTCGGGCAGTATGTGTTCGCTCGTTCCGATACGTTTGCAAGGTGAGAATATGATTTGCCGCCGTGGACACTATGTGGCATCTACAAACAAGGTAAAGCTTAATCTTAACCTCAATCTGCAAGGCTTGTTGGGTGGGGTAGGCTTGTTCCAAAAAGTAGAAGGCAATGCCACCGTGTTCCTTGACTCGCTTGGTACACCCATAGAAAAGATATTGGCAAAAGGTGAGACCATAGAAGTGGACGAAAACCATATCGTGGCATTGCAAGGCTTTCAGACATCACAAATACAGGCTGGTTGGTCGATTGGCAATGTGCTGAGAGGTGAAGGGTTGAGCTTGATGAAGATAACGGGGCCGGGGAAAGTATATCTGAGTCCCATCCCAATGATAATTCCTAAACAATAACAATTAAAAACATGAGACGATTACCTGTATACTTCCTCGTAGACGTGTCAGAGTCGATGGTGGGAGAACCCATTCAACAAGTTGAGAACGGCATGCGCCAGATTGTGCAGGAACTGCGCACCGACCCTTACGCCCTTGAAACGGCTTTCATTTCTGTGATAGCATTTGCGGGCAAAGCAAAGAGTCTGTCGCCCTTGACAGAACTCTACAAGTTCTATCCACCAACATTCCCTATTGGCGGTGGTACTTCACTTGGCTGCGCTCTTGACTTTTTGATGGACGACATTGACCATAATGTGGTGAAGACTACAGAAGAACGCAAAGGCGACTGGAAACCCATCATATTCCTTTTTACCGATGGCACACCGACCGACAATCCTTCAGCAGCCTTTGCACGATGGAACAACAAATATCGCCGCAAGGCCAACCTCGTGGCTATTTCTATCGGCAATAATGTTAACACTCAGTTGTTGGGGCAGATTTCGGACAATGTGCTCAGGCTGAACGACACGGACGAGATGTCTTTCAAGGCTTTCTTCAAATGGGTTACCGCTTCCATTCAGGCAACAAGTGTTTCGGTCACTGATATGGGTGACGATAGTGTGGCATTGGCACCTACCACCGGTATCAATCTTGAGAAAGTAGATACGTCAAGACCTTGCGTTGTGGACGAGAACTATACTGTCCTCTTAGGCAAGTGCTCCAACACCAAGAAGACCTATCTTGTAAAATATGCCAAACATATTTCTCCCATTGAAGGGCTGGAAACCCTGGATATTAAAGGCACGGATTTCAAACTCGTGGGGGCTTATCCTGTGGACGAGGAAACCTATAACAGCTTGAGCGATGGCAAATCGAACAGCCATATCAATACGATGTCGCTTCGTGGTATGCCAACATGTCCTTGCTGCGGTGCACAACTTGGTGTAGTAATTTGCGAATGTGGAAATATCATGTGCTCTGATGGCAATACTACTGCTTGCCCGTGGTGTGGCTTGGAAGGCTCACTCGGCGAAATTGCAGAAGGAGGTATGGATATAACAAGAGGTAGAGGGTAGGCTTTATTTGTTTACGCAAGAACTTACCCCCACCGTCCACCGAAGCTGATTTATTAACTTAAAGATATGTTAGACGGAATAGTAGTTGCAAAAGTAATAGGAGAAATTTGGCATTGGCTTTACACGAATTATTACATAATGCTATATAAATGGCGAGGAAAAAGCAATGGCTCCTTTGTAGATTATGCAATGGCTTTGGCCTACGAGAATGAATACGTTGCTTACTATCGAAGAAACAAACGTGGACAAGGAGAAGTTATTTTGGAAACTATTGACGGCAATGTGTATGTAGGATCTAACAATAAAGGAACTTACACCATAGCGTTATTAGATGCTTACCATGCTGAGCATTATCAAGAACCAATAGTTAAGGCTACTTATGAAGAGCTAAGCCAAAATGATAAAGAAGTAACCTATTATGTTGTTGACAAGGACGCCCAAGGGCTGTATCTAAATATTGAAACAGAAATAAAAGCTGACCCCAAAGAAAAGGATGCCCAATACTACATAACAGGGTATATCGAAAGTGTTTTGGTAGAAAAACAAAAAAAGCTGGCATCTACATTTAGAAAGTATAAGGAGGTTATTCCCTGTTCAGCGCATGATTCGTTAAATAAAAAGTAGGAGTGAACCATATTATGACATTAGACAAAGCTTTACAAATTCTCATAGGTAATCGAGATGACGACAAGGCGGAGAAAATTCTTCATTTCTTGTCAGACAAATTATGGGAACTATATAATACAGACGTTATGGACAAAGTGAAAATGGCTGACGGTGGGTTGACATGGAACCTCAACATGCCTAATGCCAAAGAAAATATAGAGTACAACCAGACGGTAATAATGCCACAAGTAAACTCTGACATATTTAATAATGTGGAACTGAAACTCGTGGACGTTAAAGGACTGGACGAGGATAACCACGGACTAAAACTGACGGTTGCGCCAGATGGCAAAAGTTTTGCCATAACCGGCACGCCTTCTTTGGAATCCTTCCGCAAAGATGGTGCCGTGGCAGAATCTACTTTTGAATTGACATTGGTTTATAAGTTCTGTGGCGGAATAGAGATGCCTGAAAACATGCCTACACTGGAACGTAAAATACCATTTGTAATCAATCAAGACCCGCGCAAACTATGGCGCAACTTGCCTGTGGATTGGGAGAATATGCCCGAGCCAAAATACAAGAACGACGACACGCAGGTGGCGTATGTAAAGGTTGAGGCATTAGCTGACGGCACGCCACAAAAGGACATTGTGGCAGCAAGCAAACGCGGCCGCAGTCATGCGCAGGAGGGAAAACCGCGTGACGACTATTTCCGCATGGAGTACATGGACAACGGTTGGTATATCATGGCTGTTGCCGATGGAGCTGGCTCTGCTAAATATTCGCGTCAAGGTTCAAAGATTGCTTGCGATGAGTCGGTAAGTCATTGTATGTCGAAACTCGGACAGAGCAAGGCTTTTGAAGATGCCATCGAAATTTATAGCCATCTGCATGATATAACGGAAGAAGATGCCCGTAAAACTGTGGGCAATCACATCTATAATATTGTAGGGAAAGCTGCTTTTGAGGCTCACAGGGCCATACACGCAGAAGCGTCTCTTACAAAACAGCCCGTAAAGTATTATGCCACGACTCTGCTGCTTGCCATTTGCAAAAAGTTCAGTTTCGGTTGGTTTGTGGCTTCGTTTTGGGTGGGCGATGGTGCAATCTGTCTTTACGACAGAAATGCTCACACTGCCAAAATACTTGGTGTGCCCGACGAGGGTGAGTATGCAGGACAGACACGTTTCCTTACCATGTCTGAAATATTTAAGGACGCCACGGCTCTGTATCAGCGTCTGCGCTTCAATATAGTAGATGATTTCACGGCTTTGTTCTTGATGAGTGATGGCGTGAGCGACCCGAAGTTTGAAACAGATGCCAATCTTAATAATCCCGACAAATGGGACGCGCTATGGGACGACCTGAAAGAGAATGGCGTAGAACTGACTGATGACAACGAAGTTTCGAAAGATCAGTTGCTTGACTGGCTCGATTTCTGGTCGCCCGGCAATCACGATGACCGCACAATAGCCATTCTTTATGAGGGCGAGCCGAAAGAGACTGATAGCGCTGCGGAAGAACAATGTGAAGGACAACAAAACGAATAGGTTATGGCAAACAAGGTAACATTAAAAGCACAAGATGGCAGCACCGTTGAGTTTTACGACGAGATAAAGGCTCAAGGTGGTGTCAAGGACGTGTATTTCTCTACGGACAAGACGTATGTTGTGGCCTTCTACCGCAAGCCTGTCAATGCCAACGACAAGGCTCGAATCAACGACATTGTCAACGTTCATAGAAATCGTATTTTTACCAATGATGCCACAGGGCAGTATTGGAATCAGTTCTTTGCTTGGCCAACCAAGATTGTTGAGTGGAAGGGACTGACGGGTATCGTGATACCTTTCTACGACAAGAGGTTCTTCTTTAGCGGGGTGGCCGACTCTTGGCCATTCATCAAGAACGGACAGGAGAAAAACGGCAAGTGGTTCTCGTCGGCCAAACTTATCAACAAATTTGTCCCAGCAGACCAAAAGGGAACTTTCTTGAGCCGTCTGCACATGTGCCTAAAGATAGCCCGTGCCATGCGACGGCTTCATGCTGCAGGTCTCGCTCACTCCGACCTTTCATATAACAATGTGTTGGTTGACCCGTTGAGCGGCAATGCCTGTATCATAGACTGCGACGGTCTTGTTGTGCCACACAAGTTTCCGCCCGAGGTTGTGGGCACCCCCGGTTTCATAGCTCCAGAGGTGCTTGCTACGAAAGCCCTCAAGGTTGACGATCCGAAAAAGAACCTTCCTAAAATAGAAACCGACCGTCATGCGCTTGCCGTCCTTATCTACACATTTCTGCTCAACCGCCACCCGTTAGATGGAGGCAAGGTGTGGGACGTGGACGATCCGCAAAAGGACGATGACATGCGCTATGGCTCAAAGGCTTTGTTCATAGAGCACCCAACAGACAAAACCAATCGTGTAAAGGTCGACCAACTGTTAAAGTCGCAACTTCCGCAAGGCGACCCTGCGAAAATGCCTTATACAATATGCGGACCATACCTGAAGGAGCTGTTCGACAAAGCTTTCATTGATGGCTTGCATAATCCTGCAGCCCGTCCCTCTGCCTTGCAATGGGAGGAGGCGTTGGTCAAGACTTGCGACTTGGTGCAGCCATGCCAAAACCCAAAATGTGAGGCGCACTGGTATGTGTTCGACAACACGACCAAACCACGCTGCCCGTTCTGCGGAGCTGAGTATAAGGGGCAACTGCCGATTCTCAATTTCTACTATGCCCCCTCGCACGGAAAGTATATATCTGAGAATTACCGGCTTATGGTATACGACAAGCAGACCTTGTATAAATGGCATGCCAACAACCTTGTGCCTTGCAACGAGAAGACAAGCGCAGATGACAAGAAACCTGTTGGCGACTTTCATTTCTATAATGGCCAGTGGATTCTCATCAACCGCCGCTTGCCGGATATGTATGATGTCACAGACAAAAAGCCCATAGGCATCGGCCAGTACGTGCCGCTCACCGAGGGCAGACAAATACTCCTTGACAAAGGGCAGGGAGGTAGATTAATTGTTGTTCAACTTGTAAAAAACTGATTACAACTCAATCAGTAACCTGCAAACTATTTTTGTGTTGCAAGTTAGTTGCTTGTTGGTACGGTTTGTGCTATCTTTGTATAAGTAATATGGTGTAAAACTTTAGAAACTAATATAGTTGTCATATAATTTATGAATCTACTAAGCACTTTCGCAAAATTATCAGTCAATCTTCCCAGTATCCTTATTAAGAGTCGTTTCGCTGATGTAGACACAGGAGTTCCTTGGCATAAAGAACGCGAAGAATTGATAGGTCGTGCGCGTTGGCTTTGTCAGGAGGTAATTGTTCCTCCCAAAGAGCTGATAAGTAAAATGCCAAAGGAACTCGGGTTCTTTTATGGCGGGCAGTGGGCTATCTATTCATGTTGCTATACAGCCGTAGCGTTGGCCAATCTATGTCGTATATATCCTGACATTAAGGACGAAATGCTGCCCAAAATAGAGGCAATCATCGGGTTAATCGACACACCTGTCATTCGCTACTACGACACCATGATGTGGAAAGAAGATGCAATGAAAGGCATAGATGGCCCCAACGACCACATGACATATCTCAGTTTGTTAGCCTGGACTATTACGCACTACAAGTTTGCAGGGGGCGATTCTCGGTTTGACAATTTGCTCGAAGCGTGTTGTCAGTCGCTTCATCGCAATATGCTTCTTAGTCCCGACCAGAACCTGCGCTCTTTTCCCGACACGCCGATATTCTTGCCCGATATGCTCTACACCATCGTGGCACTTCATAACTACGAACTGCTTTATGGCAGTGGAAAGTATCAAGACGCGCTTAGCCGCTGGTTAGAGAAAGCACAAACGGTATGGCTTGACAAAAAAACGGGACTACTCGCATCTATGCTAACGCGAAAGCTACGCAAACCAACAAGCAAAGTGCGTGGTTCGTACACAGCACTGAACTGCTCGCTACTGGCATTTTGTGCTGACGAAACCTTTGCCCATGACCAATACAAACTGTTCAAGAAACTTTTTATAAAGAAAACTCCTGTCTTTGGCATTCGTGAATTTCTCGATAAATCCCCCATGTTCTCTTTCGATGTTGATGCGGGGCCTATCGTGTTTGGGCTTAGTCCGTCGGGCACCACCTTCGCCTTGGGAGCAGCCACTTGGTTGGGCGATTGGGAAATGCGTAGCAGACTATTGCAAACAGCCTCTACTGCTGGCGATACAATCGTAGATGAGGCGCAAAACACATGCCATTATCGCTTAGGCGAGGTAGCCCTTTGCGGCGAAGCCGTGGCCTTGGGCATGCGTACCATGGTTAATCCACAGACATTAAAATAGTATGGATTTGCCTCCTTAAGCCTTGATGGGATAAGAAAAGCAGATACTACTATACATACAAATGTACATTTAGGGCGGCGACCTTCAAAAAACAGAAATTATGAAAAAGAGTTTTTAAGAGAAATGAAATAACGCACACTGCCTATGATATGAAGCAGATTATTGCAGTCTGGTAAAACACAAAATAACATAGAACGTCTATCCGCAATGCCCATAAACAGGTGTTGCGGATAATTTTTTGAAAAAGCAAGCCCCCATTAGAGATTATTTCTGTCCGGTAAAAGCCCAAAGCACATTGTAATGCTTTTGCCCTTACAGGTAGGGTATTCAAAATTGGCATCAAAAGTGCGATCGTTTTTGTTGCATTTTAAGTTGCTTGAAACGCGCTGCGAAAAAACGCAAGCACTAATGGGGGCGACGCGTCCCGCGTCGGGATAATTAAAAGAAAAGATACACTAAATAATAGCTGAATATTTTCCCGACGCGAGACGCGTCGCCCCCATTAGTGCTTGCGTTTGGTGCTTGAGTCCGTTCGCATGTTTACGTTTTACCGGACTGTAATAAAAAAGAATTCAGATTTCACCACTCGTGCAGCCCACCAATAATTTATATTGTAAATTGTCTGCACTCTGCACTTTTTGTCTGCACTGCGTTGATTATCAGTGTGTTACGGAGTGTAGACAAACTTGCTTTCTGTCTGCACGCTGTCTACACTTGTCTACACTTGTCTACACGCTGTCTGCACTTGTCTGCACTCGTCTGCACGCCCCTCATTACACAAGTCAGCACCTAACTGCACGATGGTCATGCCACCTGCACAATTCGGCATAGGGGGAGCGATTTTTTGATTAGAGCGACCGAAAAAACTACCTCCCTTTATTGTTCTAACCGCCTTCTCACGGGCATTGCGTCAAGCTGCCGTGGCAGAAGTGCAGAGGAAGAATTAGTGTGCAGACGGCGTGCAAACAAGTGTAGACAGTGCAGATAAAAAACGAAGTTGTCTACACTCCGTAACACACTGATAATCAACGCAGTGCAGACAAAAAGTGTAGAGTGCAGACAAATTGTGCACTTAAAAGAATAAGTAGGTATTCAAAATTATTGCAGTCCGGTAAAGCCATTCTGATATTATGCTCACGGATCGCACCGATAGCACGGATTTTTTTGCTTGTGCAACGTGCTTTAGCACCACGGAGATGACGGATCTTACGGATTTTGTGAGCATTGCATGCTCACTTCGCCATTAGCTCGTTGCTGCAGATAGATCCCTTACTACATAATCTGTGCTAACGTATTTCGCCACGGGTACGTTACGGGCCAATAGCGAAGTGAGCATGCAATGCTCACAAAATCCGTAAAATCCGTCATCTCCGTGGTGCTAAAGCACGTTGCACAAGAAAAAAAATCCGTGCAATCGGTGCGATCCGTGAGCATTCTATAATATCAGAGAGTGGCTTACCGGATAACAATAATATAAAATCAGGGCTGAATTCCTCGGTTGGAATTCAGCCCTTAAAGTTTTTTGAAAGATGTTCGGTAACTATGAACAAAGGTACACAGCTTACCGGACAGCAATAATTTTATTCAAGGTAAGTGTAGCCATACAAGCCAGAGCGGTAGTTGGAGATGAACTCCTTGCCCTCCTCGGTGGTTATTTTGCCCTCCTTGACAGCCTTGCTGACCCATGCTTCGAGACGGCGCACAAGGCGCTTGGGGTCGTATTGTACATACTCGAGCACGTCGGCCACTGTTTCACCATCAATCGTCTTGTCGATGCTGTAACCGTCTTCGTCGACGGTGACGTGCACGGCGTTGGTGTCGCCAAAGAGGTTGTGCATGTTGCCCAAAATCTCTTGGTAGGCTCCTACAAGGAACACGCCAATGTAGTAATGCTCGCCCTCGCGGAAGGCATGCAACGGCAGGTAGGACGTTTGTTGGTTGTAGTTGACGTAGGCCGATATTTTGCCGTCAGAGTCGCAGGTGATGTCCTGTAGTGTGGCTGACACGGTGGGACGCTCGTTGAGGCGCTCAATGGGCATGATGGGGAACAGTTGGTCGATGCCCCACGAGTCGGGCAGTGACTGGAAAAGCGAAAAGTTGCAGAAGTATTTGTCGGCCATCATCTTGTCGAGTGTGCGCAGTTCGTCGGGCACATGCTTTTGGTGGTGGGCCAGTTCGCTGATTTCGCGTGTGATGCTCCAGTACAGACTTTCGATCTGTGCACGCGTTTTGAGGTCGATGATGCCGTGGCGGAAGAGGTCGAGCGCCTCGTCGCGAATGTCCTGCGCATCGTGCCAGTCCTCAAGCATGGAGCGAGGCGAGAGTTTGTCCCATATCTCGGTAAGGTCGTGTACAAGCTGGTGGTCCTGTTCGGTGGGGTGGAAATCCTCGCTCATGTGGGGCATGCTCACGCTCTCCATTACGTCGACAATGAGCACAGAGTGGTGTGCGGTGAGCGAGCGTCCGCCCTCGGTGATGAGGTTGGGGTGGGGTATGTTGTTTTTGTTGGCCGCATCGACAAATGTGTAGACGCAGTCGTTGACATACTCCTGAATGGAATAGTTAACCGAACTTTCGGAGTTGCTTGAGCGTGTGCCATCGTAGTCAACGCCAAGTCCGCCGCCACAGTCGACAAACTCGATGTTGAAGCCCATGGCGTGCAGCTGCACATAGAATTGGGCAGCCTCGCGCAGCGCTGTGGAGATGCGGCGTATTTTGGTTATTTGTGAGCCGATGTGGAAGTGTATGAGCTTGAGGCAGTCGTGCATGCCCATTTCGTCGAGCATGCGCAAGGCGTCGAGCAGTTCGGAAGAGTTGAGGCCGAACTTTGAGGCGTCGCCGCCGCTCTCTTGCCACTTGCCGGTGCCGCTGGCTGCTAACTTGATGCGTATGCCGAGGTTGGGGCGCACGCCAAGTTTTTCGGCTGTGCGGGCAATGGTGATGAGTTCGGGCAGCTTTTCAACTACCAAAAACACGCGTTTGCCCATTTTCTGACCGAGCAGGGCCAGTTCGATAAAATTTTGGTCTTTGTGGCCGTTGCAGATGATAAGGCTGTCAGAGTCCATGTTGGTGGCGAGCACAGCGTGCAACTCGGGTTTGGAGCCGGCTTCAAGACCAAGGTTATATTTCTTGCCGTGGCTGATAATTTCTTCGACCACGGGGCGCATCTGGTTGACCTTGATGGGGTAGATTATAAAGTGTTCGGCTTTGTAGTCATACTCTTTGGCAGCCTGGTTGAAACAGTCAGAGGTCTTTTCGATACGGTTATCCAATATGTCGGGGAAACGCAGAAGCACGGGGGCTGTGATGTCGCGTGAGTTGAGTTCGTCAACTATCTCTTTGAGGTCGACGCGTACATCGTTTTTGCGTGGTGACACGTAGGCGTGGCCTTTTTCGTTGATGCCAAAGTAGTTGACTCCCCAACCTTTGATGTTGTAGAGCTCCTCAGAATCTTCAATTCTCCATTTACGCATAGCGGGCAAGGTGATATTATATTAAGTAGGGATTTTAATTTAAGTTTCGGATTTAGCAAGGGCGGGCTGAAAGCCCAGTGGAGCACATAGCCCAGGGCAAGCGAAGCGACACCCTGGGGCTTCCGCATAGTAGAGTCTCCGCGCCCTGTAAGGGCAAAAGCATTAACCCTTTATGTTGTTATACTTACTTGAGGCCTTTAAGTGGAACATCGTATGTGTATTTTGTTCAACACCTGCGCCATGTCTTAAAGCTTTTGCCCTTTCAGGGCGCGACTGCTCCAACACGCGATACCCAGGGTGCCGCTTCGCTTGCCCTGGGCTATGTGCTCCATTGGGCCTTCAGCCCGTTCAAGTTAAATCCGAAACTTGAGATTTTAATATGTTGCGCAGGTGTTGTTTTTACACTGTGTCCTGATAGGTGCACCTGCTTGTAGGTCTATTATTGTAGTGGGTTCGTGTTAGCGAGGGTCGTCAGCCAATGGCATTGGCAATGTCCTGTGTAACGAACTTGATTTTGTCGAATGAGTCGAGCACGTTGACATCGACAATGTGGCGTGCCTTGCTGTAGAACGGTTCGCGTTGTGCCAACTGTTCTGTGACGAACTGTTGCAGTTGCTCGGGTGTTTTGTCCTTGAGCAGCGGACGCTCGCCCCGACTCATTGACAGGTGTTGCAAGATGGTTTCGGGCGAGGCTTTGAGGTAGAATACTTCGCCCACTTGGTTCATGTAGTCGATGTTGTCGAAGAAGCAGGGTGTGCCCCCGCCGCACGAAAGCACGACATTTTCGAACTCTGCCACTTCGTGTAGCATGCGGCGCTCGAGGTCGCGGAAGTGTGCTTCGCCCTTTTCGGCAAATATTTGGCTCACCTTGGTGTGGTAGCGCTCCTCGATGTACCAGTCAAGGTCGTAGAAGGTGCGGTTCATCAGTTTGGCAAGGTCGCGTCCGATGGTGGTTTTTCCCACGCACATGTAGCCTACTAAAATAATGCTTTTGTTCATGACAGTTGCTTATTTTTTAGTGGCTCGTGAACGTGTGCGTGTGGCAGGCTTTTTACTTTCAGATGCAATGATTTGCTTGCACTCGTCGAGGGAGAGTTCGGCGGCGCGGTCGGCATCTTTTTTGGGTATTTTGTAGTTTTTGCCTTGGTAGCTGATGTAGGGGCCCCAACGGCCGGCGCGCACTTCGAGTTCGGGCTCTTCGGCAAATTGTTTGAGGTGGCTTTTAGCCTCCTTGTCGCGTTTGTCCTTTATAAGCTCGATGGCACGGTCGAGTGTGATGTCCATGGGGTCCTCGCCCTTTGGAATGGACACAAACAGTTTGCCAATTTGCACGTAGGGGCCGAAGCGTCCTACGTTGGCTTTGACAGTTTGCTCTTCAAACTCGCCCAAGGTGCGTGGCAACTTGAACAGGTCGAGTGCCTCGTCGAGTGTGATGGTTTCGATGCTCTGGCCTTTGTTGAGGTTGGCAAAGCGTGGTTTCTCGTCGTCGCTTGGTGTGCCAATTTGCACTACGGGGCCAAAACGTCCGATCTTTACGCTCACGGGTTTACCCGTTTGCGGGTCGGTACCGAGTTCGCGTTCGCCCACACGGTGTTCGGTCTTTTCGTTGAGTGTGCGTTCAACCTGCGGGTCAAAATCCTTGTAGAAGTCGCTGATCATTTGTGTCCAGTTCTCCTTTCCTTCAGCCACCTCGTCGAATTGTTTCTCAACGTTGGCGGTGAAGTTGTAGTCCATGATTTCGGGGAAGTATTCCATCAGGAAGTCATTGACTACGAGTCCTGTGTCGGTGGGCACAAGTTTGCCGCGGTTGCTGCCCACATTTTCGGTGAGCGTTTGTTCGGTTATGTTGTTGCCGGCCAGTGTGAGCTGGCAGTAGTTACGTGGTTGTCCCTCGTTGTCGCCCTTGACCACATATTCGCGGTTTTGAATGGTAGATATGGTGGGGGCGTAGGTTGACGGGCGGCCGATGCCTAACTCCTCGAGTTTGTGCACGAGCGAAGCCTCGGTGTAGCGCGATGGTTGTTGTGTAAAGCGCTGTTGGGCTACAATCTCTTGGTTTTGCAGGTTCTGTCCCTCGCTCATGGGGGGCAGCAGACGTGACTCGTCGGCGGCATTGGCATTGTCGTCATCGCCTTGGCTCTCATGATAGACGCGCAGGAAACCGTCGAACTTTACAACCTCGCCAGTGGCCTGGAAGTAGTAGCCGTTGTGGTTGTCCGTGGCACTTGTAACGCTGATGTTGACCGTGGTGCGCTCAAGTTGGGCGTTGGCCATTTGGCAGGCGATGGTACGTTTCCAAATCAGTTCGTACAGGCGTTGCTCGCGGCTGTCGCCGGTGATGGTCTGTCGTGCCATGTCGGTGGGGCGTATGGCTTCGTGTGCCTCCTGTGCCCCTTTGGCATGGGTGTGGTAGGTGCGGCGTTGGTGATAGTTGGCCCCCATGATGTTGGTAATGACCGGTGCGCAACTGTTGAGGCAGAGGTCGGAGAGGTTCATAGAGTCGGTACGCATGTAGGTGATGAGTCCTGACTCATAAAGGCTCTGTGCCACGCGCATGGTCACGGCAACGGGGAAACCGAGTTTGCGTGCGGCCTCTTGTTGCAGTGTGGACGTGGTAAATGGGGGTGCCGGTGTGCGCTGGGTAGGGCGCTTGCTGATGCTGTCGATGGTGTAGCTGGCCTGCTTGCATGACTCGAGGAAAGCCTCGGCCTGCTCCTTGCTGCTGAACCGTTTGTTGAGTTCGGCACGCAATGGGGTGGTGTGTCCTTTGTCGTCGGGAACATCAAAAAGTGCTGTGACGCGGTAGCTCTCTTCGGGCTTGAACTGTTGTATTTCGCGTTCACGCTCAACAATGAGTCGCACGGCCACACTTTGCACACGGCCTGCCGAGAGACTCGGGCGCACTTTGCGCCACAATACGGGTGACAGTTTGAAACCTACCAGGCGGTCGAGCACACGGCGAGCTTGTTGTGCATCGACCAGATTGAGGTCGATGTGTCGCGGGTGCTCGATGGCTGCGAGAATGGCCGGCTTTGTGATTTCGTGAAAGACGATGCGCTTGGTTTCTTTGGGGTCGAGGCCGAGCACTTCGGCCAGGTGCCATGATATGGCTTCCCCCTCGCGGTCCTCATCGGACGCGAGCCACACAGCCTCCGATTTTTTGGCTTGTGCACGCAAGTCGCTCACTACTTTCTTTTTGTCGGCGGGTATTTCGTATTGCGGTTCGAAGGTGTCGAGGTCAACGCCAAAGTTTTTCTTTTTCAAGTCGCGGATATGTCCGTAACTTGACATGACTTTATAGTCTGCTCCAAGAAACTTTTCGATGGTTTTGGCCTTGGCAGGAGACTCGACTATTACCAAATTCTTTTGCATAGTTTTCTGTTTTATGGTGCAAAAGTAGTGCAAGGTGAGCGAAGTGCAAAACAAAAAAGTCTTTTTTTGTTTTCACTTCCGAACCGCCGCCTACTTTGGCGGTGAAAAGTAGTGCAAGGTGAGCGAAGTGCAAAACAAAAAAGTAAACCTACGAACAGACTCAAGCACCAAACGCTACCTCTAATGGGGGCGACGCGTCTCGCGTCGGAGAATTTTTCAGCAGC